>Ga0209344_10000718_pt1 | contig 51971 bp, 49 predicted proteins | sample Cruoilmetagenom6_FD_187293 | JGI IMG/M metagenome (GOLD analysis project Ga0209344, IMG submission 187293) | Oil polluted marine microbial communities from Coal Oil Point, Santa Barbara, California, USA - Santa Barbara Oil Seep Sample 6 (SPAdes)... | ecosystem: Environmental > Aquatic > Marine... | reverse complement strand
TCCGGACTGCCTGATACAGGGTGGAAAACGGCAGAGCTGTCAGCTCACACGGCTTCAGGCAAACCAGGCTGAAGGTGCTTGGTTTTCCGGCATGGCTGGCCATCAGACTGCCGATATGATCGCCCGCCAGAATAAAGGATTTGATGTTTTCCTTGCCGTCGGCTGACAGGTAATAGGCCTTCAACAGACCTGCTGTGAGGAAATACAGCGACGTGTCGTGATCCCCCTGCCGGAACACATGCTGCCCTGGCTGCCTCGAAAGCGCGGTGCCGTTTTGTGCAATGAACTCGCCTAATTTCATCTGTTTTGACTTGGGTTAATTCCAGAACCGATACGCCCGCCTAGCTTGCCCGAAAATTCAACATGAACCAACCACGGCAGGACTTATTCATGAATATTACCGGCAAGCACATCGTCATAACGGGAGGCGCATCAGGTCTCGGGCTGGAGCTGGTGCAGCAGCTTCAGGGTGAAAATGAGATCTCGGTCATCGCCCGCCCGTCAGCCGGCCTTGAAGATCTTCGCCGTTCCTTCGCGGGCGTCCATGTTTATGAGGCGGATCTCTCCGATCTGGCAACGGTCGAGCGAGCCGCAGACGGTCTGGTCCAGCGCGGTGACAAAATCGATATCCTGATCAACAACGCGGCCGTTCAATACACCCCGCACTTTCTCGCAGAAGACTTCCGCTACGAAACCATCAAGCGGGAGATCGATATCAATTTCACCTCCGTGTGCTCGCTCATCTATCTGCTGCTACCCAACCTGCTGCAGCCCAATCCAGCACTGATCGTCAACATCAATTCCGGCCTGGGCCTGGTGCCAAAGGCCAGTTCGGCGGTTTACTGCGCGACAAAAGCTGCGCTCAACATCCTGTCCCAATCCCTGGCGCACCAGCTTGAGGACACCAACATCGACGTCAAACAGGTGTTCCTGCCGCTGGTTGATACAGCCATGACAAAAGGCAGAGGCAAGGCAAAGCTCTCCGCTGAGCAAGCTGCCGCCGACATCATCCGCGGACTTCAATCATCCAGTCCCAACATCGATATCGGCAAGGTCAAGCTGCTGCGGCTGATCCAGCGCCTCTCGCCTAGCCTGGCACAAAACATCATGAAGGGAGCATAGACTGATGAAACCGCTCCTCAAAGTCATGCTGTTTTTGGGAACAGCTTTCCTCCTCACCTTCATTGTCGGCCGTGCCTTCGGCATCCTGACGGTTGAAAACGTCACGCACTGGCTTGAAATCGCGGGACGCGTCGATCCGTTCTGGCTCGCAGCAACAGTCGTTCTGTTGCTGTTTCTGGATCTGTTTGTCGCCGTGCCAACATTGACGATTACAATTCTCGGTGGATTTTTCCTGGGCTTTCCAGCCGGCGCCACCGCTGCCTTCGCCGGCATGTCGCTGGCCGCAATTTGCGGCTATGGCATCAGCCGCATCTGGGGCGAACGGGCGATCTCGTTTCTGGTGCGCGATCAAAACGACCGTCAGGACATGGCGCAGGCCTTCCAGCGCAATGGCCCCACCATGATCATCCTGTCCCGCGCGGCCCCGATTGTGCCCGAGGTAACGGCCTGCATGGCGGGTGCCACGAACATGCGTTTTGCGCATTACATCGGCTATTTCAGCCTCGGCACGCTTCCCTACGTGCTGATCGCATCCTACGCGGGCTCGATCAGTTCACCCGAAAGTCCGCAACCAGCCATCTACGCCGCCCTGATGCTATATGCGGCATTGTGGACCGCATGGTATCTCTTCCGCCGCTATGCGCGGCAAACTGTCAGGAGTTGAACCTGATCCTCCAACGGTCGTTGTCAGCCGGATTTCCCGTCTATTGTTGACAGGGACACAGGCTGTTCAGGCGCTACCCGGGTTCGCGCAAACTTCCGGCAGCCCGCCGATCACCAGATCGGCGATAATATCGGCATAGGCGTCGCGGTCGACCAGACCACCTGGCTTGTACCAGAGGTAGAACCAGTTGAGCATGCCGAACACAGACATGGTCACCGGCGCCAGCAGCTCCGGCCGATTAGAAAATCGCTCCGGCTCAACCTCCCGCACGCTCTCCGACATGCAGGCAACCAGCCGCCGCTGCAGCGCGCGCAGATGCGCCTGATTGTCTTCAGGCAGAGAGGCCAACGCATCAAGCTGAACCTTGTGTTCGGCATCGGAATCCCGGTAGGCGATCAGAATTGCTCTGACCAGGGTCCGTAAGCGCTCCGAGGCCGATGCAGACTCCGCTGCGGCTGTTTCCACCACTTCCACCAGCGCAGTGAGATGCGTATCGAGAATATCGAAAAGCAACGCATCCTTTGATGGATAATAATGATAGATCAAGGCTTTGGAGACACCGCACGCTTCCGCCAGCTTGCCCATCGAGGCCCGGTCAAATCCCTGTTCCGCGAAGAAAACCGCGGCGGTCTTCAAGATCGCCTCGCGTTTTGCCTCATGGTCCTTGGCAATGGTCCGGGCCATCGCTTCAGGTCCGGTTCCGGTTGTCGACCACGCGCTTGGCCTTGCCTTCCGAGCGCGCCACCTTGCCCGGCTCGGACACATTGATGCGGGCAGTCACACCGACCACGCTCTTGATGTGATGCGCCAGTTCCTTGCCGGAAGCCGTGCGCGCGTCTTCCGTAGCGCTCGTCATGGTGCATTCCACATGCACCGTCATGTCGTCCATCCGGCCGCTCGAGCTCAGTTCGATCTGGAAATGCGGCGCCAGGCCTGTGCATTTGAGGATCTGCTCCTCGATCTGGGTCGGAAACACATTGACGCCACGCAGAATGATCATGTCGTCCGAGCGACCGGTGATCTTTTCCATCCGCCGCATCGAGCGCGCCGTGCCGGGCAAAAGCCGGGTCAGGTCGCGGGTGCGGTAGCGCACCATCGGCAGCGCTTCCTTGGACAGCGTGGTGAACACCAGTTCGCCGATCTCACCGTCGGGCAACACCTCTTCGGTCACCGGATCGATCACTTCAGGGTAGAAATGGTCTTCCCAGATATGCAGCCCGTCCTTGGTCTCGACGCACTCATTGGCTACACCCGGCCCCATGATTTCAGACAGCCCGTAGATATCGACCGCGTGCATGTCGAAAGCCTGCTCGATCTCGCTGCGCATCGCATTGGTCCACGGCTCGGCACCAAAGATGCCGACCGCCAGCGAGCTTTCGCGCGGATCGATGCCCTGACGGCGGAACTCGTCGAGGATCGACAGCATGTAGGACGGCGTCACCATGATGACTTGCGGCTTGAAATCGGTGATCAGTTGGACCTGCCGCTCGGTCATCCCGCCCGAAATCGGCACCACCGTGCAACCAAGCCGCTCGGCGCCGTAATGCGCGCCCAAACCACCGGTAAACAGCCCGTAGCCGTAAGACACATGCACGATGTCGCCCGTACGTCCGCCAGAGGCCCGGATAGACCGCGCCACAAGATTGGACCAGATATCGATGTCGCGGGCGGTGTAGCCAACCACCGTCGGCTTGCCGGTTGTTCCCGAAGAGCCGTGTATACGGGCCACTTTTTCGCGCGGCACGGCAAACATGCCGAACGGATAATTGTCTCTGAGATCAATCTTCGTGGTGAACGGAAACTTTGACAGATCGGCAAGTGTCTTGAGATCATCCGGATGCACACCCTTGGCATCGAACGACGCTTTGGTGTGGGCGACGTTGTCGTAGGCATGGGCCAGCGACCATTTCATCCGTTTGAGCTGCAGCGCTGAAATTTCATCGCGCGACGCTGTTTCAATCGGATCCAGGCTTGCCCTGTCGGGCGTCAAATCAAGCATCGAGTTCTCCTGCACTCCTCAGGTTGCGGTCAGTCACGATCACGCACCCTCTCCCATCCTGTTGTCTTCGCCTGTTGCTCAGACGTCCACCTCGTCAAAATGCGTGCCCGACACCGTCCGAGACAGGCCGCGGAACTCGGCAATGACAACACCGTCCTCGCGGCTCACCGTCACATCGTAGATCCCGGACCGGCCGGCCAATGTCACTTCCCGTGCGGTCGCCGTCAGTCGGTCGCCCTCGCGTCCCGGCGCCAGAAATGTCACCGAGCAATGCTGCGCCACCGTAATCGTATTGTGGCTGTTGCAGGCAAAGGCAAAGGCGCTGTCGGCCAGAGTGAAGATCGCCCCGCCGTGACAGCTGCCATGACCGTTGAGATGGTCCTTGCGCACCACCATCGATAATGTTGCCAGACCCGGCCCGACCACCTCGACGGTCATACCCATGCCCTTGGTGGTGTGATCATCCTTCAGCATTGCTTCCGACGAGCGCTCGGCGCGTTGCTGGTCGGTGATGCCGCTCATTTGGAACCGCCGAAATTCGGCTCGCGCTTTTCAAGAAACGCTGTGACACCTTCCGCATAATCGGCGGAAAACCCGGCTTCGCGCTGGGTTTCGGCTTCTAGATCAAGATGCGCGTCGAGCTCCTGCCCTGCAGCTGCCTGGATCAGCCCCTTCATCCGGCCAAGCCCATCCGTCGATCCCGCCGCAAGACGGGTGGCAAGCGCCCGCGCCGTCTCCATCAGCAACGCGTCATCGACCGCTTGCCAGATCATGCCCCAATCGGCAGCCTTCTCGGCCGACACCGGCTCGGCGGTCATGGCGATTGCCTTGGCCCGAGCCTCGCCGATCAGCCGCGGCAGCATCCACGAGCCGCCGGCATCGGGAATAAGCCCGACGCGGGCGAACGACTGGATGAATTTTGCGCTGCGTGCCGCAAGCACAATGTCGCAAGCCAGCGCCACATTCGCCCCGGCTCCTGCGGCAACCCCATTAACGGCGCAAATGACCGGCTTGGGAAGCGTCCGGATGCGGCGGATCAGCGGATTGTAGAAACGGGTCAGCGTGTCGCCGAGATCCGGCGGACCGGACATCTTTGACGGATCACGCGCACTGAGATCCTGCCCCGCGCAAAAGCCCCGCCCCGCACCCGTCAGCAACACCGCCCGGCAGCGATCATCATCGCGCGCCTTTTCCATGCACCCGGCCAGGGCCGCATGCATTTCGTCGTTGAAAGAGTTCAAACGATCGGGACGGTTGAGCGTGATTTCCAGCACGCTGCCGTTCCAGGAATGTGTTACCGGTTCGCTCATGATCAGGGTCCTCCTGAAAATTAGGGTTGCATAAGCCGACCGGTTGGTCAATTAATAATCGATCGATATTTGAAACCTAAAACTTCGTAACATTGACGCAGGAGCCGACATCATGACCACCCGTACCGCCACCTCCCATTCAGGTCCGGACGCAAAGGTGGTTGATGTCTCGATCAGCAATGGTCATGCCCTGGTGACCATCGACAATCCACCGGTCAATCCGCTCTCCGTCAGCGTCCGCAAGGGCCTGATGAACGCAGTCCAAGCGGTCAACGAAGCTGGCTGCAAGACAGCCGCCATTGTCTGCGCCGGACGCACCTTCGTTGCCGGCGGCGACATCTCCGAATTTGCCGGACCACCGCCATTGCCGCATCTTCCCGATGTGCTGGATGCCATTGAAGCAAGCCAGACCCCGTTCATCGCCGTCATGCATGGCACGGTGCTCGGTGGTGGGCTGGAACTGGCGCTTGCCTGCGCCTGGCGCATTGCCGATGAGAAGACGAAATTCGGCCTCCCCGAGGTCAATCTCGGCCTGATTCCCGGCGCCGGCGGCACCCAGCGCCTGCCGCGCGTCATCGGGCTGAAACGCGCCGCCCGCATGGCCGCCAACGGCAAGCCGGTGAATGCAAAGACTTTCGAAGAATTCGGCGGACTGGATCTCGTGTTCTCGGGCGATGCGATGCAGGCCGTTGCATCCTTCCGGGACAATCTCCCTGCCCGGCCAGCCAACACCTCCGACCGTACGGTTGAAGACGCTGATCTGACCGCCCTCAAGGCAGAGATCACCAAGTCGGCCAAGGGCTCGAACGCGCCGTTGATTGCGCTTGAGACCACCGCGCTCGCAGCCACGCACTCTTTCGCTGAGGGCAGCAAGATCGAACGCCAGACCCATCTTGATCTGCGCCAGAGCGCCCAGTCCCGTGCACTGCGCCGACTGTTCTTTGCCAGCCGCTCGGTCACCCGGCCTGATCGCCTCAAGACCTTCGAGCCAGCCAAAATCAAACATGTCGCCATCGTCGGCGGCGGCCTGATGGGCGCAGGCATCGCAGCCGCCAGTCTTGCTGCCGGCCACCGTGTCACCCTACTGGAACGTGACACCGAAAGCGCGGAAGCCGGACGTGGCCGCGTCGAAGCAATTATTGCCAGGGATCTCGCCTCGGGCCGCATCAATGAAACCAAGGCCGAGGCCCACCGCGCAGCGTTTTCCGCAGGCGCCGATTACGCAGCCGCCAGCGACGCCGACATCGCCATCGAGGCCGTGTTCGAGGACCCCGAGGTCAAGCGCGTGGTGTTCAAGCAGCTTTCGGACGTGATGTCCGAGACGGCGCTGATCGCCACCAACACCTCCTATCTCGATCCCAACATGATTTCCGAAGGCATGCCCGGCCCGAGCCGTTTTCTCGGCCTGCATTTCTTCTCGCCCGCCAACATCATGAAGCTGGTCGAGGTCGTCGGCACCTCGGTGACCTCCGACCAGACCATGTCGACAGCCTTCACCTTCGCCCGCGGCCTTGGCAAGATCCCGGTCGAAACCGGCGTCTGCGACGGGTTTATCGGAAACCGCATCCTTTCCGCCTACCGCCGTCAGGCCGATTACATGGTTGCCGACGGCGCCTCGCCCTATGATGTCGACAAAGCCATGCGCAGCCTCGGCATGCCGCTTGGACCCTATGAGTTGCAGGACCTGACCGGATTGCAAATCAGCTGGGCCAACCGCAAGCGCCAGCTGGCCGCCGGCACATGGCCCGGCCGTTATGTCGACATTGCTGACAAGCTCTGCGAAATGGGCCGTCAGGGCCGCGGCAGCCCGGCGAAAAAGGGCTGGTATGATCACACCTCGGTTGCAGGCACCCGCGATCCCGAGATCGAGACCTTGGTGGCCGCTTGGCGCACCGAACATGGCACCGCGCAACAGGCCTTCACCACCGACGATATCGTCATCCGTGTCATGGCGGCCATCGTCAACGAGGCCAATCTGATCCTCGAGGAAGGCATCGCTTCAAGCGACAGCGCCATCGATATTGTCTGGACCGAGGGCTATGGTTTCCCCAAACATCTCGGCGGTCCGATGTTCTGGGCCGAGGAAACCGGCATGGCGCGGATGCGCGAGGCCTTCGCCGCCATCGACGCGCAAAGCCCCGGCTCATGGAAAGCAGCCGGCGCGTTCAAAGCGTAGCGCCTGCGCCGAAGCTGCAAGCATGAATTTGGGCGGACCGCCGCCACAAAGGAGAGAGACATGGGTTTGATCAATGTGCACAGCTATCTCGCCGGTCAATGGACCGCTGCCGATGATGGCGCCCGGCCGATCGCCAGTGCCGTCACCGGCGAGCCGCTGGCGATTGCCGGCCAAGCGAGCCTCGACACGCAATCCATGATCGACTTCGCCCGGCAAAAGGGCGGCCCGGCGCTGCGCGCCATGAGTTTCCACGACCGCGCTCGCATGCTCAAGGCGCTGGCGCTGGAGCTCGGCAAGTTCAAGGACGAGCTCTACGCACTGTCCTACACCACCGGCGCCACCAAGCCCGACTCGATGATCGACATCGATGGCGGCATCGGCACTATGCTGGTCTATGCCTCAAAAGGCCGCCGCGAAATGCCCGACGGCCATATCTATGTCGATGGCGATCTGGAAATGCTCTCGCGGGGCGGCACCTTTGTCGGCCAGCACGTCGCCACCTCGCTGCACGGTGTCGCGGTCCACATCAACGCCTTCAACTTTCCGGTCTGGGGGATGCTTGAGAAGCTTAGCCCCACCCTGCTCGCCGGCATGCCGGCCATTGTCAAACCGGCGACGGCCACCTGCCATGTCACAGAGCAGTGCGTTCGCCGCATGATCGAGAGCGGCATCCTGCCCGAAGGCGCGGTGCAGCTGGTCTCCGGGGGCTTGGGCGATCTGCTCGACCGGCTCGATTATCAGGACGTCGTCGGTTTCACCGGCTCGGCCAAAACGGCGCTGATGCTGCGCTCCAATCCGGTCCTGCTTGAAAGAAGCGTCCGTTTCGTCGCCGAGCAGGACAGCCTCAATGCCTCTGTGCTCGGCCCCGACGTTACCGAAGGCAGCCCGGAATTCGATATTCTGGTCAAGGAAGCCGTGCGCGAGATGACCGCCAAGGCCGGCCAGAAATGCACCGCCATCCGCCGCATCATCGTGCCCCAGGCGCTCATCGGCCCGGTCGGCGATGCCATCGCGGCCAAGCTCGCAAGCACCCGTATCGGCGATCCGGCGCTCGAAACCACCCGCATGGGCGCGCTCGCCTCCGCCGCCCAGAAAGCCGACGTGCTCGACAAGGCCCGCCAGATCGCAGCTGAATGCCGGGTGCTCTCCGGCGACGCGGACGCCTTCGAGGTCGATGGCGCCGACAAGGAAAAGGGCGCCTTCGTCAAACCAATGCTGTTTGCCTGCGATGACCCGGATGCGGCAAACGCCGTGCATTCGGTCGAGGCCTTCGGCCCCGTCGCCACGCTGATGCCCTACCGCGATCTCGCCCACGCAGGCCAACTGATGAATCGCGGCCGCGGCAGCCTCGTCGCCTCCGTCATAACCCATGACCCCGCGGTCGCCCGCTCCCTGCTGATCGACGCCGGTGCTGCCCATGGCCGCATCTATGTCAACAACCGCGACAGCGCCAAGGAAGCCACCGGCCACGGCTCACCGCTGCCGCACATGGTTCACGGCGGCCCCGGTCGCGCCGGCGGAGGCGAAGAATTGGGCGGCATCCGCGGCGTCATGCACTACATGCAGCGCACCGCCGTGCAGGGCAGCCCCGACATCATCTCCGGCATCACCGGCACATGGATCAAGGGCGCGGCACGGCCAAAATCCTCGGCTCACCCGTTCACCCGCAGCTTCGACGACCTCGCCATCGGCGACACCATCGAAGCCGGCCCGCGCACGGTGACGCTGGAAGACATCGAGACCTTCGCCCATTTCACCGGCGACACCTTTTACGCCCACATGGACGAGGACGCCGCCAAGGCCAACCCGTTCTTCCCCGGCCGCGTCGCCCATGGCTATCTGCTGTTGTCGTTTGCTGCCGGTCTGTTCGTCTCGCCCGATCCCGGCCCGGTGCTTGCCAACACCGGTCTCGACGGGCTGAAATTCATGAAACCCGTCTCGCCCGGCGACGCCATCTCGGTCCAACTCACTGTCAAACGCAAGACCCGCCGTACTGACGAATACGGCGAAGTCCGTTGGCATGTCGCAGTCATAAATCAGGATGGAGACGACGTGGCCGAATACGAGCTGCACACGATGAACCAATACGGCTGACCCGGCGCGCGCGTGGATGCGTCATTTGCGCTTGACAGCATCGGGCGAACAAGACCATTGAATCTGTCCACGACTGGTGCATATTAGAACTGTTGCACGGCGACTTGCCCCCGGGTCGCCGGGTGCAGCAAAGGAATGTCGGCCATGTCTAAAACGACCGTATCCAGACTTTCCGATCGCACGGGCCTTGAAACCTCTCGCCCGTTGCTCGATGCCATGGCAAACGGTGTCTACACCACCGATCGCAATGGAATCGTCACCTATTACAATCCGGCCGCCGCCAGTCTCTGGGGTCGTGAGCCGCAGATCGGCGTCACCCAGTGGTGCGGATCGTTTCGCATGCGCAACCTCGATGGCTCTCTGCTCGCGCATGAAGATTGCCCGATGGCGATCTGCGTCAAGACCGGCAAGCCAGTCGACAACCACGAAATTCTTGTCGAGCGTTTTGACGGCATGCAGCGCCGCGTGCGCATTTCGCCCCGTCCAATCCTCGACGAGGCCGGCCAGATCCTCGGTGCAATCAACACGATCGATGACGTCACCGAACAGCGCCAGAGCGAGCGTGACCGCGATGCCAGCAATCAGCTGACCCAGTCGATCCTGAGCAATTCCAAGGACTGCATCAAGCTGCTCGACCTTGACGGCTCATTGCGCTCGATCAACCCGTGCGGATGTTCCAGCCTGGAATTGGCGTCCCAGGATGATGCGCTGGGCATGAACTATTTTGATTTCTGGCAGCCAGCCGACCGCGAGGCCGCGCTTGCCGCCGCAGACTCCGCCCGTCGGACCGGGTACGGCCGTTTCACTGCCGACTTCGTCTCGACATCGGGCAAGAAGACGACATGGGACGAGATGCTGTCCCTCATCAGCGATGCCGATAACATCCCCAGCGGTTATCTGGTCATCTCGCGCGACATCACCACCGACCTCAACGAATCCCGGGAAAAAACGCGCCAACTTGACCGGCAAAAGGCACTCTCCGAGATTGGGGCCCTGGGGCTGGCGGAAGGCTCCTTCCAGACCTTCATGGATCAGACCGCAGTGCGCGTGGCAGAGGTGCTGGAAGCTCCGCTGGTCAAGATCATGCCTTTCGCCGATCAGGCCGACCATCTCTGGCTCGCCGCCGGTGTCGGCTGGAAGCCAGGCCTCGTTGGCAAGGCCATCGTCGGCGTCGAGCTGGAATCCCAGGCCGGCTACACCCTGTCGGTCAAGTGCCCCGTGGTGATGCCTGACCTTCACACGGAAACGCGGTTCAAGGGCTCAACGCTGATGCGCGACCACGGTGTGCGCTCCGGCATCAGTGTGACCATTCCGGGCGCCACATCACGCCCCTTCGGAGTGATCGGCATTCACGACACGCAGCAGCGCGATTTTGACGAAGGCGAAATTGCGTTCCTGCAAACGGTCGCAAACCTGATTGCCAACTGCCATCGCCAGCATGAATCCGTCAAACGCCAGACCCTGCTTGTGCGCGAAATCACCCACCGCTCTGGCAACATGCTCCAGGTCGTCACCTCGATCTTCAATCAGACCGTGCGCAATTCCGAGAGCCTTGCCGAGGCCAAGTCCAAGTTCGAGCAGCGGCTCGGGCAAATGTCGAAAGCCAACTTGCTGATCTCCAACTCCGGCTGGACCAAGTGCGGCGTCAGGGACCTCGCAACCCAGACGCTGGAGCTGTTCGTGGACCAGGTCGACATCAGCGGCCGCGACGTGGTGCTGTCGGCAGACCTGTGTTTCGATCTCGGTCTCGTGCTGCACGAGCTGGCGACCAACTCCAGCAAGTATGGTGCCTTTGCCAGTGACGAAGGCCGGGTGGCATTGCACTGGAGCGTGGAAACCCATGCCGACGGTCAGGACTTCGTGTTGACCTGGAGCGACAGCATGCGCCAACCGGCCGCACCGGTGCCGAGCACTGGTTTCGGCGCGAAGCTGATCCGCCAGCTGGTTGAATCCAAGTGGCGCGGCAAGGTGGAAACCGAGCTGGAACCAACCTTCTCCTGCCGTTTGTCGCTGCCCCTCACCACCGACTGAGGCCGCCGGTCGAGGCACAGCCACAGTCCCGTCCCATCCGTCATCCTGCCGGTCTGGTCGTCTTGCGTGACGCACGCAGCCAGGTCGATGCCGGGTGCTGGGATCTGGGTGCTGACAGCACGGAAAAACCTGCTAGGTTCACTCCGCAATTCTTTGGGGGAACACTCTTGCTGCAGACACCGGGGAAACCACGAACCCAGACCACCATCGGCATCATCATGATGTGCGTCGGCGTGGCCAGCCTGTGCGTCAACGACGCGCTGGCAAAGTCACTAACCGACCTCTATTCCCCCATTCAGATCCTTTTTCTGCGCAATGTGATTGCCCTGCCCTTCGCCATACTCATCGCCTGGAAGATGGGCGGCGCACCTGCCCTGCGCTCGCACAAGCCCGTGGCACATCTCTTCCGCGGCGGGTTGTGGATCGCAGCAACGATCATGTTCTTCACCAGCCTCAAATATCTGGGCCTCGCCGAAGCCACCGCCCTTATCTTCGTCGCACCGCTGTTCATCACCGCGCTCTCCGCGCTCATCTTCCGCGAGCCTGTCGGCTGGCGCCGCTGGCTGGCCGTCATCATCGGCTTCGCAGGCGTGCTGATTGCGGTCCGCCCCGGAACCTCGGCCTTCCAGACAATTTCACTTCTCCCTGTTGCCACCGCGTTTGTTTATGCCCTTTTGATGCTCTCTGCCCGCTGGGTGGACACGCGCGAAAGCGTCTGGACGCTGCTGCTCTACATGACGGCCACCGGCGCCGCACTCAGCCTGTTCATCGTCCCATTCGTCTGGATCCCGGTCCAGCCAGAACATCTCTGGCTATTTGTCGCTGTCGCAATTTTCGGCACCGCCGGCATGACCCTGATGACCCAGGCCTTCCGCCTCGCCCCCGCCGTCGTCGTGGCGCCCCTCGACTACACCGCGATCATCTGGGCCACCCTGCTCGGTTGGCTGTTCTGGACCGAAATCCCCGACGTGCTGACATTCATCGGCGCAGCCATCATCATCGCCAGCGGCGTGTTCATCATCTGGCGCGAGCATAGGGCGGAGTTGTAGCTCTCAGCAGCAAGAGTAAGGCCTGCCCAACCCCGTTCAACCGAGCTCAGCTTGACACCGCCGCGCCTCATTGGAGGTTCCCATGCCCATACCCGTCAACCAGCGGGTTCAAAAGCGCCGGGACACGCTGCGCGCGGCCGGGCTTAGACCGGTGCAGATCTGGGTGCCCGACACGCGGCGCCCAGGCTTTAGCAAGGAATGCCGTCGCCAGGCGCGCAATGTCGCCGCCGCCGATGCAGCGGATCGTGATCTAGACACCTTCATGGACGCAGCCCTTTCCGATCTCGATGACGGATCTGACGCGTGAGGCGTGGCGATCTCGTCACGCTGGCAATGACCGGGGTTTTCGGCAAACCGCGCCCCGCTTTGATCATCCAGGCTGATCCGTTCGGCGAGACTGGCACAGTCACCGTATTGCTGCTGTCATCAACGCTGATCGACGCGCCGCTGATCCGGCTGAACCTGCGCCCGACGCCTGAGAACGGACTGCGCAAACACTCACAGGTCATGATCGACAAGGCCATAACCATCAGGGGCGACAAGCTTGGCCCACCTTTCGGTCGGCTGGACGACGAGACCATGTTTCCAGTCACGCGGCTGTTAGCCGTGTTCCTGGGGCTGGTCTGAGACGGCTTTCTCTCCAACTCCAGATACACTGCAACTTCTCTAGGGAACCAATACCAACCGCGTTCGTTGGTCGTGCAAATCCCCCCGAAGGAGTTCGCATGTCCAAGATCACCACCATCAATCCGGCCACCTATGAAGAATTGGAAACCTACGATCTTATGTCGGAGGCCGAGGCGATCCAGCGTCTTGAGGCGAGCCATCAAGCTTTCCTCGAATGGCGCAAGCTGTCGCACAAGGAACGCGCGCCCTACCTCAACAAGATCGCCGACAAGCTGCGCGAAAACGCCGACGAACTCGCCGCCTTGATGACGCGCGAAACCGGCAAGCTGCTGAAAGACGGTCAGACCGAAGTCGAGATCTGCGCGGCGATTTTCGAGTACACAGCCAAGAAAGGCCCCGAGGCGCTTGCCGACGAGGAGCGCACCCACGGCGCCAAAGGCAAGCGTGGCGTGGTCAGCTACCAGCCGATCGGCGTGATCTATTCAATTCAGCCCTGGAACTTCCCGCTTTACCAGCCGGTCCGCGTGCTGGCGGCAAATCTGATGGCCGGCAATGGCTGCGTGCTCAAACACGCCAGCATCTGCACCGGATCCGGCCTGCGCTTGCGCGAATTGTGCATTGAAGCGGGTCTGCCGGAAGCGCTTTTTCAGGTCATCCTGATCGATCACGACACCTCCGACAAGCTGATCGCCCACCCCAAGGTTCGCGGCGTGACCATGACCGGCAGCGATGGCGCCGGACGTCATATCGGTGCCGAGGCCGCGAAGGCGCTGAAGAAGACAGTGCTCGAGCTAGGTTCAAACGACGCCTATCTGGTGCTCGAGGATGCCGACATCGAAACCGCGGTCAAGTTCTCGGTCATGGGCCGGCTCTACAACAACGGCGAAACCTGCGTTTCGGCCAAGCGCTTCATCGTCACCGGCAAAGTCTATGACGCCTTCGTCGATGCCTTCGTTGCCGAGATGAAGAAGATCGCCATGGGCGATCCTACAGATGAGAACAGCCAGCTCGGCCCGCTGTCGAGCCAGGACCAGGTCGACACGGTCAAGAGCCAGGTCGATGACAGCGTTGCCAAGGGGGCAAAGATCCTCTGCGGCGGCGAAGCGCCGGATCAAACCGGTGCCTATTACCCTGCTACCGTCCTGGGCAACCTCGCGCCGGGCATGCCCGCCTATGATGACGAAATCTTCGGACCTGTCGCCTCGATCATCCGCGCCAAGGATGATGAAGACGCCATGCGGCTTGCCAATGAAAGCCGCTATGGTCTCGGCGGCGGCATTTTCTCGAAGGACGAGGACCGTGCTCTCAAACTGGCCCGCGATCACTTCGACACCGGCATGATCCGCATCAACTCCTTCGGCGCAGCCGATCCGAACATGCCCTTTGGCGGCGTCAAGGATTCAGGCTATGGCCGCGAGCATGGCGGCTTCGGCATGAAGGAGTTCGTCAACACCAAGGCGATCTTCCTGCCATGATCAAACTCCACGCTCTCCAATACTCCCGCGCCACCCGCGTGCTCTGGCTGCTCGAAGATCTCGAGCAGTCCTGCGAGCGCGTTGATTATGACCGCACCGATGAGTTCCGCGCACCAGAGGCCTTGTCCAGTGTTCACCCGCTGGGCAAATCCCCGGTGATTGAAGACAATGGCGAAATGATTGCGGAATCGGCCACGATCCTGCGTTACCTGGTCGCCAAGTATGATGATCACAGCCATCGCCCGCCGCCCGGAACCTGGGACTACTGGCGCCACGAGGCTTTGTTCGATTATGTCGAATCGTCCTTTGCCCCGGTTGCCGTCAAGGCCATCATGCCGGCCTTTCAAGGCCAGGACATCCCCGAACAGGCACAGACGGCGCTCGACGCGCAGCTCGCCTATATCGCCCGCGAACTGGGCAATGGGCCGCTGCTTTTTGGCAACACACTGACCTTGGCCGACATCCAGATCTCTTATCTTCTTGCGCTGCTCGACAAGCTCGGACTGCTTCAAAACCACCCGGAAGTCGGTGCCTACTGGCAGGCGCTGCAGACCCAGCCCGGCTACATCGCCGCAACCGACGCCGCAGGCCCGATGGCCCCTCCCGGCTAGGCAATCCCAGCGAAAATCGGCCAGCCGGTTTCGCGAAGTAAATCCAGACAAAACAACACGTTGGAGGTTGCATCTGATTCTGTTTCTGCAGATATGCCCCAGCCTCAAAGTAAGGAAATGATGATGAACATTCTTATTGCCGGCGCGACCGGCCAGACCGGAACCCGACTTGCAAAAGACCTTGTTGACCAGGGCCACACTGCCACCGCGCTGGTACGCGAAAGCTCCGACACCAGCGAACTGCCCGAAGTCGTCAAGCTGCTTCACGGCGACCTGACGGATCTCAAATCCGGCGTCTGCGACGGTATGGACGTCGTTATCTTTGCCGCAGGCTCCGGTGGATCGACAGGCCCGGAGATGACCGACAAGGTTGACCGCGATGGCGCCAAGCGCCTCGTCGACCTGGCAGCCGAAGCAGGTGTCAGCCGCTTTGTCATGCTCAGCTCTGTCGGCGCCGATCAGTCCGACCCCGAAGGCGACCTGGCCCACTACCTCAAGGCCAAGCACGAAGCCGACGAACATCTCAAGGCCTCCGGCCTCACCTACGCGATCCTGCGTCCTGTGGCGCTCACAAATGACGGGCGCAGCGAAGCCGTGGTGCTGGGCGAAGATGTCGACAAGACCGCCAAGGCGTCGCGGGCGGACGTGGCCTATCTGCTGGCCGAAGCCGCAACCACCGGCCGCCTCGACGGCCAGGCGCTGAACATGCAATCCGCCTGACTACGCCCAGTTGGACAGTCTGCTGCATGCCTTGGGACCAATCCGCAAGACATGCAGCAGGCCCCTGAAAATCTGCACCACAACGACAAACTGCCGGCCACCCGGCCCCTTTCCCAGCAACGGCAAAGCAGGTATCCCTTCGCGCATCCCGCCGCCGAAAGGAAATTCCCATGCAAACCGTGTTCATCGCCGGCGCCACCGGCTACCTGGGGCGTTATCTCTGTGCCGAGTATCGCAGCCGCGGATGGCAGGTGGTTGCCCTGGTGCGCGATGCGGTGCGGGCGGCCGGACTTGATGCCGACCGTCTGGTCGAAGCCGAGGCGACCCGGCCAGAAACGCTGAAAGGCACGATGGACGGCGCCGATCTGGTGATCTCAGCACTCGGCATTACCCGCCAGGCTGATGGGCTCGGCTATCACGAGGTGGATTACCAGGCAAATATCAACCTGTTGAGAGAAGCGCAGCACGCCACGGTCCAGCGCTTCGCCTACATTCATGTGCTCAATGCAGGCAAGATGCAGGGCGTGTCACTGGCTGACGAGAAAGCGGCCTTTGTCAGCGCCTTGCAGGCAGCGGACATCGCTTCGACCGTGATTGCACCCTCTGGCTATTTCTCCGACATGGCGGATTTTCTGGCCATGGCGCGCTCTGGTCGCGTCTGGTTGTTTGGTGCCGGCACCCATCGCATCAACCCCATCGATGGCGGCGATCTGGCTGCGGCAACGGCGGACGCGATTGCCGAAGAACGCGACTGGCTCAATGTCGGCGGCCCCGAGACCTTTACCCATTCCGAGCTCGCAGCCCTTGCCTTCAAGGCCGTCGGCCGTCCGGTAAAGATCACCCGCTTGCCGGATTCCTTCAGAAAAGCCGCTTTGCGCCTGCTGCCCTGGCTGACACCGAGGCGTATTCACGGCCCGGCGCAGTTTTTCCTCACGGCACTCGGTATAGATATGGTCGGCGAGCCGCGCGGCACCCGCCGCCTTGGCGATCATTTCGCCGACCTCGTCCGCTTCACGGCACGCGATTGACCGGCAAACCTGCTATCGTCAAGGTCTCTACGCACAATCCGATGTTCCGCGGCTAAAGCCCCTGGCACCATCAGACAACTCGACCTCTCCCGTTCCAGCAAGGTCTCTCAAATGACATCACAAGACGCAAAACTCTCCAGCCCCGCTGCTCTGCGCAACCGCGACCCGATCGCTGATCTGCTGCGCGATGTACTGCCGCAAAACGGAACCGTGCTGGAACTCGCCAGCGGCTCAGGCGAGCATGTCATTCATTTCGCCGCGCTGTTTCCCGAGCTGGTCTGGCAGCCCTCCGACCCGTCGCCCGAAGCCCGTGCTTCCGTTGAGGCATGGGTGGAAGCGGAGAAACTCACCAATGTTCTGCAGCCCATGGATGTCGACGCCTCTTCCGAGACCTGGCCGGTAGCCAGGGCCGAGGCGATGATCGCCATCAATATGATCCACATCAGCCCCTGGCCGGCAACACAGGGCCTGCTCAAGCGCGCCGGCCAACTGCTGCCCACCGGCGGTCCGCTCATCCTTTACGGACCCTACCGGCGCCAAGGCCAGCCGCTTGTTGCCAGCAATGTCGAGTTCGACGCCAGCCTGCGCGCCCGCAACACCGAATGGGGCATCCGCCTGCTCGAGGATGTGGCAGGCCTTGCCGCGCAATCCGGACTGGCCTTGACATCCGTCACCGAGATGCCGGCAAACAATCTCGGCGTGGTGTTTACGCGGGAGTGAAGATGGTGAGCGGGAACACCCCACCCCACTTCCCGTCAGCCGGCAAACCGGCTATTCCGTCTTCCTGATGCCAAATCCCGATCCAATCGCCAAGACCATCGCCGACCGCCTGAGCACGCTGCAAGTTGCGCAGCGGCTCTCGGCATGGTCGCTGATTGTCAGTTTCCTAGGCGACGCCATTGGTCCGCGCGGTGGTGTGGTCTCGGCAAGCACGGTGCAAAGCGTGATGCAGCGGCTGGGGATTGGCGCAGGTGCGGTCCGCACAGCCATCTCGCGGCTCTCTGCCGACGGCTGGATCGAGCGCTCGCGCGAGGGCCGCAACAGTTTCTACCGGCTTTCAGGCGATGTCGAGGAGACCGTGCTCGCCGCCGAACGCCGTATTTATGCCGCCTCGTCGCTGCTTCCGTCTGAGACACCCAGAACGCTCCTGATCGCGCCCGAGTCCTTGCCCGACAGCACACAGCAGGCGCTCGAGACGGCAGGCGCACTGCAGATCGCGCCGCACGTTGCTGTGTGTTTTGCCCCGATCTCAGAGCTGCCTGCGGCCCTGCGCCTGCCCGGCTCGACGCTGGCCGAGACCCAGACGCTTGCCCCCGGCACTGCCATGCGCGATCACATCGCGGTTGCCCGGCAAGCGGCCGAAATCGAAGCTCTGCGGCAGGCTTACCAACAGGTCAGCACCTCGCTTGAAGCGCAAAGCCCGCTCTCACCCGAAGACGCCATCACGCTCAGGTGCCTGATGATCCATGAGTGGCGCCGGGTCGCGCTGCGGGTTCTGGCCGTTCCCGCCGACCTGATTGAACCGAACGATCCCGAACCCGGCACACGCGCGCTTGTGGCCGCAATTTATGCCGGGTTGCTGCCCGCATCGGAAGCCTGGCTCGATGCCAATGCCACCACCCCGTCAGGCCCGCTGCCGCCAGCCGACACGCGCCTTGGCCGTCGCTTCCGGCAATCCCGTACTCAGCTCGCCTCTCCCCGGGATGTGTTACACGAATAACTTGACATTCTTTAGGCCTGTAACATATATTGTCCTTCACAGCGGAGGATCTCGATATGTACAGCCAGGGCCTGATTGGCGCGGATTCAAGCACCACGGAATCGGAAGAGTTTCTCAAGACCTTCCAGGCGCGGGTTGACCGCGAGGAAAAGATCGAACCCAACGACCCGATGCCCGAAGGCTATCGCCGCACGCTGGTCCGCCAGATCGGCCAGCATGCGCATTCGGAAATCGTCGGCATGCTGCCTGAAGGCAACTGGATCACCCGTGCCCCCTCGCTCCGCCGCAAGATCGCGCTGCTGGCCAAGGTTCAGGACGAAGGCGGCCACGGCCTCTATCTCTATTCCGCCGCCGAGACGCTCGGCGTCAGCCGCGAGCAGATGACTGAAGAGCTGCTTTCGGGCAAGGCCAAGTATTCTTCGATCTTCAACTACCCGACACCCACCTGGGCCGACATCGGCGCAATCGGCTGGCTGGTTGATGGCGCTGCGATCATGAACCAGATCCCGCTCTGCCGCTGTTCCTACGGCCCCTATGCCCGCGCCATGATCCGTGTCTGCAAGGAAGAAAGCTTCCACCAGCGCCAGGGCTACGAGATCATGATGGTTCTGGCCAAGGGCTCGGAAGAGCAGAAGGAAATGGCTCAGGATGCGCTCAATCGCTGGTGGTGGCCGTCGCTGATGATGTTCGGCCCGTCCGACACCGACAGCACCAATTCCGACCAGTCAATGATGTGGAAGATCAAGCGCTTCTCCAACGACGAGCTGCGTCAGAAATTCATCACCGCAACCGTGCCGCAGGCTGAATATCTCGGCCTCACCGTGCCCGATCCCGATCTCAAATGGAACGAGGAGACCAAACTCTACGACCACGGCGAGATCGACTGGGCCGAGTTCAAGGCCGTGGTCAAGGGCGACGGCGCGATGAACCGCGACCGCATCCGCGACCGCAACAAGGCCTGGGACGATGGCGCCTGGGTGCGCGAGGCAGCGCTTGCCCATGCCGAAAAACGCGCCAACCGCCAACCGGTGGCACAGGAGGCCGCAGAATGACAGACACGATGCATGTGGCAGAACTTAACATCGCCCGCCCCCGCTACCCGCTTGAAGACGAACGCATGGCGGGTTTCACCAACAATCTCGACCGCATCAACGCACTCGCCGAACGCAGCCCCGGCTTTGTCTGGCGTTTGACCGGCGATGGCAATGATGCAACCGATCTGGTCTATCCCGGCGAACCTGATGCCATTGTCAATATCTCCGTCTGGGAGAACGCGGCAGCGCTGGAACACTTTGTCTGGAACACGGTTCACGCCAAGATCTACAATCACAAGGACCGGTGGTTTCCCGCATTCGGCAAACCGTATTTCGTCATGTGGCCGGTGCCAGTCGGTCACAGGCCGAAACTGGACGAAGCCTTTGCAAGACTCAACCAGCTGACTGTCCACGGGAACACGGACGAAGCATTCGGCTGGGACGGTCTGCCGCAACTCAAAAGCTGGATGGAGAAAAATTGTGCCTGACGCCCCGATGAACAATTCGAAAACACAGCATCTCACGCCGCTGTGGGAAGTCTTCATCCGTCCTCGCAACGGCCTGCACCACCGCCATGTCGGCTCGCTGCATGCAGCCGATTCCGCGCTGGCGCTGCAGTCGGCCCGCGATGTCTACACACGGCGCGGTGAAGGCAACTCGATCTGGGTGGTCCGCTCATCCGACATCGCAGCCTCCGATCCGTCCTTCGCCGAGCCCAATTTCGAGCCGGCTGACGACAAGATCTATCGCCATCCGACCTTCTACGACATCCCCGATGAAGTGGGGCACATGTGATGGCAACAGCTGACACCACCGTCCCGGCAATTCTCGAAATCGCCGATGATTGCCTGATCCTCGGCCATCGCCTGTCGGAATGGTGCGGCCATGCGCCGATGCTCGAGGAGGAACTGGCGCTCGCCAATATGGGGCTCGACCTGCTCGGCCAGGCCCGCGCGCTCTATGCTCATGCCGGCGAACTTGAAGGCAAGGGCCGCAGCGAAGATGATCTCGCCTTCCTGCGCCGCGAACGCGACTATGTGAACTGCCTGCTGGTCGAACGCCGCAACAATGATTTCGCCCACACCATGTTGCGCCAGCTGTATTTCGCTGCCTTCATGCAGCCGCTGTGGCGCGCCATTGCCGCCAATTCCAGCGACGAGACGCTGCGCGGCATCGCCGCCAAGGCCGACAAGGAGATGACCTATCATCTGCGCCATGCCGGCGAATGGGTGATCCGTATGGGCGACGGCACCGAAGAGAGTGCTGCCCGCATGGCCGATGCCGTTGACGAACTGCACCGCTACACCGGCGAGCTGTTCATGGCCTCGGCCGCCCGCACGGCTGCCATCACCGCCGGCCTGCTGCCGGACCCGGAACCAATCCGCGCCGAATGGGAGGAGACCATCGCCACCGTCTTCGCCGCTGCAAAACTGACCGCGCCCGAAATCCGCACATGGCAGAAGGGCGGCCGCGACGGCATTCATGGCGAGGACATGGGCCATCTGCTGGCCGAGCTGCAGTTCATGCAGCGCGCCTATCCGGGTCAGACCTGGTAAGCGCTGTGACCCAGACGCCGACAACCAGCAAGGATCAGGCCGCGCCTGTTGCAGATTTCGGGCTCGCCCGTGCGCTTGAGGTGGCGAGCGCCGTGCCCGATCCGGAAGTGCCCTGCGTCACGGTTGCCGATCTCGGCATCCTGCGCTCGGTCGCCCGGGATGACAGTGGCCGGATCGTGGTCAGCCTGACCCCGACCTATTCCGGCTGCCCGGCCGTGATCGCCATTGAGATGGCAGTTGAAACAGCGCTGCTAAGTGCCGGAATCGACTCGAAGATCGAGCGCGTCATCACGCCCGCATGGACCACCGACTGGATCACCGACGAAGGCCGCGAGAAACTGCGCGCCTATGGCATCGCCCCGCCGGTCGGCTCCACCGGTGGTCGCAAAGCCTTTTTCGCCGAGGACGTGGTCGCCTGTCCGCGCTGCGGCTCGACCCACACCACCAAAGTCTCCGAGTTCGGCTCGACCGCCTGCAAGGCGCATTACCGCTGCGACGACTGCGCCGAACCGTTTGATTATTTCAAGTGCATCTGAGGATCTGACCGATGGCCGCACCCCGCTTTCATGAACTCGAAATCGCCGCTGTCCGCAATGAAACACCGGACGCCGTCGCCATCACCTTTGCCATTCCGGACGACCAAAGCGACACCTTCGCCTTTCTGCCCGGACAATATCTGACCCTGCGCGCCGATATCGGCGGCGAGGATATGCGCCGGTCCTATTCGATCTGCTCGCCGCTGCAGGAAGCCGGCCGCCGCACCGTCGGCGTGAAACGGATCGAGGATGGCCGCTTTTCCGGCTTCGCCCAGACACTGAAAGCCGGTGACCGCATCCAGGTGATGCCGCCGCAGGGCCGCTTTACCGCTGAGATCGGCGGCAGCCATGATTACCTGCTGCTTGCCGCAGGCTCGGGCATCACGCCCTGCCTGTCGATCGCCAAATCTGTGCTCGCCGGTGAGCCGGACTCCACCGTCACCCTGCTATACGCCAACCGCAATTCCGCAAGCGTCATGTTCCGCGATGATCTCAATGATCTGAAAGACCGCTACACCACCCGCTTCACCCTCACCCACGTGATGGACGAGGAAGTGCAGGAAGTCGAGATCATGAACGGCCGGTTGGATGCGGCCAAGCTCGAAAGCCTGGCCGAACTTGGCGTCATCGACCCGAAATCCGCCGACGCCATCTATATCTGCGGCCCAGAACCGATGATCCGCTCCGCCTCAACCGCGATGGCTGCACTCGGCGTCGATGAAGACAAGATCAAGTTCGAACTCTTCACCCCCGCCCCCGGCTCGACGCCCAAGCCCAAGCCCGCTGCAGCATCGGCAAACGGCACAGACATGAATGGCTCAAAACACGGCGCATCGGTGGACATCATTCTCGACGGCGCACGCCGGACCATCGAGGTCGACGCCGGCACCGACACTGTGCTGACGGCAGCGATGAAAGCGGGAATGGACCTGCCCTATTCCTGTGCCGGCGGCATGTGCTGCACCTGCCGCTGCAGAATCGTCGAGGGCGCGGCCACGATGGACGAAAACTTCTCGCTCGAACCCTGGGAAATCGAAGCCGGCTTTACGCTGAGCTGCCAGGCCCGGCCGGATACAGACCGGTTGGTGTTGGATTTTGATGCGCAGTAAAGGGTGACATTTCGGGGACTGGCTGATGTCGATCGCTGCTTGAACATAAGAAGTCCCGTTTTTCCACACGGCGCACTCTCCATGGTCGTACACGCCTCTCTCCGTCGTCATCCTCGGCCTCCGAGCCGAGGATCCATACCGAGCCCCATCTACGGGCAAACCACTGGGAACCATCACGGGATGGATCCTCGGGTCCGGGCCCGAGGATGACGAAACGTGAGCTTAGTGCTTGATTTGGCCCCGCGGTAGCGCCTGATGAACGAGAGTTCGGGGGCAGCCAAAAACCCTCCCGCGCGACAGGGCCGCCGGGGTGTGAATAGAATTTCAGTCCGGAGGGCCGCGCGTGGGCAGTGCCTCTGGGAAGTAAGTAAATCGGTGGCGCTGACAGCGCGCGGCCCGGAATTCGCCGGATGGCGTCCCCATCCGACAGGCGAAAGCCTCGCAAATCACGCGGAGGTTGGCTTACGCACCTGCCCCTCTTCAGGGCCCTCTCGCCCGGGTTGCCCCGGCCGCGGCCTGGACGGGCCGCGGGAGTTGCTTTGGGCGCGGGTTCCGGCACGGACCCTGCTTGCTCACGCAAACATGTCCGCCACAGGCCCGGACCAGTGCTCCCGCCCCACCTGCATGTTGCAGGCAGGAACCGGAACCCCGGCCCGGTGGCTGGCTTGCGGCTTCCCGAAGGAAAGCACGCCGCCAGCGGAACCACACTGGCCACCACCTCCCCGCTGGTCCCGCCCCACGTCAGGACGCCACCACCAGGGCATTCCCTCCCGCCTGCATCGAAACGTTCGCGATCCATCCGGCAGCGGGAGCGCACCGAGTCTGGCATGGAACTGGAGGGTGAGGATGAAATGGGCGGATTTTTTGGGGAAATGGCAGAAATCCTGGGGGCATGGCGGCGCTTACGAACACGCCGCAAAATCACCCTTCCTTTCAAATGTGGCTGCACTTCTGGTTCGGCATTGCAAACCAGAACGACAAACACTTATATTATCATAGGCTGTGAGGGAAAGGCCTTTTCAAATTCTTTGAACGTCCAAAAAGGGCAGGTAATGAAAAAAATTCTTCCGATTTGCTTTGTTTCATATTGCCACGACGATGCCGACTTCAAATCGATAGATGCCTTCGAAGAGGAAATATTAAAAATTTCAAGAAAAAGATTCTCAGTATTACGAGATAAGAAAAACATAGGGGCCGGAGGCTCTATATCCAAACACGAACAGCAGATCAATGATTCATGTATTATCATTATTTTGCTGACGCCTAAATACAAAGAGAAGGTTAAAAATAGATCTGGCGGAGTCTATAGGGAATTCTCCATGATAATGAACCGCTATTACAAATATCAAAATGATCTAAAATCTGGAAAAAAGGTAAAAACGTTCTCCCTTATACCCATTTTGTTTTCTGGAAACCACAATCAATCTATTCTAAATGAAATTACGGATAGTATGTATTTGGATTTCACATCTTTTCGAGCAAATCCAAACGTAAGCTCATTTACTATTTCGAGTTATAAAGAAGAGTTTAACTCAATCAGAGCGCAATTTGAGAATGTGTATAATGGGCTAGATCAAAATTTTATCGAAGAATATGATGAGTGGCTTAAGTTGCTATTCTTCGAATCGAAGCATGACGTATTAAGAAAAAGGTATAAATATAAAGACAAAGAAGAAGTACTAAATGAATTATTCGTAAAAACAAAATCATACCAAGGAGTTATAAATGGAGAAAGCTGCATATTGGTTGGGCGAAAAGGAAGCGGAAAGTCAACTATAGTTGATCATTTTCATAGAGACAACACTGCAGAGTACAAAGACCCAATACAAATTATTGTTGATAATTTTGATTTGGGATATCTGTACACTTTTTTGTACTCTGAAAGAAGTGGAGCCGATATTGACGATGTAGCAAAAATAACCAACTATTTCGAAGCGGTATGGTACATTTTTGTATTACAGCAATGCGCGCTGACATTATTAAGTGAAGACAAGGCAGGTCGGAATAGGGTAAACCTTTCGCCGTACATTGATGCTTTGGAAAAAATTGCGCCCGCAGAGGAATTGAAATGGTCACATTTTGTTCGAGTATGCGCTGAAGTAAAGACACATATTGACAATGCAATTCAATCGGCTCGCCCGGACATCAGTTTTTTAGGGGATATTGCGGACAAAGTGAGCATTCCAAACATAGTATCAGCAATAATAGGTGAAGATTTATCGAAAGATCTAAGAGAATCGATAGGCCTGTGTCAGAGGAAATTCATTTTTGCCTTAGATGGCTTCGACCAAAGGTTTGAGGATTTTCGTTCGAATAGCATCGCTTCAAGCCTAGATGAATCAGAAAAAAAGCGGCGACTCGGATTCGAAGTGGCTTGGTTGAAAGGGCTACTCCGTGCCGTTCTTGACCTTCGATCTGCAGATGAGATTATTCAGGACAAATGCGACTTTTGTATCACTATTCCACAGGACAGGTTCTTAGAGGTTAGAGATAACGAACGAGAAGATTATCGCTTCCGACCCATAACATCAAATGTACAATGGAGTGGCGTTGAACTATCAATTTTACTGCGGAAACGCCTAGAGGGATTATCGCGTAAATACGAAACCGATAGATCACTACCACCATTGGAGCGCCTTGAAGAGATTATGATAAGCGATGACATAACAATTCCATCGCGGATCCAAATGAGCCAACAAGGTAATGTAAACACAATATCGACATTTAAATATTTGTTGAGACACACCTTCTGGAGGCCAAGGGACATGATGTTTTATCTGGCAGCAATTCTTGCCAACCAGAGAACAGCAAAGAAACGAGGAGTCTTAATTGACGAAGCAGTTATAAAGACCATAGTATCTAGAACCACCTATGATGTAATAGAAACAGAATTCATAAAGGAATACCAAAACACAATTATCAACATTAGGGACATCATACACGAATTTGAGATGAATCGAATAGTATTGGGATATTCAGAAATTGAAAATATACTCCGATCTCACGACTTTATAATAGATGGCGGAGCAAACAATATAAAAGGAACCATTTCGAAGATTGAATACTTATTTAATATAGGTTTTATTGGAATTGTACTTGAAAACAGAATGGTTAGAGATGGGGTGTATTGCAGGGACTCATTTATTTTTTCAGATGGTGAGAAGGTATTTCAATCTTTGAGTAATTCAAAGAAACAATCCATGGATTACGTCATACACCCCATTTTTGTTGAGTACCTTATGCTCGACACGAATGTGGGAAGAATAATTAGCTATTACTCAGATGACTATTTAAAGAAGAACGATATGATGTACGGTTAGCTAATATGTAATGTGTGGAGTATTTTCACTCACCCAATCGCCGCAACGATCTTGCGCAGTTCGGCATTCCGGGCGCCCAGCATCAGCACGTTTTTCAGTGCCGTCATCGGGTCGGCGGTTCTAAACAGGACGCCGTTGTCGCGGATGTCGCGGTTGATCACCCGGTGGCGTTTTTCGCCATCCAGCTCGCTTTTCATCGCCACGGCGAAATACATTCGTGAATAGCCGGGTTTGACGTGGTGGAAGAATTGCACGCCGGCAGGACCGCCGGCGACGTGACCGGTGGTCATCTCGACGGCTTTGTCTGTGCTGGTACCGGCAAGCTGATCGTCAGTGAGGTCACCGCCGATTTCGGCCGAAAAATTGGCGATGTAGAAGCCCCACGTGACGTCCTTGTGATCGGCAAAATCGGATTTCGATGCCGTGACGTGGGTGTAGCCAAGATGCGGAGCCTGAGAGAGCGTCTTGTGAAAGATGATCTTCGGAAACCGGATGTCGGTGTGGAACCGGTTAAGCCGCTGATGCGTCTTCCTGCCGGCGTTTTCAAGCCGTCTGCCGGTTCGCTCCGCGACCTCCTCATGGGTCAGAAACCGCCGCTCTTCCTTGACCCACTCCTCGGGGCGGGCAATCCGGCCGGTTCTGAGAAAGTTGGTGTGGACCGCCTTTTCGGGGACGAGCTCCTGCCCTTTTGTCTTTGCCGCGTAGTACCTGAACATCGACATTTTATAACCGGACCCTGGTTTCCTTGGCCAAGTTATGAAGCTCGAATGGTTAACCAATTCCTGCGCCACGCCCCCTCAGAAAGGGCCAGTGAGTTTTTGGCAGGGCCATAAGGCTCCCACGGCATGCGGCGAAACATGCCCAAGCCGCAGCCGCGGAACTGACAAAAGGCACGATCAGCAAAACCCGTGCGGCGGAAAACCAGCTTGGTCCGGCATTCGTCCGCGGCCAACGGCCCCCACACAGGATACGGTGCTGCAGCGGCCTGATTGCAGGAAGTTGGCGGACAGGCCGCCCGCCCCTGCGCCGCCCTACCGGCCCTCGAGCGCCAGATAGACCGCATGCGCGATCATCACATCGAGATGCGCACCGCCGCCGTTCTTGAACAGCGTGATCTCGTCAGGCGACTGTCGCCCGGCGTGGGTCTGCACCAGATCATGCATGTCGCCGGCAATATCGGCCTCGCTGAGGACGCCCGCGGCAAGCGGAATCATCAGCTCGCCGATATGCGGCACCGTGGTGGCCCGGCTGTCGACGAACAGCCGGCCGCGTCTGAGCGCCGCATCATCCGCCTCGCGCATCGACGGCGTATAGGCGCCGACCAGATCGACATGGGCGCCGGGCTTGAGCGCTTCGCCCCTGATCAGCGGTTCGGTGGACATCGTCGCCGATGATATCAGGTCAGCCTGCGAAACCGCCGCATCGAGATCAGTGACCGCTTCCGCATCTATGCCGTCAGCGCCGAGCGCCTTCACCAGCGTCTCGGCGCGCGCAACATTGCGGTTCCACACCATCACGCGGCTGAGCGACGGCCGCACCGCGCGGTGCGCGTCAATCAGCGGCCGCGCCATCGAGCCGGCGCCGACCATCAGCATGGTCTGCACATCCGGCCGCGCCAGGCAGGACGAGCCAAGCGCCGAATCGCCGGCCGTCTTCCAGGCCGTCAGATCGACGCCCTCAAGCACGGCGACCACATGGCCTTGCGCCTCGTCAAACAGGAGTACCTGCCCCTGCACCGAGGGCATTGCCGGGGTCTGCGACGGGTTGTCTGGATAGATCGTCACCGCCTTGACGCCGGAAGCCAGGCCGGGGATCCAGGCGGTGCGCACCAGCATCTTGCGGCCGGCATTCTCGATCAGCGAATCCCTGAGATCAGCCGGCGGCATCAGATGCCCGGCGCGCAGTGCCTCCACCGCAAACGGCCAGGAACAGACCTGCCTGATATCGTCTCCGGTGACAATGCGCATGCTTATTCCCTCGTGTCTCTCAAACCTGCCGCACCCTATGCGCCCCGGCGCAGGTTGCGCAACCCGTCGAACCACCTCGTGCCGGTGCCCTCAGTGCCCCTCAAAACCGGATCAGACACTGCCCAAACGAAGACGGGCCGGTGACGCGATGCACCGGCCCGTTCCGATCTGTCATGCCACAAGGCCTATTTCTTGGTCTGGCCCATCATCATCCTGCGGGTTTCCTCAAGCGTCTCCTGCATGTTCTGCTGCAGCACCTTGAAGGCCTCGGTCGACGATTTCTGCGCCAGCCCGGCAAGTTCGCTGGTGTTCTTGATCGCGGTCTCGAACGAGCGTTTGGCGAATTCCGACTGCGCCGTCATCATCGCCTGCGGATCGGTGCCGCCCTTGACCTTCTCGGCCATCGTCGAAATTTCATTGAGCGCTTCCTGCACCATCTCGCGCTGACGCGTGACGATTTCCGTGGCGCCGGTACCGGCGGTCTTTGCGGCTGTATCAAGCGCCTGCAGGTTCTTCTTGTGCCGCTCGACCAGCGCCTCAAGATCCGGCGAAGGAAGGTTCATGTCCTTGCCGAAATTCATGAACATGGAAACCAGGTCCTCGGTGGCTTTTTTGTCGGTCATGGAAGTCCTCCGGGTTGCGGCAGACAGAGCCTGCCGGTTGTGATTGCTCTGACTATACAGATCTCACGCGTCAGCACCACCGCCGCATCAAGGCACAACGTCAAAAGAGACTATGTCTTTTAAAACAGTCACTTGCAGGCAGAACCGGAATCACAATGCGACACAATTGAATCAATGCCTTATATGAGCGATGGCGAAACCGGCAACGGCGCATCGTCCACCAGAACCGGCGGCGCCTGAAATGTGCCGTTATCGAACTTGCGGGCGGCAAGCCGCAGCCCGTCAGCCACATTGATACGGCCGGTTGACTGGTCGCCGCCAAACTGCATCCGGGCGCCAAACCTGCGTGCCAAAGCCTTCATGGCGTGGTTCTGCGCTCCGGTCTCGACGATGATCGTGGCGACATCATTTTCAGAGGCGGCCCTGAGCAGCACTTTCAGCAGCAGGGTGCCGAGGCCCTTGTGGCGCCAGTCCGAGGCAACCGAGAACGCAGATTCGCCCTGCCCGGCCGCAATCCGTCCGCCGGTGTGCAGCTCCGCCACGGCCACCAGATGATCATCGGCAAACGCGCCGATGACGATGGCTTCATTGAGCGACCGCGCGATATATCTGTCGAGCCAGTCATCCGACACCAGACCGTTGAAACGATCGCGGAAATCCTCAAAGTGAAGTTCGTGAATGTGGGTCCGGAAAGCGTCGGCGTCCGAAGGACCGAGATACCGCAATTTGATATCATCGCCGGCGACGAGCTGCGGTTGACGCGGTTTGAATAGAAACTTCAAGAGCACTGTCGACCTCCTAAGGTCATTCCTCCCGAAATATCCTGATGCCCATTTAATGCTGCAGCGCAACAAAATCAAGACACGTTTATGTGACTAAAGTTATAGGCCGTGATAGCGGGGCAGCTGGCCTCCGGGAGACATACGAATTCTGTGCGCCATTGACTTGCCCCAACTCCTGTCAGATGTCATTCAGCGCACCCCAGCTGCGGGCGCGATGTCCGCATTTTTTCGATTACCACGAGGTCTGCCAGCGTGAACAAAGCCAAACTGATCACACTGTTTGAAGTCACCGGTTCGGTGTCCGCCATGATCTATGCGCTGCTGATCGCCTCCAACACCGGCAACGAAATTCTGGGCTTTTCGCTGTTGCTGATCTCGGCCTGCCTGTTTGGCGCCTGGGGTGTTCTTGACCGGCGTTGGACCTTTCTGGCGCTGCAATTCTTCTACGCCGCATCCGCCATCATAGGCCTCATTCGCTGGGCGTAACGGTTCAAGGATCCTTGCTTCCCGGGAACCCATCTAATCCGCCAGCCGGATCGCCCGCGACAGGCTTTGCGCGAGGTCTTGCGCGTAGGTCGAAAACACCATGACCTCGAACGCGTCTGCGCCCATCCGGGTCAATTGCACCGGCACATGACCAAACTGCGTCGGCGCGCTGGCCCCCGGCCTGGCCAGGTCCGCATCCAGATCGATACCCGATTGCGTGGCAATGATCTCGGCAGCCTCCGGACCCGCAAGCAAAAACCTCACCCGTGCATCGGAGAGATCGCACAGGCTGATCGCACCGCTGGCGCCCAGACGCTCGACAAATTCTGCCACGTTTTCGCCGGCCTCGCCCACCGCCAGCGCCTGCCCCGGCTGCACCGGCCGCACCACACCATTACCAGCCTTTGCGAGCTTGCGGATTGCGGCACTTTCGGAGGCAGGTCCGGCGACGAGGCAAACCGGCGCGACGGGCATTTGTGCCAGTTCGACCCGCTCGGCCACACGGCATATCAGCCCCGAGAGCAGATCCGGCATCACGGCCTCAGTTACCTGCACCGGCGCGTGTTGATGCCTGGTGGTTGCCAACTGCTGGATGTCCGACGCAACAAACACCGGCGCACAAACCGTCACCTCGGTCTCGATTCCGCGCAACGCATCCCACACCACCAGCGTCTCGCCGTGCCGTTCGCGCCCGCGCTTGAGCATTCCCAGCGCGATGGTGGAATTGAGATGCGGCGACCAGCAGGCCGAAGTGACATGCCCCTGATCATGGCCCATCGTCGCATCGCTGCCCGGCTTGAGCAGATGCCCGCCGGCCAGCACGCGGGCCTCCGGACTGACAGGACGAAGCCCGACCAGCTGCTCGCGATCGTCTCGCTGCAAGCCTTCGCGCGAAAGCATCACGCGACCGACAAAATCATCCTTCTTGGCACTCACCATCTTGCCCAGGCCGAGATCGCCCGGCGTGGTCCGCCCGTCGATCTCGGCATGGGTGATGAAGCCCTTCTCCATCCGAAGCACATTGAGCGCTTCCAGCCCGTAGGGCGTGATGCCGAAGGGCTGACCGGCCTGCATGATCGCATCGGCCACCGCCTCGCCGTGGCGCGCAGGCACCGCCAGCTCGAAGGCCAATTCGTCGGAGAATGAAATCCGGAACAACCGCGCCGCAAGCCCCGAATGCAGCCGCACCTCGCGCGCGGCCAGGAACGGCATCGCCTCATCCGACAGATCATCGGCAACAACACGGCCGAGTACGTCCCGCGAAAGCGGGCCCGCGACGGTGATCTGCGCCCACTGGTCGGTCACGGATGTGAGCCGCACGTCAAGCTCCGGCCACAGCGCCTGGGCGCAGAATTCCATATGTGCCATCACCTCGCCGGCAGCCGCCGTCGTGGTGGTGATCAGGTAATGGCTCTCGCGCAGCCGGCTCACCGTGCCGTCATCCATCAGCAATCCGTCTTCACGCAGCATCAGCCCGTAGCGCGCCTTGCCGATCGCCAGTGTCGACATCTTGCCGGTGTAAATCAGATCGAGAAATGTCGCCGCATCCTTGCCCGAAAGATCGATCTTGCCCAGCGTCGAGGCATCGGAAATCCCGACGCCTGCGCGCACGGCCAAGGTCTCGCGGTCACAAGTCTGTTTCCAGTCCGCCTCCCCTTCACGCGGAAAATGCGACGCCCGCATCCAGACCCCGGCCTCGATGAACGCGGCACCTAGCTTTTCGGCCCAGCCATGCAGCGGCGAGCGCCGCACCGGCCGGTAATGATGGCCCCGATGCTCCCCCGCCAGCGCGCCGATGCTCACCGGCGTATAAAACGGCCGGAACGTCGTGGTGCCGACCTGATCCGGGCGCAAGCCCCGGCTTTCGGCCAGGATTCCGATGGCGTTGACATTGGACAGTTTGCCCTGATCGGTCGCCATGCCGGTGGTGGTGTAGCGTTTGGCGAGCTCCACATGGCCGTACCCCTCGCGCACCGCCAGTCCCAGATCCGCGACGGTGACATCGTTCTGAAAGTCGACAAAGGCTTTGCCTTTGGCCTCACCCACATGCCACAGCGTCGCAAACCCGGTCGTTCCGCCGCAGGCCTCGCGCACCATCGGAACATCCACCTTGCGCGGTTTGAAGCCAAGATCGGATGCGGCCCGCGCGGCCTGTTCGGCGCCACTCGTCAGGCACCCGGCCAGATCGAGAACACCCGCCGCACTGCCTGCGGCGCTCAATCCATCGCGCGGCGCGGGCGGCAAGAACATACCCGACTCCGCATCCCACTTCGGCCTGTCGCCGCGATGGCAGGCAAGCCCCACCACCGGGTTCCAGCCGCCTGACATCGCCAGCGCATCCACTTTGATCTTTTGACGCCTGCCCGAGGCCCGATCGACAACCTCCACGCCCGACACGGCCTTGCCGCCCAGCGCATCCGCCACCACATGACCGGCAAGCAACCGGGCACCGTCAGACGCCGCAAGTTCTGACGCAGAAACTTCGGCCCGCGCATCGACAAGCGACACCTCAAGTCCGCGGGCAAGCAGATCCCGTGCCGTCTCGTGGCCGGATGGCCCGGTGGCAAACACTGCCACATGATCACCAGGCCGCACTGCCTGGCCATTGACCAGCCCGCGCAACGCCGAGGCCGTCATAACGCCCGGCCGGTCATTGCCGCCAAACACCAGCGGCCGTTCCTCGGCGCCTGCGGCGAGCACACAGCGTTTCGCCACGATCCGCCAGACCCGCTGCGCCGGGCCGCTCTCCATGCCATCGCGCCGTTCGACAGCGCCATAGACGCCGCTGTCATAGGTGCCGAATCCCGTGGTGCTGGCAAGCAGCCGCACATTCGGGTTTGCCGCCAGTTCCGCGACGACGCTCGCCGCGAAACCCGGCCCGTCGACGTCGCCGATCTCGACCCGGTCCCTAAGCAACCGCCCGCCAAAGTCGAAATTCTCGTCGCACAGCACCACCCGCGCCCCGGATCGCGCTGACGTCAAGGCTGCCATCAGCCCGGCAGGCCCCGAGCCGATCACCAGCAGATCGCAATGGGTCCAGCGCTTTTGATACTCCTGGGCATCCGGCGCATGGCTCGCCCGCCCCAGCCCCGCGGCCCGGCGGATCAGCGGCTCGTAGAGCTTTTCCCACAGGCTCGCCGGCCACATGAAGGTCTTGTAGTAGAAACCTGCCCCCAGAAACGGGGACAGCGTCTGGATGACCGCGCCGACATCAAAGCCCAGCGACGGCCAGCGGTTCTGGCTTTCGGCCGCAAGCCCGTCGCGCAACGCTACCATTGAGGCCCGCAAATTGGGTTCTCGCGTTGCGCCGTCGCCAATCGTCACCAGTGCATTAGGTTCCGAAGCCCCGCCGCTCAAAAGTCCGCGCGGCCGGTGATATTTGAACGAGCGGCCCATCAGGCTGACGCCATTTGCCAAGAGCGCCGAGGCCAGAGTGTCGCCGGCAAAGCCCTCCAGCCGCCGGCCGTCGAACGAGAATTCAAGTGCACGTGAGCGGTCGATCAGCCCGCCATGGTCAAACCGGGAGAAGCTCATGCCATGCCCCTCCCCTTGGCGGCCTTCGCCGGTTTGGCCGGAGCTGCCTTGCGGCCCGGCTTTGCGGCCCGGGCCCGGGCATAGTCCGCCGCATCCACCACCGAATGCACTTCATGGGTAAACGTATCGCGCTCAACCACCAGCCAGCGGCGGCAACCACCGACATGCTGCCAGTGTTCAGCCATCACGCCGCGCACATTGTCGCGGTTGTGCACATAGTCATCCCAGGCCGCGAATTTCGCCTCCGGCGCAGGTCGCACCGGCTTGGCATCGCCGCGAATGGTGAATTCCTCTTTCGGACGAACCCCGCAATGGGGACAGGTGATCAGGCTTGCCATCTCCGTCGTCCCCTAATGCAGATTTGCCTGGGCGCCATGCCCGGTTTCATCAATCTGATAGCCGTGGCTGAACCGGTCGAGCCGGAAGGCTTTCGCCAGTTCATGGGTTTCGCCGGTCGCCAGCAGATGGGCAAAGCACCAGCCCGAGGCCGGGGTTGCCTTGAAGCCGCCATAGCACCAGCCGCAATTGAGATAGAGGTTGTCAACCGGCGTGCGATCGATGATCGGCGAGCCATCCATCGACATGTCCATCACCCCGCCCCAGGCTCGAAGCACTTTCACGCGGGCAACTGCCGGCACCATGGCGCAGGCTGCTTCCATCACGCTTTCCACTGTCGCAAGATTGCCGCGCTGGGCGTAGGAATTGTAGAAATCAAGGCTGCCGCCAAACACCAGCCCGCCCTTGTCCGACTGCGACAGGTAAAACAGCGCCGCCCCGAAGGTCACCACCTGGTCGACGAAGGGCTTGATCCCTTCCGAGACAAAGGCCTGCAGCACCTGGCTTTCCACCGGCAGCCGCATCCCGGCCATCTCCGCAACGCGGGAGGAATTCCCCGCAGCCGCCAGACCCAGCCGGTTGCAGCCGATGAAGCCGCGCGAAGTCTCGACGCCAGTTACCCGTCCACCCTCGCGGCGGATGCCGGTGACCTCGCAGTTCTGGATCAGATCCACGCCGCGCATATCTGCGGCCCGCGCATAGCCCCAGGCGACGCCGTCATGCCGCGCGGTGCCGCCGCGCCGCTGCATCAGTCCGCCATGCACCGGAAACCGGGCATTGTCGAAATCGAGATAGGGCACCAGCTCGCGCACCTGCTCGCGGTTGAGCAACTCCGCATCCTCGCCCGCCAGCCGCATGGCGTTGCCCCGCCGCGCATAGGCATCGCGCTGGCCGTCGGAGTGATAGAGATTGATCACCCCGCGCTGCGACATCATCGCGTTGAAATTCAGCTCCTGCTCGAGCCCCTCCCACAGCTTCAGCGAATGGGCGAAAAACGGCTCATTGCCTTCAAGCAGGTAATTGGCCCGCACAATCGTGGTGTTGCGCCCGACATTGCCCGAGCCGAGATAGCCCTTTTCCAGCACCGCCACATTGGTGATGCCGTGGTTTTTCGCCAGATAATGCGCCGTCGCCAGCCCATGCCCGCCACCACCGACAATGATCACATCATAGTGCTTCTTCGGCTCCGGCTCCCGCCACGCCGGCTGCCACCCCTTGTTGCCCGACAGCCCCTGCCGAAGAATTGATAATGCGGAATATTTCATGCGCTGCGCCCCGGCCAGAATTCATCCGCATAGGAATGCTGCGAGGGGGATGGAGTCAATGGTGGGGAGGGACGGAAACCTGGAATGGTTTAGGAGCGTTGGGGCGCGGATGACGGAATCGCTTACGCTCGGAAATCTGCTCTAAAAGTCTCGGTAGACAATCTTACAAAGCTCTCCAATGGGCCCTGCAACTCAAACGCTCTCGGGCTTCTCCTAAAATCGAACACCCTAAACAATCGGAACCGTTCGGTTTCTTGTTTTGAAAAATCAAACTCATTGCGGCTGATGAAAAACGGCGTAGTGTTGCTACCGACTGTTGTTTTGACCTCGATAAACTTCTTTTGCCCACGGCCATCAAAGCTCAGAATATCGTAGCCGGCACCATCGCCTTCGATTTTTGACACCCACCGAACGTTTTCCGAGAGATCGGCGCGGTCGATTGAACGCAGATATCGCTTTTCATATTCGAGTGCCATTTCCTCCCCAGCATCACCCAAAAGTCTATTCTTTCGATCACGTTCAACGGGGTCGAACTTGCGTACAAGCCTCTCTATGTAATCAGGGATTGGCGATCTTCCCGATGCCCTTTCGGGCGGCGGCTCAACAAACAAACCAGCGAGGTCCTGAAGCGCCCTCGGCTCAGAAATGGTTTCCAACGCTCTAATTCTGTCTTCATATCCATTAATTGTTTCGGCCAAGAGTTTTTGAAAATTTGCCAACGGGGCTAGGCCTGTCAGCCAATCCAACCCCATCTCGTTTAGCACTGCTGATATGTTTTGAAACTTAAATTCAATTGACGAAGCGGTTCGACCCGTTCGCTGAGCAAGGTCTCGGTAAACATGGGCCTTTACGAAAGGCTCATTCGCATTTTGTTTCTCGAGTAGATCTAAATAGCTCGTTACGCAGGCCTGAACCTCTGATTTCGTCCAATCCGTTCCATGTAGAGCATCGCTCACTTCGAATCACTCATTATTCGGCTATGCTCACTTACATACTTTGACCCACGCCGCTTGAACATATTGATATCGGCAAACATTGACCAGCAGAAGATCTATATCGAGCATTCTCAGATGTGCATTGCAATAGAAATACAATTAATTTCAAAAATTTGAGTCATATCAAACTGGAAAACCAACCGCGCTCATAGGCAGTTCTGAACCGGTTGACGAAGTCCCTCGTGGAACACAAAGCCTCTTCCCCGGACACCCGTTCAAAATCAAGAAAGGAATGCAGATAATGGTCATCTTCGTTCGTCGCTTGATCAAGTAAATGGTCAAGTCCGACTTCGTGAGGAACGAAAAAATCATTGTCGAACAGATATGGCTGCAGCTGCTCTAACGAAAGTTCGCCATCGACTACCGCTGCGCCCCTGAATTTCCAGTTCGAAGCATCGCGATACGTATAATGAACTCTTGTTTGGTCCAATTTTTCCGTTTCCATATCCATTTCTGGAAGATCCTGTGGCTCACATACACAGGCGAAATCATGCCATCTATTGTTCGCTTACACAAGTTGTGTTCACTATATGTTCATATCGAGTAAAAACCATTTCGGTCACCATCCAATGCTGCATGCCATCCTAACCCCGACTTCCGCCAAAAAGGCGCGGGCCTAAGGATCCCGCAGCGTCAGCAAGCAATTCCGCACCCGATTACCCCATACACAACCACCACCATTGACCTCCCGGAACCAACCCCGTTACATAGCCAAATATGAATATTTTACCGGGCTTCCGCGCATTCTCGAACCGCGCGAAAGCCGGGGCCAGTGAGGAGAAACCAATGACCCGAATGATCGCTCTCATATCCGCCATGTGGCTGGCGCTAGCTGCAAGCACCGCCGTTGCCGCCGATGACACAAAAGAGGTCAACATCCGGCCCGATATCGCCGGGGTCGAGGTTCAGACACCGGACGGCCCGGTGACCATCGAGCGCATTCAGGACACTGAAAACGAAATCAGCGGCTATTTCGCCCAGACTTCGCGCGCCTGCCCGCCGTTCTGCATTCAGCCGGCAAAGGTCGCCGAGGGCGTTGCCACCATAGGTGAGCTGGAACTGCTCGACATGCTGGCTGACGAGACGGCAATAGTGGTCGATGCCCGCACTGTCGACTGGCACGCCGAAGAAACCATTCCCGGCGCGCTCAACATTCCCTACACCGAAATCGCCGGCCGTCTGGATGAACTCGGCTGTGTGGGCGGCAGCGGAGCCTGGGACTGCAAGAATGCCAAGAATGTGGCGCTTTATTGCAACGGGTTGTGGTGCGGTCAGTCGCCCACCGCCATTCGCGCGATGCTGCGCGAAACCTATCCCGCAGAGCGCATCTTCTATTATCGCGGCGGCATGCAGGCCTGGAAGATCCTCGGCCTGACCACCGTCGAAGGCGGACTTTAAAACATCATAGGATAGGCCGATCAGAGCGCCCGCAAAAAATCAGTCGTCGATGATCGCGCCGAGCCGGAGCACAAGCTTCCGGTCAAACTGATGATCGCGCGCGAACATCCAGGCAATGGCATCGGCAACGCCCCGGTCACTTTTACCGGGGCGAGCCGTTGTCAGCTTGTCAAAGGCATCACACACCGTTGCAATGCGCACCATCTGTCCGATGTCCGACGCGGACTTTCCGGACGGGTAGCCGCTGCCGTCCAGCGCTTCATGATGATGCAGGCAGACTTCAAGCACCTCCGCCGGCACAATGACATGCCGTTTCAGCAGATGGTGGCCGCGCTGCGGATGGCTCCTGAGCAGCTTGCGTTCCACCGCCGTCAGCGGCGTCTGTTTTTGCAAGATATTCTTCGATAGCGTCAGCTTGCCAACATCGTGCAACAGGCCGGACAGGACCAGCAGCGCGACGGTTTCCGTATCGAGCTCGAGAGCGGTGCCCAGTTTACCCATCAGGTTGGCTACGGCCAGCGAATGCTGGAACAAGGCCTCGTCCCTTTGTCTGAAACGGGTCAGGTCGTAATAAAGCGAGGTTGTTTCGGTGTCCGCCTGACCGATCTCCTCCACCACTTTCGACAGGCTCTCCATGTTGAGCGTACCGCCGACCACGATCGTGATCAGTTCCGATTTAAGAGCCTTGATCGAACGCGTCAGCGTGGCTGCGGCTTCGGCCCGCTTCTCGGCGCGTGTGAGGGACCGTGTGCCGCTGTGTGGCGCGGCTTCAGAGCCGAACGTGGTGTTGATCACCACAAAATCCGCCGGGCATTCCTGTATGGCGACGTAATCCTTGTGCGAATTGAGCAGGAAACGGCGCTTGCCGAATGCCGCCGCGGAGCATTCAACCGCTTCGACAAACATGCCTTTTCGAATATCAGCCTTGGGAACACGTGTGAGCATCATACAACCTGGAACTGGGAATTTTGCATATCCGGTTACGATCATATGTCGCAGCTCTTGCGAAAGCTTAAAGTTTTACGGAATTTTTTCCGCCGGAAAGAAGCCGGGCCTGAGGCTTGTTTTGCACCGCCCATGAAAAAGACGGACCACATGGCCCGCCTTGAATATCGTCGCAGTGGCGCAGCTTGGCTCAGAAAAATGCCTGAATGCCGGTCTGCGCCCGACCCAGGATCAGCGCATGCACATCATGCGTGCCCTCATAGGTGTTGACGGTTTCGAGATTCTGCGCGTGGCGCATGACGTGATACTCGGCCTGGATGCCGTTGCCGCCGTGCATATCGCGGGCCATCCGGGCGATGTCGAGCGCCTTGCCGCAATTGTTGCGCTTGACGATCGAGATCATTTCCGGAGCGAAGCGGTGCTCGTCCATCAGCCGGCCGACCCGAAGCGAGCCCTGAAGCCCCAGCGCGATTTCGGTCTGCATGTCGGCGAGCTTCTTCTGGAAAAGCTGCGTGCCGGCCAGCGGCTTGCCAAACTGGTGCCGGTCAAGACCGTACTGACGCGCCCGGTGCCAGCAATCTTCAGCGGCCCCCATCGCCCCCCAGGAAATGCCGTAGCGGGCGCGGTTGAGGCAGCCGAACGGACCCTTGAGGCCCGAGACATTCGGCAGCAGCGCGTCTTCGCCAACTTCGACATTGTCCATGACGATTTCGCCGGTGATCGAGGCGCGAAGCGAAAGCTTGCCGCCGATCTTCGGCGCAGAGAGGCCTTTCATGCCCTTGTCCAGCACAAAGCCGCGGATCTGGTTGTCATGCGCTTCAGACTTGGCCCAGACCACGAACACATCGGCGATCGGTGCATTGGAAATCCACATCTTGGCGCCGTTGAGCACATAACCGCCATCGGTCTTCTTGGCGCGGGTCTTCATGCCGCCAGGATCGGAACCGGCATCCGGCTCGGTGAGGCCGAAACAGCCGACCCATTCGCCGCTTGCGAGTTTCGGCAGATATTTTTGCCGCTGCTCTTCGCTGCCGTAAGCCTGGATCGGGTACATGACCAGCGAGGACTGCACGCTCATCATTGAGCGATAGCCCGAATCGACCCGCTCGACTTCGCGCGCCACCAGACCGTAGGACACGTAACCCGCTTCCGCGCCGCCATACTGTTCAGGCACGGTGACGCCAAGCAGGCCCGCCTGCCCCATTTCCGAGAAGATCTCGCGGTCTGTGGTCTCATTGAGGTAGGCGTCCGTGACCCGGGGCATCAGCTTGTCAGCTGCAAAAGCCGCCGCCGCATCCGCGATCATCCGCTCTTCTTCGCTCAACTGATCATTGATCAGGAACGGGTCATCCCATTGAAACGAGGATTTCGATGATGTCGCCGAAGCGGCGGGAGAAACGGACATTGCAAAACTCCAGTTTGATCGAGAAAGGCAGCGGTCTGCCCTTGTTTAGCGCAGACCACAGCCTCTGGCTCTTCATACCATGGAATATGCGAGATACTATAGGCTTAAAATAATTTTCGCAGCCACGTGAGGCTGGGCGCACAAGGATCTGCCACCAGCGTGCTCACAAAACTCTCAGGCGGGGTTCTGGAGCTCCAGAACGACCCAGAACGCAATCAGTTCCGGGCCGGTTTCACCTTTGACAGGAACCGCAATCCGGGCCAGCGAAACCGAATGCCCGCCATGGACCCAGGACATGGTCTCATAATAGTCCGGAACACCGCTTGTCAGGGTCTGGTGCAGTGCTGCAATCACGCGCTTGATACTTGGCAATGGAACCGATTGAACCACCGGCCGGCCCTTGACCGGTGACTTGAACGGCCAATGGGCAGCGTTCGCGACGTCAAGCCAAAGCAGCGCCTCTCCCGATGCATCCATACCGACCCGCGCCAAAAGCGGATAATCTGTGCTCAGCGCGTCGAGATCAAACTGCGAGGACTCCGGCAAATCACCTTGGCATTTTTCAAGCCACAGCGCATGAAATGCCTTGATGCGGGGATCAGCCCCAGCAGGCAGCAGAAAATCCGACGGTGCAATACGGGTTGTCATCAAATTTATGCCGTGTTCGATGCAGTTATTGAGACCAACATAGCTTTGAACTCGACAGCGATGCATCTTAGGCGTTTACTTCTGATGCCAAACTCTTCACTCTGGACGCCAAGTTCATGATTACGACTCTTGCAGACCACTTTGAAGTCGCCGCCGGTCTGGCCTCCGGCATCAGCCGCTATGCCGCTGGCCTTGGTCTGGATGTCGACCCGATTGCCCGCGCCTGCGGTCTGGATCCCGAACGCTTCAACACGATCAACGAGCGCATCAGTCTCGACCGGCTGTGCCGCTACATGGAAGCGCTCGCATTGATTGCGGGCGATGATGTCTTCGGCCTCAAGTCGGTCTCCGGTTTCGAGAAAGGCGCATCCGGTCCCTTCGGGTACGGCCTGATGAATGCCGCCACCGTGCGCGACTTTCTCATGTTCTTTGGTCGCAACATGAACAAGGTCAGCGAAACCAAGATGTGCACCCTGGAAATCGGTGCGCGTGCGGCGCATTTCGAATGGACCTATTCGCCGTTGATCCTGCATCGCGATCAGTATGTCGACATGGGCACGGTTCAGGCCTTTAACATTCTGCGCATTTTGCTGGGCGACGACATCAACCGGGTGAAGCTGGAACTGGAACGCAAGAAACCGATAAATACAAATTTACACAAACAGTTACTAACTCAGAATGTCAGCTTCAACGCACCCGTCAACGCGATGATCATCCCCGCTGAATTTCTCGCTCGCATCAACCCCGACGCGGACCCGCGGCTGTTTGCCTTGATGTCCGCGCAGCTCGATGCAATTGAGTTGCGCGGAGCAGATTTGAGCGATCCGGTGGCTGCCATCCGGTTTCAGGTAGCAGAAAACCTGGCTGGCAATACCCCGACGCTTGCAAGCGAAGCCGAGCGGCTGGGCATGAGCCCGCGCACCTTGCAGCGCCGGTTGACCGGCGCCGGCACCAGCATGCAGGCGATTGTGGATGAATGCCGCAGGGAAATGGCAGCACGGCTGCTTTCAGAGACATCTCTCACCCTGTCCAGCATCACCTACAAGCTGGGCTTTTCTGCGCCCGCCGCCTTCACCCGCTCCGCCATCCGATGGTTTGGCATGACGCCAAGCCAGTATCGGAAGGACAAGTAGCCGCCAAGTCCTGCGGCAACACAGGCGAACAATAAATCACACTAGTTTTTAGATTACGTGTTTTGACTCGCGTAAGTTTTTTGGCGTGTCACGTGAATGCGCTGCTTCGCAAAACAAGCCATAAGCTCCTCATCATCTGAAGCATCATCTGGTGGTTGTCGCGGCGAACCTATGGTTACGCCGCGATTTCATTGATCCACGCAGCCGCTGCCTCGCCCCTAAAGAGGAACATACGCATGAATCTAGAAAACGATCTTGGGTTTTTGCCCCTGACGGGAACCGAGCTGCACTGCCTGCGCGGTTGCGCCAGCGGCGAGACCGATGCGCAAATCGGTGAGAAGCTTGAACTGACTGCGGGCGAAGTGGCCTCTGTCCTCAACGTCGTGATGCTGAAACTGCGCGTGCCCAACAGGCTCGCCGGATTGGCCAAGGCTGGCAGGCTCGGCCTGTTTGAAAACATAAACGCATAATCCGAACGGAGAACCGCAGCTCATCCGCCTCGGGGGCGGGGTCAGGATTTGAGGCGCGGTTTTTCAAGACGTCAGCCGGAGCCATGCGGGGCGCCGGCTGACGTCACATTTCTCCAAAACACTGCTGACGGCTCTAAAGCCAGTTATCGTAGTCCGAAACCAGCAAATGGCGCGGCTTCTCGTCCTCGATGATCGTCGAAAACCGGCCGATCGGCTCACGAAACACATTGTCGGTCAGATCGTCATTGACGGTCGAGACTTCCCCGATCAGCACATCACTGCCTTCCCCCCAAAATGCATGCCAGACTCCGGGCATCAGGGTCACGCTCTCGCCCGGATCGAGTTTGAGCAGCCCGCCTGCGGAGAATTTACGCTCTACCCCATCGGTCATGACAGACACCTCTGCCGACGGATCGATGGACCCATCCTCGGTCGAGGCGAACAGTTCCAGCACGAGCTTGCCGCCACCGCGGTTGATGATGTCTTCCGCCTTGATGTTGTGCCGGTGCATTGGCGACAACTGGTCCTTGCGCGAAATCATGATCTTTTCGGCGTAGAGCATTCCCCTGCCCTCTGCCAGATCCGTCGCCGAGCCGTTGCGGACCGTAAACAGGAACAGGCCCAGATCCTCGAACCTGCCCTGGCCGTAATCGGTGATGTCCCAGCCCAGCCGGTTGTTGCGAATGGCGGGGGCATCGGATGCTGTACGGGTCCGCAACTCCTCAGGGCTCCAATAGGCAAACGGCGGCATGACATAGCCGAACGAACGGATAAAGCGGTCGCTTTCCTCCAAAATCTCGTTGATCTGGCTGCGTTCCATGTCATCCCCCTGCCGCTGGCGCCGTTTTCCTGTCGTTTGCATCCAGACCTAGAACATCCGGGTCGCAATTGCACCGCAGAAATTTTCAGGCTATGCGAAGCTGCAGAACAGTTGCGAAAGCAACCACCGCAGCAGCGAGACAGGAAATGAATTTGCCTGAAAGACAAACTGCACGAATTGAAGACGCCAACAGCCTGGCCCTCGAAGGCTTCCTCCCCTATCGCCTCGCCCGCGCGGCGGAGATCATCAGTCGTCAATTCGCTACGCTCTACCGCGAAAGGCATGGCCTGACCCGACCGGAATGGCGCACGCTGGCGACAATTGGCCAGTTTGACCGCATCACCGCCACCGACATCGGCGCCCATTCATCAATGCACAAGACCAAGGTCAGCCGCGCCATCCGCGCGCTCGAGGAGCGAAAGTGGATCACGCGTCAGGTCGATGACATCGATCGTCGGATCGAACACATCGAACTGACACGCGAAGGCCGCACGCACTACCGGGATCTGGTCAACCTTGCCCGCAGCTATGAGGCGAAGCTGGTGCAAACACTTGGGCAAAGCGGCATTGATCAGCTCGAAGCCGGCATTGCCGCGATCGAACGCAAACACACCTGAACCGCATCAGCCGGACCCTAGCTGCCCCAAGGCCCGTGATGCTCACCCTCGGCATCCAGCCGCGCAAATCCGTGCGCGCCGAAGAAGTCGCGCTGCGCCTGAATGAGATTGGCTGTTCCGCGTTCGCGCCGGTAGGTATCGAAATAGCCCAGCGCACTCGCCAGCGCCGGAACCGGCAGCCCGTTCAAGGCCGCTTCGGCCACCACCCGTCGCAGGCTCTGATCGGTATCCTTGATCATTGCCGAAAACGCCGACGTCAGCGCCAGGTTTGCCACGTCGGGATCCTGGGTGAATGCTGTGGCAATCTCATCGAGAAACGTGGACCGGATGATACAGCCGGCGCGCCAGATGCGGGCGATGGTCGCCATCGGCAGGTTCCAGCCGAACTCGTCTGACGCTGCAGCCATGACAGCAAAGCCTTGCGCATAGGCTGCCACCTTGCCGGCAAGCAGAGCGTTCTCAAGATCGTCGATGATCTGCTGTTGATCGCGTTGATCCTGCTGCGAAGGAATGCCAAACCGCTCTTGCGCGCTGGCTCTTTGTGCGCGCATCGCCGAGAGGCTGCGCGCCGCCACGGCCGCCTCGATGGCCGTTGCCGGCACACCCATCATCTGACTTTCGATCACCGACCAGCGGCCGGTACCCTTCTGTCCCGCGGCATCAACGATGATATCGACAATCGGACGTCCGGTCGCCGCATCCTGCACCTTGAGAACTTCCGCGGTGATGTCGATCAGATAGGAATCGAGCGGACCTTTCGACCATGCGGAGAACACCGACGCGATCGACGCTGCATCCATGGAAAGATGGTCGCGCATGACGCCATAGACTTCGGCGATCATCTGCATGTCGGCATATTCAATGCCGTTGTGGATGGTCTTGACGAAGTGGCCTGCGCCATTTTCGCCAAGCCACGCCGCACATGGCTCGCCCTGATATTTTGCCGAAATCGCAGTGAGAACCGGCTCGACCCGACGCCAGGCTTCTTCGGCACCACCGACCATGATCGACGGTCCCCGACGGGCACCTTCCTCACCACCCGAAACGCCCATGCCGATGAAAGTCAGGCCAGAGCCTTCGAGATCGGTAAAACGGCGCATCGTGTCACGGAAATTGGCATTGCCGGCATCGATGATGATGTCATTGGCAGCGAGCAAAGGCTTGAGCGCCGCGATCTGCTGATCGACAGGCTCTCCGGCCTTGACCATGATGATTACCGGGCGCGGCGGGCGGATGGCGGCGACGAAGTCCTCAAGCGTGGCGCAGGCGGTCACTCGATCCGACAGGTCACCGGCAGCGGCAGCAAACTCGTCCGTGCGGGATGCCGTCCGGTTGTAGACGGCCACGTGATAGCCGTTGTCCGCAATGTTGAGCGCCAGATTGGCACCCATGACACCCAACCCGATGACACCGATTTCCGCTTCCGCCATACAAACCTCCTGAATTACATTGCCGCCTCGGGGTCCCATCCGGATCAACCCAGGAAGCTCAACCGTGAATCATGCGCACCACCGCAGTGTGCGCATGCCAAAACGAGCCTGCAGATGCGGTTTTGCAAAAGCAGACCTTGGCCCAAGCTGCACCAACCGGCAAGCACCACGACCGGTTATGGTCTTTAATTGTCACAGTTTTGCAGCGCAATGGGAGAAGCTACGCTTTATCCGGCTCGGAGCGATCCTGCTTCGGTCTGTCATCGCCATCGTCAAGCACCCGCCAGGCCGCACCGTCGAGATCTTCGTACTGGCCGCTCTTCATCGACCACAAGAACGCACCGAGACCCAACGCACCGAGAAACAGCGCAATCGGAATCAGGAAAATCAGATTGTTCATGCGGACGCCCCGATTGTCGCGCCAGAAGCATCCGGCGTCGACAAATCTTCACGTGCCGGGCGCGCAAAGCCTTCAATTCTGGTCTTGCGCCGCAGCCGCAAGGAATTCAGCACCACCAGCACCGACGAGGACGACATCGCCAGCGCCGCAACCAACGGGCTTGCATGTCCCAGAACCGCGATCGGCACTGCCACGCAATTGTAGATCACGGCCAGCGCGAAATTTTGCCGGATCAGCTGACCTGCCTTGCGCGACACGGCAATCGCCAGCGGCACCGCCTCAAGCGAATCATGCAGAAACACGAAATCCGCCGCCATCCGCCCCACATCGGCAGCGCTGGCGGGTGCCATCGACACATGCGCAGCCGACAGTGCGGGCGCATCGTTGAGCCCGTCTCCGACCATCAGCGGCTTTCCACCCGCCGCCGCCAACGCCTGCACCCGGTCGACCTTGCCGCGCGGACGCACGCCGGCGACATAGTTTGCCACGCCAAGCTTGCCGGCCAGGCCCCTGACCGGTGCCTCGCGATCGCCGGAGAGAATTTCCGCGTCAACGCCGAGCTCGCCCAGGCGCGCCACGGCATGTGCCGCCCCGCGCCGCAACTGATCGGAAAACAGGAACACGTCCAGAAACTGGCCATTGCGCGACAGGATCACTTGGCTGGCGTCGGCCGCGCGATCATCGCCGTCAGTGTTGCCTTCAAGCGCAAAGGCGCTGCGGCCGAGACGATAGACGGTGCCGTCGGTCGACGTGGCCTCGACCCCGTCACCGGGAATCTCGACGATTTCGAACCCCGGAAGATCCTTGTCTGGCTGATCCATGACTGCAAGCGCCCGGCTCAACGGATGCCGCGACGCGCGCGCAATCCGGGCTGCGACGGCGAGATGATCGGGCGCGACTGAACCAAAATTGATCAGTTCCGGCCGGCCCTGTGTCAGCGTGCCCGTCTTGTCGAAAACCACGTGGTCGGCCTGCGCCATACGCTCCATCGCCGAGCCGTCCTTGACCATGATGCCATTCTCGAACAGCCGGCCCGCAGCAATCACCTGCACCACCGGCACCGCCAGCCCGAGCGCACAGGGACAGGTGATGATCAACACCGCAACGGCCGTCAGCATGGCCATGCGCCAGTCGCCCGACACCATCATCCACCCGACAAAGGTGCCAAATGCGAGAAGATGAACCGCAGGTGCATAGATGGCCGAGGCCCGGTCGGCAATCCGCCGGTAGCCGGCCCGGCCGCTTTCGGCCGCTTCCATCATCGACACCATTTCGGCCAGGAACGAGTTCTGCGCGCTGCGCGTGGCTTCCAGCACCAGCGCCCCGGTCAGATTGAGCGTGCCCGCCGGCGTCAGCGATCCGGCTTCCACCAGTTGCGGCGCGCTCTCGCCATTGACGACAGCGAAATCCATGTCCGAGCGGCCAGACACGACCCGGCCATCCACCGGGATCCGGTCGCCCGGCGCAATCGCCAACCGCATGCCGGGCTCGATCTCGTCAAGTGCGAGGTATTCGCGGGCCCCGTCATCCTTGATCATCATCGCGCCACGTGGCGACAACCGCACAAGATTGCGCACCGCCGAGCGGGCCTTCTCGCGCATCATGTGGTCAAGCGACCGGCCCGCAAGCAAAAAGAACAACAGCGTCACCGAGGCGTCGAAATAAGCGTGCTCGCCATGGGTAATTGTTTCGAACAGTGAGATCCCATAAGCCAGGATGACACCCAGTGAGATCGGCACATCCATGTTGGCACGGCCGTGTTTGAGCGCCCCCCAGGCGGAGACAAAGAACACCCGCCCGGAATAGATCAGCGCCGGTGCAGCTATCAGCGCCGAGATCCAGTGAAACAGATCCCGCGTCGCAGCTTCCGCCCCGGACCAGACCGAGACCGACAACAGCATCACATTCATCGAGGCAAAGCCTGCCACCGCCAGCGCCTTGAGCAGTTCGCGAAACACCGGATCGCCGCTGTCGTCCGCGCCGCCGGGCAAATGCGCGGGATAGCCCAGGGCATTGAATTTCTCGCCCAATGCAGTGAGCACGGTTTCGGCGTGATCACGGGCGTCAAACACAACCGAGACCCGGCGCGTGGAGAGGTTGACCCGGGCATGGTCGACACCCGCAGTCTTCGGCAGTTCCTTTTCCAGAAGCGCAATACAGGCGCCGCAATGGACGCCCGGTACAATCAGATCGACCTGCCGCAGCCCATCGCTCAATGCTCTGCTCGACAGCCACATTTCCTCGGCCGACGGCGCTTCCGATTTCAGCGCCTCAAGCTCGGCGGCACTTTCCGTGCCTGCCGCACAACAACTCACCGCCTCAGGCTCCCATCCGCCGTGACGTGAAACCGGTGCCCGCGCTTGTAGATGGTTTCGTCGCCGCGCGTGGCAGTCACCGTGGCGATCCACTCGCCTTCCAGAAGCTCGCCAGGCGCGCGGTAAGTTCCGTCAGGATACCGCGTAAAGACCATCTGTCGATCCTGATGCTCGCCGACCGGCCGACGCAGCTGTGCAATCAGACTGTCTGCAAAGGCTGCCTGACCATCGGCATCGGTGAGGACGATCGACAGACCATCGGCCCCCGAATCCAGATCGATCTGGTAGCCCAGCGCAGCAATGGCCCGTGATGCCGCGGCCCGCGAGTTGAACTCCTGGCTAGCCACATAGGTATTTGGAACCACCAGCCCGCTCCAGGTGGTGACCGCAAACCGCGCCATCACCAGATTGACGGTGATAATGACCCCGAAAAACGCCACCATGGTTCCCAGCATGTGCCTGCCGGTGAATTCCTTGGGTTGAAAAATGGCGCGGATCATCTGCATCACTTGGCCTCCGGCCCATTGAAATTGGCGGTATAGCTGTCGCGCTCGAAACTCGATCTGTCCTCGGCGATAATCCGGAACGGCACCGTCTCGGAGGCAACATACTCCTTGGGCTGGGTAACATTGACCCGGAGCTCGCGCAAACGGTCAGGGTCCACCGGAATTGCGAATGAGACGCCCGCCGGCTGGTCGATGCCCGGAATTTTCATGGTCGCGCCGGGCAGGCCCTCGATCGACAGGAAGATGACACGCGGTTCGGGAATCATGTTGAGGATCTTGACGGAATAGCCATTGCGGATGTCGCCATTGGATTCCATCACGAATTGCGGATTGCGGTCATGCAGCACATTGACCTCAAGCCGGTCCCGCGACAGCAGCGCCACCAAGAGGCCCAGCCCGACCAGCGACCACACGCCCATATACATGAGCGACCGCGCGCGGAACACGATGCGCCAGTTGAAGTGCTTCACCGCATCGACGAAACCGCCATCGGCCGTCCGTGCCCGGCGCGGGTCGAGCGTCCCGGTTTCAGGATCCTGCGCAATCGCCATGTTGTCGGCATAGTCAGACAGCGTCGCATAGGAGATCAACCCCCGCGGCCGGTCGAGCTTGTCCATGACGGAGTCGCAGGCATCAATGCACAGCGCGCAAGTGATGCATTCGAGTTGTTGCCCATCGCGGATGTCGATGCCCATCGGGCAGACAGCGACACAGGCATTGCAATCGACGCAATCCCCCTGCACCAGCCCTTGCGCCGCGGCCTTCTTGGCATGTCGGCCACGCGGTTCGCCGCGCCAGTCATTATAGGTCACCACCAGCGAGTTTTCGTCCAGCATCGCGGCCTGGATGCGCGGCCATGGGCACATGTAGATGCACACCTGTTCGCGCATCAACCCACCAAACGTGTATGTGGTCGCCGTCAGAACCGCCACGGTGATATAGGCGATCGGCGCGGCCTGGCCGGTCACAAACTGCATCAGCAAGGTCGGCGCATCGGCAAAATAGAAAATCCACGCACCGCCGGTCGCAACCCCGATGAAGATCCAGATCGCGTGCTTGGAGACCCGTTTGAACAGCTTGCCGGCGCTCCATGGTGCATTGTCGAGCTTCATGCGCTGATTGCGGTCGCCTTCGATGGCGCGTTCGACCACCAGGAACAAATCCACCCAGACCGTTTGCGGACAGGTGTAACCGCACCAAGCACGACCCACAGCCGAGGTGATCAGGAACAGTCCGAAGCCTGCCATCACCAATAGCCCCGCAACGAAGAAGAACTCTTGCGGCCAGATCTCGATAAAGAAGAAGTAGAACCGGCGGTTGGCGACGTCGAGCAACACCGCCTGGTCCGGCGCGAACGGCCCGCGATCCCACCTGAGCCAAGGCGTGATGTAGTAGATGCCCAGTGTGACCAGCATCACCAGCCACTTGAACCGCCTGTACGTGCCCTCCGCCCGCTTCGGGAAGATCTTCTTGCGCGCCTCATAGAGCGGCTTGCGCTTCCAGGCGGCATTGACGGCTTCGGCTTCAAGCCGTTCGATTTCGTCCGGATCCTGCAAAAAGTCTGGCGGGGTCTGCGTGTTCATCTCGGGCACCACTGAATTGGACCGCACAATGCATCCGAGACTTTCCACACGCCTTGATCAAGATCAATCCGGCAAACTCAGCCGGAGCTGCTGCATCCGGTCGCAGGCTGATTGCCACACACCCGCCTCTCGGCCTTGCAGACCCGTTTTGCAGATCTGCCTTAGCGGACTCAGGCCACCATTCCCGTGCGCTCGGCAAACCACCACACGGCAACAAAGGCGATTGCCAGTGACATCGGGATAGTAACGCGGGCGCGGTACCAGCTCCGGTCGGAAAACCAGGCGCCGAACAGCGCATAGCAGGCCGCCACCACAGCCAGTTGCCCCACTTCCACACCGACGTTGAAGCCGATCAGGCCGCTGACGAAATGCGTCGGCGACAGGCCGAACTCCGTCAGCACCCCGGCAAAGCCAAGTCCGTGCAGCAACCCGAAGCCGAAGACGACAAACGGCCGCCATGGGCTGAGCCGGCTGGTTACGAGGTTCTCCACTGCGATGAAGACGATCGAGGCTGCGATCAACGGCTCGACAATGCTTGCTGGCGCGGAAATGAAGCCGAGCATGGCCAGCGCCAGGGTCACCGAATGTGCAACCGTGAACGAGGTGATCTGAATAAGCAGCGGCTTGAGACGCGGCGACAGCAAGAACAGGCCCACGACAAACAGGATATGATCAAGCCCCTTGGGCACGATATGGGTGAAGCCGATGCCGATATAGTCGAAAAACACCTGGCTGGCGCTGACCGTCAGCCCGCCCTCCACCGGGATCGGTTCGCTAGGACTGCCGTCGCCGAGATAGGCGGAATAGCTGTACTCCCCTTGCGCATCCGGCACCCGGATGACGCTCGGACCGAACGCCGGATTGAACGAATAAACCACCTCTTTGGCGTTGAGCGGCAATGGACCCGACAGCGACAGCCGGCTGAGCCGGGCGAAATCCGTGTCCCCCACCGGCTCGAGATCAACGGAAGTGACGTCGAGAGCAATCTCGGCTCCATCGGATGTCAGTGTGACGCCGTTCAGGAACCGCCGTTCGAACCGCTCGAATTCAGCCGCAAGCGCGGCCTCGTCGAGAAGCCGCAGATCATCGTAGCGTTCGGCATTCGGACTTTCGTCGGTGTCGCCATGCCCGGCACCGATCTCCGCCAGCGCCGCCTCCAGGATCAACGATATATCAAGCCGCACCGTGCCGTCGCCGGAAAACACAAGATCGGCGATGGCCGGGCGGATTTCATGGGCGCGGACCCCGGACACCCCGGGCACAAACAGCAATAAGGCAAGCACCAGGCTCGCAAGCACTTGATTTATCGGGCGGGAGAGCATCTTCATCTGCAAAGCCATATTGGAGTAAACACCATGGAACGATCGGCACGCCGTCACGCGGCCTTGAAAACTGTATGCGCAATAGTTGGAACGATGCTGGCTGCAAGTCCAGTCTGTGCGCATGAATTCTGGATCGAACCCCATGAATTTCGTGTCACGCCCGAAGCTGAAATCGCCGCCGACCTCAGGGTCGGACAGGACTTCAAGGGCGACGCCTTCCCCTACATTCCCTCCCGCTTTGCCGCGTTCAGGCTGCATGACCGCCTGGGCGAGACAGATGTTGATGGCATTGCCGGAGATCTGCCGGCGCTGGCTCTGACGCCGCGCACACAAGGTCTGAGCATCTTCACCTATGTCTCAGGCGGCGAACGGATCCGCTTCAGCGACTGGGAGAAATTTGCATCCTATCTCGCCCTCGAAGGCCTCGACGCCATCCCTGCCCTTCACGATGCCCGCGGCCTGCCCCGCGACGACATAAGCGAAATCTACACACGTTGCGCCAAGACACTCGTGGCGGTCGGCGGCGCCAGCAAAGACGAAGACCGCGCCACCGGCATGCGGCTTGAGCTGGTCGCGGGCCAGAACCCGCAAACGCTTTCGCCCGGCGCTGAGATGAGCTTCACCCTTATGTGGGAGGGCGAACCACTGGCCGACACGCAGGTGGCGCTGTTCCGCAAGGCCCAGGATGGCGGCGCGGGCACAAGAACCCTCACCCGCACCGACGAGAACGGCCGGGCTAGCTTCACCCTCCCGGCGCAGGGAGCCTACATGGCCGCGAGCGTGCACATGATCGAGGCTCCCGCCGACCGC
>Ga0209344_10000717_pt1 | contig 52035 bp, 44 predicted proteins | sample Cruoilmetagenom6_FD_187293 | JGI IMG/M metagenome (GOLD analysis project Ga0209344, IMG submission 187293) | Oil polluted marine microbial communities from Coal Oil Point, Santa Barbara, California, USA - Santa Barbara Oil Seep Sample 6 (SPAdes)... | ecosystem: Environmental > Aquatic > Marine... | reverse complement strand
GTTGATTGTTGATTGTTGATTTTTGATTTTTGAAGTTTGCATGTGGAATAACCGAAGCCTTGGCATTTAAAATGAGCTAGGAAATGTGGGAAGTTTGTGGTTTGCCCCTTTACTCGGTTTAACTAAGAATAAGGCCGTAGCTCTTCAATGGTGCGAAGGTGCAGTAGGAATTTGGGATTTGAGAATTGTTGATTTTTGATTTTTGATTGTTGATTTTTGAAGTTTGCATGTGGAATAACCGAAGCCTTGGCATTTAAAATGAGCTAGGAAATGCGGGAAGTTTGTGGTTTAGCCCTTTACTCGGTTTAACTAAGAATAAGTCCGTAGCTCTTCAATGGTGCGAAGGTGCAAACTTCGCACAGCGGAAGAAGGAGAAAATGTAAAATGTAAAATTTTAAATGTAAAATGTAAAAGTAGCAGTTGGAATTTGGGATTTGTGATTTGTGATTTGATATTTGCTATTTATTATTTATTATTTAACTTTTTGTAATTTGCTTAGCCTAATTGGTCTAACGTACAACCCGATGTTTAAACTTCCTACCACATGAAAAATAGCGTATATGCCCTCATCATCGGACTGTGTTTTGCACTGATTTCCTGTAAAGAATCTGGCGATAAAAATGCTAAAACAACCAAACATTACGACAAAATTGAAGAACTGAGTTGGTTAGTGGGGTCCTGGACCAATCGTACAGATGAGGAAGAATCAGTTGAAAACTGGACCCAAGCAAATGATAGTACCCTGCTAGCTCATAGCTATACCCTTGTTAAGGGGGATACGGTTTTTGCCGAACGTGTGAGCTTGCAACAATTTGATAATGTCGTCTTGTTTACCGTAATCGCATATAGACAAAATGATGATCAACCCGTTACCTTTAAACTCATTCCTTCTGAAAAAAATGTGTTTACCTTTGAAAATCCCGAACACGATTTTCCTAGCCGAATCTCGTATGCTAATCCCACTAAAGATTCCATTCACGCATGGATCGAAGGACATGTTAATGGCGAGGCTCGGAAAATAGACTTTTATTACAGCAAATAATTCAACGAATCCGCAACTTTACTATAAAAATAGACCAGTACCTCCCCCTCCCTATTCGCTGTTATTTTTTATCATGTGTAAAATGCCCCCTCCTTAAAATTTTAGAACTTTGCCACAAAACTAAAAACCATGAATTGGATCATATTAATCATTGCGGGATTATTTGAAGTGGGATTTGCCTTTTGCCTTGGTAAAGCAAAAGTGACTGCTGGAAATGAAATGTATGGGTGGTATGCCGGATTTGTCGTAAGCCTTGCCCTAAGCATGATACTCCTGATCAAAGCCACTGAAACCCTACCCATTGGTACCGCCTATGCCGTATGGACTGGTATTGGTGCCGCAGGAACCGTCTTACTAGGCATCCTTATCTTTAAAGAACCCGTTAACTTTTGGCGTATCTTTTTTATCGTCACCCTGGTGAGTTCTATTGTGGGATTGAAATTGGTTTCGCATTAATTTAGATTGACATTGGAGCATGGAGATTGTTGACGTTTATATTCGGAATTTCTCAAGCCCATTTTTGCAAAGCAAAAGATTTGTGAAATTCGAGCGCAGCTTCCTTTTATTCGTGGGATTTACGCACTGCTGCGCAACACATTAGTGCTAAAGAAAACCAACGCACCAGCTGGCCCCTCTCTAAAATTAGTCTGCAAGACTAATTTTGGTCGTTCGGTCCTGTGAGAAAAAACATTTTCCGCAGGAAAACCCGTGGCCCTTAGCTTCGCTGATTATTTTCTGCCTTAGCGCCAGCTGGCTCTTTCACTTAAAAGGTCTACTAGACCTTTTCTAAACGTTCGGCCCTGTTTTTGACAAAGTAATTTTGTTCCAAAATTCCTGTCAAAAATCTACTCATTTCAATAGTTGTGGTAAAAACCACCCCTAATTTTCTATTATTCTTTTTTGCATTGCCCAAAAAAAGAATCAAAAAAGTCTAGGGCTTCCTAAGTTGCTTTTTTTCATTTTTTTCTTGTCAAAAAAACGAAATCGACTTTTCGGAGATTCACGAACACTTAATAAAATAACATGCGTGAGCTAAACAAAAAAGACACCTCAAGAGGAGGAATTTTTGATTCCTCCTTAGGTCGTAATCAAAACCGCTACAAAAAATGGGGCGTCGTTACTCATTCTTCGTAACTCCTGGTGTCCTAAAACCTGATTTTGCCTATTATTATGAATTCAGAACGCCCGTAAAGAGGGAGTTTCAAGTAAAAATTATTCGAAATAGCGGGCTATTGCGCATAATTTTTAGGCAGGAAATCGCTGTTTACAGGTGGAATTATAACTTTTCTATATAATCCAATATACGTCGTTACTTTCCTTGATTTAGCGCGCTAAATCTTCAAAAAGGCGCCTAGTCTATTGAATTATATAAAAATCTGAATTTTATAAGAATAGGCAAATTCAGGTTTAATTTTTAGCTCCGCTATTCTGGCCTCTTGAGGATTCAATGCTCCGCATTGATTACTCCGCTTTGGTGCTCATTGGTATGAAAAAAATTTCTGCTTATAAGCAAATCTCTTTTTTTTTAGCGAACTTCGTAATAGTTAGGATGTAAATTAAATATCAACAAACTACTGCCGACCACCAACTGCCGACTCAAGACTGCCGACTAAAGACTGCCAATCACCAACTAACCTCCAAACGATACCAAGTAGCAGTTGGAATTTGGGATTTAACTTATTGTGATTTGCCTGCGGGTAAGTGGCCTTTGTGGGAATTTTCACTGTGAAACTCCATAACCTTTGTGACCCTAGTGGTAAAAAGTGGTCAACCTATATCAGGGACATACAACAAACTGCCGACTGAAGACTGCCAACTGCCAACTGCCGACTGAAGACTGCCGACTGAAGACTGCCAACTAAAGACTGCCAATCACCAACTAACCTCCAAACGATACCAAGTAGCAGTTGGAATTTGGGATTTAACGTATTGTGATTTGCCTGCGGGTAAGTGGCCTTTGATCTAAAAAATACATACCCGATTTTTAGCATTTCCCTAAACTATTAACAACAACCCACAAACAATTAACAATAATTAGGCTTGTACACAATTAAAAATTATATTTGCCGGTAGATAAAAATTGACATGACGCGTAAAATTTTGTACCTACTAATCCTAAGCACATTTGCAGTTTCATGCGTGCCTAAAAAGGATTTAGTCTATTTTCAAGGAGAACCCACCCCCACTTCAGAAGTGTATAAACTAGCCAATCAGGCGTATCGTTTGCAAGTCAATGATATTTTGGATGTTAAAATTAAAGCAGCCGACCAAGAAAAGGTGAGCTTGTTTAATCAAACCGAAACAACCGGTGTTCAAGGGAATCAACAAGGGGAGCAAACCTTATACTTTACAAGTTATACCGTTGATCGTCAAGGGAAAATACGTTTTCCGTACATCGGCGAAGTGAATGTCTTGGGCTATACAGAAAAAGAAGTACGCCAAAAAATTGAAGATAAACTCAAAACGTACTTTAAAGATTTAGACGATATATTTGTGACCGTAAAATTGGCCGGTATTCGTTATACTGTCATTGGGGAAGTAGGGCAAAATGGTTCAAAAGTACTCTACCAAAATCAAGTTAATATTGTAGAAGCCATTGCAAACGCGGGAGACATCACCCTAACCGGAAACCGAAAAAAAGTCCAAATTTGGCGTAAAAACATCGATGGTACTAAAAAATATAATTTAGACCTTACAGATGTAGAGACATTTAACCACGAAGCCTTTTACATCCAATCCAATGACATCATCTACGTAGAACCCCTCAAACAAAAATCGTGGGGAACCGGAGCTACAGGGGCGCAATCGTTTTCAACTATTATTTCGGTGTTATCTTTATTAACTACCTCAGTCCTATTAATTAAGAATTTATAATGAAGCCGGGAGAAAAGTTTGACTTTAACATGAGTGATATCAAAACCTTTGATATCAAAGAGTATATTTTTAAGGTATTATCGCATTGGAAATTGTTTTTAGGGATGCTACTTATTGGGTTAATTGTAGCCTTCTATGTAAACCGTCGTAAACCGCGAATTTACAGCCTTGACAGTTTAATTACGGTCAGTGAAGAGCAAAACCCCTTGTTTAATTCAGGGACTAATATTCTCTTTAGTTGGGGAGGTCCTAGTGACAAGGTTGAGACTATTATAGCCATTTTAGAATCGCGGAGTCATAATGAAAAGGTGGTAGATAGCCTCCAATTATTTGTGAACTATCTAAAACAGGGGCCTTATCGTATGGAAGATGTGTATGGCTTAACCCCCTTTACCATCCGTCCAAACTTACATAGTGATCAATTGTTGAATATTCCTATAAAATTAACTTTTTTAGAGGATAAGCAGGTGGAAGTGAGCGTAAGTTTTGAGGAGGAAGAGGTACGTGTAGTCAATTATAATTTAGATGACACAAATGGCTTTCAACCGTCGGATAAAGTATACACTAAGCGTTTTTCGGGGGTTCGGGTGGAAAAAAGAATAGCTCATACAGATCGGCTTGAAAGCGTTTTACAGTACCAGGTAAAAACCCCGTTTTGTGAATTTACAATTGAGACACCGCGTATAGATCAACCAATAATTGGTGCGTATTACATCAGCTTTAGCCCGTATAATGCAACGGTGCGGAAATATCAAAGCATTAGTGTAGATGCCTTTAAAGATGGGACTTCCATCATTGAGTTATCGATGAAGGGGACCAACAAAAAAAAGATTGAAACCTACATTAATAAAACGGTAGATGTCTTAAATTATGATCAACAGGCTCAAAAGATACAATATGCTATTAGTACGAAGGAGTATATTGATGAGGTATTCGATGCAGCTGCTAAAAACCTCGACACCATAGAAAAGGATTTGGGAAATTATAAACGCAGTAATGATGTTTATGATTTAGGTACCCAAGGACAAAATTTATTGGCTGGACTCACACAAATGGATGAACAAAAAAATGAGGTAGAAAGTCGTTTAGCCTATTTAACTAATCTAGAAAGCTACCTGAAAAATAACACCCTCAACAGCGGATCAGAGGTCTTGGCTCCCCTTAGCATTCAAATTGAAGATCCCAACATCACCAAAAACATCATTGATTTGGTGGAATTATCTAAGCAGCAAATGGCCTTAGCAAAAGATGCTACCCCTAATTATCCGCCTTTACAGAAACTCAATGAGCGTATTCGTGCAACACGCGGGGTTATTCTAGAAAACCTGGCCAACTTAAAGCTAGAAACAAGAAATACATTAAATAATGTCAATAAACGCTTAGCGAGCTATAATTCTAAGTTAAAAACCCTTCCGCAAAAAGAGCAGGGCCTTATTAAGTATCAACGAACTTATAATATCACAGCAGCCAATTATGAGTTTTTAAAACAAAAACAATATGAAGCCGGTACGGCTATTGCGGCCAATGTTTCGGATATTAAAGTATTGGATAAGGCTAAAGATGTGGGGCAGGGCCCTATTAGTCCCAACACTACCTTTAACTATCTCGTTGCAGCCTTACTGAGTCTTGGGATTCCCTTTGTCTATATTTTAATCAAAGAGGCCTTAAACAATAAAATCCTCACGGTAGAAGAAATTGAAAAAAGTTATAAGATTCCGGTATTGGGGGTTGTAGGGAGTGGAAATTTACAGAGTTATTTGGCGGTGTTTAATCGCCCTAAATCCTCCTTAGCCGAATCATTTAGAGCCCTACGATCTAATATCCAATTTTTGTTTAAAAAAGGCGAAGGTTCTAAAACGGTAGTCGTAACTTCTTCGGTTAGTGGAGAAGGAAAGACCCTCTGTTCTATTAATATGGCGTCTGTCTTTGCCATGAGTGATAAAAAGACCATTTTATTGGGCTTCGATTTGCGAAAGCCTAAATTACATCTCGATTTTGAGGTGGGCAATGACCTTGGAGTGGTGAACTATTTAATTGGGCAAGTACCCTTAAATGAGGTGATTCAACCTACGCAAATCCCTAATTTAGACATTATTACCTCAGGTCCCATTCCGCCCAACCCGTCGGAATTGTTAATTAGTGATGCGGCCCATGAAATGATGCTTACCCTCAAAGAAACCTATGATTATATCGTAATTGACACCCCACCAGTAGGTTTGGTTGCCGATGCCATTGAGTTGTTTAAATACTCGGATGCCGTTATGTATATCATTCGCCAGAACTATACCCAACGGGGGATGCCAAAAATGATTGACGAAAAATACCAAAATGAGGAGGTAAAAAACATCAGCTATGTGTTGAATGACTTTAGTATTAAAAATACCTACGGCTATGGTTATGGCTATGGCTATGGCTATGGGTACGGCTACGGCTACGGAGGCTATGGCGAAGGGAAGTATGGTAACGGCTATCATACCAATGAAATCAAACGTCCGTGGTACAGAAAACTCTTAAAAAAATAATATTTACCATTTCGTAGCGTTCATCAATAGTGAACGTATAAATTGTTAAAAAAAAATATGGAAAACAAAAAAATTGCAATTATCGGATTGGGCTATGTTGGATTGCCACTGGCAGTAGAATTTGCCAAAAAATTTACTGTGGTTGGTTTTGATATCAATCAAACTCGAATAGACCAACTCCGTGCCAATGAAGATGTCACCTTAGAGACATCCACCGCAGAATTAAAAGAAGTGAATGTAGCGTCAAAAGCGGACCTAGATGCGCAAGCCACTGGCTTGTGGATTTCTAATGAATTGGCAGATATTGCAGATTCGAATTTTTACGTAGTGACCGTTCCTACTCCGGTAGATAAAAATAATCGCCCAGACCTTACTCCCCTGTATAAAGCGAGTGAAACTGTAGGGAAAGTGCTTAAGAAAGATGATATTGTAGTTTATGAATCTACCGTATTTCCTGGAGCTACCGAAGATGAGTGTGTGCCTATCTTAGAAAAGGTGGCCGGATTGACCTTTAATAAAGATTTCTTTGTAGGCTATTCGCCAGAACGTATAAATCCGGGGGATAAAAAACACACCGTAACCAAAATTTTAAAGGTAACGTCAGGATCTACCCCAGCCATAGGGAAGGTGGTGGATGACATGTATAAAACTATTATTGAAGCGGGAACGCATTTAGCACCTTCCATTAAGGTAGCTGAGGCGGCCAAGGTGATTGAAAACTCACAACGCGATATCAATATTGCGTTTGTGAATGAATTATCAAAGATCTTTAGATTGATGGATATTGATACCCATGAGGTTTTAGAAGCCGCTGGGACAAAATGGAATTTCTTACCGTTTAAACCCGGACTAGTTGGCGGACACTGTATTGGTGTAGATCCGTATTACTTAGCGCAAAAAGCGATGGAGTTAGGGTATAATCCAGAAATCATTTTAGCAGGAAGACGATTAAATGATAGCATGGGGCCATTTGTTTCTACCGAAACCGTAAAAATGATGATTAGAAAAGGAATTCCCATTAAAGATGCCAATGTATTGGTCTTAGGAATTACCTTTAAAGAAGATTGTCCAGATATTAGAAATTCACGGGCCATTGATATTGTGACTGAATTAGAAACCTATGGAGTTAATGTAGATGTATATGATCCATGGGCAACCGTAGCGGCTGTTAAACACGAATATGGTATTGATTTAGTAAGTGATAAAAAAGACCTTAACAAAAAATATGACGGCGTGATTATAGCCGTATCGCATCAAGAATTTTTAGACTTAGAATTAACAGATTACGTAAACCAAGAGCACGTTATTTTTGATGTAAAGGCTACGTTTCCAAAGGAGAAGAGTCATAGTAGACTTTAATTTTTGCGTTTAAGGAAATCTCTTATTAATTGTCATTCCGAGGAACGAGGAATCTCCTTATTGATAGTTCGTGTTTTGCATTATTCGGTCTTTATTCTAATTTAGCTTTTGAACGTATAGTCTTATATAAGAAAATTGGATATGTTTAAGAGCGAAGATGGAATTTACACCTTTTACGTGTACATAATTACCAACAAACATAAAACGGTCTATTACACTGGAGTAACAAATTATTTAGCGAGGAGATTAAAAGAACATGCAGAAAATATAAAGTTACACAGGAAAAGTTTTGCAGCAAAATACAATTGCGAATTTTTATTGTATTATGAAAAATTTTCATGGATTCAAGAAGCGATTGGAAGAGAAAAGATAATTAAGGGCTGGGATAGAAAGAAAAAGTTAATGTTGATTCAAAGAATAAATCCTAAATTTGAATTTTTAAATTATTTGTTTCCATACGATGAGAAATGAATTCAGAGGTATAATCAATGAGATTCCTCGTTCCTCGGAATGACAAGTCCTTATCTCATTGTCCAGATTAAAAAAAAAAGGCTAAAAAAAAAGAAATAATGAACAACCCTACCAACCCAAGCAACAAAATCCTAGTCACTGGCGCAGCTGGCTTCATCGGATACCATCTATCTAAATTATTGTCAAAAAATGGTTATGAAGTTATCGGTATTGATAATATTAACGACTATTACGATCCTAATTTAAAGTTAGCGCGGCTACAAGATTTGGGTATTGATACAGAAAAGTTAGCCTATAACACGCCCTTAACTGGTGAGATTACCTTTGTTAAACTCGATTTACAAGATAAAGAGAACCTGTTAGCACTCTTTAAACGAGAGCAGTTTTCGTATGTGGTTAACCTCGCGGCCCAAGCAGGGGTACGGTATTCTTTAGAAAATCCGCAATCGTATGTAGATAATAATATTACAGGTTTTTTAAATATTTTAGAAGCGTGTAGAACCTATCCGGTAGAACACTTAGTGTTTGCTTCTTCTAGTTCGGTATATGGTCTAAGCGAAGAAATCCCTTTTTCAGTAAACAGTCATACAGATCATCCTTTAGCGATGTATGCGGCGAGTAAAAAGGCAAATGAAATGATGGCCCATTCGTATGCGCATTTATTTAAAATTCCGTGTACTGGCTTACGCTTTTTTACAGTTTATGGCCCTATGGGAAGACCTGACATGGCCTTATACTTATTTACCAAAGCCATAGTAGAAGACAAGGAATTTGACGTGTATAATTTTGGTAAAATGAGTAGAGATTTTACCTATGTGGCCGATATAGTAGAAAGTATTAAACGTTTAATACCTTTAGCTCCAGCGCCAAATAACCCAAAATTTGACCCAGAGAAACCCACCCCTTCGTTAAGTTCGGCACCCTACCAATTATTTAATATAGGAAATAACAGTCCGGTAGCGTTAATGGACTTCGTTCATGCAGTAGAAAAGGCTGTTGGTAAAAAAGGGAAGATGCAATTAAAACCAATGCAACCCGGTGACGTTCCTAGTACCTATGCCAATGTCCAAAGCCTCTTTGATTATATTGACTTTAAGCCAGCAACACCTATAGAGCAAGGAATTCAGGCGTTTGTAGATAAGTATCTAGAAATGAATACGTAATTATTTTTATGCCTCATTGTTTACAGTCTATATGCATTGTATTCTATTTTTTTAAACGCTAATTAATGAATTTTCAGGACTTACTACGTATTGCCGTTGAGGCTTCCATAAAGGCAGGTGAAGCCATTATGGAAATTTATAATCAAGATTTTAATGTTCAATTTAAAGATGATAATTCCCCTTTAACCATTGCAGATAAAAAAGCAAATGACATCATTTGCTCGTTCTTAGAAGAAACGAACCTTCCAATAATTAGTGAAGAAAATGCGCAAGTGGCTTATGCAGAACGGAAACAATGGAGCTATTGTTGGATGGTAGATCCTTTAGATGGGACAAAAGAATTTATAAAACGGAATGGAGAATTTACGGTCAATATTGCGCTTATTGAAAAGGGGAGACCAATTTTAGGGATTATTTATGTTCCTGTTGAACGAAAATTATACTTTGCTAACGTTAAAGAAGAGGAAGCACGATGGCTACTATTAGATAAAAAACCAATCCTCTACAAGCACATTCTAAAAAAATCAGTTCAACTACAGCCTAGTGAACCGTCCAACACCATAATTACGGTAGTAGGCTCACGTTCACATATGAATGAGGATACGATTAACTATATAAAACAATTGGAGCAAAACGATTCAACTATAAATATTATATCTAAAGGAAGTTCATTAAAATTTTGCTTGGTGGCTGAAGGGAAAGCAAATGTATATCCAAGATATGCTCCAACCATGGAGTGGGATACAGCCGCAGCACAAGCAATTTGTCAGGCAGCCGGTAAAGATGTAATCTCCTTAGAGACTAACAAATCCTTAGTGTATAATAAAGAAAACCTATTAAACCCTTATTTTGTTTGTAAGTAAGGATAAATCGATTGTTCTGCATCTTATATTTCCTCATTTTCTTTTGTATTTTTGTCAGACTAAATTAATCAGGCTTTAAATGAAAGATATTTCGCGAAAACGGCATATTGCAAAAACGATAACTTGGCGCATTATTGCTACTGCAACAACGGTGGTATTAGCTTGGATTATTTCAGGTGACCCTATGATTGGATTAAAGGTAGGGGGTTGGGAGTTTTTTATAAAAATGGTTTTATATTATTTTCATGAACGCGCTTGGTATAAGGTAGATTTTGGCTTGTTAAAAAGAAAAATGAAAATTTCTAAGAATGGCTAATAACACAACAATACATACTTTTGGTATTCAAAAGAAACAAAGAAATGATCTAAATGGTCATGCATCTTTGTTAATATGGTTTACTGGCTTATCGGGGTCTGGAAAATCAACCATTGCAAATGCATTAGAAATTGAATTGTTTAAAAACAATATAAAAACGTATACCTTAGATGGCGATAATATTAGACAAGGTATTAATAAAGATCTGAGCTTTACCCCTGAAGATCGGACAGAAAATATAAGAAGAATTGCTGAAATATCTAATTTGTTTATTGATGCTGGAATTGTGGTATTAGCCGCATTTGTATCTCCTTATCAGAAAGATCGTTTGGCGATTAAAAATATTGTAGGGGCATCTAATTTCATAGAAATTTTTGTTAATACCTCACTAGCCGAGTGTGAAAAACGTGATGTGAAAGGGCTATATCAAAAGGCTAGAAACGGAGAAATTAAAAACTTTACAGGAATTAGCGCTCCGTATGAAGAGCCACTAAATCCTGATATAGAGATTGATACAGTTAAATTGTCGGTTGAAGATGCGGTTGAATTAATTATGATGAATATTAAAACGAAACTACGAAATGAGTAAGTATTTTTTAAATTATTTGGATGAACTTGAGTCAGAAGCGATTTTTGTCCTTCGTGAAGTTTATGCACAATTCAGAAATCCAGTCATTTTATTTTCTGGTGGTAAAGATTCTATAGTATTAACGCACTTAGCAAAAAAAGCGTTTTACCCCAGTAAAATTCCCTTTTCGTTAATGCATATTGATACGGGGCATAATTTTCCGGAAACCATTGATTTTAGAAACTACTTAGTAAATAAATTAGGCGTTCAATTACTCGTAGGCTCTGTACAGGAAGCGATTGAAGATGGTCGGGTAGTAGAAGAAAAAGGAAAGAATGCGACAAGAAATAGCTTACAAATAACAACGTTATTGGATGCTATTGAAGAAAATCAAATTGATTGCGCCATTGGTGGTGGAAGAAGAGATGAAGAAAAGGCGCGTGCTAAAGAGCGTTTTTTTTCGCATCGGGATGAGTTTGGTCAATGGACCCCAAAAAATCAACGTCCTGAGTTATGGAATTTATTTAATGGAAGAATGCACCAAGGTGAGAACTTTAGAGTCTTTCCAATTAGTAACTGGACGGAAATGGATGTTTGGAATTATATAAAAAGAGAACAAATAGAAATCCCTTCCTTGTACTTTGCGCATCAACGCAAAGTGGTTTGGCGCAGTAATAGTTGGATCCCGGTTTCTGACTATTTACCACATATTGAGGGGGAAGAAGTACATTCTAAAAAGATTAGGTTTAGAACCTTGGGCGATATAACCATAACCGGTGGTATAGAAAGTGATGCTGATACCTTAGAAAAAATTGTGGCAGAAGTTTCATCTATGCGTGAAACGGAACGTGGTAATCGATCGGATGATAAACGGTCAGAAACCGCTATGGAAGACAGGAAAAAACAGGGGTATTTTTAAAAATTAGAAAATGAAAATAGACAATAATCAATTATTACGTTTTACAACTGCAGGGAGTGTAGATGATGGAAAAAGTACACTTATAGGCAGGCTTTTATACGATTCAAAATCCATCTTTGAAGATCAGTTTGACGCCGTGGAGAAAACAAGTAAGCGCAAAGGTCATGACACGGTTGACCTTGCTTTGTTTACAGACGGATTAAAAGATGAACGTGAACAAGGGATTACCATTGATGTGGCCTACCGTTATTTTACAACACCAAAACGGAAATTTATCATTGCAGATACCCCTGGGCACATTCAATATACGCGTAATATGGTTACGGGTGCCTCTACGGCTAATGTAGCGCTCATATTGATTGACGCAAGAAAAGGAGTGATTGAACAAACCAAACGACATTCTTATATTGCTTCATTATTACAGATTTCTCACGTCATCGTGTGTGTGAATAAGATGGATTTAGTGGAGTACAAAGAAGATGTTTTCGATAAAATTGTTAGTCAATATGAAGATTTATCTTCCAAAATGATGATCAAGGATGTACGTTATATTCCAATAAGTGCCTTAGAAGGGGATAATGTTGTGCATCGATCTGAGCATATGCCTTGGTATCAAAACGCACCTTTGTTGCACACCTTAGAAACGATTCATATCAGTAGTGATAATAATATTGTAGACGCTCGTTTTCCCGTTCAAACCGTCCTACGTCCGCAGAATGAAGAGTTTCATGATTATAGAGGCTATGCAGGAAGAATTTCAAGTGGGATATTTAGAAAAGGTGATGAAATTAAGGTATTACCCTCAGGATTTACATCTACTATCGCAACGATTAACTTTTATGATCAAGAGTTAGATCAAGCGTTTTCAGAAATGTCGGTGGCCCTTACGCTAACCGATGATATTGATATCAGTCGTGGTGACATGATTGTGAAGGTTAATAATACGCCAAAGGTAACTCAGGATATTACGGCAATGCTTTGTTGGTTTAATGATCAAAAAGCAAGACCACGCGCAAAATATATGCTAAGACACACGACGAATGAACAAAAGGCTATTATAAAAGAGGTCATTTATAAAGTAGATATTGACACCTTGAAAAGGATTGATAACGATGTAGAATTGTCAATGAATGATATTTGCAAGGTTAATATTAGAACAACGGCGCCTATAATGGTTGATGAATATGCCCAAAACAGAAATACGGGTGGGTTTATTTTAGTGGACGAAGCAACCAATGAAACAGTAGCTGCTGGTATGATTATGAATTAATTGTAAAGAGAAGACTTTTCGACAATGTAGTATTTGGTATCGCTACGTTTGTTACTAAATTTTTTTATAACGCACATTAATTTGGAATGAATTCTAAAAGATTTTTCATGAAAAGGATTGGAATTTTTAATGGGTGTAGTATTTCAAAACAATAAGAACAAGTCTATTTCTTACAGAATACCGTTAAATACTTCACCTATATTGTTTATAACTTAATGTGAACTTCTAAGATAACTATCTTATTTTTGTGAGTATCAAAAAATGCCAAGAAAATGACAGTTAGAGCCATAATTCAGGCGAGAATGGGAAGCTCCCGTTTACGGGGTAAAACATTGAGTCCTATTAATGGTGTGCCGCTTTTAAAGCGGGTTGTACATACTGTGGAACAATTAGGCATTTGTGATGAAATTTGTATTGCAACCAGTAATTTAGAGGAAGATGATCCTATTGAAGCGTATGCGAGTGGGATGTTAACTTGTTCGGTAGTTCGGGGGGATAGTGAGGATGTGTTTAGTCGCTTTTTAGCAGGATGTGATGGATTACACAACAATGATAGTATTGTGCGGATAACAGCAGATAATATGTTTTATCAACCGGATGTTTGTCGTGAATTATTGGCCAAGCATGTTGCACAGCAGGATGACTATACAGGTATTGAAGGTTTAAGTCATTTAGCAAGTGAATTTATTCGGGTAGGAGCCTTTAGAAAAGTTGACCATAAGGAACTTACGGCGTACGATAAAGAACACGTCACCCCGTATTTTATTCAGCACCCACGTCTTTTTAAAACCAGTTTAATTGCACCTTCTACCTTTGGCTTGCAACAAAATTTAGACTGTAAATTAACGGTAGACAGCCTAGAGGATAGAATTAGAATAGAAGAATTACTGCAGGTTTTTCAACTGGCTCAACCGCCATTTAATCGAGCAGACTTATATAGTTATTTAGAAAGTAAACAAAAATAGAATGAGTTTAGATTTAAATCATAAATCCATATTAATCACTGGAGGAACAGGATCCTTTGGTAAGAAATTTATTGAAATTGTATTAAAACGGTATCCTGAGGTGCGCAGAATTATTGTGTATTCTAGAGATGAGTTAAAACAATTTGAAATGGCACAGGTATTTAGCCCTGAAAAATATAAAGCCATGCGTTATTTCATTGGGGATGTGCGCGATAAAGAACGGATGAAACGGGCGTGTGAAGGGGTAGATTATATCATTCACGCTGCGGCATTAAAACAAGTTCCTGCTGCCGAATACAATCCGATGGAATGTATTAAAACAAATATCAACGGTGCAGAAAATGTAATTGATGCAGCCCTTGATACAGGAGTGAAACGTGTAGTGGCCCTTTCTACGGATAAAGCCGCGGCTCCGTTAAATTTATATGGAGCTACCAAACTGTGTTCCGATAAATTATTTGTAGCAGCCAACAATATGAGTGGATCACGTGATTTAAAGTTTTCTGTGGTACGGTATGGGAATGTGATGGGGTCGAGAGGTTCTGTGATACCATTTTTCTTGAATAAGAGAGAAAGTGGTGTCTTACCCATTACCGATCCAGAAATGACACGATTCAATATCTCATTAGACGATAGTGTTGAAATGGTGTTACACGCCTTAGAACACGCATGGGGTGGAGAAATCTTTATTCCTAAAATACCATCCTATAAAATTACAGTGCTTGCGGATGCCATCGGACCTGACTGTGAAAAACCAGTCTTAGGAATTCGACCAGGAGAAAAAATTCACGAAGAAATGATTACCGCATCCGATTCCTACAATACAGTGGATGTAGGTGATTATTATATTATTCTACCGCAAACCTATCGCTATACAATTCAAGATTATATTGATAAAAATGATGCTAAAATGGTTCCTCCGGGCTTTGTGTATAATTCAGGAACCAATGATGAATGGGTAGATGTTGAAGAAATTCGGGCCCTAATAAAAGAACATGTCGATCCAAATTTTGTGGTTTAATGTGGAATGAAACGGATCAAAGAACAGTATTAGTTTTAGGCGCATCTTCCTGGTTAGGGTATGAATTAATTCAGAAAATTGCGTCTTCCAAATATACCGTTGTTGGTACAGTTTTTAAGTCAACCGTTAATTTTGCTAAGGGATGTCGAATTGAGCGATTACCATATAGTGTAGAAGCCTACGCGCGTTGTATAAACGAAATACAACCCGATGTGATCATAAATTTTTTACGAGGTGAAGACGAAATTGGAAGCCAAATTCATCAGCTGGTGATCAATTTTTCAGCCCAACACAACAGCCACTATGTATATGCCTCATCTGCCTTAGCCTTAGATGGGTATAGCAATACAGCGTTAACAGAAGAGCTCAAAGCAAAAAGCAATAGTCCGTATGGGCAATTTAAGGCCAATTGTGAGCAAAAACTTACTGCGTCAGTTATTGATTATACTATTTTGAGATTTGCTTCGGTACAAGGTTGGGTGCCACATAAAGCGACCCGCAATCAGGTCTTGCTTGAAAAATTAGAAAAAAAAATACCAGTGATAGTTGATCGTGGTGTAAGACAAAATAGAATTTTAGCCAGTCTGCTTATTGAGGGGATTTGTTTAATTATCCGAGACAAGGTCACAGGTATTGTGCATTTTGGAAGTCAAGATGATTCAGAGGAATATCATTTTCTTCAGGCCCAAGCAGAATTGTTTGGCTATGATAAACAACAAATTAAAGCAGGGCAAGAACGCCAGGTGAACCTTGTAGTGATTCCAAAACGAATGATTTCATTATATGGAGATAAATTTGTGGTGTATGAAAAAGACACCTTACACGGTTTAGTTCAACTCGAGGGTTTAAAAAAACATCAACATGAAGGTTAGTATTAATAACAGAAGAATTAGTAAAGACGAACCTGTTTATTTTATTGCAGATATAGCGTCTAATCACAATGGTGATTTGGTTCACGCAAAGGAATTAATTCACGCCGGTGCAGAGTCGGGCGTTGATGCCATTAAAATGCAAAATTTTAATGCAGAATCTATTGTTTCCGACTATGGATTTAAGCATCTTGACAATGTAAAAACGCACCAAAGCGCCTGGAAAACTTCTGTATTTGAGTCGTATAAAGCGGCGTCAATTCCGTTTGAATGGACCTTAGAATTAAAAGAATTAGCTACCTCACTTGGAATTGATTATTTTACATCACCGTATTCCATTGAAATAACGAAGGCGGTAGCTCCCTATGTAGCTGCATTTAAATTAGGATCGGGTGATATTACCTGGCATGAAGAAATTGTAACGATGGCCAGTTATAATAAACCTGTAATTATTGCCACCGGTGCCTCTACCTTGGAAGAGGTTCAAGGGGCCATGCAGGCCGCACTAGATGTAAATACACAAGTAATCTTAATGCAGTGTAATACAAATTATACCGCTGCTAAAAATGAAGATATTACCTTGACTAAAGAGCGGTTTGCAAATATTAATTTGAAGGTACTCGAAACCTATGCGTCACTTTGGCCGGAGGTTCCCTTAGGCTTATCAGACCATACGCATGGGGATTTAACGGTTTTGGGAGCAGTTGGACTTTATAACTGTGCCGCAGTTGAAAAACATTTTACCTTAGACAATAGTAAAACAGGCCAAGATCATGCTTTTTCCATGATGCCTGAAGAATGGTTGTCAATGGTGAAAAATACAGCTGCATTAAAAAAAGAAATACAGCCTGAAGATAGTTTTGAGCAGCGGTGTGAAAAGATAAAAAACCTGGCGGAAGACGGACAGTACTTAGACTTAACAATAGGAGATGGCATTAAGAAATTAGCCCCAAATGAAAAGAACACCGTCATTGTACAACGTAGAGCAATCAGAGCAGCAAGAGATTTAGCGGTTGGTACAACAATTACAAAAGAAGATTTACAGGTGCTACGCCCTTGTCCAACAGATGGGTTGGCTCCCTATAAAATGGATCAACTTTTAGGCAAAACCTTAGCTGTAGAAATAAAGGAAGGTGATTATTTGCGTTTAAATCAATTGGCATGAAAAAAAACAAGACCACATACCAGCCTCCAGCCCATTACAATCAAGATGAAAAGGCTATTTGGCAGTTGTTAATATATCGTGATTTTGTGGCATTTTGTAAGGAAGATTGGCCGATGATTGCAGATGATTTTATGGACGATGGCTTTTTTGGAATTGACGGAAAAAAATCAGCAGATAAAGCTACATGGAGTCTAAGTTATCCAAGCCTTGAGGCGTACAAAAGAGATTGGATACACCAAAGTCAACAATTCAACCAAGAAGTATTTACAGAGGATCCATTAGATTTTTTATTCAACCATGTTCAATTGGCAACTATTGATATTGAAGAGGATACGGCCTTTGTTCATAAAGTTTTTAATGGGCAGTTGGGTGTAAAAGGGAAGGCTGCGCTTGAACTAAATTGGTTGAGTTTGTTTGTATTGAGAAGAGTAGCAGGAGCGTGGAAAATTCAAAGTTTTACGGGATACCTGCCAAGAACCTAACGCATGAGGAAAAAATTATTTTTTAGGGCAGATGGAAACAGCACCATTGGCCGGGGACATATTTCGCGTTGTTTGGCAGCCGCCTTTATGCTAAAGGATGAGCTTGATATTGTATTTGTTTGTTTTACCCCAAATGTTGCCTACCTAACTCAAATTGTGACAGAATTTAAGGTATATGGGATTGATTGTGATGAAGACCTACTCGCTATACTAACTGCGCAAGATTACCTTTGGTTAGATGGGTATGACTTTGCCGAAGGGTTTAAAAAAATGATCCGGCCGCATGTTGCTAAATTAATTGAAACCAATGACATTCCGTATCCCGCACAAAATGTAGATATCTTAGTGAATCACACCCCTGGCTTAACCAAAGAAATGTTCGCTCCCTATAATCCAAATACGGAATTTTGTTTGGGACTTGATTACGCATTACTGCGTCCAAAATTTTTAGAAATTGCCCAACAACCCCCAAAGCCCCCCGCTGGTGTAGGGGTATTTATTTGTTTTGGCGGAGCAGACACCTATAATTTGGGTGAGAAATTCGTGTCCGCCTTACTGGCGGCTAATTTCACAGAACCTATTTATTGGGTGGTGAAATCTGAAGCTCAAATGGATATGTTTTTGGCGAAAAACGTACACACCTTGTTTAGGTTAAATGAAGAAGATATGATTCATTATATGACTAAGGCAAAATTATTAATTATACCATCAAGTGTGATGTGTTTTGAAGCGATAGCCTTACGTAAGGCAATTTTCACATGTTGGTTTGTAGATAATCAGGAGTTGATTTATAATGGTGTAGTCAAAGAAAAGTTGGTTAGCGGGCATGGTTATATTTCAACAAAAGGGGAAGTGCAAAAAGCTGTAAAATCATTCATTTCTTTATATAAGCATAAAGAGATATATATTGAACAGCTTGAAAATCAATTTCGCTTATTCAATGGTAAATCTGATTTAAACATTAAACAAATTGTTGAATGAAAGAAATCTTAGAAAAGGTAAAAAAATTAGACTTATTATTTATTGCAGGAGCTCCTAGAAGTGGTACTACCCTGTTGTTGAATCAGTTCGATAGCCATCCCGAATTTGCCTGTTTTCCTTTGGAACATAAAACCATAGAAAAATACTTTTGGAATGTTGATGGAATTGAAACATATGCAAAAGGAGATTTTATTAATAAAAAAGGAGAAGGACAGCAAGTAATATTGGCAAATGAAGATTATATTTCCCAATATGCCGAAAGGATGATGAAAATTTATGGCAAAATTTTCACTTTAGACATAGATACAGTAGCGTTTAAGAAAAACTATTTATATTATTTAGAAGAGGAAGGCGTCTCTTTAAATAATATGTTTCATGCCTTAGGTTACGCGTTGATCTGTTCAAATGATTTTACAAGATCTAAATATACCACATTAAAATACCTAGTATTTAAGCAACCATTTTATACAGAACTTTTTGCTGTAGAAGTCTTTAGGTTAATTCCGAATTCAAAATTTATTCACGTTATAAGAGACCCACTGTCTAGATATATCTCCGCTAAAACTAGACGATTAAAAGAATCGCCATCTAATAAATTGAATCATATAAATAGACTAAATTATATTGAAGGGCATGCTATAGTTGATATTTCTACAAGGGTTTTGGCCAGAGATAATACTAAGGCGATGGGGATAAATAATTATATTACCTTTAGTTTCGATGAGATGGTGAGTAATATGGAGGTCTCTTTTAAAACTATATTTAAAAAATTAAAGGTCCAAGAAGTTGAAAGCTTTAAAAAACCGACAAGATTAGGTGAATTAGCTATGGCAGGATCTGTTATGGCAAAGGCAAAAAGTGGTGAAATTGACCACACTTCTAAAGATAGAAATTTACACTATTTAAAAGGCACCACATGGAATGAAAGAAAGGTACACGCTTATTACTTGAATAAATCAAAGTTATTTAAAGAAAAGTATCAATCATCAATCTTCTTACCTATTATTTATTTAATCCCATGTAAGAATTCAACATGGAAAAATTTATTGTTTCAATATTTTCATTGGTATAACATTGTTTTTCGTAGAGTACCGAATAGTAAAAAGTTTATTTTAAAAGCAAAAGCGGGGAATCTGAGTATAAGTGGTAACGTTTAACTATTAGTAGATTTTAAGTATCATGAAAAAAATCTTAAAAAAAATAAATTTATCGGAAAGTAAAGTTGATGATATATTGAGTTTAATTTGGTGTAGACTAAAATATAATCAATATAAAGGGAAATTCATTAAATCATTTAAAGTTAAATTTAAAAATCAAGGTAGTCTAAATATCAGTTCAGGACGACTTTTTTTTGGCACATTCACTAATCGTATGGGGCTTACGCCAAATGCAAATGGGGTGTTTAGAATATATAAAAATGGAGTTGTTAATATTGACGGGGGTGCACGTATAGCGCGCGATTGTAAAGTTTATGTAGCAGGGCAATTGACAATTGGTAAAGGTACCTATATCAATCCGAACACCATGATTTTCACAAGAGAACAAATTAATATTGGGTGTAATTGTGCAATATCTTGGAATTGCCAAATTATCGATGATGATTTTCATAAAATTGAAGGAAAAAATAATGCTAAACCAATAAGGATTGAAAATAAGGTTTGGATCGGAGCAAATGTGATAATATTAAAAGGGGTTACCATAGGGTCGGGATCAATAATTGCAGCTGGAGCGGTAGTAACCAAAGATATCCCAAATAATTGTTTAGCAGGTGGTAATCCAGCAAGGATAATTAAACAAAATGTGTTTTGGGATTAATCTCCTTTAATCTTACTTAATTCAACCATAAAATATAAACCAAAACGAAGTGTCGTGATTAAAAAAATTGAAAATTTTATAAAATCGTATCAAACCAAAAGACATCTTAAACGTTTTTATGACGAAAATTATAGCGCTGTACCCAATGGCAAAAAAGTGTTAATTTATGCGGGAATAGGGCATATGTATATGAGTTATTTTGAGGTTTTAATTTACCATTTACTCAAAAAAGAAGGTTGTGAGGTTGATTATTTAGTTTACGATGAACACATACCAATTAATGAGGTGATTACTAAAAAAGTTCTTGAAACTAAAGATAAAAATGACTATTGGAAGAATAATGTAAAAAACAGCATTAATTTATTAAATACGTCAAAAGTTGAGTTTGAATTTATTAATACATCGAGAAAAGAAATAGAAAATGAACTATCTGATTTACCCAAAACATTAGAATCTATTTTTAGCTATGTTAAAGACGGGATAAATTTTGGTGAAATTGTTAAAGGCACCATGTATAGGTTTTATAAAAGTTTAACCTTTGGAAATGATGCGCTTGAAGTAGCACAGCAGTTTTTATTTACTACCTTAACTAATTACTATGAAATTAAAGAACGAAATTCTAACAAAGACTACGATTTAATTTTATTTTCACATGGTATATATGTTACGTGGGAACCTGTTGTAGAATTTTGTAAACAACAAAAAATTGACTTTGTGTGTTATGATCGTGCCAAAACGAAAAACACAATTAATGTTAATTTTAATCAAGTTGCACCTGATTGGAGTTTTAATACCGCTTGGCAGCGTTATACAAAAAAAGCCTTGACTATCCATGAAAAAGAAATGGTTCGCAACTACCTAAAGGAGAGAGAGCTTCAGGCCAATGATGTTTTTGCGTATAATTTTTCTGAACGATCTGAGAATTTAACCTTATTGAAAAATCAATTAAAGATACCGCTAGATTCAAAAGTGATTACCATTTTTACGAATCTTATTTGGGATGCCGCTAATGTTTCAAGAGATTTAGCCTTTAAAAATGCATTAGAGTGTGTAATCGAAACAATTGAATTTTTTAAAAACCACCCTAAGGTACATGTTGTTTTAAGAGCCCATCCCGCCGAAAAAGTCCTTGGAACCAAAGAGCGTTATGGAGACCTCGTTAGAATGCATTTTAAAGATGGCTTACCAGATTATGTGACAATTATAGAACCCGAAATGGAAGTAAACTCATTTTCAGTGATAGACATATCAGATATTGGCGTAGTAAATACCTCTACGGTTGGTTTGGAATTTGCACTATTAGGTAAACCAATTTTATTAATTTCAGACACCCATTATCGAAATAAAGGATTTACCTATGATGTTTCTTCAAAGGAAGAATATTTTAAAGAATTAAATATATTGTTAAAAACAGGTGAGTTAAAGCCTAATCAAATTAGCTTGTCAGAAAAGTATTTTTATATGATGATGTTTAAATACCAACAAAATATACCCTTGGAATATGAAAAGGGTGTGTTTAGAAAATATACGTATAAAACGATAAATAGCATTCCACCTAATCACAATATTTATAAAATTGTAAATAAGATGCTCGATAATGAACGGAATGATTTTATTTATTGGAACTAAAAAAACATGAAAATTTTACTTAAATTATTTTCATTAAAACTGATTGCTTCTTTTTTGGGAATAATATATTCTGTTATTCAAGTTAGGTATTTCGGAGCTTCACGTACCATTGAGGTTTATTTTGCTGCGCAAAGTTTGGTGTACATGGTAATGTCTTTAACCCAAAGTGGCCAATTGGCAGAAGTTTTTTTGCCAGAATACCATAAGTTAAATACTATAAGAAAAGGCATGGGATATTGGGGTTTAAACCTAATATTGACTAGAATGCTAACCTTTGGTTTTGTCTTTTTAATTATTATATTTATTGGTGCACCGTATTTGGTAGCCTTAATGGTGCCCGGTTTTTCAGTAGAAGACAAGGAATTGACCACCTTGATTTTTAAAATTTTTGTTCCAGTTTTATTTCTTGTTATATCAAATTCATTTTTTAAGACCGTGTTAAATGCTGAAGAGCGTTATGGGAGAGCAGAATTTTTGGGGTTGACAAATACCCTGGTTAATATTCTAGTTTTAATTGTATTATTTCCTTACGTTCAACTATGGGCCTTGGTAATTTCATTTGTACTAGGAAAGTTTATTGAGTTTATATTTTATAGTTGGCAATTGTATAAAAATGGTTTTCGATTTAAATGGATTTGGCGCTTGCAAGAATTTAACCATAATTCATTTTTTAAAACCATGCGTAGTACACTAACCTATGTAGGAGCAACTCAAATTTATAATATAGTATTAACCGCTAGTATTTCCTTTTTACCAGAAGGAGTGTATGCTGTTTTTAAATATGTGCAAAATTTGACTACTAAAATTAGAGGCTTGTTCATTCAACCCTTTACGACTATCTTCTTTACAAAATATTCATTATTACTTCAGTTAGGTGAAAATGTTCGGAAGGAGTTTAATAAAAATTTCCCTAGCATCATTAATGTTAATGGCGTAATCATAATTGGGAGTATATTGTTGGGTGATTATATAATTAGTTTACTTTGGGAAAATAAAAATTTTGATAGAGGCGATGTTACCATGGCGTATATATTTTTATTATTTAATGTTGTGGGGATATTAATTAGCAGTATAGGTGGATTATATAGAAAAATGGCGGTAGTACAAGGGCTATCCAAAAAACTGTATAATTTTTGGGCCCTCAGTCAGTTGTTAACAGCCTTGTTAAGTTATTCTCTCATAAAATATTTTAGTGTCAATGGATTGTTATTTATTATACCTCTGAATGTGCTATTCACATCTTCGGTGAGTTATTTCATTTATAAGCGAAGTAAAAACCCCATGGGAATAAAATTACTTACTACCAATAATTTTGTTATTTTACTCTTAATAATTTCAGCAATCATTGTCAAATATGTATTTATACCGCTTGGAGAAAACAATCATTTGATTGTGGCAATCAGCAGTGTAATATGCTTATCTTTGTATCCTATTTTAATAACATATAAAATTTACAGTGCCAAAGGATAGGGATACTATGATGGTTTTAAAATATATTGCTTTTCATTTTTTTACAAATTATGGTTGAAAATATTTTATCAAAACGATACAACGAAATAAACTTCCCTGGAAGCCAAAACGTATCCGCACTTATTAGAGTTTTAAGTAGGATCAGTACGATTCCAAAAATTGATGATATTAATATTCGTGCCTCTAAAAAATTCCCCTATTCCTTTCGAATTGTACCGGGAAAACTTTTGGTGATTGGTGAACATTATATGTCAAATCCGGTACTAGCGCTAATTTATTTGCGATATGGAATTGAATGGCAAATTTGGTTTCAAGCCTTTGGTAAGAATAAAAAATATGCACAGGTGTATGATGTAGCGGCGCTCAATGCACTGATAAAATTTTACCAGCTCTTGCCCGAAGAAGATAAAATTGCCCTACAAAAGGAAGATGCGTTCTTAGCAGCGTTATTAAATAGAACTAAGGAACCCTATGCCTTACACTATCCAATAGCCGATACGGCCAAAACAGATTTAGCTAGTTTTCATAAAATTACTATTCCGCAAATAGCAGCCAATGAAGCCATCATTGAATTAATAGAGCACTTTGCTCAGCCTACTGAGTTTTTGTTAATGTCTGGGGGTGATTTTAGGCTACAACTCAGTGAAAAAACCCTCTTGAACAAATATGGGTGTACGCCATTTCCCAGACCACAGGCCTTTACTTTTGCCTCCTCAACGGCAACCAGCATATCTAACTTTGCCTTCGATAATACGGATCGAGTACGTAGAAAACTTATCCGAGATGGAGTTAAGCAGGGCCTAGAAAAGACGGGTAAAGATTTTATTTTAGAATTAAAAGACGAATTAATTCAAGCCCTAAAGATAGAGGATACGTGTGAAGTAATTTTTTCTCCATCAGGCACAGACTCTTCCTTACAAATAGCAGCACTAACACAAATAGCTACAGATAAAGATATTGTACATATTGTAGTTGGATCGGACGAAACGGGAAGTGGGGTACCCACAGCACTTAGAGGGTTTCACTTTGAAAATAATACCGCCTTGCATTTTCCTGTAGAAAAAGGGGTACCCATCCAGGGATTTAGACCCGTGGAAGTGCTTACAGTACCGTTTCGCGATAAGGCAGGTGTTTTAAAAAAGATTGATAAAATTGATGAAGAAGTATTACACATCGTTGATGAATGTAAAAAAGAAGGAAAGCATATCGTCTTACATGTGATTGATCAATCTAAATTAGGCTATAGAGCCCCGAGTAGCGTAGCCATCAAAAAGGTGCAAGAAACCACTGGTTTATCTGCACAAATTGTGATAGATGGGTCGCAATTTCGTTTTGACGCCGAAGATATTGGTCGATATCTTAAACATAACTTTATTGTTACCATCACAGGAAGTAAATTTTTTACAGGACCTCCGTATTCAGGAGCCCTATTAATTCCCAATAAACTTTCTAAACTCATCCGTAGTAAAAAATGTGAGTTACCTATTGGCTTGACCGAATATTTTAATAAATCAGATTGGCCTATAGGTTGGGATTGTATTCACTCGTTAGCCAATGGCACAAATTTTGGTGCCTTAATGCGCTGGAATGCAGCAATCTCTGAGATGAACCGTTATTTTGATACCCCTATTTTATATCGAAATTTAGGCATTGAACTTTTCTGTGATTTTGTACGTAAGTCAGTTAAAGAATCAGAATTTTTAGATGAATTATTTATTGATGATTATAATAATGTTCCCAAGGGTGAAATCTCTAGTTTAAAGACCACACGTACTATATTCCCATTTTTTATTAGTAATAAAGCGGGAGTGCTCAAGCAACCCCAAGTAAAAAAGGTATATGAATTATTAAATACCAACTTAAGTGCATATTTTGAGGGAAGTCCCATAGAAGTGCTCAAATTAGCTGCCCAAAAGTGCCATATTGGTCAAGCGGTTACCGTAATTCATCCATCCGGAACAGCTAGTGCTGTATTGCGTATCAGCTTAGGCGCCAGGGTTATTTCAGAAAGTTGGAAAGATAGAGATGTGAGTTTGTTTTTTAGGAATATTGAAGAACAAATGAGTCAAATTACAACAACCATTAGAAAGATTGAATTAATCGTCAATCATCCTGATTTATTGAGCTAATACGAACCCAAATGTAAAATGGAATGAAGTCAATTCTAATAAAGTTATATAATTTCAGCAACGCATTTTATATATATTTCTTTAATGATTATTTAATGAGCTTCCCCTCACATAGGTTTCGTCATTTTTTAATAAAGAAGCGTATTGCCAAGCTGGGTAAGGGAAATTTTTTTAGAATGTATTTGGAATTTAGACATCCTAAAAATATTCAAATAGGAAGTAACAATTCGTTTAATCAACAGGTGTTATTAGATGGTAGAGGAGGACTTTTAAAGATTGGTAACTATGTAGATATTGCACAAGAGACTAATATTTGGACATTAGAGCACGACGTGCATGATGACCATCATAAATCGGTTGGTGGACAGGTAATTATTGAAGATTATGTTTGGATAGCCTCAAGAGTCACCATTTTACCGGGGGTAACTATTGGCAAGGGGGCGGTAGTAGCATCAAACTCGGTGGTAACCAAAGATGTAGCCCCAATGACTATCGTTGGTGGAATTCCTGCTAAAAAAATAGGGGAGAGAAAGAATAAATTATTATATAATCCGTCAAAAAGAGCGCCATTTAGGTGAGAATTGCATGAAAAATTGGATAATTAATAAAGAAACAACGAATAGCGGAAATGAAACGATTCAGTTATCGAATACATATTTTTTTCATTATTCTCATGATTTAAAATTTACATCTGGAAAAAGTATTTTAGGAAATACTTTCATAATTATTGGTACTGTAACATCGTGCTCTAATGAATATCAAGATGTTGAATTAATTTTACGGAATGGTTCATTAAAGGAATTTTTAGAAGCTAAGAAATATTGGGGAGGACGTTGGATTATTTTTTTCAACGGAGTGTTATATACGGACTTTTGCTGTGTCTACGGTGTTTTTTGGCATCGAAAAACCAATACGGTGTCAAATACCTTTGATGTTTTTGAGTTGTTGAATATAGACACAATTAATTTTGAAATTTCTAATAAATATTATCTTAATTGGGTTGTAACTCCAAAGACTCCTTTCAATGATGTTTATAAATTAATGCCTGGAACGGGTTTAAATTTTAGCGAAAAATCTATTGAACTCCTAGACTTAGATTATGCTAAAGATCTTAATTTACCAGAGAAAGAGGTAGTAGCGTCCCTTTCTAATTGCTTGAGAATTGAATCCAAGTCAATACAAAGTAAATTTAAGCAAGTATATGTCGCATTATCTGCTGGTTATGATTCTAGACTTATTTATTCAGTTTTTACTTCACAAGACATAAAAATAAAAACCTATACTCATTTATTTAGTTCAATGAGTTTAGAGGATGCGAAGATACCAGCACGAGTAAACCCTGAAAATATAAAAATTTTCCCCAAAAAGTATGATGCAAAAAAATCTTTGAAATTCACCAATAGAATAAAAAACACTGTCTCAGATGCGGATAAAGGTTTTTATAGTAGAGGGCAATGGGATTTCTTAAGAGAGGATGAGGTCGTTGTGCGAGGCGGGGTATTAGAATTAGCGGGCTTAAGTAGTGCACATTTAGAAGGACGATTTGAAAATTTTGGTGAATCTTCGGCAGACGGAAAATTATTTCTATATGCCTTGAAAGATTTTAGGCAAGCCCAACATGACTCAATGGCAGATTATATTAATTTATATTTAAAAAGAAATTCTAATATTAGATGGTCAAAGCAGTTGTATATTGATCAACGTATTGCGGGATGGCTCTCCTATATTGAATTAGGATTAGACTTGATTAAGGGCACGTCTATTCATCTGGGAAATAGCGAATATATGATCAATTTAATGTTGAGTCAGTCGTTAAAAAATATGAAAATTAAAAGTTTTCATCTTGATGAAATGAGATCTAATAAACCTGATTTATTAAAAATACCATTCACGGATAAGTCATTATCGAGTAAAATTAAAAGAATTTTTTCTATTCAGATTAGCAAAATTTTTGGAGAAATAATTGGAGCTAGAATATTTCATTAATCAACAAATATTAATTACTTGAAAATTAAAGTTATTTGCTGTTTACCCATAGCGGGCATAGAAAATCCGTATCAATCCTTAATGCTACAAGGCTTAAATACAGATTCATCAATACAGGCTAAAAACGGCGTTAAAAGTCGTTTTTTTGGAATCTTTAAAACGGTTAAACATAGCTCACCGGATTATTTACATTTTGATTGGATTACCAGCTATTATGAGCGAAGGCGTTTATGGATGACCTTGGTTTTGTTACCCTTATTTTATGCACAAGTTTTGTATGTCCGGTATTTTACATCAACAAAAATAGTATGGACACTGCACAATATTGATCCACATAATGCGAATCATTTGTGGCTACACCGCTGGGTTCGACGGTTTTTTGGGCGACAATGTGCGTGGATTCGCGTTTTCTCTGACGATTCTGTGGGGCGTGCATGTACAGCACTAAATCAATCTCCAGCGAAGTTTAAGGTTATTCCAGAAGGACCTTACACCGCCGTTTATCCAAATGACCTTACCCAACAGGTAGCAAGAAAAAAATTAAACCTCGCCGAATCACAACGCGTTCTATTATCATTGGGCTATATAAAACCCTATAAGGGCATTGAAAATTTAATTAAAACCTATGCAAAACTTAAGCCAATTAATACAAGCCTTGTTATTGCAGGCAATTGCTTAGATATAGCCTATAAACATCAACTAGAAGCCTTGCTTTTGGCCCATCCTGAAGTGGATATTCGATTAATGGCAAGCTTTATTCCCCCTGAAGCGTTACAAGTCTATTTTAATGCGGCCGATGCAGTGGTTCTACCTTTTGATAAGGTTGAAAATTCTGGAAGTGCCATTATGGCTATGGGCTTTAAAAAAGCCATTCTTGCCCCAAAGATGGGCGTATTGAAAAAACGACTTGTTCAACAGAATTTCTTGTTGTATAATAGTCTCGAAGAAGGATTAAACACTATTTTTGCGATAGATAAAAATGAACTAGAACATATAGGACAAAAAAACTATGCTTCCTTACAGCAACACCGCTGGGAAGATTTTGCCCTAGCCTTTAAATAAGTTGCCTTGAAAAAAATTCTCACTGTATTTGGTACCCGACCTGAAGCTATTAAAATGGCAGTTTTGGCAAAGCGATTGTCTGAAGACCCAAGTATTGATCATCGACTTTGTGTAACTGCACAGCATCGTGAAATGCTCGACCAGGTGTTAACCCTTTTTGATGTCAAACCTGATTTTGATTTAAATGTAATGTCACATGGACAAGACTTAACCGATGTAACGGTAAAAGTGCTCACCGGGATGCGTGATTTATTTAAACATGAATGGCGTCCTGATTTGGTATTGGTACATGGCGATACAAGCACTTGTTTTGTAACGGCACTTGCGGCCTTTTATGAAGGCATTGAAATAGGGCATGTAGAAGCAGGGTTGCGTACTGGAAATTTACAATCTCCTTTCCCTGAAGAAGCCAATCGTGTATTAGTGAGTAAATTAGCCAACTATCATTTTGCTCCAACGGATTTAAATGTAAAAAACTTACTCAACGAAGGGGTAGCCATAGAAAATATTGTAAAAACAGGAAATACAGTCATCGATTCCTTACTGTATATTTCTAAAAGTTTAACCGAATTTAGTGAAAAGACCAGCCAAACTAGATTGGCTGATTTGGTAAAAAACAACGATAAATACGTGTTGATTACCGGGCATCGCAGGGAAAACTTTGGCGATGGTTTTATTCAAATTTGTGAAGCCATTCACCATTTAGCCTTAGCAAATCCTAGCATGCATTTTGTGTATCCAGTTCATTTAAATCCCAATGTACAACAGCCTGTACAGCACTTGTTAGGAGATTTATCCAATATACATTTAATTGCCCCCTTAGAATACCAAGATTTTGTAGTTGCCATGAAACATTGTTATTTAATCTTAACCGATTCTGGAGGCGTTCAAGAAGAAGCACCCAGTTTAGGTAAACCGGTCTTAGTGATGCGGGATACCACTGAACGCCCTGAAGCAGTTAGTTCTGGTACGGTTCGCTTGGTGGGTGCCAATAAAGAAAAAATAATTCACGGAGTGCAAGAATTAATTGATGACAGCGCTATGTTTAATACCATGTCAAAAGCACATAACCCATATGGGGATGGTTCTTCAGTTTTAAAAATCATTAATTTTATTAAAATAAAATGACACTAGCGTTTACTCACATACCAAAAACTGCTGGGACGACTTTAAATTACTTATTACAGAAAAATTTCGGACCCAAATTAAATGCAATTATTCCAAGAAAAGGAGGGGTGTATAATTATAAAAATTTCAAAAATGATAGGCTTATTTACCCTAACCTTTCATGTATTTCTGGTCATGGGTTAAAACCGTTCATTGACTATAAAGAATTTGATGCTAATTTAAGATGGTTTACGTTTTTAAGAGATCCAATTAAGAGATTTGTTTCCCAATATATACACCAACAAACGTCATCATCAGATAAATTCAATATGCCAATAAAGGATTGGGCAAGTAAATATGAAAGAAGTAATTGGCAGGTAAAATGGATTGCTGGAGAGGAAGATTTAGAAGCTGCCAAACAAATAATTCGAGAAAAATTCATTTTTATTGGATTAACTGAAAGATTTAATGAGTCCTTGAATATCTTTAAAATTTTACTAAGTCATAATTTTAATTTACAATTTGATGTAAATTATTCGCAACCAAAAATGGTAGCAAGAGATAATTCGCTTAAAAAAAAATTATTAATAGATGATATCGCTGAATTAAATGAATTTTATCTTGAACAAAATGATTTAGATATAAAGCTCTATGATTTTGTTTTGGAACATTTCTTTGAAAATCAATTACAAAATATTGACCAAAATATTATAACAAAGAACAATAGAGATTTTAAAAATTTCGCTAACCTAAATCTATTTAAGCTTAAACGTAATTTAATATACAAACCATATGTTTATCTAAATAAATGATTGATAATATAGAAATAAAAAAAATCAATAAAGATTTAATTTTTAAGCTTTTATTTTACAATTCCATTCTAGTAATTATTGGTTACGCAACGGCTAGGGGCGTAGGAATGGGAATATTTCAAGCAATAAAAATTTTTAAAACGATATTTCTATTTGCCTCTTTGTTTTATGTAATTCGAATTAATGGCTTTTCCATTGTAAATATTTATAATAGAAGTGTAATATTATTTTTAGTTGCAGTTATTTTTGTTTTCTCCTTTTTAGGGAATGATCCGTTTGCTTCGTTGTATAAGGGATTAACCTTTATACTTCCTTTTTTATATGTTTTATTAACAATGAATCATCTTTTGCGTTATGGCGCATTCAATTTGTTAATCGCTTTTTCAAGGATTGTATTGCTAACTTATTCAATTGTACCAATTTATTATTTCTTATTCGCTACGGGCACTGGAAATGCAAATATTTACGGTTACCAGGAAGGGGAGTTTTTTGTGTCAAATCACTATGGCTGGGCAAGTACTATATTTATTTTATGCGCCTTAACAATACTTCGATTTTATCCTTTGAAAAAATCGATGAAATTGTTGATTTATACTGCAATTCCATTTGTTTTTTATTTACTTATAATAAGTGCTAATCGATCTGGAATATTGTCCATTGCAATAGCAATGTTTTTCTTTATTACACGAGATAAATTTGCTCACATTTCCTTAAAAATAATAGTTATTGTCGGTGCTTTTTTAATTCTGAGTCTTATTGCTGTTCAAGAAAATTCAGCCATTGATTTTTTACAAGAAAAAAATGAAATGCAATTAGAAAGCGGTGAAGAAGGTAGGTTAATTATTACACAAGCTATGTTAAGAAGTTTTAATGTAAACCCTACTTTCTGGTTTACTGGCGTTGGAATGTTCGATTATACTCAATTATTTATTTATAGTGGTATGAAAAGTGCATATCATAATTCATATTGGGAAGTACTCTTTGGAACTGGAGTACTTGTTTTTTCATTTTTTTTGTATTTTATGGTAATATATCCTATAAAAATATTTTGGCGGATAACCACAAGTTATTCTTTATTAGTAATTCCATTAATGATAATACCATTATTTGAAGGTAATTTAACCGCTGGACAATTCTTATTTTTCCCGTGGTTTGCGTATATGATACTATTGAATTCTAAAGAATTTAATTATTATAGTAAAGTAAAAATAAATCATTAACATGAAGAAAATTCTGTTTTCTACCACCTCTTTTGATACTATTAATAACGGCCCCGCCTTATTTGTAAATTTGTTATATGAAAATCTTAAAAATGATGATGAAGTTGATTTACGAGTTTTAACTGAAGACACTAGTAGGTCTTCTGGGAAAATATATAAGCTAGGATTAAAGCAAACAACATTTACAAAATACATTTATCAATTTCTTCGGGTCTTTAAATATCATCAAAAAGCGAATAAAATAAGAAAAGAATTTAACTATGACGTAATTGTATATAATAACGCTTTTACTGGTTATTTAACAGCATTGTACGCTAAAGTGCCAGTAATTGTAATGGTGAATGACTATAATAGGTTGCAAAGAAAAACTCAAAAGATTAAACTTAATAAATCTTATTTCAAAAATGTTATTTTATTTTATTTAGAGAAAATAGCCGCCAAAAAAGCAACCACTGTAATAGCCAATTCATTATACATGAAATCTATGCTTTTACAATTATATCAATTAGATGAGAATAAGATTGAAATTTTAATTAAAGGGATTGATTTAAGTAAATACCGGTTTAAATTACGAGAGAATATTGATGGAGTTATTAAGGTTTTATTTGTTAAAGCAGATTATAGAACAGGACAACTAATCAATGTTATTAAAGCCCTAAAAAGTTTGACCAATTTTAAATTTCAATTGATTGTAATTGGACCTCCGCAACATGAAATTAATAATGTTAAAATGATCCTAGAGGAAAGTTTATTAAATTATGAATTGTATGGATTTTTAAAGCCAGAAGTAGTAAGAACTTATTTCCAAAAAGCAGATATATTATGCATGTGTCCTTTAAGAGAAGCACTTGGGGTTGCAAATATGGAGGCATTGGCATCTGGATTACCTGTAATTTCTTCTAATGTTGGTGGAATTCCTGAAGTTTTAGACAGGGGTAATTGCGGTTGGATGGTTGCGCCTGATAAAACTAATGAATTGCAAGATGCATTATTAGAGTGCATTGTTAATAAAGAAAAACGAATTGAAAAAAGTTTAAATGGAAAAGAATTTGTGAAAAAATTTGATTCTAAAAACTTAATTAAAAATTTCCTTAATATCGTTTCTGTGTCAAATTATTAAAAAATGAAGAAAATTTTATATATATCTACTAACGACGGTTCTGATACACGAATAAATAAAGAAATTAGAACCTTGGCACAGCATGCGTCCATTCTTTTTATTGGTATTGGTGAGGAAAGCGAAAAATCATTCATTAAAGATCATTGTGAAATATTTAAATTGATTCCTGGGAACGGACGTTCTTTAAAATCAAGGATTAAGCATTTATGGATCACTGTATGGTTTTTATTAAAATATCGTATCAACACCATCCATGTTATTAATGAGCAAACCTATATATTTTTTTATCCATTTATTTTTCACAAATACATCGTATTAGATCTTTTTGATTCAATCTTCTTATCGTATAACAAATCTGGTAATGACCTAGCTTGGTTTAAGCGAATAGTCTATGCGCCTGTAAACAAAGTGATTGTAACCGATCAGAATAGAAAAAAATTGCTTCCAGATTTTTTAATAAATTCAAAACGCGTAGTCGTTTTAGAAAATTTCCCAAACCAAATTCATTCCTCTTCGACCAAAGTCTCATCAACAAACTCTGGGGACGTTAATATATTATATTCAGGTACGTTAATGAAAATTAGGGGATCTAAAACGTTATTAGATTTAGTGAATGCATATCCCAATGTAAAAATACTTGCCGCAGGTTGGGTAAAAGATGATATTTCAAGAGAATTATTAGCACATCCAAATGTCACCTACTTGGGAATCATTAAGCAAGAAGAATTACTGAAAATAACCATAGAGAAGTGCGATTATATTTTCTCTTTCTATGAGCCAATTAGTGTTCAGAATATTAATGCAAGTCCAAATAAAATCTACGATGGAATAATGTGTAAAACACCCATTATTATTAACAAAGAAGTTGTTCTTTCTTCTGAAATAGCTGAACTAAATATTGGCGTTGTTGTGGATAGTTATTACAACGTTAATTTAGAAAAATTGACCAATGAATTGATGGAAAAACGGAACACTTTTACCTTTACGGATAAATTAATTCAGCAACATAGTTGGAATGCAATAGAACATCGCTTATTAATTGCACATCGAGTGGTTAAAAATACATCTAGAAAACACTAAATTATGTTGGAAAAACTCTATTTGAATGCACCTTTCTGGGTACAAAATATAATGGTATTTATAAAAGGTTATCGGATTCAGAAAATCAGGTTTAATAAGGTATTTAAAAAAGAATTTGAATTGGCAATTGAAAATCAATCCAAAGGGACCGATGAAATTGACCAAATTCAAAAAAATCGCTTAACCGAATTTATTAAAATATCGAACAAGACTCCATTTTGGAATTCGCAATTTAAAAAATATGATGTTAATCTTGAGGCTAATGACATACGTGAAGAGTTAAAGAAACTACCGATAATATCAAAAGGAGATGTCAAAGAAAATATTAATGAAATCATAAATAAAGAGGTATCAGATAAAATTATCCCAATGTCAACTAGTGGAACAACTGGCAGTGGTATGTCATTTCCTCAAACTAATTTAATGGTAAATAGGCAGTGGGCTATATGGTGGGCATATAGAAATTTACATCAAATTGAATTTAATACCTGGTGCGGTTGGTTTGGGAGTAAAAATATAGTGACTGCGAGCAGAGATAAACCTCCCTATTGGAAAATTAACAGACCTGGACGTCAAGTTTTATTTAGTGCTTTTCATTTAAATAAAATTAATGCCCCCCAATACTATAATGAAATAAAAAAAAGAAAATTAACTTGGCTACATGGTTATCCTTCTCAGCTAAGTTTATTTGCATCCTTTGTACTTGAAGGGAAATATGAAAAACTCCCAGATTTAAAAATAATTACTATTGGAGCCGAGAGTTTATATGATTACCAAAAGGAAATAATAGAGAGAGCATTTGGCGTACCAGTTCGCCAACATTATGGCTTAGCTGAAGGAGTTGCCAATATTAGCGAAGATGAAAATTCCAATTTAAAAATAGATCATGAATTTTGTTATGTTGAGCTAATACCAGTAGACGAGGATAATCCGAACTTATGCCGAATAATAGGAACTAATTTTTCTAATGATGCTTTTCCATTAATTAGATATGATACGAATGATTTAGCGGAAGTTGATATTGAAAATGGAATAGTGGAAATCAAAAAAATAATTGGAAGATCAAGCACCTATTTAACCTTAGGCAACGGTCAACGATTTGGACCAATTAGCTATTTGTTTAAAAAAATGACAAATATTAACGAGGCTCAAGTGTATCAACCGGATCTTAACCAACTAATTTTTAGAATTGTAAGAAATCCACAATTTAATGAACAAGATGAGAAAGATTTATTAATAGAAATTAATAAACGTTTAAAAGATGATTCAATAAATATTTCTATTGAATACGTTCAAAAAATAGAGAGAACAGCGGCAGGTAAATTGAATCCTGTAATTTCGGATGTAAACCAGTAAAAGGTAAAAACAGAATTATTATCTGTACTTTTGTACTCCTCATTAAAAAACACGTTTTCCCAAATGAAACAAATCATACAAGACCTTAAAAAAGGGGACACCATATTAGAAGAAATACCCGTACCCAATGTAAAACCGGGAGCGGTTCTTATCAAAACAACTAGAACCCTAGTATCCTTAGGAACAGAACGCATGCTGGTTGAATTTGGGAAAGCTAATTTTATTCAAAAAGCCAAACAACAACCCGATAAAGTGAAAATGGTATTGGATAAGGTAAAAACAGACGGCCTAAAACCAACCCTTGATTCAGTGCGGAATAAATTAAATCAACCCTTGCCTTTAGGGTATTGTAATGTAGGTGAAGTCGTTGCTGTTGGGAAAGGGGTAAGTGAATTTCAAATCGGCGACCGCGTAGCCTCCAATGGAAATCATGCCGAATATGTACTGGTTCCTAAAAACTTAGTCGCCAAAATTCCAGATAATGTCACCGATGAAGAAGCGGCCTTTACCGTGATTGGTTCTATTGGCCTGCAAGGCATACGACTCTTAAACCCAACCTTTGGGGAAACCATGGTGGTGGTAGGCTTAGGTCTTATCGGACTTGTCACAGCTGAACTACTGAAAGCCAATGGCTGTACAGTAATTGGGTTTGATTATGACCCTGTAAAAGTAGCCCTAGCTAAACAAAAGGGAATAACCGCGATTAATCCCGCAGAAGGAACAGATCAAGTCAAGTTTGTCGATTCATTTACCCAGGGTATTGGTGCAGATGGCGTGATTATAACCGCGTCAAATAAAAGCAATGAAATCATTTCTCAATCGGCTAAAATGTGTCGCAAACGCGGACGAATAGTGCTGGTTGGTGTTATTGGATTAGATATTAGTAGGGCCGATTTTTATGAAAAAGAAATTTCATTTCAAGTCTCCTGTTCCTATGGGCCCGGACGCTATGATGAGAGCTATGAGCAAAATGGGAATGATTATCCTATTGGCTATGTACGGTGGACTGAAAAGCGGAATTTTGAAGCCATTTTACAAGCCTTATCAACAAAAGCTCTTGATGTAACTCCCTTAATTACCGAACGGGTATCTATTAGTGATTACCAGCAAGTGTATGGCGATATGAAAAATTCGAAGTCCATTGCCTCCATACTTGTCTACGATCAAACCAAAACGCCCGTTAAAACGGTAACCGTTGAAGAAAAATCCTTTTCGGGAAAAAAAGGAGTGATTGGAATTATTGGCGCTGGTAATTTTACAAGCTCAACCTTAATGCCGCAGTTAAAAAAATTAAATGCCAATGTTAAATATATTGCCAGTTCGGGAGGTCTCTCTTCAACAACCATGGCGAAACGATTTGGTATTGCAAAATCAACCACCGATTATCGCGAAATCTTAACGGATCCAGAAGTAGACCTAGTTATGATTACCACCAAACACAATGCACACGCCGCACAAGTTATAGAATGCTTACAAGCGGGTAAAAGTGTTTTTGTTGAAAAGCCCTTAGCCTTAACGCGTGCTGAATTGGCAGCAATTACTGCAGAATACAACAAACAAGAAGTTGCATTGTCAGTTGGATTTAACCGTAGGTTTGCTCCACTGGCTACAAAAATGAAAGCGGCACTTGGCAATGACCAAACGCCAAAGAATATTATTGCCACCATGAATGCCGGATTTATTCCAGCAGACGTTTGGGTGCATGACATGCAAGTTGGGGGAGGACGCATCCTAGGGGAAGCCTGTCACTATATCGATTTGTGCACCTATTTTGCCGATTCTAAAGTAACGGCGGTCTGTATGAACGCTATGGGAGTAAATCCGCAAGAAAACACCGACAATGCCAGTATCCTGCTTAAATATAAGAATGGTACCAATGCAGTGGTTAATTATTTTGGTAATGGATCTAAAGCCTATTCAAAAGAACGGATAGAAGTATACGCTCAAGAGCGTACCATGGTCATGGATAACTGGCGAAAACTAAAAATGTACGGCTTTAAAGGTGGCAATAGTTCGTCTAAACAAGATAAAGGACATTTTACCCAATTTGAAGCCCTCATCAAACAACAAAAAGAAGGAGGAGCTCCTATTATTCCGTTTGATATCATTGAAAATACCACAAAAGCATCGTTCGCGGCCTTGGAGAGTTTGCAAACTGGATCTTGGGTTGAAATATAAAATCCAAATTTCAAACTCTAAATAACAAACAAATCACAATTCACAAATCTCAAAAACCGTTCATTACCAAGATTTTATTGATATAAGGTTATATTGGCTGACATTTAAATAAAAACAAAATGAATAAGCCTTATAATTTAGAAGAAAGAGCATTTGTGTTTGCTCGCGATGTTCGAGATTTTGTAAAAACGTTAAATAACAGCATAAGTAATATTGAAGATTCTAAACAATTAATTAAATCATCTGGCTCAATAGGTGCAAATTATATTGAAGCAAACGAATCGCTCGGTAAAAAAGATTTTTCCTTTAGATTGAAAATTAGTAGAAAAGAAGCAAAAGAAAGTGTGTTTTGGTTACGTTTGATAAATGACACGAATGAATTAAGAAATAAGAATATGGCCGAAGAGTTAATTCAAGAAGCAACAGAATTAAAAAAAATATTGTCCGCAATCATTGAAAAAACAAAATAATTGAATTTTATTTTTATTGAGATTTGCGTTTTGTTTGATCATTAGATTTTGTAATTTGTAATTTCATTAATTAGGTCGCTCATTTATATTAAATAACCTTCATTTTTACTAAATTTGTATTTAAACCATAAGACCTTGATTAAACTAGACATCATCGCTGGCGCTCGCCCAAATTTTATGAAAATTGCTCCTATTATTGCGGCGCTCAAACCTGTTCACGATAAAATTCAATACCGGTTAATTCATACGGGACAGCATTATGATAAAAAAATGTCGGGGAGTTTCTTTGAAGAATTAGGAATTCCAGATCCTGATGTTAATCTAGAAGTGGGGTCGGGCTCTCAAGCTGAACAGACTGCACGGATTATGGAGCGTTATGAAGCACTATTATTAAAAGATCCAGCAGATCATTGTTTAGTTGTTGGAGATGTGACGTCTACCATGGCCTGTGCTATTGCCGCCAAGAAATTAGGTGTAGGGGTAATTCATGTGGAAGGCGGAATTCGATCTAATGATATTAGCATGCCCGAAGAGATTAATCGGATGGTTACTGACGCAATCACCGATATTTTTTATACCACGTCGGAGGTGGCCAATGAAAATTTACGTCAATTAGGACATTCAGAAGACAAAATTCGCTACGTGGGCAATACCATGATTGATACGCTCTTAAAAAATGAGCCCCGCTTTACCAAGCCAGCCATTTATGACGAACTTCAATTAAAAGAAAAAGGATATTTTGTCATGACCTTACACCGTCCGGCTAATGTTGACGAAGAGCAAAAATTAAAAGCCTTAATTGACGAAATTGTGGCGGGAACTAAGGGAATGCCAATTGTTTTTCCCGTACATCCACGAACCGCCAAAATCTTAGAGGGTATTGGTATCAAAGCCGCTAATTTACACCTAATAGAACCTTTAGGATACCTCTCGTTTAATTACCTGGTAAAACACGCCTTTGCCGTTGTGACAGATTCTGGCGGAATTACCGAAGAAACCACGGTAATGAAAGTGCCTTGCATGACTTTGCGCGATAATACAGAGCGCCCAGAAACCATTACCATGGGCACCAATGAGCTAGTCGGTACGAACCCCGATAATGTAGCTCCATATATGGCTAAATTACATGCGGGTGAATGGAAAATAGGGGAGATCCCACCTCTTTGGGATGGGCATACCGCCAAGCGTATAGTAGACGATTTGTTGCAGTTGTAGGTTAAGCCATAACCGTCAATCAATTTGAATCAATCTTTGTTATGTCTTACAAGTGTTTTAGCCTCTAATTGTAATTAATTTTTTTTTACTTTTGCTCAAAACCAACCAGCTTGAACCCAACTAAATTAAAACTACTATTCCACACCGTAAAATACCTACGTTGGGAACAGATCTACTACCGGATTTACTATGGTTTGAGGAATCGTTTTTTTAAAAAAGACTATCGTAAACCCCTTCCCAAACCCCTTGAAAAAACGCATTGGGACAGTCCAATTCACTATAAAAATAGCTACCTCAATCAGCATCGCTTTTCCTTTTTAAATCTATCCCACGATTTTGGAGAACAGCTGGATTGGAACTGTGCATACTATGGAAAATTATGGACGTATAATTTGAATTACTTTGATTTCTTGCTTCAACAAAAGATTGATAAAGATGATGCTATTTATCTGATTAACAATTATATTGATGCCTATGGTAAAAGTAAAGACGGCAAGGAGCCTTACCCAACCTCATTACGCGGCATTAATTGGATTAAATTCCTCAGTCTTCATCATATCGAAGATCCTAAGATAGATCAAAACCTCTATGATCAGTACCAGTTGCTCACGCATAATTTAGAATATCATCTGTTGGGAAATCACCTTTTAGAAAATGGATTCTCCCTTTTATTTGCAGCGTATTATTTTGATGATGAGGGTTTCTTTCGCAAGGCAAAGAAAATAATAATGGGGGAGTTACAAGAACAGATTCACCTAGACGGCGGACATTTTGAATTGTCGCCCATGTACCATAAAATCTTAACCCATCGCTTACTCGACTGTATTCAGCTGATGCGATTAAACCCGTTGAAATTTAAAAACCAATCCCTCAAATTGTCCGTTTTCGCCGAAGCTATGTGTAGTTGGTTGGCACAAATGACCTTTGCTAATGGAGACATTCCCCTGTTTAATGATAGCGCAAAAAATAGTGCGGTATCAAGTGACGAACTGTTAAAATATGCGAAGTCATTGGGATTAAATTGCGAAAAAAAAGCATTAAGTGATTCTGGATATAGAAGGTTTGAACATACTGATCTTGAATTGATTACTGATGTGGGGCAGGTTGGGCCTTCGTATCAGCCAGGTCATGCGCATGCAGACACGCTTGGCTTTGTACTTTACCTATATAATCGGCCGTTTATCATAGATCCTGGAATCTCTACCTATGAAATCTGCCCGCAACGTAGCCTAGAGCGTTCTACCAAATTTCACAATACCGTAACCCCATTAAACGAAGCAAATTCATCGCAAGTTTGGTCAGGGTTTAGAGTGGCTAAAAGAGCGCGCGTTCAGATTCTCTACGATGAACCAAAATACCTTATGGCTGAACATCATGGTTTTGCGCAGGTGCATCAACGCTCGTTCAGTTGCCGAGATAACAACTTAGTTATTACCGATTACCTTGCAAATAGCCAAGCAAAAGCGTATTTTCACCTCGCCCCGGGCATTGAACCTACGCTGGTTGTCAATAAAGATAGGGTACGCTGCGATACAGTAAACCTCTGTTTTAGTGCAAACGAAGGGATCCACATTGAAACGTACCAATGTCCCGATGGCTATAACCGCTTTAAAACCGCGAAAAAAATCGTTGTTTTGTTCAATGAAAATTTAATCACGACCTTAGAACTAGACGCATAATGCAAATTGTATATTTTTATCAATATTTTACTACCCCAAAAGGCTCATACGGCACGCGGGTCTATGAATTTACCAAAGAATGGGTTGAAAAAGGCCATGAAGTTACGGTGGTAACCTCCGTTTATGCCAAATCGGATATTAAAGCCAGTAAATTCTTAGAAACACAAATGATTGATGGTATCAAGCTAAAGATTATTAATGTTACGGTAGATAATAAACAGTCGTTTTTAAAGCGAATTTGGACCTTCCTTGTCTACAGTTTTTTCTCTGTTTATTATGCATTCACCCTGAAATGCGATCTGGTTATTGCAAGTTCAGGCCCTATCACAGCGGGAATTCCCGGACTTATAGCCTCTATTTTTAGACGAAAGAAATTTGTCTTTGAAGTTCGCGACTTGTGGCCGGAAGGCCCCATTGAACTTGGCGTGCTTAAAAATAAATTGCTAATTAAAATATCGTATGCCTTCGAAAAATGGTGCTATAAACGTTCAAGTTTGGTTGTAGCCCTATCACCAGGAATGAAAAATAACATCCTAGAACGCTTTCCAAAAACCGAGGTGATCTCGGTCACCAATTCGGCAAATATCGATTTGTTTTCATCTGCGCCTAAACCCTTAGATCATCCGGTGTTAAGCAAGGTGAATTACGCCATTTATACGGGAAATATTGGCATGGTAAATAACTCAGAGTTGCTGTTTAGAGCCGCAACCTTGCTAAAAAATAGGGGACGAGGGGATATTCATATTGTATTAATTGGCGACGGACATCAAAAAGAAGGGCTGGTAGCTAAGTCGACCGATCTCGCCAATTTTCACTTACTCGATCTCATGCCTAAAAAAGATTTGGTAAACTTTGTAAAACACGCTTTTGTGTCGTTGATTCCGTTAAATGATACCCCTATGTTGGCCACTTCGTCACCTAATAAATTATTTGAATCTATGGCGGCCGCCGTGCCGGTAATTCAATCAACTTTTGGGTGGATTAAAGAAATGTTAGATACCACGGCATCTGGGTTTACCGTAAGTGCTACGGATGAGGAGGAATTGGTTGAACGCCTAATCTTCTTGGCAGATCATCCCGCGGAAGCGAAGCAAATGGGCACCAACGGATTTAACTATGCCAAACAAAACTTTGATAAAAATATTCTTGCTGACAAGATGTTAACGGGACTCCTAAAAGCATATCATTCATGATTTATCTGATTTCATTTGTCATTTTATCGCTCCTAGCCTTGGGGTATTTAAAGCTAGCCGATCATTTTAATATTATTGACAAACCTAATTTACGTAGCTCACATACCATACCAACCATACGGGGTGGGGGCATAGTGTTCTATTTTGGACTGCTCGTTTTTTTTGTGTATTCCCGTTTTGATTATCCTTATTTTCTAGGAGCCGTGACCGTTATCGCAGCAGTAAGTTTTATGGATGACCTTAAGCCGTTGGGGCGAAAACTGCGGTTGTTCTTTCATTTTATTGCGGGTATCGCACTCTTATACCAGCTGCAAGTCTTTAGTCACGATTGGTGGTTAGTGCCGCTGTACCTTATTTTTATCGTGGGATTCTTTAACCTGTTTAATTTTATGGATGGGATTAATGGGCTAACCGGACTGTACAGTTTAGCTGTACTCTCTGGTTTTTTATGGCTAAATACAGTCCAGCCTATCATACATTACGATCTTATTTATCTCAGTATGATTTCGGTTCTTGTCTTTGGATTTTTTAATTTTAGAAATAAAGCGCGATGGTTTGCAGGAGATATAGGGTCTATGACCATGGCTTCTATTCTAATATTTTTATTTGGAGCTTTCTTCTTTACCTATGAAGCGCCAGTGTTAATACTGTTATTTGTAGTCTATGGAGTTGATGGTGGCCTCACTATTTTATTGCGTGCCTTACGCATGGAGAACATTACAGATGCGCACCGACATCATTTGTATCAAAAATTTGTTGATGTAGGAAAATGGTCACATTTGCATGTTTCGCTAGTGTATGCAACGACGCAAGTTTTGGTGAATATTGTGGTTGTACAGTGCATAGAACTACCCATGGTTTACCAATGGATGGCAGTTGCCGGTGTGGTGACCCTATTAAGTGTGGCGTACTTTAGCCTAGTACGTTATTTTAAATAATGCCAAAATTGCAATTCTATTAGGCAGGGTTATAGCGGGAGTGAAAATAGATGGTCGTAACGTTGTTAATATAATTTTAACTCTTTTGAGCGTAACCTTTTGCAATCTTATCAAAAAGAACGACCTTTGAGCTAAAGAAAAAGCAATCCGCGTTCAACCGGATTAACCAAAAAAAACCATGTTAAAAAGATTCTTTCTCAAGGGGGCAAACGCCACTGTATCTCGTTGGGTCGTCTTACTGATAGATGTGTCCATGGTATTACAACTGTTTTTCCTGGCCTATCTAGTCCGGTTTAATTTTGTATTAAATTTCGAAAATTATCATTTTGTTTTTCAAATTCCTATTGTCGCTGGATTATCTATCCTAAGTTTTTTATTGGTAGGATCACACAAAGGAACGGTGCGTCAAACAGGAATAAAAGATGCTGTTAATGTGTTTTACGGGGCCACCATTCTCTGTGTACTCATGGTATTGCTAGCATTAATTCATCGCGAGTTTGATATTTTTGACCGTGCTGCAGCGCCAATTTCGGTCATTATCATCCATTATTTACTTAATGTTATTGTGCTCATTGCAGGGCGATTTATTTTTAAGCAGCTCATTACACGTATTGTGACAGAATATAGACCAGCAAAGAACACCTTAATCTACGGGGCAGGAGATTCAGGAATGCTAACCTATGCCACCCTGAATAATGCGCATAATAATAGTAATAATGTTATCGCTTTTATTGACGATGATAAAAGCAAAAAAGGAAAAAAATACAATCGCCTGCCGGTATTTCCGTTTGAGAAAATAGATAAAGAATACATTCAAGCCAATAATGTTAAAGAGATTATAGTCTCTATTCACAACATAAAACCTCTTAAATTAATGGGGATCGTAGATCAAATTCTTCCCCTTAATGTAAAAGTAAAGGTGGTGCCTCCAGTAGAGCAATGGATTGATGGCGACTTAAATGTTGGGCAATTAGACGAAGTTAAAATTGAGGATTTGCTCAATCGAAGTCCAATACGAATTAACAATCCAATTCTCCATAAAGAATTAGATGATAAGGTCATTCTAATTACCGGTGCTGCGGGGTCTATAGGTGAAGAAATTGCCCATCAAGTGGCAACGTATAACTATAAACAGCTAATACTTTTAGATCAAGCAGAGTCAGATGTATACAATGTGCAACAGAGCTTTCTGCGCAAGCATCATTTAAATTTTCATATTGAAGTTGCCGATATTCGGAATGAAAAACGAATGCGAACCATTTTTGACAAATACAAGGTGGATATCGTATTTCATGCCGCAGCCTATAAACACGTGCCTTTAATGGAGGCAAACCCGTATGAAGCGGTCCGTGTAAATGTTTTTGGTACAAGAATTGTCATGGATTTAGCCCAAGAGCACAAGGTAGAAAAATTCATCATGGTTTCTACTGATAAGGCGGTTAACCCTACCAATGTAATGGGAGCAACCAAACGTATTGCGGAAGTTTATGCCAATTGCTTAAACAAACAGGGCCCCACCAAATACATAACCACACGCTTTGGAAACGTATTAGGATCTAATGGTTCTGTAATTCCACTGTTTAAAAAGCAAATCGCCGAAGGTGGCCCCATTCAAGTAACCCATAAAAAAATAACCCGTTATTTTATGACCATTTCCGAGGCCTGTAGCCTTGTTTTAGAGGCTGGAGCCATGGGGAACGGAGGAGAGATTTATGTGTTTGATATGGGCGAATCGGTTAAGATTTACGACCTGGCCAAGAAAATGATTCACCTGTCAGGCTTGCGATTTCCAGAAGATATTGATATTAAAATTATTGGCTTACGCCCAGGAGAAAAACTCTATGAAGAGCTTTTAAGTGATAAGGAAAATACCATACCTACCTATCATGAAAAAATTATGATTGCCAAGGTTGATCAAACGCTTGATGATACAATACAGCAGAAAATTGAAACCTTATCCGTGGTAGATACCAATGATCGTTTTGAAATTGTAAGCCAATTAAAGCAAATTATTCCTGAATATATTTCAAACAACTCTGATTTTGAACGTTTAGATAGCACTCCATTAGCTAAAGCAACCCAAGAAGAAGTAAACGATAAAACGATACGCTCGTAATTCTTACGTTAATTAGTCCAAGAGGATCACAGGCCTGAGCTACGTTCTGATAGTGAAAAATGGATGTGTTATGGGCGATTAGCGTGTTCGCGATTGCCGTACAGCAAATATAAATACCGAACGCTGAGCAGTATAAGGATAGGAATTAAGGCCAAAGGAAACACTTGTACTTGAATAATCCATAAGATAATTACGAGATCAATCAAACCCACCAAGATCCAAACATAGGGTCTAATCCACCACGGAAGCGAAGGTTTTAATAAGAAAAAGGCCACCACTAGGTTAGGGGCAACCGCCCACAATGCATTAAAGTTTTTGGCTGTAGCCGAATGATCGGTAGCAAACCAAAGTAATAAAATGAGAATTCCGATGAGTCCAGGAATAAAAAATAAACAAAAATCCAGTAGTCGCGAGCGTTTTGCGCGTTTAATATCCCGTAAGGTTAATAAAATAACAAGTACTGCAATCCCTGAAAAAACGAGTAGGGGGCGCATGGGCGTATCGGATATGCTGGGCGGGTCTGCCTTAAATAAATACTGATCTTTCTTAACTAGCGGTTTTCCATTGAGTGTGCTTTCAGCATAGGTAGCATGAATATAATCAGGTAAAAAGGTGTATTCTTCTGGGGTGGCGGTTCGATCAATTACCGACCCCAAAGCGAGATCTATTCCAAAGGTTCCCCAGCTGTGTTCAGCGGAGTAGTCGTGAATTAAATCCCGAAAAGTTTTCTCGGAACCCTCAGTAAATTTATATGAGAACTCAACATTATCTGCTAAAACGTCCTTTCCAACAGTTCTAATTTTTGTAGCACAATTGTCAAAAAAGAAATCGTATAAATACGATTTATTGGCCGGCTTTGCATTGTTTTCTAAGAATTCAAAGAAGGCTTGTTTTTGTTCTTTCGTTAAGGAAAGTACTTGTTCTCTAATACTTCTTCCCTCAGCAGCGTAACTATTTGCAAAGCGCGAAAAGGGTTTAACATCTAGGTCGTACAACAGCTTGCCCTGTGCAAACTTTCCATAAAAATTGGGCGTATTAAAATCGTAAGTCCCATAGTTATACGCTAAATCAATACGTTTAGCCTTGTCAACCACGCGAATGGCACTGTGACCAAATGCATCTAACAATAAACTTCCAGGGGCAATTGTAATAACACTAATTTCTGCATCATCGGATAGTTGTTGGGCTGTGCTCAATTGCATCGAAAAAATAAGTACGCCTAAGAGTGAAAAAGCACGGAGCCTTGTTGTAAAAAGTGTATGGGTAAAAGTCATCATTGGGAACGATTATCTAAATGAACTAACATCTACTTTAATTGAAAAAACATTAGAAAACAAAGTGCCACTGGCACCTCCTATATTTGATAAGGCATAATCTACTTGAATGCCTTTATAGTTAAAGCCCAAGCCAATATTTGGTTCAAGCGATACATTGGTACTGTTGTCAAACTGTGTTTGTTGTTGAAAATTATTTACACCACCACGTAAAAAAACCAAGTTATCAAAGTCGAGTTGAAAACCAAACGATGGGCTCATGCTAAAACTAGACGAGCTGACAAGGTCATTGGTTTCTGCAAAACGTATATTGAGATCTACCGCCGTGAGTAAATGATAATAGCGTCCAATTTCAAAATGTCGAGCGACCCCAATTTGCATTTTCGGCTTGGTGATTTCAACCTTTTCAGGGATGCCCGTAGGGATCACGGTATCATCATTATCAGGATCATCATCGGTAAGGATATCTTCGTTAAACCCATCATAAATTGAAATAATTTCACCTAAGCGATCCTCATCAAATGACCATGCATTAAACGTGGTGGTCACATCCCTAAACATAACACCAAACTGCCATGCGCCTTCTTGAAATTGCACCCCTGCATCTAATCCAAAACCAATAGCTGACGCAAATTTTCCAATACGACGCCGAATAATTTTTGCATTCACCCCAAGCTGCACCTCTTTAAATAGTAATTTTTTGGCATAAGCTACATTAAGTGCCCAGTCAGCTGCCGAAAACAAGCTAATTCGATCATAATTTATTTGACCGTCTTCTATCAATTGCGTGGTGTTTAAAATGTCATCTACGGCAAAGCGAAGCACCGATACGGCAATACTACTCGTACCGTCTAAAGGTTTCGCTACCGCCACATAATCGTATTTTGCAATGCCTTGATAGTACTCGGCATGCATTAATGCCCCTTGATAATCGGTAATCCCTACCAGCCCCGCCGGATTCCAATACCCCGCGTTTACTCCGCTCGTCGTAGCCGTTACCGCTCGCCCCATACCAAAGGCAGCCGCATCTACACCTATACTCAAAAATTCATTCGCGTAGCTTCGAAAGACTTGGCCGTATGAAAACTGGCTGCACAGTAGGATAAGTAAGATAACTTTTTTCAAGACATTAATTTATAGCTACAAATATCGATTTTTATTTTTTATTCGGCACCTTTACGCTAAGTGAGCTTAAAGCATGTCGCTTGTGAAGCATGAAATTGATCAAAAAAAATGGTTTAGGCGGGTGTTCCGGCGGCTACAATTTTTCCGTCCACCATTTCAAGTTTGCGATCGGCCATATTAGCGAGCTCTTCGTTATGCGTTACAATAACAAAGGTTTGATTGAACTCATCTCGCAATTGAAAAAACAATTCGTGTAAATGTTTGGCCGATTTGGTGTCTAAGTTTCCACTGGGCTCATCAGCAAAAATAACCTTCGGGTTGTTGATTAAAGCGCGTGCAACCGCCACACGTTGTTGTTCTCCACCAGAGAGTTCATTAGGCTTGTGATCCATACGGTCGGCTAGGCCTAAGAAAGCTAACAGGCGTTTTGCTTCTGCCTGTACGTCTTCTTTTTTTCGTTGGGCGATAAATCCCGGAATACAAACATTCTCTAAAGCGTTAAATTCAGGCAAAAGTTGATGGAACTGAAAGATAAAGCCAATATGTGCATTTCTAAACTTTGACAATTGTTTGTCTTTTAAGCTTAAAATAGCTTGATTGTCTATGCTCAATTTGGCATCAGCCCCGTTTGAAGGTTTGTCTAAGGTGCCAAGAATTTGGAGTAAGGTTGTTTTACCAGCCCCTGAAGGTCCAACAATAGCAACAATCTCCCCTTGGTTAATCTGCAATTCAACCTTCTTTAACACCTCTAAATCCCCGTAAAATTTCTGAATATTTGCTGCCTTGATCATACTTCGTAATAAGACTGTGAAAGTAGTAATGATAATTCAATTTACAAAATACAAATTGAACCAGTTCTGCCCCCTCTAAAAGTAAGCGTATTGCTTACTATATGAGCGTAAATGGAGTTTTTAATACAGCAGATCACGTTGACTTAAGACACCGGTTTTACCCGATGACAACCACTGCTAAGCCAGTTAGGTTCAAAGCAAGTATCAAATATGCATAAATTGTGACCGATTCCATCGATAATCAAAATAGGTTTGTTATTTTTGTGCATCCGAAACCTAAAATTTAAAGATGAATTTACACGAATATCAAGGAAAAGAAATTTTAAATAGTTTTGGCGTTCGAATCCAACGCGGAATCGTAGCCCATAACCATAAGGAAGCAGTTGATGCTGCAAAACAATTAACTTCAGAAACTGGCACGAGCTGGTGGGTAGTAAAAGCGCAAGTTCACGCAGGTGGTCGTGGAAAAGGTGGAGGAGTAAAATTGGCAAAAAGTTTAGCGGACGTAGAGTCTATTTCTGAAAATATTATTGGAATGATGCTAAAAACGCCTCAGACTCCGCCAGAAGGAAAAAAAGTACATCAAGTATTAATTGCGGAAGACGTGTATTATCCAGGCGATAATGAGCCAGAAGAATATTATATGTCTGTATTACTCAATAGAGCTACAGGAAGAAATATGGTGATGTATTCAACCGAAGGAGGAATGGATATTGAAACTGTTGCAGAGGAAACGCCACATTTAATTCACACCGAAGAAATTGATCCAGAATTGGGAATCCTTCCTTTTCAAGCGAGAAAAATAGCCTTTAATTTAGGCCTTTCAGGGGTGGCGTTTAAAGAAATGGTGAAATTTGTAACCTCATTGTATACTGCATTCATCAAGTCTGACTCGTCAATGTTTGAAATTAATCCCGTTTTAAAAACATCGGATGATAAAATTACGGCCGTTGATGCTAAAGTATCTTTAGATGACAATGCCTTATTTAGACATAAAGATTACGCAGAAATGCGCGACCTTAGAGAGGAAAATCCAATTGAAGTAGAAGCCAAAGCAGCCGGTTTAAATTATGTTGACCTTGATGGTAACGTAGGTTGTATGGTTAATGGAGCTGGATTAGCCATGGGAACCATGGATTTAATCAAGCAAGCCGGTGGAGAACCAGCAAACTTTTTAGATGTTGGGGGTACAGCAGATGCTAAACGTGTTGAAACAGCGTTTAGAATTATTTTAAAAGACGATAATGTAAAAGCTATTTTGGTTAATATCTTTGGAGGTATTGTACGTTGTGACCGTGTAGCACAAGGGGTAGTAGATGCCTATACCAATATGGGAGATGCAATTAATGTACCCATTATTGTACGTCTTCAAGGTACCAATGCAAAAGAAGCCAAAGAATTAATTGATAATAGTGGAATGGAAATTATCTCTGCTACTGAATTTCAAGAAGCAGCCGATAAAGTACAAGAAGTACTCGCTTCCTTATAAGTAACGCGTAGGGGAGGCTATAGATAGACCCCTGGTAAATGCGATAGATAAATTGAATAAACCGATGAAAATTTTACAACACCTCACTGTAGTAATTTGTTTATCGGTTTTTTCTGTTTCAGCCCAAGCCCCATTTCAACAAGGCAAGGGAAAAATAGCCGATTCCTATCTTCTCGAAGTTGAGGCCTTAATGCAAGAGGCTATTCAACAAAAAGCATTTCCTGGAGCCCAAGTGTTGGTCGCCTTAGGAGATACCGTTTATTATCATCAAGCTTTTGGTTATCACACGTATGATAGTTTGGTGAAAGTTAAGACGAATGATATTTATGACCTGGCTTCGGTAACCAAAATTTTAGGTCCCTTGCCGGCCTTAATGAAATTGGTAGAGGAAAAAAAACTTGATCTCGACGTTCCCTTTAGTACCTATTGGAAATCCTGGCGACGCGAAAATGATAAGAAATATATTACCCTGCGTGAGATTTTAGCCCATCAGGCAGGCTTGAAATCATATATCGTTTTTCTAAGCCAAGCCTTAAAGAAAAATGGTAAGCCTAAACGAAGATTTATTCGCAACAAACCAAGTAAACGATTTGATAAACAGGTGTATGGGAATTTATACGTGAAGCATAACTTTAATAAGTATATGTACCGTAAGATTGCCAAATCAGCCCCTTTATACGAAAAAAAGTACGTGTATTCGGGACTCTCTTTTTTGATTTTTCCGGCCTTAATTGAAGACCTGACCGGCCAGCCCTACGAGCATTATTTGCAAACCAATTTTTATGATAAGGTTGGGGCCAAGACACTTGGATTTAATCCCATGACCAAACAGTTTCCCAATGCTATAGTACCCACCGAACAGGACACCTTGTTTAGGCATGACCTAACGAAGGGATATGTTCACGATGAAAATGCTGCCCTCTTAGGCGGAGTTTCTGGAAATGCAGGATTGTTTGGCTCAGCGGATGATCTCTTGCGGATGATGCTGTTTTATCAACACTATGGTACATTTAATGGAGAACAACTCTTGGCAGAAAAAACAGTCAAAGAGTTTAACCGTGTGCAGTTTTATGGGAATGAGAATAGAAGGGGACTTGGTTTTGATAAGCCTTTATTGGGTAATGACACCTTGGCGCTTAATGAGGCGTACCCGGCTCCGTCTGTGAGTCCCGAAAGCTTTGGGCATTCTGGATTTACCGGAACGTTTGTGTGGACAGACCCCGTGAAAAAAATTACATTTATCTTCTTATCTAATCGCGTGTATCCATCGCGAACGCATCGAAATATCTATGATCTTAATATCCGTCCTAGGTTGCAAGAGATTTTCTATAAAGCACTTCGCAAGGAGTAAGCTCAATTTATCGGACAACTTAGTCCTACCTAAGCCGTTAATTAGGCACCATAATCTGAAGATCAGCATCTTGATTTCTCAGATGCCATCGTAAAATACGCTGAATATCATTATTATCTGGTCGCGGGGTAATTTTGGTTTCGAGCTCTTCAAAACTATAGGTTTTTGATTCGTTTACATAGCCAAAACCTTTATAACTCCCATTTTTAATAAGCACTACACCAACTTCCCCTTTCTTACGCCCAGCAACTTTGAGCGTATAACTATCTTCGCTAAGTGATTGCTGTAAGGCTTCAGCGACCCGTGCATTATAGGCTTCAACGCTTTCAATGGCTCTACAAACACCCCGACAGGATTTAATTTGATAGTGAAAACAAGGCCCTGAAATTTGCTGAAGACTGCAATATCGGGGACAAAGCTCATTTTGTTCGCAGAGTTCTGTGAGAAATGCCCTACATTGACCTTCGGTATAAAAAGTGAAAATAGGATCTTGAATTAACTTGATTCGATTATAGACAATATGGGTAATTCCTCTTCGATCTTGGTAGGTACCAATGCCATACGTATGTGCTTTACGCTT
>Ga0209344_10000716_pt1 | contig 52096 bp, 53 predicted proteins | sample Cruoilmetagenom6_FD_187293 | JGI IMG/M metagenome (GOLD analysis project Ga0209344, IMG submission 187293) | Oil polluted marine microbial communities from Coal Oil Point, Santa Barbara, California, USA - Santa Barbara Oil Seep Sample 6 (SPAdes)... | ecosystem: Environmental > Aquatic > Marine... | reverse complement strand
AAGTACATTCCCGATTCCAATGTTGATACATCTAATAACAAATTAGTATTGCCTTTGGTTGTGTTTGCTGAAACTATTTTTCCATCTATAGCATAAATATCAACTTGGTAGTTGTTGATTTTAGTAGAAGTTAATTGGATGGTTTTAGTAGCGTAGGTTGGAAATATAGTGAAATCAGATTGAAGTGAATTTTCTGTAAGACCAACTAGACCACAACCGTTGGAGGTTAAAAGGCTAGTTCGATACAGTTGTATTGCCGATATCATTCTGTTTTTTTGACCTAGAGTAAAGGCGTTCATGCAAGCATCATCGACATAATCCATATAGTTCATGAACATATCTCCACTATTTCCACATGAAGGAGAGGGATGATTTAAACAACCGTAGTTTTCTTCATATTGAGTAGGCGTATCTGAAACGAAGTCGGTGCTATTGCAGCCTCCATTTCCACTTCCCCAAAGGTGTTCTAAGTTGAAAAAGTGTCCAATCTCATGAGTTGCTGTTCTCCCTTTGTCATATGGAGAGGTTACCGTTCCTAAAGTTCCAAAATTTCTGTAATCGATGACTAAACCATCATAAGCAGCAGGAGCAACTCCTGGAGGATAAGCAAATCCTAAGTATGTGTTTCCAAGGTCGCATACCCATATGTTTAAGTATTCATCTCTATTCCAAATATCTTTACCGCCCTGTGAGGTTCGGTAGTAGTTATTGGTCGTTCCAATTTCATTAACTGTGGTAAACGTTCTTGTAATTCCAGAAGTTGGATTACCATTGGGGTCTAACGTCGCTAAACAAAATTCAATTTCTGTATCTTCTCCTGAAAAGGTAGATGGTGTTTGACTGGCATCTGCATTTAGTCTTCTATAGTCTTGATTTAAACTATTGATTTGAGACTGAATTTGAGTGTTTGAAATATTTTGAGTTGAATTTTGGTAAAGTATATGCACTACCACGGGAATAGTAATTAAAGTCCTAGATTTAGCTAGTGGATATGCAGCAATCTCTTTGTTTTGCTGGTTTCTTAATTCAATAAGTTCAGGGTTTTCTGCAATTCGTTCTGCAATTTTATAATCAGACCCACAGCGCTGTTTTTGAGCTATTGAGCTCAAAAACAGTAGGCTAAAGAATGATAAAACGATTATATTTAATTTCATCTGATTTTATTTTAATTGTAGGCAACTATTGAAACAATTCTAACGTCTTAAAAACAATAAATATGTAGTTTATACTTAATTAGTTTTTTGAATTCCCATAATTCAAGCCTTCAGTCTTCCCACTGAAGGCTTTTTTATTGACCACAAAATTTGCAATATTTCGCATCACTTTTATGCTCAAATGATTCCTTGGTCAACATTTCTTCAAATATAAGCTTTATCTTATTTTCAAAATCTTCTATAATGTCATCAGACTGAAATTTAGATCCGAATACAATAGGGAATAGCCCTTGCTTGATTTTGCGCATTGAAATAATACCTGATATTGGCAATTCCTTAGTTATGTGTTTTTTATGGTATAAATAGGCGTAAAAAAGCAATTGAAATGCTTGGGCATGTTTACTGAAGTCAATCTCTTCAAATGGCTTATCTAACTTTAAATCCTTTTCAATAACAATACCAGTTTTATAATCGATTACTCGAATGTTGGAATTCCATTCATCTATTCGATCTATTTTTCCTCTCAGTATACAAGGTATTTCAGCTCTGTTGTATTGGAATGTCAAGGTCGTTTGGAAGTTTTCTTCTAATCCTATTACCCTTAGCTGATTGTTTTTCAAAACCTTCTTTTCCTGTTCAAAAAATAAATGAATATAATCTTGGGCTACGTTAAAGATTAAGTGATTTTTACCGAATTGGATGGTTTGCTGGCTGTATTTGTCAATGAATAGACTAGAGCATTTTGCTTGAGCTATTTTCTCTAGATCTGTGATCATTTCAGGTACAATATTTTGATTCAAAACTCCTCTATAGGCCTCTTCCAACGACTCATGAAGGATGTCTCCGAAAGAATTAGGTGCTATGCTTTCTTCCAATTCTTCTGGTTCCTTTAATTTAAGAATGTATCTGTAATAAAAGTCTAGTGGGCAGTTTAAATAGGTATTAATCGCAGAAGGTGATACTCCTCGTTTAAAGTATTCAATAATTTGTTGTCTTATTTCTGCCGTTTTATCAATCTTAATTGTGGTAGCCTTGTATTCTTTTAATTTGGTCTGTACGAGTTTTTCTTCCATTTTTATGTGTGGATTGTACTCGTTTAATTCATGTAAAATTTGTTTTATGAATCGACTAGGTTCACCTCCTCCAAGAGGGTCGGGGGTGGAGTTATAAAGCAATGATACCGATTCTGCTCGTTGAATCAATCGATAAAAGTGATAAGCGTATATGGCGTCTTTTTCTTTATGAGTGGGTAAACCAAATTGTGTTTTAATATCATATGGTAAAAAGGAATTTACAGTTTTTCCAGAAGGTAAAATTCCTTCATTGACAGAAAGCATAATTAAATGTTTAAAATCAATTGTTCTTGTTTCCAAAACACCAAGTAACTGCAGACCCATCAAAGGTTCTCCGAAAAAGGGAATTGTAGATTGTCTGCAAAGTTGTTTGAAAATAGAATAGAAGGTGCTAGTTTCAGTTATGCTGTTGTAATTGTGTTGTAAATCTGTAATTTGATTAAAAATCTTAGCGAAATGGAATAAATATTCTAATTGTAATTGGTTCGTTCCATTTTCATCGCCGTCATTGTAAAAATTTTTAGCTTGGTTGATTAAATGGAGAAGCTTTTTAAGAAGAGCGTTTACAGATAATTGTTCAGGGTCAAATATGCAGATGGATTTTAAAAATGGCAAGTACTCTGCCATCTTCTCTTGGTTTAAGTATACTATATTGTTTTGTCGAATAGCGGTTTTTTGTGCTCCAATTGTTGATATTTCTGAAATAGGAAGTATCGTTTGCATAAAGGGGTGGTCCAAAATATTGAATACATCTTTATAAAAGAAAGAATAATCCTTTCGCTGTTCGTTTTGAAGCTCTGCTTTGGCATGAATATGAATAAATCGTTCAAAAAAAGTATAAATTGGACTGTTATTTATCGGATAACCCATTGTTATGTTTACAGCATTCACTGCTTCGGGTAACGATTGTAATACAGGAATTAATAAGTTTTCATCGCACAATACAACGGCAGTATCTTTAAAATTATTCGGATGATTCATTTCCTGTAACAATTTTCCTGCTAGTTTGGCTTGACCTATATTTTTTGGTACGGAGTAAATGTCAATTTTTTTTGGAGATTTAAAATGTTGACCAATCCACTTAAAACCATTGTTAAAGTTAGTTTTCTTTCTCAATTGCCTTAGAAATAATCCTGCCTCATGAAGTTCATCGTTTAGATAGTATTCATCCGCGTCAAAAAGCATTGTTGCTTTTTGAGCGTGAATTAACCTTTCAATTATTTGTTGTTCAGCAGCGGTTAAGGCATTAAATCCACAAAAATAGATGTGTTGATAGGATAAAGTTGCCACTTTTTCAGTGGTAAGGTTTTCAGCCGCCAATCGGTAGGATAAACCTGAATAGGCTTGTTTCTTTTTGCTCAAATGTTCTCTGAATGCCGTATATAGCGACTGCATCTGTTTCCAAAATTGCAAATATTGATGTTGCACGTCGCTTATTTCTTGAGCTTCTAAGTTCCATATCTCAATGGCTCTTGCCTCATTAACGTATGAAAAAATAGCTTCAGGATCAATCAAATATCGATCAATTTCGTTGAAGTCCTGAAGTAGAATTTGTCCCCATTGAATAAATTGGTCAAAACTATCCTGCTCCTCTTTAGGAACTACAGTTTGATAAACAGAGAATAATTCAAATTGAAGAGAAAGATTGTCCAATACATTAACGTCGGAAAGTTCTTCTAAAAATTCTTCCGCACTTATGATTTGAGGACTCCAAATGGGATTTTCTATCAGTTGGCCAAAATGTTTTTTTAAAAAAAGTGCGGCTCTTCGGTTTGGAAGAATAATCACAGAATCAGCGATCTGATCTTTTTGCTCGTTTAAAACGTATTCAGCTGTTTGGTATAGAAAGTCTTGCATGCAGTAAAACTACTCAATCGCCAGTTTAAAACCAACGCCGTGAATATTGATAATTTGTATCTTTTCGTCTTCTTTGAGGTATTTTCTTATTTTGGAAATAAATACATCCATGCTTCGACCACTGAAGTAATCATTGACTCCCCAAATCTGCTCAAGAGCTTCTTCACGATTCATGATGTCATTCATATTCTCGCACAGTTTTTTCAATAAATCGGTTTCCTTTTTGGTGAGTTTGGTGCGTTCTCCGTTTAGTTCAAGGTACTGATTGTTAATGTTAAAGTAGTAGCGCCCTATTTGATACTCCTTTGGACCTTCTTCTATTTTTTTTCGTTGTTGTTTGGTTCTATTTAAGGTATTCTTGATTCTCAAAATCAATTCATCGAAATCAAAAGGTTTAGTAATATAATCATCAGCACCGAGTTTCAATCCTTTGATTTTATCTTCTTTCATTGATCGAGCTGTGACAAACAAAATGGGAATCAATGGATCTTTTTCTTTTATAATTTTTCCTACGGTGAATCCATCGATTTTTGGTAACATCACATCCAATAAGCAAATGTCAATTCGTTCGTTTTGGATGGTTTTTATGGCTTGTTCACCATCTATGCAAAGCTTTACATAAAACCCTACTTCTTCTAATTTGTCTTTGGTTACAAACCCCAGATTAGTGTCGTCTTCTAACAATAAGATGGATGCGTTATATTGTTTCATTTTTGGTTCCTCTTTATGGTTTAAAGGGAAGAAAGATGGTGAAAATGGATCCATGAGGGGTATTGTTTTTAAGTTTAATCCAGCCTTTATGCAAGTGTACCATGGTTTTAGAATAATTCAAACCAAGACCATAACCTTTCACATCGTGTAAGTCTCCTTTAGTAACTCTATAAAATTTATCAAATATTTGTTTCTTATCCTTATCTGAAATCCCGATTCCTTGGTCTTTAATTTCTAAGTAAATACCTTTTCTATCCGAGTAGGTAATCAATTCAATTTTTGGATTTTCAGCAGAATACTTAATCGCATTGTCTAACAAATTAAACAATACATTTCCAATATGAAAAGCGTCCGCTATAATTATTGATGGTTTAGCATCGAATTGGGTAGTAAGGACACCATTTTTATCTTTTAAAATTAAATCAAAACTTCTTATGGTTTGAAGGCACAATTGATGAAGATCTACTTCCTTTTTTTCCAATTCTATGGAGCTATTCTCTAAAGATGCCATTTGAAGGACTTTTTCAACTTGTGTCTTTAACCGGTTGTTCTCTTCTTTTATAATTCTTGCATAGGTGTTTAATCGCTGTGGGTTTTCAATAATATCTGGACGAGTGAGCACGTCTGTACTTAAAGATATGGTAGAGATCGGAGTCTTTAACTCATGGGTCATATTGTTAATAAAGTCCGTTTTGATTTCATCAATCCTCTTCTGTTTGAGTATGACCCATATGGTGTAACTAAAGAACATCATTACGATGAGCATGAAAATAGAAGAGTAGATCCAAATGTCAATTGCATCTATGATGTAAGAGCGCTTGTCTGGAAAATAAACCCCAAAATAGTGGGTACTTTCCTTCCAACGCTCATTTCTAGAAGCAAAATTGATAAAAGAGCGGTCATCATTCTCTAATGGGACATTTTTTCCAAAAACAATAGAGTCGGAAAAACAGTCATAAATTACATATTCGAAATCGGTTTTAATATTTCTACTTTCAAACTCCTTCGTAATGATACTTTCTAATAAAAATGGGTGTAGAGTGTCGTTTGTGCTGACAATAAAAAAGTTAGATCTAATTTGTTGTATGGGAGCGTATAAATCTGAAGTGTCTTTGGTTAACTTTTGAACGGTTCTTGCCACATTGTTTAGTGCCACAAAAACCCGCTCGTTAAACTGTTTAGATTCTAAATCGAATGCTTTATTCACCCAGAATAATTGAAAAGAACCAACCCCTAATAAACTTACAGCGGCAAAAAGAATAACTAAACGAATGGTTTTTTGATTCATATGGGTGTAAATTTAACGTCAAAATAGAAATTTAGAATCGCCTTAACTTATAATTAACGTTTATGGAATTTCCTCAGTACCGAAAATACAAAAATGGGAAGTCTTTTTTTAAAATAATGTCCATGGATAAGTTTATTGAAATTCAATTGATAGGCCACCAGTTTTTAAAGTATGAAATGGAAGCGAAGATACTTCCTGATCGAAACTATATTCATGATATGTTGCTTGATTATACACAGAATTGGGATTTGATTACTGCCGAGGAATTTGATAAGGTGAATAACAAAGTTTAATTTCTAACAATAAAAATTGCACTTTTGCGTAATTAGACAAATTATCTTCTATGAACCACCTCAAACTGTTGACCCTATCACTCGTTTTATTAATATCACCTTTCATCAATGCTCAAAATGGTGGTACAGATACCTATGAATTTCTTGACCTGACATATTCTGCGAGAGTTGCAGCTATTGGAGGAAGTGGAATTGCAGTGAAAGACAATGACCCCAATTTAGCCTTACAAAACCCCGCTTTGCTAAATAAAGAAATGGATAACCAATTGACATTAAACTATACTAACTACTTTACCGATATTAATTACGGATATACTTCCTTTACCAAACATTATGATTCTGTCGGAACATTTAACCTTGGTATGCGATATGTGAATTATGGAGAATTTGAAGAAAGAGACGCAGGAGGGAATAAATTGGGAACCTTTAAAGCGGGTGAATATGCAATTGTAATGGGGTATGGGAGGGAATTGAACCAATATTTTAGTGTTGGAGCTAACTTGAATACCATTATCTCTTCATTGTACGATTACAATTCATTTGGCATGACAGTTGATTTAGGAGGTACCTATTATAAAAAAGAAAGTGGTTTTACAGCCAGTTTAGTATTAAAGAATATGGGAGCTCAATTTACTACCTATGATAATGACAATAGAGAACCGATACCTTTTGAAATTCAAGCAGGTATTTCTAAACGTCTCAAAAATGTACCTTTAAGGTTCTCCTTGATTGCTCATAGCCTAGAAACTCCTGACCTAACATATAAGAATCAAATTGATTCTGGCAATTCTTTGTTGGGTGACACCGAGGAAGAAAAGGATAAGGATGGCTTTTTTGAGAATGTAGCGCGTCACTCCATTGTCTCCTTAGAATTTATTCCTTCTGAAAATTTTAATATTCGATTTGGCTATAATTATCAAAGAAGAAGAGAGTTGTTAGTAGAGGAAAAGACTGGTTTAGTTGGCTTTAGCTTTGGTTTTGGCTTGAGAATTTCCAAATTTCATCTAAGCTATGGTCGAGCTGCCTATCATCAAGCAGGAGCAACCAATACATTTTCTGTGGTAACACGCATCTCAGATTTTTACAATTAGTGTAATTTAGCTGCATGTCAAAAATTGTGATAGCCATTGATGGTTTCTCCTCATGCGGTAAAAGTACCTTAGCTAAGAACCTTGCTAAAAAATTATCCTACGCGTTTATAGATACCGGAGCAATGTACCGTGCGGTAACATTGTATTTCTTGAGAAAAGGGATTACAGACTTTAAAGGACTTTCTCGTCAAAGAGTAATCGATCTTTTGAAAGAAATAAATATTGATTTTCGATTTAATGAATCTAAACAGTTTTCAGATACTTATTTAAATGGTGAGAATGTAGAAGATGAAATTAGAAGCACTGCAGTAAATAATGCAGTAAGTGCTTTGAGCCAAGTTTCAGAAGTTCGTGCTCAAATGGTAGCGCTTCAACAGCAATTAGGTGCTAAGAAAGGAGTGGTGTTGGATGGCCGTGATGTAGGAACTGTTGTTTTTCCAGATGCAGAACTGAAACTGTTTATGACTGCAGATCCTTCGGTTCGTGCCCAACGAAGATTTGATGAATTGCAGTCTAAAGGTGTTGAAATTTCCCTAGAGGAAGTCAAAACCAACTTAGAACAACGAGACTATAATGATACCCATAGAAAAGAGCATCCCCTGGTAAAGGCAGATGATGCCATCATACTTGATAACACCAACATCAACAGAGAAGAGCAGTTGCAATTGGCCTTAGATCTAGCCTTGGAGAGAATTGGGTAAGGGGAGAATATTTTATTTATATATTAGAAAAATCAGCATTACGGAATATATTATATTTTGTAATGCCTTAGTTTTTTTCAAGCTATTTTAACATCTCTTTCAGTACACTTTCCATGGATTTACTCTCAGGAAAATAAGTCAGAATTTTAGAAATAACTGCGTCAATCATCGTGTCGGGGCATGAAGCACCGCTTGTCAATATCACTTTTGTAGGATTTTTTTTTGGTAAAAAGTTTTCCGTATTTCTTAATTCTTGGTGGTGATAATTGAAATGCTGAATGTGTGATTCATCTAGAATCTCATCAGCTGACGAAATGAAGTAAGTTGGCAATTTGGCTTCGCACAATTCTACAATATGGGAAGTGTTAGAGCTGTTGTAACCACCCACAACGATTGCTAAATCAGCGTCAGCTTCTAATAAACCATAAGTCGCTTGCTGATTATCATTGGTGGCGTAGCATAACGTATCTCTGGTATCTGCAAAATGGTTCTTTAAGTTATCAGCACCATATTTCTCCAACATCACTTGTTTGAAATAATCTGCTATTTCTTGAGTTTCACTAGCAAGCATAGTGGTTTGATTTACTACTCCAACACGATCTAAATGTTTTTTAATATCAAAATCCGTAGAATACATTCCTTCAAAACGCTCGAAGAATACCGAGGCCTCTCTTTTTCCTAAAATAATGTCACCAATAATACGTGCTTCAACAATGTCTTTTATAATAATAGATGGCGCACTTGCATTACTGTGAGAGAAAGTAGCACGAGTTTCTTCATGTTTGTGTTTGCCATGAATTAAAACCGTGTAATTATCTTGTCCTAGTTTATCGGATTGTTTCCATACTTTATTCACGAAAGGGCAAGTCGTATTGTATTTATGAGTTTCAATGTTTTTGTCCTTTAGTAATTGTTCAATTTCTAAAGTCGTTCCAAAAGCAGGGATTATAACGATATCATCCGATTTTAGATCATCCCACTCTATAAAGTGATTGCCTTCAGTGTCCATAATAAAGTCGATTCCTTTCGATTGTAAGTCAGCATTTACTATTGGATTGTGGATCATTTGCGACAGTAATAAAATGCGTTTCCCAGGATTTTCTTCAACTGCTTTGTATGCAATTTCGATGGCATTTTCCACTCCATAACAAAAACCAAAATGTCGTGCAATGTAAAATTGAACAGGTCCGAAATCGAGCAAAGTAGGGGTAAAGTCTTTTTTGCGAGGGTCGCTTATTTTTCGTGCTTCTTTGATAGAACCGATGAATGAACTTCGGTAATAGGTAGGGATATCGAACTGCTTCATAATACTGTTTTGCAGTTCAAAATTAAGGATAAGATCATTGAAAAAGGGGTAGGGATAAAAAAAATCACCTGGCGACCAAACCAGGTGACAAATTGGTTAAAACCTAATACAAATTAACCAAAAACTCTGGCGCAAAAATAGACTAATATTCCCATTGACATGCAAGAACTTTATAAATGGTAGGTATAATTACATAAGTGGCGACAACATCTCTTAGAGAAGACTTTTTAATCTATTTATTTTATCCTTATAACATTTATAAGATAATTTTATGCTGGGACTATTTCAATAAAACGATAGAATGGTTTAATTTGCACAACTTAAAATTACATTGATAAATCATGGGAAGAGCGTTTGAATATAGAAGAGCAGCCAAAGAAAAAAGATGGGATAAGATGTCCAAAGTTTTTCCAAAGTTGGCGAAGGCCATTACTTTAGCAGCGAAAGAAGGTGGAATGGATCCTGAAATGAATGCCAAATTAAGAACGGCTATTCAAAATGCGAAAGGGGAAAACATGCCTAAAGATAACATTGAAAATGCGATCAAAAGGGCAGAAGCAAAAGATGCTGAGAACTACGTTGAAGTCAATTATGAAGGAAAAGGGCCTCATGGAGTGTTAGTATTTGTAGAATGTGCAACAGACAATACCACTCGAACCGTTGCGAATATAAAATCATACTTCAACAAGGCTGGTGGGAGTATTGTACCGACAGGTTCTTTAGAATTTATGTTTAAAAGAAGAGCAGTTTTTGAATTTGAGATTCCTGAAGGTGTTGATGTTCAAGAATTAGAATTAGAGCTAATTGATGCAGGACTTGAAGAAATTGAAGTAGATGGCACAACGGCCTATGCATATGCCGATTGGACTGACTTTGGAACTTTAAGCCAGGCATTGGAAGACCAAAAAATCGAGTTGACAAAATCTAACTTACAACGTTTCCCAACTACACCTGTAGAGTTTACAGATGAACAAATGGTAGATATTGAGAAAATGATGGATAAAATTGAGGATGATGATGACACTCAGGCAGTTTATACCAATATTGCTTAATAAACAGATTCAATAGAATGTGAGCCGTTTGAATTTTCAAACGGCTTTTTTTTATACAAACGATAAGGTTCCAATGAAGAAAATTCAATAATATTTATATGGATTCAGTTAGACATGCTCACTCTCTGAATCTAAAATCTGTCTGACTGCCTTATCGTAGGCTTCTATTGTATTTGCCTTCTTAATCAACTTCACTACTTTTTTTTGGTTCTGAAATGTGGTTGCGAAGTATTCCCAATAGTGAAGCATTTTTAAAGTGATGTGTTTAGCTCCTGATAAAACTTGTTCAAACTCGGAGAATAAAGTATCATGAAACTTACTAAACACTTCAATTCGATTATTGGGATATTCTGTGCTATCATTTTTAATCATTTGGGGTAAAAATGGATCAGCAATTAACCCTCTACCAATCATCCAATTCGAAATGTTTGGAAATCGTTTTTTCAGAGCTCTATAACTTTCCACTGTGGTGATGTCTCCATTGTAATAAAGCGTGTGCTTACTGTGATCGATACAACGCTGAAAACCATCCAAGTCGACACCACCTTTATACAACTGTTTGCCAATTCGAGCATGAATTGCCACGTTTTTGATAGGATATTTTTCCAAAACAGGAAAAACATCCAAAATTTCAAGGTTATGCTCATAGCCCATTCGCATTTTCATAGAAACAATAATATCCGTTTCATTATGAACACGCTCTAGAATTCCATCTATTCTTTTTGCGTCGCTAATTAATCCTGATCCCATGCAACGATTAATCACCATTGGATAAGGACAACCCAAATTCCAATTCAATTCTTTGTAGCCCAATGACTGCACATATTTAGCGACAAAAATAAATTCGTCGGCATCGTTGGTCATTATTTGAGGAATGACGGTTAAAGTATCGTTGTTTTTAGGCAAAATATCTCTCTCGTATGCAGGCTTTATCTCTAACTTTCCATTCAGTCTGATGTATGGGGAATAAAAAGTATCTATTCCACCAAAGTATTTTTGAAAGGCATTGCGAAAGCGAAAATCAGTGAAGCCTTGTAGTGGAGAAGATAGTAGGGTTGGTGTCATTGGAAACCAAAATTAGAGAAAGTGATTGGTTTTTTTCGTCCATTATGGCTTCAAATAATCTAATGTATTGACCATTTCAAATTTGGGGCTTCGTTGAATAAACTCCCTAAGCATGGCAGTATGCGCTGAACCCATTAATATTAAAACTCTGTCTTCTTTGTTCATTTTGATACGGTTCAAATTAGAGTATATTTTCATGTTTCTAAGGTAGAATTGAGCAGCTTGTTCTGCTCCTTGAAATCCACTGTCAATTCCAACATATAGAAGTTTATCAGCATTGGTATTGAGTGAATAGTCTAGCATCACGGGGTCATTGATTAACCTCAATTTCTCGATTAGGGATAATTCATCAAAACGATCGTTTAAGTCGGCGATTTCAGGATAATGTTTAAATGGTTCATTGGTTAGTTCTAAATAGGTCTCTCGATCAATGGAATTTTCAAGTTCAGGACTATTTTCTATAAAATCTCCTAAACTGTAATTGTATCCCATATGATTATCAATACCAAATACTTGTTTCAAACCGTTCATATGAGCTACATCAAACCCAACCATACTAAGTTCTCCATAATTCGTATTTAGAATTTCTGGTTGTTTTATATAGGCTTGATATGCTGTATTTATCTCTTGATGATATTCAGGGATGTATTCCAGACAAACTATAGTAGGTTTAAATCGAGCAAGTAATTTAGAGAGTTCACGTATTTCTTGTTGCTTTTCGGCATCATTTTCATCAAATTCAACAGAAGTAGCATCTGAAGTGAACCCAAAATGAAAGCTTCCAACATTTAAAACTTGAATTTTGTTAGGAGAAGGCGATGCATTTGTTTTCTTTGGTTGTTGAAACGGGGTGGATTCTGTACACCCCCAGAAGACTATTGATAAGATAATGAGTATTTTCTTCATAGGTTCCTATTGTTTAAGTGAATAATATTTTGGAGCAGAAATATAATTGTTATTTACAAAATAGCACGAATTAATTATAGCAAATAGGAAGTAGTTATCATCAACTTAAAGGAGGTATTTCTAAATTGATCGCACAAAAAAACCGTCTCCCTAAAAGGAAGACGGCCATTTACACTATAAAATACTACCAGAATTAACCGATAGAAACTACTTCGATATCAAATACTAAATCCTTACCTGCTAATGGGTGGTTTGCATCTAGTTTAATATGATCATCTGCTACTTCAACAATTGTAACTGGCATTTGTGTACCATCTTGTTGTCCTGCCGATAGAGTCATACCTACTTCTGGTTTAATCTCAGCTGGAAGCTGATCTTTAGGAACCGACATAACCATGTCTTCTCTAGGTTCTCCATATGCCTCAGCACATGGAATATTTGCTACCGTAGATTCACCAGCTGCTAAACCGATTACTGCTTTATCAAACCCTTGAATTAATTGACCTGACCCAACAGTAAATTCTAATGGCTCTCTTTCTCTCGAGCTATCGAAAACTGTTTCGTCTGTTAATTTTCCTGTGTAATGTACTTTAATCTTGTCGCCTTCTTTTACTTTTGACATATGCTTGTTTTTATTCTAAACTCCTTGATTTTTATCAAGTTTTTTGCAAATTTAACAGTAATATAAAAGCCTACCTAATTATATTGGGGTAACTTTCTTAAATAAATATAAATAATAGTCTTTACATGATGGATCTCAATAAAATAATCAAAAGTGCACAATCTTCTAATTTTGGATTGTGGAAATTTAATTTCATTCTTCACAGGGTTATCCCATTTAATAAACCGCACAATTTAAAAGTAGTGCACATCGATTCCAACAAAGTTGTGGTCAATATTCCCTACAAAAAATCTAATTTAAATCACATAAAAGGATTGCATGCATGTGTGCAGGCCACCGCTGCAGAGTATGCTTCTGGCTTATTGCTGTTATCTCGTTTGGGGTTTAAAGACTATAGAATCATTATGGAAGGTATGGAGTTAAGTTATTTATTTCAAGGCAAAATGGATGCAGAAGCAACTTTTGAGATTAAAGAAGAAACACTTCAAAATGAAATAATGACACCTTTGAAAAAAGGAGAAGTTATCTATTATAAATGTCATATTTCTGTAAAGGATAAAAAAGGGAATGAATTGTGTATTGCTAAAACAAATTGGCAATTGAAGCCTTGGAATAAAGTAAAAACAAAAATGAATTAAAATGAAAAAATTGAAACGAACTGCGGCAGTAGTGGCACTAATATTGGCAACTACACTTTCTATTACTGCTCAAGAAAATGCCCAAAAAAAACCAGTAAAGAAGATGCAGAAAGAGCAAGAATCAACTTCTAAAATAAAAGCAGAGACTGTAACTGAAAAGAAAAGTCCGTTGCGTAAGGCCGATGCGACCATTAATGGTGTAGCGATTGAAATCGAATATAGCGCACCTTCAGCAAGAGGAAGAGAAGTTATGGGCGAATTAGTTCCTTATGGCGAAATATGGCGAACGGGTGCTAATAATGCAACTACGATTATGTTTTCGAAGAAGGTATTTGTAGAAGGGAAGGAAGTTCCAGCTGGTACCTATTCATTATTTACCATTCCTAATGAAGACGAATGGACGATTATTTTGAATAAAGATGCCAAACAATGGGGAGCTTATAAGTATGACGAATCAAAAGACCAATTAAGAGTAAATGTTAGACCTCAATCAACTGACATCAAACGCGAAATGTTGGACTTTAGTTTTAATGAAGACAATGAGTTGGTGCTACATTGGGAAAATGTTATGGTTCCAATAAAAATCAAATAGAAAGAAAACTAATAAAGTCGCCTCACTTGGAAACAAGTGGGGCGTTTTTTTTTACAAAAAAGGATCATTTTTGCGCAGTTTTAGTGGTTAATGACTTGCTAAATAGAGCTAAAAATAAAGCCCTAAGTATTCTATAATAGAGCGAGAAATGAAAAAGTATTAAGTAAATCCTTGTTGATTAATTTGTTAAGCTTTTTGGATTCGTCAGGCATATCCTCTGAATATCCATTTAATAAACTTACTTTTGCACCTTAATAAAATACAACACATTTGAATAAATTTTCAGCATTAGGGCTTTCAGATTTACTGACGAAATCCCTTCAAGATATGGGGTTCGAATCCCCATCAGAAATACAGGAAAAAGCAATTCCAGTATTGATCCAAAACCAAAACCATTTTATCGGATTAGCACAAACTGGAACAGGAAAGACTGCTGCGTTTGGTTTGCCACTAATTGATTTGATTGATATTAACGATCGACACACTCAGGCAATTGTTTTGGCGCCAACACGTGAGCTAGGACAGCAAATTGCTGCACAGTTTCAAAATTTCTCTAAATATTTGCCAGAGATAAAGGTACTTGCCGTTTATGGAGGAGCACCAATTTCGAATCAAATTAGAGCACTTAAGGATAAGCCACAAATTATTATAGCAACTCCTGGTCGTATGATCGATTTGCTGAATAGGAAAGCATTAAATATAAGCAAAATTCGCTATGTCGTACTAGATGAAGCGGATGAGATGTTGAATATGGGGTTCAAAGACGATTTGGATGAAATCTTGTCGCACACTCCAAAAGAAAAGCTTACTTGGTTATTCTCAGCGACAATGCCAAAAGAGATACGAAGAATAGTAAAAACCTATATGCATGACCCTGTAGAAATTTCCGTTAATTCTGGAACTTCTACAAATAAGGATATTGAACATCAATATGCAGTAGTTAAAGTTTCTGATAAAACAGAAGCTATCAAACGTATTATGGATGTGACTCCTAAAATGAAGGGAATCATTTTCTGTAGAACCAAAAGAGATACGCAAGCTTTAGCAGATGATTTAAAGTCTGCTGGCTATCATGTAGATGCATTAAATGGTGACCTGTCACAGGCACAGCGAGATAGAGTGATGCGCCAATTTAAAGCGCATGCTTTACAAATGGTTGTAGCTACAGATGTTGCGGCCAGAGGTATAGATGTAGATAACTTAACGCATGTGATTCATCATGCATTGCCAGATGATATTACCTATTACACTCACCGAAGTGGACGAACAGGTAGAGCAGGAAATAAAGGAATTTCCATTGCATTTATTTCTGCAAGAGATCAGAGAAGATTAAGAGAGATAGAAAGAAATTTGGATGCCTCTTTTTCTAAAATTGAAATTCCTTCAGCCAAAGATATTGCTGAAAAAAGAATTTTACAGTGGGCTGAACTATTGGCTAAAACTGAAATTTCTTCTCATATCAATCACGACTTATTGTCTGCAGCATTGGAGACCCTTAGTAGCTTCTCAAAAGAAGAATTAATTTCTAAGTTAGTTTCTAATGAGCTGTCGAGTTTAAAATTGGATAAATCCAATAGAGATTTGAATGAAGCAGAAGGAAGAAGCTCTAGAGGTGGCGATGATAGAGGAAGTAGAGGCAGAGGTCGAGATAGAGGCGAACGTGGAGGAAGAAGAAGTGAACGGGGTGGAGATCGAGATACACGATTCGGTGACAAAAAAAAAGAAAAAAAAGAGGGAAGAAGAGATTATAGTCGACCAAAGGAATGGATGATGCTAAACATCGGTAAGCAAGATGCTATCCGGAAAAAAGATTTAGTTGAGTTTATTGCTGGTGAGGCTAAAATAGATAGGAGAGATATTGGAGACATCGTCGTGAAAAACGATCGCTCATATTTTGAAATAGAAAAACGACAAATGGATAGAGTTTCAAAAAGTTTAAGAAACTTCCCATTGGATGATAGAAAATTAGAAGTGAGTCAGAGTACGCCTAGTGGAAAGTAATCTTCATCGAGGAATTCAAAAAGTCAAGTCTTTCACAGTCTTGACTTTTTTTGTGATTAATTTTTACTAAAGGGTTTCTACATTATAGGTTAGGGAGTGTATTGATTGAATTAATTAACAAAAAATAAATTATAAATTAATGAGTTAGAATTGTTTTATGAAGTAATAATCCCGTACATTTGTGGCTGAATTAAAATTATTATAATGAAAGAAGGAAAAGTAAAATTCTTCAATGATACCAAAGGATTTGGTTTCATTAAAGATGACAACGATGACAAAGAGTACTTTGTACACGTAACAGGATTAATTGATGAGATTAGAGAAAATGATGAAGTAACGTTTGAGTTGCAGGAAGGTAAAAAAGGCCTTAACGCTGTTAATGTAAAACTTGCTTAATATTTATAGAATTTGAATCTTTAAGCCTAAGCCTTTCTCTTTTGAGGAAGGCTTTTTCTTTGCTTAGTATTTTGCTTTTTATATCTCTAGAAATAGATATTTCGATAAACAATTTTAGAAAATGGATGTTTACCAAATTAAACCACCATCATGTTTGGATTATTTAAGAAGAAATCAGAAAAAGAGAAATTACAAGAACAGTACAAAAAGTTATTGGAACAATCATTTGAGCAATCAACAATAGATCGCAAGAAAAGTGACCAATTGCAAGCAGAAGCGGAAGAGGTGATGAAAATGATAGAGCGAATTAAGGCATAGCTTCTTTAAATCAATTTTTCGCCAATCATTCCCACAAGAAATCCTACAATCGCACCAAGAGAAGTCGCTCTTTTATTCTTTAATTGACTGTTTGGAATAATATCTTGAATCAATAAATATAAAATCCCACCACTAGAAAAGACCATTAATATCGCCGTGAGATTTGGATACTGACTTAATACAAAGTGTCCTGTTAGTGCGCCAATAATTCCTAAAAAGCTAAGGAAGAGAAAAATGACTAAAGTTTTTTTGGTAGAGAAGCCGCTTATGACTAAATCGCGATATGAGTTGAATGCTTCAGGTAAATTTTGAAGACCAATAAATACTGCTAAAAGAGTAGCCGTTGATGGTTCAATTGCAAAAACAGCCCCCAATGCAATGGATTCTGGGATAAAGTCCATTAACATCGCTAATAAAGTTGCAGTTTGTCCCCCTTTTTTCGCCAAGTAAGAATCTAGGGCGTAGAAGCATATTGCTCCGGATAAAAATGAAATAATCAAAGGAAATAGACTTAACTCTTCCAGACCTTTTGGAACTAAAACCAATGCTAACGCAGACAAAATGATTCCAGCACCGAAAGACATTAATGTGTAGATAATGTCATATTTTATTGGACTTTCTTTAACATGATGATTAAACAGATGCGCTAAAACGCCACCGATAAAAACGGTGACCCCGGCAAATCCAGAATAAAGAAGTAAGTTGGTTAGCATTATCTGATAGAATTAAAATTTAACAATAATTCTTCCTTTGGTTTTTCCTTCTAAAATAGCATCTAAATAGGGGTTCAATTCTTCTAGTGAAATATAAGTGGCGCTATCTTCTGGTAAATTGACATTCCATTCATTACCTAACTTTTTCCACAATTCAGTTCTTAATTCCATTGGGCATTCGGCAGATTCTACTCCTAATAAATTGATCCCGTTCAATATAAATGGATAAACTGTTGTAGATAAATCAGGACTAGCAACCAGACCGCAAGTTGCGACATTTCCGTTTCTATCACATGCTTTTAATAAGGTAGCTAACGTATTTCCACCAACAGTATCTATTGCGCCAGCCCACTTAGGACGTAGTAGAGGGCGGTTACTATCATCGGAAGTAAAGCTTCTGTCGTGTATTTCTGTTGCGCCCAAACTTGTTAAATATTCTTTCTCAGATTTTCCAGTTGATGCAATTACCTGATATCCTGCATGAGCCAATAGGGCAACTGCCATAGAGCCTACACCTCCTGTAGCCCCAGTAACGACTATTTTACCCATTTCAGGTTTCTGCCCCCCTTGAATCATTTTATACAAGGCTAAAGCAGCCGTAAAACCTGCTGTTCCAAATTGCTGACTTTTTTCAAAACTTAGATTTTCTGGTTTCTTTACTACCCAATTGGCAGGCACTCTAATATATTCTGCAAATGCACCGTCATGATTCATTCCCAAATCGTAAGAAGTAACAATGACTTCATCACCTTTCTTGAATCGATTGTCCTCGCTGCTTTCTACTATTCCTGAAGCATCAATTCCTGGAGTGTGTGGGTATTTTCGTGTAATTCCTTTGTGTCCTGATGCTGAAAGTCCGTCTTTATAATTTAATCCTGCAAACAGGACTTTAATAACTACTTCACCAGTTGGGAGTTGTTCAATCGTTTTGTCTTCTATTTTTCGACTAAAGGTTCCGTCTGTATTTTCTCTGACTACTAGTGCTTTGAATGGATTTTTCATGAGTTCTTTATTTTGCAATTAGTAATTTAAAATTATCGTACTTCATATATGTCCTATCGGCATTCCAAAAATATACCTTTAGCTCTTCTTCAGGGTGATTGAGGGGAAGTTGAGTTCTAAACTGAATGTGTTCCCAAACACCTGTTGTATCTATTTCATTTTGAATGTAAAAAGGTTCGTAAAGTTCAGATCCATAGCTAACTACTAGAGTAGCTGTTGAGTTAGTGTCGGGCATCCAAATGTCAGCATCGACTACCACATCAATAGGTAAGGGACCTTCACTTTTTATGATTTGGCTATAGGTTAACCCGTATTCTATGGATGAATTCAATTCCATTTCTTGTGACAATGTTGGGGATAAATTACTATATCCTTCAGGTATAGAGTCAAATGAACCATTGAAATTAAGTTCACTATAATGATAAAGGTGCTGAAAGAATTTAATGCTTTTTGGATCTTTTGTTGGCTGATAAATACGAATTCTTGAGGTTTGTCCTACCAAATCTAATTTCTTAATAATAGATGGGTAATTCATGTAAACATCTGAAAACAAAAAAGTATCAATCATGGTGACATAATCCAATCCATATTCTAATCCTACTTTAATGCTGACGGAGTCAGTAGATAAAACTGCAACACCACTTCTATTCATAAGAATAAATGGAGTATTTGTTGTTACTGCATCTATGGCAAGAACAGTTTTGTCATTCGAAATTTCCAATTCGTCCATTAAAAGACGTGCATCCTTAAAAGCTCGATAAGCTATTTTTGCACGATCTTTATTTTGAGTTCTATATCGTTCATTGAGCTTAACTTTTGTATTGTAGCCCATATTTATAGTAAAAATGACAAATAGCGCCATGGTTACATTTTGATAATCTTTTTTGATAGCAATAAACGAAATGCCTAAACCAAAAAATAGGAGTATTACTGGAAAAAAAGTATCTATAAAATAATAATCATGGTCAACAAATTGTTGTCCCATTAATTTAAAAAAGAGGAGGCAGCCAAGAACGTAAAAAGAGTTGAAATAAAGTATTTTCTTTTGAATAGCAGTAGGGTGAAATGGATTAACAGTTTTCCAGATTAAGATCCAAATACTTCCTGCAATTAAAAGGTAGTGATAGGGGCTAAAATACTCACCTCCCCAACGTAATCTTATTTTACCTAAAGTGGTAGATAAATAGTCCATTGAATCGATAGAAAGAAATTTATCCAGAAAAATAGATCCATAAGTCTCACTTAAATTCTGATTGTACAGCCAATATAAAGCAACTATAACAAGACCTAGAATGGGGAAATACAATTGCTTGATATGCTCTCGCTTTTTGATAATTAGAGCGACCAAAAGACAAAGTAAAGCAAATAATGGGATCACAAATGGCAGCCGAATTAAAGCTGCTAGCGTCAGAAAAATGATGCCCTTTAGGTATTTTGTAGTGCTAGGTTGATGCCATTGACTAAGTATATAATATAATCCAATGAATAGTAGAGAGAAAGAGGGAATTGAAGGCAAAAATCCATTGAGGTAATAGGCATAGAATGGAGCAAAATAAGTGAATAGCATCATGGCTAATCCTTTTAATTTATCCCTCGTTAACAACCCAAAGAATCGATAGACGAAGAATAATCCTATGAGCCCCCATAATAGCATATAAGTTCTAAAGACAGTAACAATATCCCACTTAAAAATATATGAAATGCATGCTATAATGTACTCATTGATTGGAAAGTCTACAGCGGTTATTCCATGCCTCGTTATAAGGTTAAAATTGCATGGATGAAAAAAGTCAAATCCATTTTGCAGAAAGCATAAAGCTATGGCCAATCTGTCTGATTGTGTCCATGCATGAACGTGAACAGGGAATAGGGTTGATGTAGGCCAATAGAAGATTAAAGCTCCAATAAATAACACTGTGATTGCTATCGTATTAGTGTTCTTTGAATCTAAGAAATAAGCGCGCAGTTTTTCCATTGTATACTTGTCGTGAAAGTAGACATTTCTAAGGAATGTAGAAAGCGGATAATCTTCATTTTTTACATCAAAAGTTGGTCCTCTGTTATGATTCGAATAAAAAAATGATAATGAAAAAGTCCCTTGATTCATTTAAATCAAGGGACTTACTCTAACAAACTACTTACTATTTATTAACTCACTATTTCTTTTTCGATAGGAGCTCGAAATACGATTTGATCATCAAATACATCCATAACCATCGTATCTCCATTTTGAATTTTGCCGGCTAATATCTGTTTTGACAATTCATTCAATACTTTTTTCTGAATGACTCTTTTTATAGGTCTTGCGCCAAATTGTGGATCAAACCCTTCTTCGGAGATGAATTGTATGGCTTCGTCAGAAAAACTTAAGTTAATGTCGTTCTTAGCAGCAAGCTTCACTACATGTTGTAATTGAATTCGAACAATTTGATCTAAATTCTCCTTACTTAACGGAGTAAACATAATTGTCTCGTCAATACGATTGATGAATTCAGGCCGCATTGAAGTTTTAAGCAGACCAAATACATCTAGTTTGGTTTTTTCATAAACACGCTCAAATTCCGCTTCTTTAATTCCTTCAAAATTTTCTTGGATAATATTAGATCCTAAATTCGAAGTCATAATAATGATGGTATTTTTAAAGTTCACCAATCGTCCTTTATTGTCTGTCAATCGCCCATCGTCTAATACTTGAAGTAAAATATTAAATACATCTGGGTGTGCTTTTTCAATTTCGTCTAACAATATAACAGAGTAGGGACGTCTTCTAACAGCTTCTGTTAATTGACCACCTTCATCATACCCTACATATCCTGGAGGCGCTCCAACAAGTCTAGATACTGCATGTCGCTCTTGATATTCACTCATATCTATCCGAGTCATTGCGTTCTCATCATTAAATAAATAATCACTTAATGCTTTTGCCAATTCAGTTTTACCAACACCAGTAGTTCCCAAAAAGATGAATGACCCGATTGGCTTCTTCTGATCTTGTAAGCCCGCTCTGCTTCGACGTATCGCATCTGAAACTGCTACGATAGCTTCGTCTTGACCTACCACACGTTGGTGCAGTTCATCTTCAAGTCGAAGAAGTTTCTGTCTCTCACTCTCCAACATTTTACTAATTGGAATTCCTGTCCACCTAGCAACCACTGATGCAATTTCTTCAGCATCCACTTCCTCTTTAATAAGGGTGGACTTGCCTTTATTTTCTTTCATTAATTGCTTGAAGTGTTCTAGTTCATTTTCAGCATCTTTTATCTTACCATATCTAATTTCTGCTACCTTTCCATAGTCTCCTGCTCGTTCAGCTTGCTCAGCCTCCAATTTGTATTGATCTATGGCTTCTTTAGCTTTCTGAACTCCATCTATAATGCTCCTTTCGCTTTGCCATTTGGCATTTAATTCATCTCTTTTCTCTGAAAGGTTTGCAATTTCTTCTGATAGAGAAGCTAACTTTTTTTCATCCTTTTCTCGTTTAATTGCCTCTCTTTCAATTTCTAGCTGCATTATTCTTCTATCTAACTCATCCATTTCTTCAGGTTTTGAGTTGATTTCCATTCTTAACTTTGAGGCAGCTTCATCGATTAAATCAATTGCTTTATCCGGTAAAAAGCGGTCTGTAATATATCGTTGAGACAGCTCCACTGCTTGAATTATCGCTTCATCTTTTATCTGAACCTTATGATGCGTTTCATATTTATCTTTAATACCTCTCAGAATTGAAATAGCATCTTCCGTATTGGGTTCATCAATCAATACCTTTTGAAAACGTCTTTCAAGTGCTTTGTCTTTTTCAAAGTATTTCTGATACTCATTTAAAGTTGTTGCGCCTACTGCTCTTAATTCACCTCTAGCTAAGGCGGGCTTAAGAATGTTGGCTGCATCCATTGCACCTTCACCGCCACCGGCACCGACTAAAGTGTGAATTTCATCAATAAATAAGATGATTTCACCTGCTGAAGCAGTTACTTCTTTGACAACAGACTTCAATCGCTCTTCAAATTCTCCTTTATATTTGGCTCCTGCAACTAAAGCTCCCATGTCCAAACTGAAAATCTTCTTAGAAGTTAGATTGTCAGGCACATCTCCATTCACGATTCGGTGTGCGATTCCTTCTGCTATAGCGGTTTTACCAACTCCCGGTTCACCAATCAATATCGGATTGTTTTTTGTTCTTCTAGAAAGAATTTGAAGAACTCTACGGATTTCTTCATCTCTACCAATAACAGGGTCTAATTTACCTGATGCAGCCATTTTATTCAAATTGTTAGCATACTTTTCAAGTGAATTATAGGTTTCTTCTTGAGAGGCAGAGGTTACTTTTTCTCCTTTTCGAAGTTCTTCAATGGCTTTTTTCAAATCCTTTTCATTTACACCACTATCTTTCAATAGTTGAGCAATTTGATCGGAGTTGTTTAATAATCCTAATAACAAGTGTTCTAAGGAAACATATTCATCACCAAAACTTTTCAAGTAGGAGGTCGCTAACTGTAATGCCTTGTTTGCTCCTTTAGATAGATATGCTTCTCCACCGCTTACTTTAGGGTAGGAGGTCACAATTCGATCTAAAGCTTGTTGAACATTATTTAAGTTTACGCCTAGTTTTTGGAATAAATAGGGACTAACATTTTCATCAACGTTAAATATTCCCTTAAGTAGGTGTCCTGTCTCAATGGCTTGTTGCCCATTTTCCATTGCAAGTTGCTGCGCACTTTGCACGGCTTCTTGCGATTTTATTGTGAAATTATTAAAATTCATATTGTGGATTTTTCGTTAGTTTTTATTTGACGAAAATGGATTAACAATTTATCTTCCATTCTATAAAAAAATATAAAATCGGAAAATTTGACATAAAAAAAGGAGCTTTTCATTCAAAAAGCTCCTTTTTGCGGACATAATGTCTGTATTATTCTACAATTAATTTCTTTTTAATAGTTCCTTGGTCGGTAGTTATGGCTACAAAATAAATTCCCGATTCTAGAGAAGATACATCAATTTGATTTTTATTCAAACTTGATTTAATTGATTGACCTAAAGCATTAAGTACTTCGTAAGAGATAACCCTAGTCTGTTGGTTATTGAATTCGATGGTTACAATATTTCTAGCAGGGTTAGGGTAGAAGTATACAGTGTTAGAAGAGTTCCTTTGCTCCGCTAGTGAAGTAATAGTATTGTTTCTAGTAAGAATCCATTGTTCAGGATCAAATACTGCGTTGGTTATAGTAAAAGGTATGGACACATTGAATGTTTGCCCTGAAAATGTATGATCCAATATTACTGTAGTGTCTTCTCCATTTGGGCCTTCAAAATATATAGGTACAGGCATTTCAAAAAAACTAACCGATGTATGAGAAGTCGTTTGTTGTATGTTAATGTCTGTCGTTGCTCCATTTTGATTGTAAGAAACTTGGTAGTTTGGATAACCCTGACCGTAATACCAATCATCTAAAAATTCGGTTAAATTTAACCCTGAACTTGCTTCTAAATGTTGCTTTAATTGTGCTGTTTTTGCATAACCGTATGCCAAAGAAGTATCATTTAGATAATTTCTACAACCTTGGAAAAATGCAGAATCACCCATTTTCCATCTTAGCATATGAAGTAAATAGGCCCCTTTGTTATAAGACAATCTGCTGCTAAATATAGAATTAACACTAGTCGTATCGGTCACAAACACCGATCCACCTGAAAAGGAAGTAGCCGAGTTGGAAGTGGAGCTTTTCCAATTCGACCAAAATTGAGGTTGAACGTTTTCATAACTCAATCCTGTCAAATAGGTTGCAAAGCCTTCATTCAACCAGATATCTTGCCAGGTTCCACATGTTACTTTATTGCCAAACCATTGATGAGCCAATTCGTGGGCAACCAATCCAAAACTGTAATTAACCATAAAACTCATCGTTTGGTGTTCCATGCCGCCACCCCAACCAAATTGAGCATGACCATACTTTTCATTTTCGAATGGATAAGGTATAAACAAACTATCAAAAAGGGCAATTAAATCTGCAGTGATAGGGGTTTGCGTTACAGCTTGAGAATAGGTTTCTGGGTAAACATAATTCAAAATTTCTAATGAATCAGTGCCTTGTACCAAGTAATCGGAATATATACTATAATTGGTAACCGCAAATGCTACTAGATAAGCTGTTATTGGATAGCGATGTCTCCAATGGCTTCTTGTAAAAGAGTTAACTGTATCTCTAGCAACTAAAATTCCATTAGATGCTGCAAGGTAAGCAACTGGATTAGTAATAATAAAATCAATAGAGTCTGCTTTGTCGGTTAGGGTTTGTTTACATGGCCACCAGTCCTTGGCTCCGTATGGTTCAGAAAGGGTCCACATAGCAGGAGTACCATTGTGTGCTTGAGTAATAAAAGATCCAAAACCACCTCCAGTAGGGGTTCCTTGATAGAAGATTTGAACTGAATCTAAAATACCGATTTGTAAATTGGTAGGAAATATAATCCTCAATACATCATTCGTTAATTGCATAAACGAGATGTTGGAATTATTGTACTTTACAGAGTCTACTGTTAATGAATTCAATAAATCCAGCTCAAGAGAACCCGCATTGTTTTGACTGGCAATAAAATGCATCGTAACGTCTCCTTTGATAAATAAAACGGCAGGATCTACCGTAATATTTAATCGGTAGTATTTTACATCATAATTCGATGAGTTTGCATTGGATTTATTGTTGTTGTTCAGCATCATTTTTGTGTCTAAAATGTGAGATTTACAATTTTGATTGCTAAAGTCCGGAGTTTGAGCATTGGAATAACTCAAGCCCATGAAGGTGGATAGCAACAATATAAGTTGTCTTTTTAACATAGTCTATTAATTGATATATTCTAAATTGAACCTAAAGTTATACTAAAAGTTGGGAACTTGAGTGGCTTTTTGGGCCCTTATTTTTTGAATGATGAATACGATAGTGAAGAACACACCTGTCATGGTAGCCATAGCACCAGCTATAGATCCATCCATGGTGTAAGCAAGGTAGTAACCAGAAATGGCTGATAAAGTTCCAAATAGAGCAGATAATAACAACATTTTCTTCAAGTCGTCTACTATAAGGTATGCTGTGGCAGCTGGAACAATTAGAAAGGCCACGACTAAAATAGCACCAACAGATTCAAAAGCAACGACTGTAGTTAACGAAACAGAACTCATTAAAGCATAGTGCCAAAAAGCAGCACTTATACCGATAGCTTTAGCGTACTCTTCATTGAATGAGGTGATGAATAAACCTTTATATCCCCATATAATAAAAGTAACGATTAGGATTAAAGTAACACCTCCAATCCAAACAGGACGAGGACCTAAAGAAACTCCTGATGCTAGATAGAAGATATCCAAAGGAACCATCGCAATTTCTCCATAAAGAACGCAATCTTGGTCCAAGTCAATATTGTCTGCAAAGAAGGATATAAGAATGATTCCTATTGCAAACAGCCATGTAAAAGTGATTCCGATAGCAGCATCAGATTGAAGCCTCGCTTTTCTATGAAAAAGTTCAATGATAACAGTTGTAAGTACGCCTAGACATGCTGCTCCAATTAGCATTGGGATGGTTTCTCTGCTACCTGAAAACAAAAATGCTAATACGATTCCTGGTAGTACAGCATGAGAGATAGCATCACCTACCATTGCCATTTTTCTTAAAATAAGGTAGCAACCTAAAAGGCTACAGCTTATTGCAATTAAAGTCCCTGTTAAGATAATCCAAAAAGAGGCCATCAGTTTTGATCGAATTTAGTGAGAATTAGATTCCATTTTGTTTCTATTTCTTGTTCTGTAAGGTCTAATGATTCTGTCAATAAAACAGTTAATTCTTTTTTGGTGGAGGTGTTGCCATTGATTAAAACGTTCAAGCCCTTTTCTCCTTTAAGTTCAAAAACAAGTTCACATAATGCAGCTCCAGCAGGATAAGCGATCTGATATCCTTTGTAAGGATTGTTATGATCAAAAGTAGAGTGGAAATTGGTTGATGAGTCATTAAAAACATCATCACTTAATAGTTTCATTCTATTTTGATATTCAGTAATATCGACTTTTGTACCCAGAAAAGTGGCTAGACCCTCTTCAATGATATGACTTCTATTCGGATTTTCAGGTAATAGTTGATGGATAAATTCATGAGGATAAAACTCATCCTTGATACAAGAGATTACCATCTGTTCTTTAGATTTTCCTGTAGTGATACCAGTAAAATAGTAATCGAAATTTTCTAATTGACCCATCTGATCAATGTCATTAGCAATGTAGTAGTTAAAGTGATAGTTCGTGTTTTCTGGATTGTATTCTTTTAGAATCTCAGCACAAAATTCATTGGCTTTTTGAGCCCGTTTTTCTGAAAAGCCATAATCAAAAGGGTAATGAAACGTAATGTGCTTTGTTTTAAAGGTATTCCACCCAGAAGTTACATTTTGTAAGGAGTTTTCCAACACCCATTTATTGTTTTCTTTTACTGCAAAAAGTTGGTGAATGGCCCAAACTTTAGAGCCAATATATGCCGGTTCAGTGGTGTTAGAGGAATAGAGAACTTTAATTCTATATTTTTCATCAACCGGCTCAATGGATAGTATAAAAGGTGGAAAATATCGTTGAATTTCTTCACCTGTAAAAGATTGAAATAGTGTGGCTCTTGAAAGATCAAAATCTTTGAATTTTTTCTTCTCCTCAGAACTCCAGTAAGGGTTATTTTGAATCAATTCAGGTGATGAATTTAAGTAGTTGGAATATAGTTGTATTATTGATCTGATGTCTGCATTATTAGTATCCACTCTATTACTTACTGAGATGGAGGGAGGCGTCTTGGTTTGCAATGCAGAGCATGAAAAAATAGCGATAGAAATTCCAAAATAGAGTAATAAAAGGTGTTTTATTTTCATCATTAATCAGTATAAGGAATATTACTTTGGTGTGGGTCTTTAGTTGGATAGTTGAGTTCTTTCTCCAATAATCTTTCTACCTCAGGAGTTATGATGTGCTCAATCGCTTCAGCGTCATTATGAACATGATCGGGAGCTAATTTCAATTTTTTATTTAAGTACATTTCCCATAGTCGATGTAGTCGAACAATTCGTTTGGCTTCGATTAACCCTAATTTTGTCAGGTGCCATTTATTGTTAAGAATTCTAATTTGATTTTTTGATTTTAAATAAGCTAAACCCTTTGTTAACTCTTGTGGATAAAAGTCTCTAGATTCAAGTAAAGTTGAAAAGTCAAACCCTTGGTGATAATCTTCGCTTTCTTCACTTAAATGGAAAAACAGTTTTAATATATTCTCATTTCTTATTTTCAATCGATTCGACTGTTGGCGCTTAAGTTGGGGAAGAATGCCATTTTTTGGTGCGAAAAAAATAGAAGAAAGGGCAATGAAAGATAAACAGACAACTATCCATGGGCCAGTAGGCATAGAGGGGTAAAGGTAACTAATATAGGTTCCTAGTAGTGCAGAAAAAGCTCCAAGAATCGTGGCTATCAGAATCATTTTCCACAATTGATGTGTCCAAAAGCGCGCAGCAGTAGCAGGTGTTATTAAAAGTGCAGCCATTAAAACTACCCCTACTGCTTGAATCCCCACAGCAATGGCCAATACCGTTAAACTTGATAATACAAATTCCAAAAAATTGACAGGAAGTCCGATGGATCTTGCAAAGTCAGAATTGAAGGATATCAATTTAAATTCTTTGTAAAAAAGGAAAACCACAAATATTAAGGCAATTGCTACACTTCCAAAAATAGTTACATCATCAGAGGTGAGTGAAGCAGCTTTCCCGAACAAGAACTTATCTAATCCTGCTTGTGAGGCATTTCCTGAGTGCTGAATAGCAGTCAATAATAAAATTCCGAAGCCAAAGAATACACTCAACACAATTCCAATTGAAGTGTCGGACTTTAATTTGGAATGGTTGGAAATGTAATTAACCATGAGTAATGATATCCAACCTGATATAGTAGCTCCGATTAATAAGTAAATGGGATTCTTGGTACCTGAAATGATAAACGCTAAACATACCCCAGGGAGTATGGAGTGGGCAATAGCATCTCCAACCAATGCTTGTTTTCTAAGAAAGGCAAAACAACCAACAATAGCAGCAGCAGCGCCTAGTAGCATTGTTCCAAATGCTACAAATCTTACATTGGGATCAGAGAAAGACAGAAAGTCAAGTAAATCGTTCATTTATTTTCTTTTTTTCTCTCGAATAGGGAAATCGTGTTCTTTTACCAGTTCTCCAACCTTGCTCAACACATTCAATTTGCCTCCATAAGCTTCTTGCAATAGCTCTTCGTTAAAAATTTCAGATTTAGGGCCAGAAGCTACAAGCCGAGTATTTAAAAGTACAATCCAATCAAAATAATCCTTCGCTGTCTGAAGGTCATGATGAACAACTATTACAGTTTTTCCTTTGCTTTTCATTTCTTGCATAAGGGTCAAAATAGCTTGTTCTGTAGCTGCATCAACTCCCACAAAGGGTTCATCCATTATAAATAAGTCAGCATTTTGTGTCAATGAGCGTGCAATAAAAACGCGCTGTTGCTGCCCACCAGAAAGCTGTGAAATTTGCCGGTTACTAAATTCCAATAAATTAACTTTTTCTAAAGCTTCAGCCGCAATGTCTTTATCTACTTTTTTGATGCGCTTAAACAAGTTTTTTGGACTATACCTACCCATTAAAACTACATCCATAACACTGGCTGGAAAATCCCAATCTACTGATTCTCTTTGTGGAACATAACTAATTCTATGACGCACATCATTTAGTTTTTGACCAAATATTTCAACATATCCACTGCTTAGCGGTGTTAATCCCATGATCGATTTAAGAAGTGTAGTCTTGCCAGAGCCATTAGGGCCAATTATCCCAATTATTTGTCCTTTTGGAAGTTTAAAATCAACATTCCAAAGCACAGGCTTTCGATTGTAACTTACTGTTAGGTTGTGCGTTTCAAGCGCTATTTCTTCCATTATCTTAATGCGTTAACGATGGAGGTAACATTGTATTTAACCATGCCTAAGTAGGTGCCTCCGGATGTTCCTTTATCGCCCATAGCATCTGAGTATAGATTGGCTCCAATTTTTAAGTCATATCCCTTTTCTTTGCATCCTTCAATGACCGCTTCCATTGATTTTTGGTTAACAGAAGTTTCTACAAACACTGCTTTGACTTTATTTTTTATTATGTATTCAACCATATTTGTAACATCTCTAAGTCCATATTCTGAAAGCGTAGAGATGCCTTGTAATCCTTTAACTTCAACATCATATGCTTTTCCGAAATATCCAAAAGCATCGTGAGCAGTTATCAAAATGCGTTTATCTACAGGTAATTCACTGATTTTATTTTTTATCCAAGTGTCAATGGCTAATAAGTTATTAGCATAGGATAAGCCTTGGTTAGTAATTTTTTCAGCATTAATACTGTCTTCAGCCGCAATTTGTTTGGTTACATATTCACAAGCAGTCGACCATAAGGTAGCATCAAACCAGATGTGTGGATCTTGAGCTCCTTTAAATTGGTCTGAAGTAATTAATAAGGATGGATCTATGCCTTCTGCAGCAGCAATTACCTTTTTATTTCCTTTTACCTTTTCAAAGATTTCACCCATTTTACCTTCTAAATGTAGTCCATTGTATACGATAATGTCTGCGTTCATTAAATACTGGATATCATTTTGAGTGGCTTTGTATAAATGAGGATCAACTCCGGCACCCATTAATACTTTCAAGTCAGCCTTATCTTTAACAATATTGCTAACCATGTCTCCTAAAATATTGGTGGTAACTACTATTTGAAGTCTTTTTTCTACCGGTTCTGATTTTTCCACTTTTTTAGGTTCAGGCTGTGTGCATGCCAGAGAGAATAGGAGTAAGGAGTAAACTATTTTTTTCATCTTTTACAATTAAATAAATTTAATATATAGGTTTTTACTAATGTCGAAAGAGATAGTAATGTTTTCTTTTCCTGCAATTTGAACTATTGCAGATTGGTCAAACTCAAATCGATTAATTAGTTTTACACGTGTGCCCAAAACCAATTTTACTGCATCCAAATATTGAAGAAAAGAATTTGAATGTTCTTTTACTCCTACTATGTGAGCTTCTTCTCCAATAGGTAATGCAGATAATACTGTGTCATGGATTTTATTAATTCTTCCTTCTTTATCAGGTATAGGGTCTCCATGAGGGTCAAATTTGGGGTATTCTAAAAAACTATCCAATCGATCTACAAGTGCTGATGAGCGAATGTGCTCCAACTGTTCTGCTATTTCATGTACTTCGTCCCATTTGAATTTTAGTTTTTCTACTAAAAAAAACTCCCAAAGTCTATGTTTTCGAATTACATCGATAGCAATGGCCATGCCTCTATTGGTAAGTGATGCGGGTTGATACTTGGTATAATTCACCAACTTTTTTTCGCTCAGTTTTTTTAGCATATCTGTCACTGAAGAAGCTTTAGTGTCAAGTTTTTCTGCAACAGCATTTGTGCTTGCACCACCTTGTTGGATTTGATTCAAACTATAAATAGCTTTTAAATAGTTTTCTTCTGCTAAAGAAATCATGTAATTGTGTTTTAGACAAAAGTACTTTAAGTTTTTGTTCCCAACCTTAAAATTTTTAGAGTTGCCTAAAAATGATTATAAAATGTGTTAAGATGTGGGGTAGAGTATTAAGATAAGTATTGTTAAAATGGGTTGAATAATTGTACGATTACAAATGTAAAACAACTTCAATTTACATTTGTCAATACCTTCGATGTTACAAAAGTAAATTACAATAATAGGGTGTTTACGATTGTAAATAGTAGTTTGAAAGACATTCAGACTATTAGTTTACAATTCTAAATAAGCTATTCATTTAACTAATTTATTATAAATAATATCCTTTAAATCAACATTTAGTATAGTTTATTTAAATCTTTAGTTGATGTGATTTAGCTTTATTCTATTAACCTTTTGTATAGTTTTACTTATGTAACTTTAAATTTAATTACATTTGTAAATATGGATTTGATAGATAGGTTTAAATATGTAATGAAGGTTTACAATGAATCACCTTCTAGTTTTGCAGACAAAATTGGTGTGCAACGTTCAAGTATTTCACACATATTGAGTGGACGAAATAAACCCAGTTTGGATTTTATTCAAAAGATAATGGAGCATTATCCAAAAATAGATGCTCAATGGTTAATTAATGGAAAGCAATCCAATCAAAAAGAAGTGGAAGTTGGTTTGGATAGGGAAATTGAAAAAGCGCCATCCACTATTATTTCATCGGAAAATTCTAAGATTAAGGAGGAGGAACCAGGACCATCATTCTCGAATAATAAAGAAGAAAGCGAAGAAAAGGAGGATCTTACTTCTAAATCAAACGATTTATTCGAAAAAAAAATCGATAAGATAATAGTGTTTTATACTGATAATACTTTTGAAGTATTTAATCGATAGAATTCAGCCAATTAATGGCTTTGGACTCGTCGTTAAAAAGTCGTGTAGGGATGTTAGGCTTGTTAAAGCGAATGAAAAAGTTCGCGACTAATCTTATCCCAATACTATTGACCAATAATGCGCTCCTCAATCCTAATTCTGGAGCTCGTTTATGTTTAGCTACATAGTCGCGTGCTTCAGGAGAGATATTATAATTAATTACTCTTGCATCTGTTATTAAAAAACGTCTTCCTAGTTCGGCGTATGGTAGAAATGTATTCGTTAATTCTATCATTTCGTCAAGTTCCATATCAGCTCCTTCTTTGAACTTAAAATAGAGCTTGTTGGTAGAAAATTGATAAAGGGCAACCGCAGGAAAATCTTTAATTAAACGAAGATTTTCAATTTCAATCGATTCGGTATGGTTCAATATCTCTGAGATAATTTAGGTCTATTAGATTTGTTGTACTTAAATTTGCTTTTCTAAAAAAACACTCCATGTATAGCATAATAAAATCTATTCTATTCAAGTTCGATGCTGAAAAAGTTCATCATTTTACCTTTCAGTTGATTAAATCAACCTTTAAACAAGAGTGGGTTAGAAAATTAATCATAAAAAACTACAGTTTCAAATCAAATCTCCTTTCTAAGCAATTGATGGGGCTCGATTTTCCTAATCCTGTTGGTTTAGCTGCAGGTTTTGATAAAGATGCAAAGTTATACAAAGAATTGTCTGCTTTTGGTTTTGGATTTATAGAAATTGGAACATTAACCCCCAAACCACAAGAAGGAAATCCCAAACCAAGGTTATTCAGGTTGCCAAAGGATGAAGCGATAATAAATCGCATGGGTTTTAATAATGGCGGCGTAGATGAAGCTGTAGAACGATTGAAAAATAGACCTAAAGGCATTATAGTAGGCGGTAATATTGGAAAGAATAAAGTGACACCTAACGATAGCGCAATGGACGATTATACCTACTGTTTCAAAGCGCTTTACGATTATGTGGATTACTTTGTAGTAAATGTAAGTTCGCCCAATACTCCTAATTTAAGAGATTTACAAGAAAAAGAGCCATTAACTAATTTATTGAAAGGTTTACAAGTTTTAAACCAACAACAAATCCAACCGAAGCCAATTCTATTAAAAATAGCTCCCGATTTAACAAATACTCAGCTGGATGATATAATAGAGATTGTGAAGGCTACTCGAATTAATGGGGTAATCGCAACCAACACCACGATAGATCGATCTGAATTAAAAACTTCAACCTCAAAAATAGAAGCCATAGGAGCAGGTGGTGTAAGTGGTAAACCTTTAACTAAAAGATCAACAGAAGTAATAAGGTATTTGAAAACTGAGTCTAATAATAGTTTTATTGTGATCGGAGTTGGCGGAATACAAACTGGAAGGGATGCTATTGAAAAATTGCAAGCAGGTGCAGATTTATTGCAAATCTACAGTGGTTTTATTTATGGAGGACCCGGAACGGTGAAGAGAATTAATAAGGAAATCGCGAATTATTTTAAAAATACCGCCAATGCTTAAGTTAACTGAATGCCCAAGAGATGCCATGCAAGGATTGCATGATTTTATTCCAACTGATGTTAAAGTTAATTATATCAATCAATTATTAACAGTGGGTTTTGACACTATTGATTTTGGGAGTTTTGTTTCACCTAAGGCAATACCTCAAATGAAGGATACTGCTGAAGTCCTGAAAAAGTTAGATCTAAAGGATTCGAAATCTAAATTATTGGCAATTATCGCTAATGAAAGAGGAGCAAAGGATGCTTTTCATTTTGAAGAAATAGATTATTTGGGTTTTCCATTTTCTATTTCTGAAACCTTTCAGCAGCGTAATACCAATTCTTCTATAGAGGAGTCATTGAAAAGGGTAGAAGCTATTCAAAATGGCTGTTTGAAAAACAATAAGCAATTAGTGGTATACATTTCAATGGCATTTGGAAACCCATATGGAGATGTATGGCATCCTGATGTGGTTACGGAGTGGGCGGAGAAGTTGGCGGCATTAGACATTGCTAAAATAGCCCTATCTGATACTGTTGGAGTTTCAACCCCTGAAAATATAAGTAGTTTATTTGCCCAATTAATCCCTGAATTACCTAATATTAGATTTGGAGCTCATTTACACACTACACCTGATACATGGGAAGAAAAGGTAGCTGCAGCCTATAATAATGGATGTATTGAATTTGATGGTGCCATTAAAGGGTTTGGTGGCTGCCCGATGGCGGCAGATGAACTAACTGGAAATATGCCAACAGAAAAAATGGTTGAATATTTTTTTAAGAACAATATTGAAACAGGAATAAATCGGGATCATTTTTCGGACAGTGTTCTGTTTGCAAACCAAATTTTTCCAGTTTAACTACTAATTTCAGACCGTGATCTTAACGATTAGTTGATTATTTATTTATAGGTAGGAAAAGCCAATTTTCTATTTAAGCGATTAACCTTTTTTATAAGAACAAAGCAATTGGAAAGCTGTTTAAAGTTGTAATTTTAAACTTATGATTGGATTCCGATTTAGTGAATTTACAGAAGATTCCACCCAAACGCCATTTGAGCGTTTATTGAAGCTTTTTTTAGAGTTGATGACTTATACCTCAGGTGATGTAGAGGAGGCATTTGATTGGATGAAACAATTGGATGCTGCTCATCACATTACCGATGATGATTATACTTTAGATGACTTCCGTAAGGATTTAGAAAAAAAGAGCTTACTCCGGACTGACCCAAACGATTCTACTTCAAAAATTACATCGAAGACTGAACAATTAATCCGGAAACGGGCATTGGATCAAATTTTTGGTAAAATGAAGAAAGGGACTAATGGTAATCACCAAACCAAATATGTGGGAAAAGGTGAGGAGTCCACTTCTAACAAACGTCCCTTTCAATTTGGTGATAGTTTTGAGCAAATCGACTTTACAGAATCTTTTAAAAGAGCTCAAATAAATCATGGAATTGAAGATTTTCAAATGACGGAAGATGATTTAGAGGTTCAGGAAACTAGCCATAAAACACAGTTATCAACGGTGTTAATGATTGATATTTCTCACTCAATGATTTTATATGGAGAAGATAGAATTACTCCTGCAAAAAAGGTGGCCATGGCTTTGGCCGAATTCATAACCACTCGTTATCCGAAAGATAGTTTGGATATAGTGGTGTTTGGAAATGATGCATGGCAAGTCCAAATTAAAGATCTGCCATATTTGACGGTTGGTCCATATCATACTAACACTGTTGCAGGTCTAGAATTAGCCATGGATTTACTGAGAAGAAAGAAGTCGTCTAATAAACAGATTTTGATGATAACAGATGGAAAACCAACTTGTATTATTGAAAACGGAGAGTATTATCAAAACAGTTGGGGACAAGATCCTAAGATATTAAACAAGACAGTGAATTTGGCAGCTCAATGCCGAAAATTGAAAATACCGATCACCACCTTTATGATTGCTGAAGATCCATACTTGCAGAAGTTTGTGGATCAGTTTACCGAAGCGAATAACGGCAAAGCGTTCTATTCAGGTTTAGATGGGCTTGGAGGTTTCATATTTGCTGATTACGAACGAAATAAAAAAAGAAATATATGAGCGATTTAACGCAGATCACCACTTTGGGAGAACTAAAGAAAAGTGGATATCAATCCAAGAAAGTAAAAGATGAATTGCGAGATAATTTATTGGGTAAATTAAAATCAAAAGAACAGGTTTTCAAAGAGATACATGGATACGAGGATACTGTAATTCCAAGTATAGAGCGAGCAATTTTAGCTAAACACAACATTAATTTATTGGGCTTGAGAGGGCAAGCCAAAACAAAGATTGCTCGATTAATGGTTCATTTACTAGATGAATACATTCCTATTGTAAAAGGCTCAGAAATTAATGATGATCCCTTTAACCCCATTTCTTTCTATGCTAAAGAATTGATATTACACGAAGGGGATAAAACTCCCATCACTTGGTTGCATAGAAGCGATCGTTATACAGAGAAATTAGCAACTCCGGATGTTAGCATAGCAGATCTAATCGGTGATATTGACCCTATTAAGGCGGCTAACTTAAAGTTAGATTATTCAGACGAGCGCGTTATTCATTTTGGTTTGATTGCAAGGGCGAATAGAGGGATTTTTGTTATTAATGAGTTGCCCGACTTGCAAGCAAGAATTCAAGTTTCATTGTTTAATATTTTACAAGAAGGGGATATTCAGATTAGGGGATTTAAATTGAGATTACCTTTAGATTTACAATTTGTTTTTACTGCCAATCCAGAAGATTATACCAATAGAGGATCGATCATTACTCCACTTAAGGATAGAATACAAAGTCAGATAATGACACATTACCCCAAGAATTTAACTTTGGCTAGAGAAATAACTGCACAAGAAGTTAAATTAAGTCCTTCACAGAAGGAGTTGGTAATTGTTCCTGAATTGTTAAAAGACTTACTCGAGCAAATTGCTTTCGAAGCAAGAAAAAGTGAATACGTAGATGCTAAGAGTGGCGTTTCAGCACGTTTAACAATTGCTGCATATGAAAACATGGTTAGTTCAGCAGAACGAAGATGTATTATAAACGAAGAAAAAATAACAACAGCCCGTGTAGCAGATCTTATGAATGTTGTGCCGGCTCTTGTTGGAAAAATTGAAATGGTTTATGAGGGTGAGCAAGAAGGTGCGGTAAACGTAGCATACGCTATTGTGCAAGCTGCTATTCGAACATTAGTGGTAAATTATTTTCCAGAATTGAAAGATTTGAAAAAGAATAAAACAATAGAAGCAGAGAAGTATAATTTGATTATTAATTCATTTTCTAATAACGTAGTCGATATTGAGTCCGACTATACTGATCAAGTGTATCAAGAAGAATTGACTAATATACCTGGAATGAAAGAATTAATAGAATCAAAGTTTAAAACTCTACCAAAACAAGAGCAATTTTTAATGATGGAATTTTTACTGCATGGATTGGCAGAATATTCATTGCTAGGCAGAAAGCGCATGGAGACCAAATTGCGTTTTAACGATTTATTTCAGTCGATGCTCTATTCAAACGAGGAAGAAAACGAAGAAGACTTTTAATTTTAAAGAGTTTGGTGCACCTTTGCAAAAATTTATAACATTAATTCAATGATCAAAAGAATCACATTAGTATTGGCTGTGGCATTAAGTTTCACGGCATGTAAGAAGGATGATAATAAAGAAACGGTATTGTTATTTTCTCCTGAACAAGATAAGCAGTTAGGAGCTCAATTAAAGGCCGAAATTTTTGCTAATCCTAATGAATATCCTGTTTTAGATGAAGCTAAATATCCTTTTGCTTATGAATATATTAGAGGTCTTAAGGATAGTATATTAAATACGGGAAAAATCGGATATAAAGATGAATTCGCTTGGGAAGTTTATATTATTCAAGATGACAGTGTCTTGAATGCCTTTGCCTCTCCTGGTGGATACATTTTCTTTTATACAGGTTTGATTAAATATTTGGATAACGAAGATGATTTAATGGGCGTTATGGGGCACGAAATTGCGCATGCTGATCGTCGTCACTCAGTGAAACAAATGCAACGTCAGTACGGAATTAGTTTATTGTTGAATATTATTTTAGGTAAAGAGCCTGGACAATTGTCACAGATTTTAGCTGGAGTTGCCGGCAATACCGCAGGGTTAGCTTTTAGTCGTGATGCTGAATCTGAAGCAGACGCCTATTCTGTTGAGTATTTATCTCAAACACCCTACAGATGCGATGGAGCTAAGACTTTCTTTGAGAAGTTAAGTGCGGCAGGTGGAAGCACTGTGCCAAAATTCTTAAGTACGCACCCGCCAGCAGCTGATCGAGTAGTTGAAATTGAAAATAAAGCAATTGAATTGGGTTGTGATACCACTTATTATTCTCCGAGTTCGTACCAAACTTTTAAGAACTCCTTACCTTAATTAGCTTATGAAAAATACGTTTTACACATCAATAATATTATTGTTTCTAGTTGCTGCTTGTAGTAATTCAACTCCTGAAACAGTACAGAAGCAATCACAAAAAGCAAAAAATATTCAAGATTTGAATGGCTTTAGCAAAGCTTATTTTGCCAGTGGGTGTTTTTGGTGTGTAGAAGCCATTTTTGAGGAAGTAGATGGTGTAGTAGAAGTGGTTTCAGGATATGCCGGAGGAACTGAAAAGAATCCAACTTATGAACAGGTAAGTGCAGGGAGAACATCGCATGCAGAAGCTGTTGAAGTTTATTATGATCCTTTAAAAGTAGATTTTAAAACTCTTGTTGTGGTGTTTTTCGGTTCTCATGATCCAACGACCTTAAATCAACAAGGTCCCGATAGAGGAGCTCAATATCGATCTATAGCTTTTTATAATGATGAAAATGAGCGAAGAATCATTGAAAATTATATTAAAGCGTTAGAATCTGAAAACGTGTTTGATGGTGAAATTGTTACAGAAGTAAAGCCAATACAACACTTTTATAAAGCAGAGGAATATCATCAAAACTATGAAAAGAATAATCCCAATAATCCATACATCCAGAAAGTGTCAATCCCTCGATTAAAAAGGTTTGAGGCTAAATTTCCAGAATTACTGAAAAATCACTAAGATCAATATAATCACATGCTACTAAAATCCCGAGATACTCATATATGAAAAGTACTTCGGGATTTTTTTTTCTAATTGGTGTTATTTCATTTGGTGGTAAAGGTCCAAATACTTTTTAGCCATCGCTCCATTGCCCACATTCTGATAGGTTATCCCCAAATAATAATAGTTTTGAACGTTCGTAGGGTTTAATTCAATAGCCTTAGCAAAATAAGGAATAGAAGCTTCTAATTGACCAAGAGTAGCTAAGGTTGCCCCCATATTAGCATTGGCATCAGCCATATTGGGATTGGCTTTTAATGCTTTGAAATAAGTATTTTTAGCAGCTTCATATTGCTTCATTTCAAAATAGATAGCACCTAAGTTAGAAAGGACTATTGCATTATTGGGGTTTAATTCGATTGCTTTGAGATAATATTTCTCAGCTTCAGCGTGTTTTTTAGTTCTATATTTCAAAAGTCCTAAATTCCCGTAGGCGTCTGAATAGGATGGGTATAATTGAATCGCCTTTAGGAAATGTTGTTCAGCTTCTTCATAGTAACGTTGTTGTTCTACTTCATTGACTGCTTTTAAAGCTTTTTCTTTCATAATTTCTAATGCATAACTATAATTACAACGAGCACTATTGGGACAATTTTTAATGTCTGTTGAGTAGAGAATGAGGTCGCTCTTCCAAGCTTTGTTTCGGCTAATAGTTTTGGCAGAGAATAAAAGAAGTACTATGACTGTTCCAATCACACCAATCATCTGGAACTTTTTCTGAATAATCAATCGCTGAATTAAATATCCGGCAATGATGCAAAATCCTAAAATGGGTAGGAAAACCAATCGTTCTCCGAAGTGCGTTCCTATGGTGATGATTAGATTGGATGATACACTTAATGTAATTACATACAAGAAGATACCGAAAGCAATTAAACTTTTAGTTTTAGTATGCTTTATTGCAATTATTGCTAAAATCACAACCACAATTAATGAAAGAATAAATTGCCAATCAGTCAAAGAGATTAAAGGGATTTGTTGAATGGAGTAGTCATTCATCAAGGTAAATGGGAAGATTATTTTATATAGGTATAGCCCCATTAAATAAATTTTAGTTGCAAATAAACTAGCCGTAGAATCGATGCCAACAAGCATGTTGTCAATTTTAGCTACAGGTGCGCTCGATGTCATTGATTTCAAAGCATTGAATCGCAAAATAAAATAGGGAATCAATGGGATTAGAAAAGGAAGCGTTTTCTTTAAACTGTCACTGATGGATTGTTTTTCAAAAAAGTATAATACAATTACAATTACTCCCAAAAAGGTGATAGCGCTTTCTTTAACTAACAAAGCTATAAAAAGAGCAAACATTGATAAGTAAAGCTGTTTCTTCTCATTTTTTACAACCCATCTATGCAAATGATACAATAGGACGATTAATAGTAAGATAGTTAGAATTTCATCCAAACTTTTAATGTTGGCCACCACTTCGGTATGAACGGGATGAGCTATAAATAATGCAGAAGCGATTAACGCTACAATAGGATCCATCCATTTAATCAATAATTGGTATAACAGTCCTCCTGAAAGCGCATAAAGCAATAGGTTAGTCAAATGAGCAAACCACGGTTGGTCCGGAAAAAACTCCCATTGCAAAGCAAAAATCGAAAGTGTTAAGGGACGATATAATGAACCTGATTGAAACCCATACCCATATCTATAGTGGGTTGTAAATATGGTCTTAATCCCGTCTACTCCTTTTTTAACAATAAAGTTTTCCTTGATTAAGGAGAAATCGTCTAAAACATATCCATGATTAAGGGTGTTGAAATATAATCCAATGGCGAAAACAAATAGGAGATAAGGAGCATATTTTCTAATGTATTGATTCATTCTTCTGATTTAAAGAGTGGATTATCACTGGGGTATTTATTTATTAATTTTTTTGGGTTAAATTGCAGAAACAAATATGAGTATTATGACAGCTAAAGCAAAAAAAATTACATTAAACATTATTACAATTTTATTGATGGTTGCATTTATAGGTGCAGGATTTGGCAAATTAATGCGTACAGATATGATGGTCGAAAGTTTCGATCGTTATGATATTCCTATCGGACTAATGCTTTTACTAGGATTTCTAGAGCTATCTGCGGCTTTAGGACTGTTGATTCCTAAAGTTCGTTTATTTGCTGCTACTGGTCTTTCAATCATAATGGCAGGGGCTATAGTAGTGCATGTTTATCACAATGAAATGGATCAGCTTGTAGGACCAGTATTACTATTTGTATTGTTGATTGCTTTCATCACAATGAGAAAGCAGTTGCTCAAGACCACGAAAACAAAAAAGAAATAGTGGCTTCACTTCACTTAAACTCATGTTTTTGTGACGTTACAGACTGACGGAATGATTTTTGCAGCTATGTTTGTATTATCAACTTTCTAAAAATCAATAGAATTATGTTACAAACTTCCAGAGCAAATAAGAATTTTAATCAGTTAATGGATTCGGCAATAAGAAAAGTAAAACGAAAAGGGTTTGATGATATTAGATCAGTTTCAAAAGATTATGATTCGCCTGTTCCATTTAAAAAGAAAGATTCCGAAATTCAATTTACGCCTGATATAACCGCAAAAAATAGGAGAGGAAAGCACTACTTTGAAATCGCTCAAAAAACAGATGATGTCAATCAAATCGTCAGTAAATGGAAATTACTTTCCACAATGGCTGACCTTAAAAACGGTCAATTAAATATTTTAATTCCATTTGGTCAAAATAAATTTACTGAGCAATTGGTGCACGAGCATGATATTAAGGCTAATCTGATTAAGATGGATTAGGTTAGTCCTTTTTTTCAAACCTACGTTGAAGGTCAATCATTTTAATGGCAGTTACAGCGGCTTCATCTCCTTTGTTCCCCAATTTTCCACCACTTCTATCTATACTTTGCTGTTCATTATTATCTGTTAAAACCCCAAAGATGACAGGACGGTTATAGTTGATACTAACATCAACAATTCCTTTAGTAACACCTTGACAAACAAAATCAAAGTGTTTGGTTTCTCCTTGAATGACGCAACCTAGGCAAATTACACCTTCTACATCAGTATTTTCTAATAATGTTTGAGCTCCTAACGGCAGTTCAAATGCTCCGGGAACAGTGATAATGGTAATGTTATCCTCAGTGGCACCGTGTTTCAACAAGGTGGCCTTGGCTCCGTTCAGAAGTCCTGAAGTAATTTTCTCATTCCACTCAGAAACAACAATTCCGAATCGCATTGACTGCGCATTCGGAACTGTTTCTATGTTGTATGCTGATAAATTGGCTGTAGCCATATTTTTCTTAATTGATAAACGTTTCTACTCTAGCGATGTACTTTTCGACTTCACTACCTTCAGCAGTAGCACTATAGTCTTTTTTAATTGCTTTAAAGGCTTCTAATGCATCTTTGTATTCTCCGGCAGCTTCATACGCCATTCCAGCTTTCATGAAATAGATAGGAGAAGTAAACTCGTTAGCATTCTCTTTAGCCGCCTTGGAATAATAGCTTGCAGCTTTAGACTTATCACCTAATTCCATGTATGCATCTCCCTGAGCTCCTAAAGCGATTGAACTAATTAGAACATCATCGCTACTAAAATCTTCCAATGCGTCGATAGCTGCTTCGAACTGACCGCTTCTTAAAAATGAAATTCCAAGGTAATAGGACGCTAAATTTCCAGCTTTTGTGCTACCAAATCGATCTTGAATCTCTAAAAATCCCAGATTTACACCATCACCATAGATTGCTTTATTCAAAGAATCTTGAGCAAAATACTGTTCAGCCATGAACATCATTTCTTTTGCTTGTTGTTCATTGGGTGCTGCAACGAAGTTTGCATATGCAAAATAACCTGCGATAACTACCACGATACCAACAATCACTGAAATGATTGGCTTTTTATTTTCCTCTATAAATGTTTCAGTTTTGCCATATACTTCTTCTACATCTACAAATAATTCTTCTTCTTCGTTTTTATGCTTAGCCATAGTTCAATTGTTTATAAGGCTGCAAAAATACTTTTTTTTTACAATCGACAAATTTTTTAAGTAGCATGTTTCAAAGTATTCGATTGCTTAATTTTGGATCGCACAAAAAAAGGGACATGCATTTAAAGAATATATCGGTTCTGAACTTCAAGAATTACAAAGAGGCTACTTTGGATTTACATTCAAATGTCAACTGTTTTGTTGGAAATAATGGAGGTGGAAAAACCAATTTGCTAGATGCTATTTTTTACCTTTCCTTCAGCAAGAGTTATTTCAATCCAGCGGATTCACAAATTATTGGACATGAAGAGCCATTTATGGTTATTCAGGGAGATTTTCATCGATTAGATCAAAATGAGAGTATATACTGCGGTATTAAAAGAGGGCAAAAGAAACAGTTTAAACGAAACAAAAAAGATTATACACGTATTTCTGATCACATTGGTTTATTGCCTCTAGTAATGATTTCGCCGTCCGACTCATCATTAATTCTAGATGGCAGTGATGTCCGACGACGTTTTTTGGATTTAATAATTAGTCAATATGACCGTCCTTACCTTGAGCATGTTATGCAGTACAATAAAGCGATTGCACAACGGAATAGATTGTTGAAAAAGTTTGCAGAAATTAGAAGTTTTGATGAAGATAGTTTGGCCATTTGGGACGAACAATTGATACATCATGGTCAAAAGGTCTATGATGGAAGGAAGTACTTTATCGAGAACTTTATTCCAATTTTTCAGAAATACTACACTTTTATTGCTGAAAATAATGAATTGGTTCACTTGGATTATGTCTCTCAGTTAAATGACTCTAATTTTCAAGAAGGTCTATTGGCAGCTCGAAATAATGACCGTCGTGCGAATTATTCTACAGTGGGAGTGCATAAAGATGATTTAGAGTTTTCAATTAATGGTTTTCCAATTAAAAAGTTCGGATCGCAAGGCCAACAAAAAACGTATTTACTAGCATTAAAACTGGCTCAGGCAGAGTATATTCAGAAAATAGTTTCTATCCCACCAATATTACTTCTAGATGATATTTACGATAAGTTGGACGATAAACGTGTAGCCAAGTTGATGGAAATTGTGAGTAGTAACGACTTTGGTCAGATTTTTATAACCGATACACATGAGAAAAGACTCTCAGATATATTTAAGGAATTGGATATAGATTGTCGTACTTTCGTGGTAAAAAAAGGAACTGTAGATGTCGCATAAAAATGAAGCACCACTAAAAGAGTTGATTGATAAAATGCTTCGTGCATACGGATTGTCGAATAAGCTAGATGAAGTAGAGTTGATTCAATCGTGGGAAAAAATAGTAGGAAAAATGATTGCGAAACACACGAAAGAAATTTATTTAAAAAACAAGGTTCTTCATTTAGAATTGGATTCTTCCGCTTTGAAACATGAATTAAATTTGGCAAAATCAAAGTTGATTGAAAAGTTAAATGGTGATTTAGGAAAACCAATAGTTGCTGATATAGTCATTAAATAGAAGGAGCATTGATTGATAATATAAAAACAAAAGCTGCCAATTTATTGCTGAAAAGCAAGATTGCTAAATTAAAACGCGAAGTTCGGTCTACTGGCTTGGAATCAGCTAGATCTGTCGGGATTGTCTTTCATTTTGACTTGAAATCAGATGAAGTAATTCGAGATTTTGCCAGATTCCTAAAAGAAGAACGAATTAAAGTAGAAACGTTAGGTTATATCAGTAACAAGGAATGGTATGATAAAGCGAAACCAGAATTGGATTATCAATATTTTAGTAAAAAAGAAGTAAACTGGTTGTACGTTCCTCAAAAAAAAGAGACATTAGATTTCATAAATAAAGAGTTTGATATATTAATTGACTGTTCTATTCGTTCCTACTTTCCAATTAGATATATTGTTTCTTTATCAAAGGCAAAATTTAAAACGGGGTCAAATATTACGTACAGAGCAGAGGTATGTGACTTAACCATTGATATATCAAGTGATAAAAGTATCCCATTTTTAATAAAACAACTTAAGCATTACCTCAGTTTAATTAAATAAAATGAAAAGAAAATTTACAGGAACCGGTGTAGCAATTGTAACACCATTCAACAAAGAAAAGGAAGTCGACTATAAAGGACTTGATAATCTAGTGAACTACATTATTGAAGGAGGAGTTGATTATGTTGTAGTACTTGGAACCACAGGAGAATCAGTTACATTAAACAAGGATGAAAAGAAAAAAGTAGTAGCTCAAGTGGTCAAATCGGTTAATAATCGTGTGCCTATTATGATAGGTATTGGCGGCAATAATACTCAGGATTTAATAGAGACAATGCAAGAAACCGATTTTTCAGGTATTGACGCTATCCTTTCGGCAAGTCCGATGTATAATAAACCTACTCAAGAGGGAATTTACCAACATTACAAGGCATTAGCCAAAGTGGCTCCACGACCTATATTTTTATATAATGTTCCTGGGCGAACAGCCAGTAATGTATTACCAGAAACTACTGTTCGACTAGCGAATGATTTTAAGAATATTATAGGAATTAAAGAAGCTTCAGGAAATTTAGAACAAGCAATGGCCATCAAATTGGCAATGCCTAAGGATTTTTATCTAGTTTCTGGAGATGATGCTTTAGCATTACCATTTATCGCAAGTGGAGGAGAGGGAGTTATTTCTGTAGTTGCGAACGCTTTGCCTGCTACCTTTTCAAAAATGATAAATGATGCTTTAAATAATGATGTGGTAACCGCACAAGAAAATCATTACAAAGTGTTCAATATTATTGGAATGCTATTCGCTGAGGGAAATCCTGGTGGAGTGAAAGCGGCTTTGCAAATTCTAAATATTTGTGGGGACGATGTTCGTTTGCCTTTATGGCCAATTAGTGCAAACTTGTATAATTCTCTCAGCAAAGCATTGACGCCATTTAAATAGCGTATCATTACAGTGGCAGATTAGCTATCAACGTCAACCCATAAGTCAGTAAAAAAGCAAAAGCTGGAGCAACCATCCATACTGTCAGAAACTTTTTTACAGTTTTGTTTGAGAAAGTACTCTTCTTACCGGTTTTGGTCATGCTAAGCGCAATAAAGCTAGCACCATTTAATTGCACTAGTGATGTAGGCACACCCTTCACGATAGAAGCATAGAGTAGGAGTGAAGCGACAATTACTGAGGTCAAAGTGGCATAGAAAGGAGTAATGTCCACGATTTCTTTTCCTGCAGATCGAGTGACTTTAAATCCTAGTAGGTAGCTACCAAATCCAAAGAATGGAGCCATTATCATTAAAGCCAGCATGGAAATAGACCATCCGTTATAATTAGCAATTCCAAATTCGTTGTAAAACAATGAAGCTATTGGCCCAGCAGCGTTAGCTACATTATTGGCTCCTACTGAGAACGCAACATAAAGGGAAGCAATGATTAACGCAATTTTTAGACCTTGGTAACTTCTAATGTGTTCAAAATCTCCTTCCAGAGATTTTGTTTTAATGTGTGGAAATATCCATTTTGAAACAATGTAAGTAATTGTAAATGCTAGGATTGGAAGAATAAACCACATTGGAATGATTTCGAAGAATAAAGTATCTACTTCTAGTTCTTCTAATGCTGCTGCGCCGCCTGCTATAGCTAATACAGTAGTCTGACTAGTAGACTGAGGAACACCCATTAAGTTGGCCGCAAAAAGTGAAATTGTGATAGTAAAGAGTATGATAGAGGTATATAGAGGGGTAAATAACTCGGGAGCTAATATACCTTCTCCTAAGGTTAATGAAACTTCTTTACCTCCTATAAATGCGCCAGCAATTACCATAATCCCGAAAAGAATCGGGATCCATTTCTTTTTTAAAATGTCTGCCCCGTACGCTGCAGCAAATGAAGTAGATGTGCCACTTGCTCCCATATTAATGGATAAGAAAAGGGCTAAAAGAAAGGGTATAAGTAAAGTACTAACTATTTCCACCAAGGTTATTTATAAAAACTTGGTAAAAGTAATTAAAACTCTTTAATTCCTATCGTTTTAGTATGGATTTAATTTTAATTTTTAATTACTTGTTTTGCAAGATGTTGAGATGGTACGTTAATCTTATTTCCAGAATTGATCGCTCCAATTGTCACAAATAGTACCTTCAGAAAGCACTTTTTCTAGAACTTTAAGTTGTTCCGGAGTTGCGATGGATTGAATTTCATTGAATAGTACCCTTTCTTCAAAGCGGATGTGTTTTTCTAATTCCTCTTCAAAAGCATGAAGAGAACGTTCCAAGTTTTCCCTATTCTCTATTAAACGAATTAATCGCCGATGTTCAGCTAAAGCTCTTTTAATTAGCTCATGATGATTTCCTAAAATAGGGAATACACTGCTTTCTTCCGCTCTAAAATGCTCTTCTAAATATTCCTCATAAAACCACTGAACATAATTTGAAATTCTGTCAAGCGCCACTTTTTTAGCTAACCCTTTTCGGATTTTCATACATAACAATAGGCCTTGGTGGTGTTCTCTACTTAACGGTTGTAATGAAATGTGCCTTTTAATGGGTTTCCTTTCTTCCATTATTTTGAAGGGAGTACTTTAAGGGTGTTTACTCAATTTTTCTACAATTTTAGCAGCAGAGCTATTGGAATAGACTCCATAGCCATTAACGACAACCCCTTTTAGGTTGAACTTCTCTGATGAGATGGCATAGACAATCATAGAGTCCCCAGGATCATTCATTCCCTCAAACCGATAAACAGCATCAATTTCAAAGTCTTCATCGGACAATTGAACATCATGTTTTTCGCAAATAATACAATCCTTCTCATCAGAAATGGAGAAGTCAAAAGTATACCCATTCTGAGCTAAATCGTGTAGTGCTTCAGTAACCGTTTCGTAGTCGTTTCTTTCCATGACTTTTGTTATTAAGCTTGGAGATTCAATCACCCCAATTTGTTTTTTCATTATCAGTCCATAAGTTAGGAAAAAACTTTCGTTGTTGAAACTTTGGATGTAAGTACTTTTTCCATTCAGAACCACCTGTAGCGGCTTTGTTTTCTCCTTTTTTATCTAAGTAATGTTGTGCCGTTTGTAAGTGTACTAATGGCCATGCTACATTGTATAAGTGGTCAAATTCCCTTAGTTTATTTTGCAATTCTTCAGATGGACTTTCTATATCCTGTAATCGATCTTGGATGGTTTTACCTTTCATTTTTTTAGCTAGTGAAATCAAGCTATCTAGGTATTTTTCTTCAAATTGCTTTAAAGTCAATGTTTTTTTACCAGTTTTTCGATTCATTCCAGCATCTTTCCAATAGATATGTTCAAAATAATCTTCTACTGTTGGATTGTCGCCAATGCGCTTTTTGCCTTCATCATTAATTAGGTTCCCTAGTTGTGTACAGTACAATTCGATGTATCTAAACTGTACACTTTGAAATCCACTAGCAGGTGCTAAAGTCGCTCTAAAAGTATTGTAATCATCGTAGTCCATACCATCCTTCATAATGTCGAATGAGTTGATTAACATTCCCGTGTAGCGATTAAGTCGACTAAATTTTGACATTAAAAATTCTTCAGTTAAGGAGTCCTCCTCTAGAATTTGTTTGATTTCATGAACCATCAATTTTAACATCAATTCTGTTACTTGATGATACAAAATGAAAATCTCTTCGTCTTTAAAATCAGTACGTGGACGTTGTAAAGAAAGCAGGGTTTCTACCTCAATATAATCCCAATAGTTAATTGGTTTTGCCTGTAATAAACCATTCAAATAGGTGTCGGGATTTTCGCCTATTTCTTGATATTTTTTATTGATTTTTTCAATGATATTTTCTTGACTCATGTTCTATTTTTTGAATAAACGGATACCGAATATGGTTAAACAAATAACTTTAATAACTTCTAAAGCAATGTAATAAAAATGCAAATACGATGATGGTACAATTTGACCTTGTATGATTAACTCCGCTCTAGCATCTAAGTCGGGTAGGAGCCAGAATGTTTGTAAGATGAGGATAGAGAAGGAGATATAGTAAAAACCCAAAGAAAATGACAATAATTTACGACTATTGAGGTATTGAACTAGAATCGCAATCGCAAAAATCCATTCTACTTTGTTGAGTGCTCCAAATACTAGTTGACCGATGCCTAATCCAAGAGATAGTGTTATTCCATTGGCTTGAAATTTTAGCCAAGCTTCCATAAAACTGATGGCGGAAACAAAGCCAATCCATACAAATGTGACTACAATGGCAAGCGGATATTTTGTTTTAACACTCATGAGATCGGAGAAGCGCTATTGTTTTGATAATACTGAATTTTAAAATGGAACATTTCAGCCATTTTTCCTGCTCGCCATTTAGCTTCATCGGCCTTTTTACCTTCGAACAATTCATCAATTGTATGATGAAATATTTCAATCCATTTACTAAAATGCTCTTTTCCAACTGGTAGATTGGCATGTGGAGCAAAAGGACTACCATTATAGGTATGTTCTTCCAATAATATCGTTTGCCAAAAGCGATACATTTTTTCTAAATGTTCTGGCCATCTATCTTGAATACGATCATTAAATATTTGTCCTAATAAATCGTCTTTTCGGATTTTTCCGTAAAAGGTGTCCACTAAGTTTTTGATATCGTTAATATCTAGAATTTCACTGGGCATAAAGCAATTGGTTTATTGTCTTAAGAAAGCTAATCCGGTTTCTACCCCTTCCGCCATTTCTTTGATTGTTGTGTTTTCTAACATGTGCTGTAACTCGTTTCGGATTTCTTTAAACTTGAAATGCACCGGACAAGGATGATTTTCATTACACTGTTTTAACCCAAGTCCACAGCCGGTAAATAACTTATTTCCATCTATGGCTACCACTACTTGAACAAGTTTAACTTCTTTCATTTCTTCTACAGGAATAAAGAAACCACCATGCGGACCTTTGATAGAATGAACAACGTTGCTCTTCACTAATTGCTGTAATATTTTTGCCGTAAAGGCTGTAGGAGAATCAATTTCTTCTGCTATATCAATTAGGGTTGCACGTTCTTCTAAAAGCGACTTTGAGGCAATATAAATTGCAGCTCTGATACCGTACTCACATGCTTTTGAAAACATATTTTTTATTTTATTACAAAGTTAGTAAATCTATTTAATTCGGATAGTTTTGTCCTAATTAATTTGTATAGAATAATAAGTTCAGGAAAGCCAGAATTTGTCGGATTAAGAAATTGAATCTGTTTATCGTTTAATAATTCGTTTATTCACAACCCCATCTGAGGTTACTATTCTCAAGAGGTATAATCCGTTCTTTAGGTGGTGAGTATTTATTTGATTATCATTTGATTTTAATAATTCCTTCCCTTCTAAATCATATAAAGAAAATTCGGTTAGCTGCATAGGTGAGGGAATAATGATGTTTAGTATTGAGTGAGTTGGGTTGGGAAATACACTAATTTCCTTAATTAAAGGGTTTTCTTTAACCGAAGAAGTAGCACACATCACTTGATTTAAGTGTTGCCATATTTGATTACAAAACGCTGTGGGAACCGAAAAGACAGCTCCAGAAGGAGGGTTGCCCATTCGTATCATTACCATTCTTTTGTTTTTAGAGATATTGACAATTTGTCCATTTTTACCCAAGGCAGCTATCATATCGGTGGGAGCATCAGGAAATAATGGACCTGGAAAAGTCAGTTGAGTCGAAGGTAGTTTGAAATTTGACTTTCCATTCAACCACCATAAGTATCCATATGAAGGATTAATTGGTTGGGAGGAATTTATCATATCATTGTAATAAGTTTGATCTGTCAATACTGAATCACCATTCCAAGTTCCATTAGCTTGAATTAATAATCCAAAACGAGCCATAGATCTTGCTTTACTAAAAAACACATTGTTAAAACCAATTTTTAACCACAAGCCTTGCATGCCTGTTTTGGAAAATAATCTAGTATTGGTAAATGATTGATAAGAAGAGTTACTAGCTTGTTCCACTACATTTTCTATCAATGTATAGGGTGCATTGTGGTAGGCCCATCTTGTTCCGGCATCAGCTTTATAATTCAGGCAAGTATCAATTGTACAATCTACATTTCCGCTATCGTCCAAACCGCTGGTCATCGTTAGTTGATTCCAAATGCTGATTTTTCCCTCTTCAACTGGCGTGCAACTCGTCCACCCTTGCCCCAAATACTTTGAAGTACTGTCTGATATTGAGAGTAAGCCTTCTTGTTGTGCAATTCCCGTTAGTACTGCAGTAACTGTTTTTCCGGCTGATGCCCAATACCAAGAACTGTCCTTGGTAAATGTTCCAAAGTACTTTTCAAGTACTATCTTACCATCTATCAACACAATAAAGGCTTTTGTGTTTTCAGTCTCTAGAAATTGATACAAACTATCTATTTCTTGGAGACACCATCCCAGCGCCTGTGGAGAAAGTGTGTCCCAAGAACTCGATTGAAGCTTACTCGGAAAATAAATAGATTGAGCAAAAATAGGAACTGAAAGAAACAATACCATCGACGTAATTATACTTTTCATCTGATTCCTATTTAATAATTGAAATAAAAATACGAAAAAGTCAATTCATTATTCTTTTCTGCGATTAGGTCGTGTATGGGTATTTATTATTCGACTCTTTTCAAGTTCTACAATCGGATTTTTTCGATAACCCCATATTTTTTCACGTGCCATTTTTCCACTTTCTTTCAAATCAATGATTGGATAAGGATAGTCTGTTCCTAGTGATACACCACAGAAAACTTGATCCATATTCGTCATTTTCCATGGTTCATGTATGAATGAACTTGGAACATTTAAGAGTTCTGGCACCCATTTTTTTATAAAAACTCCTTCCGGGTCGTGATCATATGATTGTTTAATTGGATTATAAATCCGAACAGTATTAATGCCAGTCGTTCCAGCCTGCATTTGAAATTGTGGGTAATGAATACCTGGTTCGTAATCTAGAAATTGTTGTGCTAAGTAGTAAGCACCATCTTTCCAGTTTTGATCAAGGTGATGGCAGAAAAAAGAGACGACCATCGCTCTCATTCTAAAATTAATCCACCCAGTTTTTGCGACGCATCGCATACATGCATCTATAAGTGGATAACCAGTTTTTCCATTTTTCCAAGCTTCAATAAAAGAAGGGTTGTAGTCGTATTCCAAGGTTTCATATCCTCTGTTTATGCATATTGTTTCATACGTACATTCCACCTCAAATTTTTGAATAAAATGACAATGCCATTTTATTCAAAAATTTG
>Ga0209344_10000714_pt1 | contig 52197 bp, 44 predicted proteins | sample Cruoilmetagenom6_FD_187293 | JGI IMG/M metagenome (GOLD analysis project Ga0209344, IMG submission 187293) | Oil polluted marine microbial communities from Coal Oil Point, Santa Barbara, California, USA - Santa Barbara Oil Seep Sample 6 (SPAdes)... | ecosystem: Environmental > Aquatic > Marine... | reverse complement strand
GTTCCCTTATCCTACGGCCTTATGTGATCTGTCATAGCGCTGCGATGATGTTGCATATCCCTTTGTGCGGGAATCGAGGTACGAGATGTAGCACATAGGGTCGACGTAGGAGAATGCAACATCATCGTGTTTGTATATGGTTTGTTGCGTGGTTTAAGCAACTAATTTAGTAAATAATTACCGACCGAGAAAGTCCGAGAGGACTTTCGTAAGTAGGCAAGAAGCCAGCAATAAATTATATACGGTGTTGCCATTAGTATTTTTTTATTTCATAATTATTTTCAGTTCCTCAATAGAATATGCTGGTTTCTTTTTGTGAAGCATAGAATGACAATTCGGACAAACAGGAATTAAATCCGTTAATGGATTTACAGAGTATTCATTTCCAATTGTTGCAATGTCTATTTTATGATGAACGTGGATAAATTCTTTTCCTAAATCTCCGAATTTTTCCTCAAAATTAAAATCACAAACCTGACAGTTCAAACCAAAATGTTCAATACATTTTTTTCTCGCTATTGGATTTCGTTCGTAACTATTTACTAAAACTTTTTTTGTTTTTCCTTCTGAATATTCAGTTTCAGAGTCCACTTCGTCAGGATAAACTGTTCTTTCAGGTTTTTGATTAATTAGTTTTAAATAACGATTATAAACTTCTTTCCTTTTTTTTACAGAAGAGCCAGATTTCTCTTCGTAATAATCAATATGTTGAGATAAAGACAGAAGTGAATTTTGAAGACCATCAATTCCGTTTTCTTCATATATTTTTTGAAGGGAATATTCAGTTCCATAAATATTAGTTGTACGAGTGAATAGTTTTCCTTGAATTAAATTCGAATAATTATAAACATAATCAACAGCAGAATTTTCATTCATTCCTATTTCTGTCAGAACTTTTATTCCGTCTTTTAAGGATATTTTATTATTATAAAATTTTTTTCCGATTTCAAATGACTTTTCAACCATTTCATTCGTTATTTTTCCCATATTTTTTCTGGTTCAGTCATATTAATGGCAACGGTCTTGTGTATGAATAGTAGCGGATTTATTTCACTTACTTTTCGATTTATAACTTAACTTTAAAGATAAAAAACTAACTTTGATTAAGCACTAAAACCGCTATTATTTATACACGTTGTTGTGTTTTCGTACTTTTTTTCGTTCAGTTCGTAGCGTTGGCGAAGACTTACTCTTTTACAGTTTTGGTGTAGCGTTGGTTGGTGCGACTGGAAATGTGTATGGCTTTTAGCGTTTGGCAATTCCAATTTTTATAAATATATTTGCATACTATAATTAGCGATTAATATGATTTCAGACTATAAAATTTCAAGAAGAAACGACTTTCAGGATTTAAAGAATAATCTAAGTAAAGATTCGATTTATTCTGATGATGATGCTATAGTTTGTGAAGGTGATTCTTTAGAAATATTAAAATCTATTCCAAACAAGTCTATTTCTCTTATTTTAATTGACCCACCATATCATAGTACAAAGAAAAAGAATATTAAAAATGATACTGCTTTTTCAAATGATGATGAATTTATCACTTGGATAAATGATTTTTCTAAAGAATGGTTAAGAATATTGAAGCCAAATGGTTCTTTATATTTATTCTGTTCTTCTAAGATGTCGGCTAAATTAGAAGTATGTTTATCTGAAAGGTTTAATGTCCTTTCTCACGTTGTCTGGTCAAAACCTAACGAGCCAGGATTTGATGGATGGAAAGGTAAAATGAAAAAAGAATCCTTAAGACAATGGTATGCACATTCCGAACGAATTCTTTTTTTAGAACCCGCTGTCGAAGGAAATTTAGGTAGAAGTTGTTTTGCTAAATTTCTTAGAGAACAAAGACTTAAATCTGGATTATCTGGTCATCAGTTGACTGAATATACTGGTGCTTATGGAAAGGTTAATCACGGTGGTGCAGTCTCAAATTGGGAAACAGGTAGAAACGTACCGAGTAAGGAACAGTATCAAAAAATTTGTAAAGCATTTTTGGAAACTGGTAAAATTAAAGTGTTGCCACCTTATGAAGATGTTATTCGTCCCTTTAATGTTAATAAAGAAGTTGAATTTACAGACGTTTGGGATTTTTACTCTGTTCGACCTTACAAAGGTAAACATCCAGCTGAAAAACCTTTAGATATGTTAGAACATTGCATTCAGAGTTCTTCATATGAAGAGGATATAGTTTTAGATTGTTTTGCTGGTTCTGGTAGTACAGCTGTTTCTGCATTGTTAAATAATAGAAAAACTATTTCTGTTGAGTTAGATAATGACTGGGCTTTAGCAATTAAGAAACGTTTAGAAAAGTTTAAAGATGATGAACTTACTCAAAAAGTTTCTAAAGAGTTAATTATGAAAAGAACAAAAGCCTTTATAAAAACAGAAGCAAAAGAAAAAGTGATGACTCTTTTTAATCAATAGTGAAACCTTCTTTTTTATTTCTTTCAATTACAGAACTCATCCACTTTAATGTTTCTTCAATACCAGAATCTTTGACTACAACATTACAATGATGGTGTCCCCAACCTAGATTGTATGGTCTATGGTTAAATGAACCAGTTCGAAGTTCGTCAATGTGAAACAAATTAAGTTGAGTTACTGTTAAGTCAGATACTTCACGACCTTCAGCTTGAAGGACTTTACTATAAAAACCATTTGCTGATATTTCCTCTAAACACAAAGGACAAATTGTATTTCCTGCATTATTCAGAATTCTTTTGTCATTAAGTGTTTTGAAATCTGTTAATTTTAATTTTTTGGCAATTTCTGCATTTATTTTAATTCTTTCATCTACTTCTTCGTTTGACATTCCTTGTTCCATACTAACAGCTTTTGAATCGATACAATTCCAATAAATGTATTCTAGTTGAGTATGACACTTTTTTATTGTGTCCAAATTTGCGTATTCATAAACACGTATTCCAGCACCTTTTAAGCTACTTGTATTAAATCCTTCTCTGATTTTAGAATCTTTAGCGGAAGTGGTTGCAGGAACTCTAGCCACATATTGACCTCCTAAAGGTGAAGTTCTTGATGTTGCTGGTGTTAATTTTTGAGTATGAGGATTGTAATTATTCCATTGACTTCTAGAGTAATAAAATATAAGTGCATTATGACCAATTTCTAAACCTTGCTCTTTAAGGTTTTCTTTGAAACCTTTAATTGTATAATATTCTTCAGGGTTGATTAAAACTATAAAATCATTTTCGTAAAAGTCAGCTTTAATATCTGAATTTAAGCAAACAGAAAGTTGTGAATATGGGATTAAGACAGTATTATTTCTATTTACCCTGTTTTGATAAATAACGTCATCATCTGCTCCTCTAGTTTGACCAGTTTTATAAATTTTACTTTTTAGAAGTTTTGGTAATTTTGGTGCTCGCTTGCTCAATTGCCTGTAGTTTTAAATTAATTCAGATATTTCTACCTCTAAAGCTTTGGCAATTTTTTCAATATTAATTAAGGTAATATTTTTCTCAGCTCGTTCAATCATTCCGATATAAGTTCTATGTACGTCAGCCTTATGAGCTAACTCTTCTTGAGATAACTTTTTACTTTTTCTCAATTCACGAACTCTATTTCCGAACTTTTTAAGAATTTCTGCTGTTGCTTCCATTGCTAATTTTAGTATGCACAAATCTAAGTTTTGATTCGTGAATAAACTACATACTAAAGTTAGCATATTAAGTATTCAAGCGTTGGGGAATTTTAGCTCTTTTGGTTTTTTGAGCGTTGGACTTTAGCTTTGGCAAAAACCGAAAGTGCTAAAATATGCGGTTGGGTCAGTATGAAACACAACGTGTTTGTATATGGTTTGTTGCGTGTTTTAAGCAACTAATTTAGTAAATAATTACCGACCAAGAAAGTCCGCGAGGACTTTCGTAAGTAGGCGAGAAGCCAGCAATAAATTATATACGGTGTTACCTGCTGGCTTTTTCATTTTCATAGTCCCAATATAATTGTACAAAACCGTTTATAGATTGAAGTCTTAATGTTAGGTTTTCAAATTTCCATTTTCTTCCTTCCCACTTTTCATTGTTATATTCATCTGGTTTTAATTCTCCCTCGTTATTTAAGTCTGTTCCAAAATATATTAATAATCGTTTGACTAGGATTTCTACTTCTTTTGGTATAATGAACCAATTAGTTGGCTTATCTTGACTTAAAAAGGTTGAACTTTCTTCTGATTCATCTGTTGGGTAAAAGCAAATAATTTTATTAAAAAAACCAAATAAAAAGAATGGAAAATAGTATGTCTTGTAAATTCCGTCTTCAGTTTTTGATTCATAAAAATTTTCTGAATTAAGAATGTCTTGTATGATTCTTAAATCTACTATTGGATTGTTATAATCTAAAAATTTTTTGTAAAAATCGATGAACTCATCTGGTTTAAACACTCTTGTATTGATGTTCAGTTTTTCATAGACTTTTTTGGTCTTTTTATAAGACTTCTTGTCATTAATCACATAAATATTACAAGTAGAAGCAAAAGAAGCGTGAAATCCATCATCAGTTGTATTTTTGAATGTTTCCTTTCTTCCTTTTTTTATATTCACTTTATCTTCTTGATAACCGTGCATATCTAGTTTAAGATATTCATTTGTAATGTCATCAAACCATTGTGGACTGTATTTTGATTCCTGTTTTAATTGGTCAAGTGAAACACCTAGTTTGTCATAACTTTTTTGAATTAAATCAAAAGGGTTTTCTGTGTCGAAAATTTTATCTCTATTGATTCCTGTACCACTTTGGACAGTTTGCCTTAAATCTTTGTAACCTTCTAATTCGTTCAGATTGAAGTTCATTTTACTGAAACTTTTAAAAAATCCGTCCATTGTTGGGTTTTCTTTTAAGCCAGGAAACATTTTATCCATAATTTTAGAACTTTCCGGATTATCGAAAGCTTGCTTAAAAGATTCCTCGATAGGTAAAGATTTGAGTAAGTCAAATATTGGTTTTACTAGACTTTTAGATAATTCATCATCTTCAAAATTTTTCATTAATCCATCAATGCTCAAATCGGTAAAGGTGTCTTTGTCCGAGATATTTTGCTCGAATAATTTTTTTGGCGGATAAAAATCTAGAACAATTCCTTTACCATTATTAAATAGACAATATTCGTTGGTAACGCTTGAAATAAATTCTAAATCAGAATTAATATATTCTTTTTGTTCAGGTGAATTATTGAAGTTTGAAGATAAATCGTTTATATGTGATGTTGAAAACGGAATTAATAATTTTTCGTTGTCTTGAATTATTTCTTTTAACTCGGAATGCTTACCGTTTTTCATTTGTGATAGAACATTCCAGTCAAAATATATTTTAATCATTTTTTAGTATTTCAAGGCGTATGAGTGAGTTCAGCTTGCAGGTAACGCATAAATATGTGCAATAGGTATTATAAATAAGAAAGATACAATAATCTTTGAAATTCAATACCCATGGGCGTTTAAAAATTATTCGGTAATTGAGCAGAAAATATATCATTGTTGTATTTTAGTTTTTGATATATTTTTTGATGAATCAAAAATAACATGTATTTTAACTTTTTATTATAGTATTTATTTCTATTACGACTGTTCTTTAATTTCAATTAAAAGTTACATTTGGGAGAAGTTTATTTACACAATATTATTCAAAAATCTACATCCTTGATTAAAGCCTAAATTTCACTGTAATCAGCTTGAAAATATTTTTTTGAGCTATTAATGGCAAAAATTGGCTAAAGGTACCATGGCTTTATTTTAGAAGTAATTTAATGAAACAAAAGCAAAGTCGAGTGTTCTTTATTATTTAGCGGGTATGTTCTAGGTGCTTGATGTATCTACAGATAAGTTATGATAGGCTCATTAATAGCATTCAAAAGTAAAGTTGCTTTAAAAATAGAGAACCGACCGACTAGTTTGTTTTTTAGTGGTAAAAAGGGTTGTGAATTGTTAGAGGTAACGATAGTGATCACAATTGTATCGATTAAATGTAAAGATTACTTCGTTAAATGGTCGGCCGCGGTATTTGACAAACTAAATGGTCTGTTTTTTGGGTGTGTAAAACTATCAGGGCTTGAATAAACTTTGTTGTTTAAACGGACTCTCATGGTTCAATAACCACTGTTTTCTATGCAATCCGCCAGCGTAACCGGTTAGTGCTCCATCAATACCGATTACCCTGTGACAAGGTATCACTATCCATAACGGATTTCTACCATTTGCTGATGCTGCGGCTCTAATTGCTTTTGGATCTCCTAAAGATTTTGCAAGTTCTAGGTACGATGTAGATTTTCCGTAAGGTATGTTCTGTAATTCTACCCAAACCTTTTTTTGAAATTCGGTTCCTTCAGGGTTGAGTGTTAAGTTGAATTTGGTTCTTTCCCCTTTAAAATATTCGTTAAGTTGATAAACGGCATCTTCCAAAGATTCTGGAATAACATCTGTTAAAGGTTCATCGTGATTAAGTACGGTTATAGAGGATAATCCTTCAGCATCGCCGATAATTTTGGCAATTCCTAACGGTGTTTTAATAAAAGCGATATCCTTCATGTTATTTTCTATTCATCTGGTGAAGTTGGTTTTTCAATAACTCCGGTAGCTTTAGCGCGTACTTCCCAGTTCTTTCTGGCAAGACTTTGTAAATCGGCAATATTATCGCTCTCATCCATTATTTCGAGCCCTAGTAGCGTTTCTATAACATCTTCCATAGTCACTAAACCGCTAACGGACCCATATTCATCGACCACTAGGGCAATTGCCTCACGTTTTTGAATGAATATTTCAAATAATGTTGGGATCGGAGTGCTTCTACGGGTCACTAAAATCTCTCGCTTGATTTCCTTTAAAGGAGTTTCTCCATTTTTATTGATCATCTCCTCAAGAACATTATCCTTGAGTACAAAACCGGTAATGTTATCTATTTTATCTGTAAACACAGGAATACGGGAGAAACGAAGTTTAGGATTATCTTTAAAAAAATCGGCTATCGTCTTTTCATCGGATGCTATTTTCATTACTGCACGTGGCGTCATAATGTCTTTTACCAGTACTTCATCAAATTTCAACAAGTTTTTAATGATGGTAGATTCAGATTTTTCAAAAACACCTTCTTCATGTGCCATATCTGTCATAGCATGAAAATCTTCTCTGCTTAATACACTACCATGGTGTTTGCCACCACCTACCATTTTGGTAAATAGGCGAAGTAACCATAAAAGGCCTGTATATTTTAGGCCTAAAACCATAATATTCAATGCTTTGGTCGAGAAATTAGCAAGTTGTTTCCAATAAGTAGCGCCTATCGTTTTCGGGATAATTTCAGAAGCGACCAAAATTAGAATGGTCATTATCGTCGATACGACCCCGACCATTAGATCTTCAGTAAATTCTATACCAAATATAGAACTGGTTTCGCTACCGTAAAGTTCTGCATAGGCAGCCTTTGCTTGTACACCTACCAATATGGCACCAACAGTATGGGCAATAGTGTTTATGGTTAGAATTGCGATCAGAGGTTGATCGACATCTTTCTTAAGTGCCTCTAGGGTTTTAGCATAGGTTTTACCTTCTTTCATTTTTACATTTATGAAAGTGGGAGTTATACTCAATAATACTGCTTCTAAAATAGAGCACAGAAAGGAGAAGAAAATAGAAATGAACGCGTAAAATATCAGTAAGCCCATAGGGTGGTTTTATAGACCGAAGATATTAATAAAAATACTAAGGTCTGTGCTGTTTTGCCTTATCTAATGCCTGATAAAATACTTGTTGAATGGACGAACGAATATTCAAGGCGTAAATATTACGATTTTCTCTGGTCGGATAAACCCTGTTCGATAAGAAAACATATACCAATTGATGTTTTGGATCTGCCCAAACAAAGGTGCCTGTAAAGCCGCTATGGCCAAAACTGCTAGCACTTACTTCTGGTGCAGGATAGGCATCTGCAATACCAAAGGTGTTATTCTTTAGATAAGGTTTGTCAAAACCCAAACCTCTACGGTTGTCATTTGTAGGGTATTGAACCATGGTAAATTCTTTTAATGTGTTTTCTGAAATATAGCGCTTGCCGGCATAAACTCCGTTTTGCACGAACATTTGCATGATGATCGCTAAATCACTTGCAGTACCGAATAATCCTGCGTTACCTGAAACGCCACCCAATAATGATGCATTTTCATCATGTACCCAGCCTTGTGTTAAGGTATGTCTGTAGATGGTATCGACCTCAGTTGGAACAATTTTGTTGCTGAAATTCTTGGTGCTTGGTAAAAACCCAAAAGTTTTCATACCAAGTGGTTTGTAAAATTTCTGCTCTATAAAATCCTCATAGGGCATACCCGTAATTTGAGCGATTAGTTCAGGGAAAATAAGAAAAGGGAGTCCCGAATACTTATATTTTTTTTCAACCGAAACCTCAGAACGATTTATGATGCGGTACATTTTTCGGTTGAATCTATTTTTTACATAGATACCTTCATAGGCTTCGTTGCTAAATCTGCTGTTCGGTTTATTGCGGATAAACCTATTTTTAAACCGATTGTTATTTTTTAGGCTCTCGTTAAGGAAGACGATGTAGGGTTGCAAACCAGATTGGTGTGCTAAAATTTCCCTAAGTGTAATGTTTCTTTTGTCCTTACGTTTTCTCCAAGGTTTCCAATAGGTGCTAAAAGGCTTATCTAAATCTAACTTGCCTTCATCGACTAACTTCATGATTGCAGGTAAGGGGCCTAAAATTTTGGTAATCGAAGCTAAATCATAAATATCATTTAAGGCAACAGGTCGAATGCTATCATAGGTATGAAATCCGTAGGTGTTATGAAAAATGATATTGCCGGCCTTAGCTATTAAAATCTGTGCACCTGGAAAAGCATTATTTTTTATACCAGTTGTTATAATACTATCTACTTTTCGATAAATAAAAGTAGAATCCAATTCAAATACTGCTAGGGGTGATTCTTGTAAACCAGATCCTGCCGGAAGCAAAAGTGGTTGCTTTTTTTGAACTTGCGCTACTAGCGCAGAACAAAATAAACCAAAAAGTATAAAAAGATAGTTACGCATGTAAATAGGGTTTAACCTAACAGTTTTACCGCATCTTTTGCAAAGTAGCTGGCTATGATATTAGCACCTGCTCTTTTAATTGCGGTCAATTGTTCCATCATTACGGCATCATGATCTAGCCATCCTTTTTCAGCGGCTGCTTTTACCATGGCATATTCTCCCGAAACTTGATATACGGCAACCGGTACATCTACTTCGTTCTTTATTTCACGAACAATATCCAAATAACAAAGTCCTGGTTTTACCATAACGATATCTGCACCTTCCTCAATGTCCAATTGAGTTTCGCGAATAGCTTCAAAACGGTTGGCAAAATCCATTTGATATGTTTTTTTATCCTTAGGTACATTTTTGATATCTACCGGGGCAGAATCCAATGCATCTCTGAACGGACCGTAAAAAGCACTGGCATATTTTGCGCTGTAGGCCATAATACCAGTATTGGTATATCCCTCATCTTCTAAAGCCTCACGAATACTGAGAATACGACCATCCATCATATCACTTGGGGCAACAAAATCTGCACCTGCCTTGGCGTGAGAAACACTCATTTCTGCTAAAACTTCAACACTTTCGTCATTTAAAATCTGTCCCTCGGCAACAATACCATCATGACCGTAAGAAGAGTAGGGGTCAAGGGCAACATCGGTCATCACCAACATATCTGGACATGCGTTTTTAACCGTTTTAACTGCTAATTGCATTAATCCGTTTTCATTTAAAGCCTCAGAACCATTATTATCCTTTAAATTATCGGGCACTTTTACAAAAAGTAAAACAGAACGCAGACCCATTTTCCAAAGTTCTTTGACCTCTTTTGTAATATTATCTAAACTAAGGCGGTAATAATTGGGCATAGAAGCGATTTCTTCTTTAATTCCTTTGCCCTTCACTACAAATAAGGGCACTAAGAAATCGCTTGGTGAAATAATGGTTTCCCTAACCAAACTACGTATAGCTTTTGAACTTCTTAATCTACGGTTTCTTACTAATGGATACATTTTCTATTTTTAGACATATCAAATTTACCTATTATTCGTTAGATTATAGAACCCAGTAATTACTTTCATTTGACTTTTGACAATCTTAGATTCAAGTTTTCTTGGCGTAACTATCAACAGAAGTTTTTAGATAGTTTTCAAGAACACATTAAAGATGAACATTTACATGTTATTGCCCCACCTGGTTCTGGTAAAACCATACTCGGTTTAGAAATGTTGATTCGTATTGGTAAGCCTACATTGGTTTTGGCACCAACATTAACAATTAGAAATCAATGGCGCTCTAGATTACTAGAGTTTTTTACGGGCGACACTACTTTTAATAACTATTCGCTAAATATTAAATCTCCTAGCGACATTACCTTTTCAACATATCAATCTTTATTTGCGCTTTCCAAATCGTTTGGTGATACTACCAAACAAAAACTATTGGCCTATATAAAAAAATATAAAATTAAGACCTTGGTATTGGATGAGGCGCATCACCTTAAAAATGAATGGTGGTATTGTTTGTATATTTTAAAGGAAATTGAAGGTCTTACGGTAGTTTCATTGACTGCCACGCCGCCATACGATAGTTCAGCAACAGAGATTAACCGTTATTTTAGTTTATGTGGACCTATAGATGATGAAATTGCTGTGCCGGATCTTGTTAAAAATGGAGACTTATGTCCGCATCAAGATTTTGTGTACTTTTCAAAACCAGAAAAGGCTCAAATACGTTATATCGTAAATTATAGAGAGCAAATATTAAACTTTACGAATAGCCTTATTGCGAACACATCTTTACAAGAAAAGTTGATTGCGCTAGATTTTTATGCAAATCCCAAAGAATCGTTAGAGTATATTTATCAATATCCTACTTTTTACTCTTCTATTATAATTTACTTGAATTCCTGTGGTTATACCTTAAATGAAAATAACCTTAAAATACTCGGGTTTTCTGGTAACGATATAGAATTTCCCAGTTTTACCTACAAATGGTCAGAATCATTGCTACAGCAGCTGTTGGTAGATCAACGGGAAACTTTTACAGCTTTTGAGGACATTTTGCTGCCATTGGAAAAGGAATTAAAGCGAATTGGGGTATTAGAAAATAAACGGATAAACTTTGTTGGCGATGAGGTTTTGTATAGAAACCTATCTAATAGTCCAAGTAAACTTGAAAGTATATTTCAAATTGTAAAGAATACCGATAAAAATCTAGGTAGTTCCGCAAGAACGGTAATCCTGGCAGATTTTATTCGTAAAGAGTTTTTGAATTTTGAAGGTGGTCATACCAAAATCTTAAATAAACTAGGGGTAGTACCTATTTTCAAATACATATTGGCCAAGCAGTTCGTTAAAGATACATTAGGTGTGTTAACCGGTTCTTTGGTAATTCTTCATGAAAATGCCTTGCCACATTTAAAGCAATTACTTGTTATAGATAAGTTGGTCATAAATCCTGTAGAGGGTTCTGAAGGTTATGTATATATTCAAGTGCCCGATCAACTAAAAAATATAATTACAGAATGTATTACACAACTGTTTGAAGACGGAGCGATAAAAACACTGATCGGTACAAAAGCATTTCTGGGTGAAGGCTGGGATGCACCTTGCATTAATACTTTAATTCTGGCTTCTTATATAGGTTCTTTTGTTTCTTCCAATCAAATGCGGGGACGTGCAATTCGTGTCGATTCAAAAAATCTTGATAAGATTGGAACAATCTGGCATTTGGCTTGTTTGGATCCTACCGCTGATGACGGCGGTAAGGATATGGTGAAATTGCAACAACGGTTTGAAGCCTTTACAGGTGTATCGTTACGTGATGAAATCTATATTTCTAATGGAATAGACCGACTGGTATTGCCTTTGAATTGGTCTGGAACTGTCGATTTAACAACAATTAATGAAAACATGCTGTCTGCAGCGCAACAGAAATCAGATATTAAGGATAGATGGACAGAGGCTATCGAAACGGGTAATGTTTTGGTACGAGAACTTAAGATTCCTTTTGGTAAAGAAAAGCCATTTGCTAAAACAAAACGATTAAATGCGCTCAATGCGGGTAAGTATGTAATGCTTCAAGTGGTATTCGGAGTTTCTTTATTTGTTCCTCAATTCATGATTAAGAATATGGGAGCAATTTTAGATAAGGGCATATTACAAGTAATTTATTTATTCTGTACGGCCCTTATTATTGGTTTTGGCCCGAAAACATTTAAAGCCTTGAAACTCTATTTTATGTTTGGCAATCAATATAAAAAGACCAAGAAAATTGGAAAAGCATTATTGGGTTATCTGTTAGATAATAAGACATTGTATTTTGAATCTATAAATGCAATGATATACACAGAGCAAACCCTAAAGGGTACTTTTTCAATTTACTTAAAAGATGCTAGTCAGCATGATAGTAATGTGTTTATCTCTATGTTGGAAGAGGTTATTGCACCAATAGACAATCCTAGATATTTAATGATTAACGGTAATTTTATAAATAAGAAACTCGGCATTAGAAATTACTATGTAGTACCGAAGAATATTGGTAAAAATAAAACCGAAGCAGTTAGATTCAAACGATATTGGAAAAAACATGTAGATGGTTCTAAAGTTGTATTTACGCGAACTTTAAATGGGAGAAAAGAGTTGTTGAAAGCACGCTTCTCTCATCTTAAATATCAATTTGAGGAAGTTTCTAAAAAAGCGATTACCTGGAAATAGCGATGTTTTGGTGGATTGAAAATCTAGATTTCTATGTTTCATACTAAATATCAAACTCCATCACCTGATATTTTACGCGAACACCAAAATAGTTACATTGTATATTGACACCACGCTCAGAAAGTTGCTTTGCAGACAATATTGTCTTGTTCGATTTCTGTGAGCAATAGTGCGTCAAAGAAGTATAAGCCGAACCCGTAACCGGATTTTCGGATATACCACATGTTTTTTAGAATGCCATCGCTAGTTATTATATAATTTATTGAAAAGACTAATATATAAAATTATAAAAATTACGCTTATAGAAAGTGATGCTGTAATACGTTCATCATTATAAAACATAAAACCAATGGTATTAAGTGTATAAAAGTATAGAGATCAGAAATTAGTTGCATGTAATTTAATTTTCTAGCCTAGACTTGGTGTGTTTGTAGGAGATACTGGGTATAAACTTGCCCACACTCTGCTTTTGCCATTCATCTTAAAGCCTATAGCACGAAATAAAAAGAACAGGATTAAAGATAAAACGCGACGTTTCACCAATTTTTAGCTTCTCATTTCATCTATTTTCAAAGTGATGTATTATGTACAAATGAAAAACTCAAGTAACTTTTATTATTGGGTATAAATTCGGTTATCTTATCAGGAAAAGCTTCTTTGTAATGTGAATTTTGAGCAGAACATATATAGATTGAGCAAAGTAAACTCAATACTAGTAGTGTTCTTACACCCATGCTTTAGGTTCTTTTAAAACTTGTAACAAGCGTTCTTCTTCACCACCTACTTTTGGGTGATAGTCGTATTGCCATTGTACATGTGGCGGTAGACTCATTAAAATACTTTCGATACGCCCATTGGTCTTTAGACCGAATAAAGTACCTTTATCATGAACCAAGTTGAATTCAACATATCTACCTCTTCTAATTTCTTGCCAATCCCTCTGTTCCTTGGTATATTGTATTTTTTCTCTTTTTATAACAATTGGTATATAGCTGTTTAAAAAGCTATTTCCTACTTCAGTGACGAAGCCATACCAATCTTGCATATCCATTTCTGGTGTTGCTTTGCAGTAGTCAAAGAAAAGTCCGCCAACACCTCTTGCCTCATTTCTATGCGTGTTCCAAAAATAATCATCGCAACGTTTTTTATAAATGTCGTAGAATGTTGAGTTGTGTTTATCACAAGCATCTTTGCAGACCTTATGGAAATGTTCGGCATCTTCGTCAAAGAGATAGTAGGGCGTTAAATCTTGACCACCACCGAACCATTGATCTACAACTTCGCCGTCTTTTCCGTACATCTCAAAAAAACGCCAGTTTGCATGAACAGTGGGTACCATAGGACTCTTCGGATGTAGCACTAAACTTAATCCGCAGGCGAAAAACTTTGCGTCTTCTACGCCAAAATAAGCTTTCATACTATCCGGAAGTTCTCCATGCACACCTGAAATATTTACGCCTCCTTTTTCAAAAACAGCGCCACTTTCTATAACACGGGTTCGACCGCCGCCACCTTCCGGGCGTTCCCAAATGTCCTCTTTGAATGTAACTTTGCCATCTATTTCTTCAAGTTTTGAAGTGATGGTATCTTGAAGTTGTTGTATGTAAGCGTAAAATTTATCCTTCATTCCTTAAGATATAAAGTTCCATGTCTAACGGGTCTTCGTTAGGCGGAGTGTGTTCTTTTAATAGTGTCTCTTTCCAAATATAGCCACAATTTTCTGCTACCTTAATACTGCCGAGATTTGTTTTGTGTACGATTATTCTAAGTCGTTTTAGCTGTTGTTCGTTCAGTCCCCATTCTGAAATGGTTTTAACGGCTTTGGTAGCCAAACCTTTTTTTTTATGGGTATATGCCGTGCAATATGCTACTTCAGCTTCTCTTGTTGCTCGTCTCAATTCTTTCAAATAAACCAGCCCTACAATTTTTCTCTTTTCAGATTCTTTAAGTGTGAACAAATACTCTTTGCCCGATAGAAAATCTGATACTTTTTCAAGAACAAAAATATTGGACAAGGTCGGATTCAAATTTGCCGCCACCGTCTTAGGAAAGTACCGTTTTATATAATCTGTATTTGCACAAATAAAATCGCACAAACGCCATCCATCTCTCTCTGAAATCGGATTTATTTCGAATTCTTGAAGTTGAAATGAATTCATAGTACGATGATAATATCAACGGTAATTTGTCTATTTCATTTTACAGCAACTAGTCTTGCTTATATTCTTTAACGGCGTCAATAAAAGCTTTGGCATTTTCAACCGGTACATTTGGTAAAATACCATGACCTAAGTTAACCACGTAACTATCCTTACCAAATTCATTGATCATTTGGTGTACCATTTTTTTAATTTCAGAAGGTGGAGATAATAAACGTGATGGGTCAAAGTTACCTTGTAAGGTAATCTTACCGCCACTTAAATAACGTGAGTTCCTGGCGGAGCAGGTCCAGTCAACACCCAATGCAGAAGCACCTGATTTTGCCATATCGCCTAGAGCGAACCAGCATCCTTTTCCAAATACGATAACCGGAGCTTCGTCTTTTAATGCATCTATTATTTGCTGAATATATTTCCAAGAGAATTCTTGATAATCTGTTGGGGACAACATGCCTCCCCAAGAATCAAATACTTGTACAGCATTAACACCTGCAGCAACTTTTGCTTTTAAATATGCAATAGTGGTATCGGTTATTTTTTGAAGTAATTCATGCGCAACTACAGGCTGTGTAAAGCATAGTTCTTTAGCCTTGTCGAATGTTTTACTGCCTTGACCTTGTACACAGTAACAAAGAATTGTCCATGGTGAACCTGCAAAACCTATCAACGGAATTTCGTCATTCAGTTTTTCTTTAGTGGCTTTTATGGCTTCCATCACGTAACCTAAGTTCTCGTGAACATCTGGTACGATTACGCTATCCAAATCTTTTTGATTACGAATAGGATTCGGTAAATAAGGACCAAAATTTGGTTTCATTTCCACATGAATATTCATTGCTTGTGGGATCACCAAAATATCACTGAATAGTATAGCAGCATCCATACCGTATCTACGGATGGGTTGTACCGTAATTTCCGATGCCAACTCAGGAGTCTGACACCTGGTAAAGAAGTCATACTTTTCTTTGATTGCCATAAATTCAGGTAAATATCTACCCGCCTGACGCATCATCCATACTGGTGGTCTTTCTACAGTTTCACCTTTTAATGCTTTTAGAAATAAGTCGTTTTTTAAGGTCATATTCTTTTAATAGCTTTTAGCTGCTAGCCATTGGCTTTTAGCTATTTTTTATTTTGCTAATTAGACTATTAATCATTTTAGATTCTATTGAAATTAATTCAAAAATTATCTTCAAGTCTTCACTGTCTAAAAAATTCAATTCTTCTGATATTATTAATTGAGTTTCAACTTCAAAAAGGGAACCTAGTGCAATCTCTAAAAAGCGTTTAAATTCAACTTCACTATTTCGACTGCATCCTTCGGCAATATTAGAAGGAACTGAAACTGTAGCTCTTGAAAGTTGACTTTTTAGTCCGAATTTTTCGTCATTCGGCAATTTTTGTACTAAACTATAAACATGCTTAACTATGGTAATTCCATTTTTCCATATTTCAAGCTTTTTAAAGTTTCTCATAATATATTAAAAAAGCCAAAGGCTAAAAGCCGATAGCTATATGCTAATCAACATAATCCCTGTTCACAAGTTCAATAACACTTTCTACTGTAGGTATTTTGGCAACTTTTACTTTTTTGAAATGTTCTCTAGCTGCTTTTGCAGTAGTTTCACCAATACAGTAGGCAACCCTGTCAGTTGAATTTTCTTTAAGGTAACTTTCAACGTTCGACGGGCTGAAGAACATAATGCCTTTTGCACTTGCCGGTATCGCTTTACCAGAATGTTTAGTTCTATATGCTTCTATAGCATTGACTTCAATATTGTTTTCCTCTAAAATGTTAGGTAGCTCTTCTAAACTTAGATTACCATGAAAATAGGTAACCTCGGTACCATCAATAAACTCAACTAAATGGTTGGCTAAATCTTTTGCATTGTTTTCATAATGCGTGATTTTGCCGAATGCATTTTTTAATAGTCTTCGTGTTTTTCTGCCTACACAATAAATGTTTTCAAAATCTAATTCTGCTGCACTTCTACTGGCTAAAACTGCTTCAACCGCATTTCTGCTGGTGAAAACTACATTTTTATGTGTCTTTTTCAGTACGATAGGCGAAATACGATTCGGATTTATTTTTATAAAATCGTCTGAATCTGCATTTACAGATATGTTTAATAATAACTGTTGCTGCGGAGTCAGTTTCTTGGTAGAGAATACATTTATTTCTAAACCGGCATTTGCCAATTCCGTCATCAATCTTTTGCCTCCTCTGGCTAAAATACTTTTGGCACAGTCAATACCTAAATTTTGGTGTTTACCTAGTGGTGCAGTTAATTCAGCTTCCAGCTTTTTACTTCCATCAACATTTAGTAATACCCCTTTAAGCGTAACAATATTTTCTTTGTTGATATACGATAAGGCACCAATCGGTGCACTACAACCACCTTCTAATTCTCTAAGAAATTCTCTTTCTAAAGTTACACAGGTGTCTGTTTCTTCATGGTTCAGCTGAACACATGCTTCAAGAACTTCATCATCATTTTCCATAGCGACTACCATAATTGCCCCTTGTGCGGGTGCGGGTAGCATCCATGTAAGTCCGATAGTATTTTCAGGTTCCAAGCCAATACGTTCCAAGCCGGCAGCAGCGAAAATAGCACCGTTCCATTCATTGTTGTATAACTTCTCTAATCGGCGATTAACATTTCCTCTTAGGTCTACTACGGTGTGTGTCGGGTACCTGTTCAGCCATTGTGCTTGTCTACGCAAACTGCCTGTAGCAATAACGGCATCTCGAGAACCTAAAAATTCTTCATTGTCTTTAAATGCCATGATATCCATATAATTACCGCGTTTTAATACTGCAGCTTTTACGATACCTTGGGGTAGGGCAGTTGGGACATCTTTCATTGAATGTACGGCAATATCGATATCGCCATTGATCATGGCAACATCTAATGTTTTGGTAAAAACCCCGGTAATGCCCAGCTCGTATAAAGGTTTGTCAAGTATTAAGTCTCCGGTAGATTTTACCGGTATTAATTTTACTTTATGCCCTAATGCTTGTAGTTGGTTTTTAACGGTATTCGCCTGCCATAGCGCTAATTCGCTATCGCGTGTGCCTAATCGTATTACTTTACTCATTTTTCGTCCAATTCTAATTGAAATACTTTTTGGATAAATTCTAGACTTGAATTGGAATCTACCGTGTCATCTTTAAGATGATTTGCAAATTGTTTCGTAATTTTTTGAATGATGCGATTCGTGACTAAATCCGCTTGGTGCGGATTAAAATCGACCGTTTTTTTAGATTGGTAGTCTAGTTCTTCATCCTTAATGGTCTTTAATTTCTTCTTCAAGGCCTTAATGACAGGAGCGAATTTTCTAGTTTCTAACCACTGATTAAAATCGTGTTTTACTTCTTCGTTTATTGCTTCAGCATCAGGAATAAACTGCTTTCTTCGCTCTAAGGTTTCATCGGTCATTTGAGATAAATGATCTAAATGAATAACAGATACATTGTCCATTTCCGAAACAGAAACATCAACGTTCTTTGGAACCGATAAGTCTAATATCAGTAAAGGTTTATTAGTATAAATCAGTTCTTTGGTAATCGTGGGTTTTTGAGCGCCCGTAGCAACGACCAAAATATCAGAGGTTCTTATTTCTGCTTGTAAATCGCCATAATCTTTCACCTTTAGGTTAAACTTACCGGCAATTTGTTCGGCTTTTCCTTTGGTTCTATTGATTAGGGTGATATGCGGATTCTTAGTATGCTTTATTAAATTTTCGCATGTGTTACGACCGATTTTCCCTGTTCCGAATAATAGAATGTTCTTTTGAGATACATTTTCAACAGAACGCATAATGTATTGTACAGAAGCGAATGCTACTGAAGTTGCGCCAGAAGAAATTTCGGTTTCATTCTTAATACGCTTGCTGGCTTGAATGATACTGTTACAAAGTCGTTCTATAAAAGGATTGGCAATGCCCAATTCTTTAGAACGCTTGAAACTATGCTTTAATTGACTGATGATTTCAAAATCGCCTAAAATCTGACTATCCAATCCTGTTCCTACTCGAAAGAGGTGATTGATAGCCTCTTTATTTTTGAATATATATGCCACTTCTTGAAAGGCTTCAACGGTACCGTTAGAATGATCACAAAGTAATTTTATAAGTTGAAAAGGATGTTGGGCAAATCCATGCAACTCTGTACGGTTACAAGTCGAAGTTACCAATAAACCGTCAATTCCTTGATTTTTGGCTTCGATCAATAATTTGTTTACAGCTACTTCGTCTAAACTAAATTTACCCCGCGCCTCAGCATCGGCTTTTTTGTAGTTAAGACCGATGGTATAAAAGGAGTTGTGTTTTGAAATGTGATAGTCCTTCATAAAGCGGATACAAAAATATGCGCATCAATTTAATAAAAACAACGCTAGAGGTACAATTAATGTCGTCTGCCGAATTTTTAGACAAAATATGACATATATCAGTTTATTAACCATAAATTTATGGAGTTTTCAACGAATACATAGTATTTTATTTAGATACTTTCTAAATAGATTAAAAATCGATTTAATAAAATGGAGATAAAAAGTAACGCTCAAGGGTCATATGAAGAAGTTTTGATTGAGGACGGATTTTATGTACTCAAATTTCAAAATGAAGAGGATGCCGTAGCGCAGTATATACGAGAGATTAATAAACGCTTCATTCAATTTCATTTCTGTTTAAAGGGTAGCGGAACCTATATTTTTAATCAGGGAAATTATAGTTTAAATGTAAAAGAGGAGAATTCTTTGTTGTTATATAACACACAGTTAGATCTTCCTTTAAATTTAAATCTGAACCCGAAATCATCTTTGGTTTCCGTTGTTATGACCTTGCGAAAATTTCATTCGCTGTTTACGACAGAGGCAGATTACATTCCTTTTTTAAGCGCTGACAATAAGGAGAAAAAGTATTATGCTCAAGAGCCTTTTTCACCATCAATCGCGGTAATTTTGAGTCAGATTGTCAATTTTAATCTGCATCCATCTATAAAATCATTGTACGTAAAAGGCAAGATTTATGAATTGATAGCTTTGTATTTTAATAAAAACCCCAATGCCGATATTGAACAATGTCCTTTTTTAGCAGATGAGGAGAATGTAAAAAAGATAAAGAAAGCCAAAGAAATTATTTTGTCGAATATGGTAGAGCCACCAACCTTGGCAGAACTTTCAAGTGAAATAGGTCTAAGTTTAAAACGTTTGAAGGAAGGGTTCAAACAGATTTATGGGGATTCTGTTTACAGTTTTTTATTTGATCATAAGATGGAATATGCAAAGCGATTATTAGAAACCGGTCAGTATAATGTCAATGAAATCGGACTAAAAGTAGGCTATAGTACCTCTAGTCACTTTATTGCCGCATTTAAGAAAAAGTATAATACGACACCAAAAAAATATCTATTGGCGTTATCGGGAAGTTAAAAATTTATAGCGGTCTAGCTACCATAATCCCCGTGTTGTTCTTTATACCTTTAAGATAGTCTGCTAGTGGTTTTTTAGAAACTTCTACCTCCATGGATCTGGTCGATGCATGCAATAAATGAATTCTGCCATCTTTTTCCCTGGTGGCAATTCCCGTATGGGTAACATCTAATCCGTTAATAGAAGTAGCTAAAGCAATGATATCCCCTGTCTGGATTAAATGTTCGTTCTCCGCAATTTTATCTTGGGCTAGCACACAAATAACCTGACGGTTTAAATAGTTCTCGGATGCTTTAATTTTCGAAAAATTAGAATCATCCGCTAAAAAAGGGTACAAATCTCTATGGGTGCTCATAAAATCAATGTCTTTGGTGATTTCCTCACCACCAATTCCATCTGTTATATCTTTGAGAAGCCCTTTTTCCGCATTGTTAGCGATCCATTCAGAAAAGTAATGTAAGCGTGATGCATATCCATCTAAAACACCATCTTTATAGCGTATAATTTCAAGATTTTTTAAGTAGGCGTCAAAAGACTTTTCTTGCTGACGAAGCAAAAGTGAGAATGCAAGTACGTTTTCCACAAATGTTGTACAATCTAACCCATGTAAATTTACGACCAATGTTTCCGCAATACCAATCTCTAATGTTTTGGCTACGTATGGGGTTTTTATAAACGTCTTACCAACGTTAACCATAGTTCTGCCAAAATCGCCCTGGAACATTCCGTCGATTTCAACTAGTTTGCTCTCAACGGCTGCTTTGTCTTTTGGGGAGCAGGTGATTTGTTGGGAGAATACAAGCGAGACACATGTTAAGAGAAAAAGTAAAAGGAGAGTTTGTTTCATACCGCTAAATTATGCATTGTTATTTTCATCCGTAGATTTTTCCAACAAAACCCTATTTCTAGCAATACTCTCAGGATAATTTTGCTGCAAGAAGGTAATCAATTTTTCACGTACTAGCACTCGTAAATCCCAAGCGGTAGCGGAGTCCTTAGCACTCATTAATGCCCTGATTTCCACACAATTTTGCTTGCTTTCGGTTACTTGAAGTACGTTTACTTCTTTGTCCCAAAGGTCAGTACTTTTTAAAATCATGGTCAATTCTGCGCGTAATGCATCAAAAGATACATTGTAATCGGTATACAAGAAAACAGTTCCTAGAATATCAGATGAACTTTTTGTCCAGTTTTGAAATGGCTTATCAATAAAATAAGGTGTAGGTACTATCAATCTTCTCTTGTCCCATATTTTAACTATCACATAGGTCAAGGTTATTTCTTCAATGCGCCCCCATTCTCCTTCAACAATAACAACATCATCTATTTTTATAGGTTGGGCTATAGCGATTTGAATTCCTGCCAAAACGGTACCGATCATTTTCTGAGCAGAGAAACCAATGATGATTCCTGCTACACCGGCAGATGCAAAAATACTGACCCCTAATTCTCTAATATTCTCAAAACTCATGAGTACGGCACCTATAGCCAATATAATAATGGTGAAAATAAATATCCGTTCTAGAATATTGAACTGAGTATAGATTTTACGTGCTTTCAAGTTATTTTCGACATGTACGTCGTAGTTACCGACAATAACGGTTTTTACAATTTTAAGCAAGTTGAGTAGCAGCCACGTTATGGAAAGAATGAAAAGAATAGTACTTGTTTTTTTAAACAAGTAATCATGCTCCTCTAATTGTAACAGTGTTCGAATAGATCCTGATCGCAGCCAAATAGAAATAATTATTAAAAAAATAGGGCGGCTAATTTTTTTAAATGCTCCGTTGGGTATTAGATATTTGGGATCCTTGCCATATTTTTTAATGAAATATGAAATAATCCAATAGGCTATTAATACACCAAGTGTTGAGGCTATAAAGAAGTAAAGTGCACTTTTAGGTACCGTATCAAAAAAAGTATTCATGTAAAATATATTATAGTTCTTTATGAATTACAACTTACTAAAATTAAACAGCACTAAAAATTAATTGAGCCGTTATTGGATTGCTTTATAAGAGTATAGAAAAACTATTGCTAAAAATTAAAATATCATCGATTTGCAAGTGTTATTTTTGTAAATGAATAACAAACACATACGCTATGAAAGGAGTATTATTGGTCAATTTGGGTTCACCCGATAGCCCTACACCAAAAGATGTAAAACCATATTTAGATGAATTCTTAATGGATGAGCGCGTAATCGACGCTCCCAAGTGGTTACGAACAATATTGGTAAGAGGAATTATTTTGCAGACCAGACCAAAAAAATCTGCCGAGGCATATGCTAAAATTTGGTGGGAAGAAGGTTCACCATTAATAGTAATCTCAGAACGTTTCTCCAATAAATTGAAAACGCAAACCGAAATGCCGGTGGCTTTAGGTATGCGTTATGGCACCATGACCATTAAAAATGCCATGCAAGAGCTAAAAGATAAGGGTGTTGACGATGTACTTTTGGTTCCACTTTATCCCCATTATGCTATGTCTAGCTTTGAAACGGTGGTGGTAAAAGTTCTTGAAGAACAAGAAGCTTCTTTCCCTGGTATGAAAATAACTACGTTACCCGCTTTTTATAAGCACCCTGAGTTTATCAAAGTACTTTCAGAAAGTATAAAAGATGGACTAGAAGGTTTTGAATACGATCATATTTTATTCTCATATCACGGCATACCAGAACGCCATATTCGTAAAAATGATCCAACTCGTTTTCATTGTAAAATTGACGGTACGTGTTGTAACGTTAATTCCGTGGCACATAATACCTGTTATAGGCATCAAGTATATGATACTACAAAAATGGTAAAGGAATATTTAGGACTTCAAGAAGAACAGATAAGTACGTCGTTTCAATCGCGTTTGGCCGGTGATCCTTGGTTAAAGCCATACACCGATTATGAATTTGAGCGATTGGCGAAAAAAGGCAAGAAGAAATTGGCTGTAATTACTCCCGCTTTTGTTAGCGATTGTTTGGAAACATTGGAAGAGATTGCGATGGAAGGAAAGCATCAGTTCATTGATGCCGGTGGTGAAGATTACAAGCATATTCCTTGCATGAACGATAACGACGCATGGGTCAAAGCAATGGCAAAATGGGTCAATTATTGGCAAACTACAGATAAATTAGATGTGGTACCAAACACTTGAATATTTTAATAATTCTTAGAAAATCAATGCCATGAAAATCGAAGAAATAGAAATCATATTACAACCTTTAAGAGAGCAATTAAGAAATCATTCACTCTATAAGGAGTTAAAATCGGTATCTGATATACAGGTCTTCATGGAAAACCATGTGTATGCGGTTTGGGATTTTATGTCGCTTCTAAAAGCCCTACAAATTAATCTAACATGTACTTCGCTGCCATGGAAGCCGGTTGAAAACACAAATACCGCTCGGTTTATTAACGAAATAGTTTTGGAAGAAGAAACTGATGTCAACGAATTGGGAGCCTTGAAAAGTCATTACGGAATGTATTTGGATGCTATGGTCGAAGTAGGAGCCGATATAAGTGAAATTATTGATTTCTTGAATGATGTTAATGATTTGGAAAGTGTATTGCATACTATCGGTAATTCTGATTTGAGCGATGCCGTAAAGTCATTTTTGAGATTCACTTTTGAAACGATACAAACGCAAGAACCTCATAAAATTGCAGCTGTATTTACATTTGGTAGAGAAGATTTGATACCCGATATGTTTTTTAAAATTTTGGAACAGGCGGGTGAAAATGTATATCCTAAATTAGAATACTACTTAAGAAGGCATATTGAGCTGGATAGTGACGAACACGGTCCGCTATCGTTGAAAATGATTCAAGAATTGTGTGGCGAGAACGAAGCAAAATGGCATGATGTATTAGAATGTTCAGAAAAGGCTTTAAAAGAACGTATTAATTTATGGAGTTATATTGAAACATCAATAAAAGAAACTTCAAAAGTATAAGTAAATTATCGTAAATAAATGATTAACACCTTCAATAACTAAACTACACGCATGGCAAACGTTTCCGCTGAACAATTAGGAACGGAATCAATTTCAAGTTTGCTTATTAAACAGGCACTACCAGCTAGTATTGGTATATTGGTCATGTCTCTCAATGTACTTGTAGATTCTATTTTTGTCGGAAATTGGATCGGTTCAATTGCCATTGCCGCAATTAATGTGGTCCTTCCGATCTCCTTTTTTATTGGCGCCTTAGGTATGGCTATAGGTATTGGTGGTGCCAGTGTTATTTCTCGTGCGTTAGGCGCCAATAATAAAGAAAAAGCACTACGGACTTTTGGTAACCAAATTTCATTTACTATTCTGATCACTACAACCATGGTTGTAGTGGGACTCACATTTGTAGACACGCTTATTCCTGCATTCGGCGGTAAAGGCTCTATTTTTGAATTGGCTAAAATCTATTATGTTATTGTTTTATACGGAGTGCCATTCTTAGGTTTCAATATGATGGGCAATAACGTAATACGATCAGAAGGCAAACCTAATTTTGCCATGATTTCCATGATTATTCCGTCAATCGGTAATATAATTCTAGATTATTTGCTCATTAATGTGATGGATTACGGAATGGAAGGTGCCGCTTGGGCTACAACGATCAGTTACTTTCTGTGTTTTATGTACATTGTTTACTTTTTTCTATCTGACCATTCAGAATTAAGGCTGAACCTTAAGTATTTACGAATCAACTTTTCTATTATCAAAGAAATAAGCTCACTTGGGGTGGTAACTCTAGCTAGACAAGCTATAGTGAGTATTATTTATTTATTGATGAACAACATACTTTTTAATCTGGGAGGCGAAGCGATGGTGGCAGTTTATGCCATTATCGGAAGAATGTTGATGTTCGCCCTTTTTCCGGTATTCGGAGTTACCCAAGGTTTCTTACCTATTGCAGGCTTTAACTACGGTGCGGCAAAATATGATAGAGTAAAAGAATCTATTTATACCGCTATAAAATATGCGGCAATATTGGCGACTATTGTTTTTATGGGATTGATGATATTTCCGGCAGAAATAGCTGGGCTTTTTTTAAGTCATAAACCAGGTATAAGCGAATTGGAACTTACCACTAATGCCTTTGTTTTAAAGAATGCGCCATCTGCCATGCGTTTGGTATTTGCAGCTACTCCGATTATTGCGCTACAACTAATAGGTGCCGCCTATTTTCAGGCCATAGGAAAAGCTGTGCCGGCATTGTTGTTAACCTTGTGCCGACAAGGCTTTTTCTTTATTCCATTAATTTTATTACTGCCTAATTTTCTTGGTGAATTTGGTGTTTGGATTTCTTTCCCCATTGCAGATGTACTTGCAACGATAGTTACCGGATATTATTTACGAAAAGAAATCAAAAAGAATTTGTTAGGTTAATTTTAATCCAAAAGAAAAATACACTTAAAACTTTTAGCCTGATTCGTCTTTGCCTTCTTTTGAATTTAAAATAACCACTTGATTAATTTTTATAGTTATATGCCAACCTTGGTACTCGCCTCTAGTGATTAGTTCAGATGCGTTGTGTAATGGTCTCGGTATAATAAATCATTGGTTTGGGCAATTAATGATGCCAAAATAAAGTGCTTAAAATTTGACAAGTGTTAGTTTGTTGACTTCATTATTTACATAATGAATGTCGAAAGATTATTTTTCTCGTTGGATATATCTTTAATCCGTTTTCTGATGAATAATATCTCTATTGGAGAATAGATATATATTGAAAGAGCAATAGAATTCTTAATTTGATGATCGGTCTTTTTTAGGGATGCTAATAAAATCTTAAAATAAACATTTGAATAACAAAATGTTTAATTTTAGAGAAGACTAACATCAAACTATCAAAATGAAAAAGCATTTTATCAATGTTGGCATATTTTTGCTGGCATGTTTTCTATTACCGTTATCGTTACTATCTCAAAGAAGAAACAAAACTCAAAGTACCGTACCAACATATCCAGAAGAACTATATTCTAGTTTAGACTATAGATTGATCGGTCCTTTTCGTGGTGGTCGCTCTGCCGCTGTTACAGGAGTGCCTGGCGAACCGAATTTATTTTACTTTGGCGCTGCAGGTGGCGGAGTTTGGAAAACTTTGGATGGAGGACGTACTTGGGATAATATTTCTGACGGATATTTTGGCGGAAGTATTGGTGCAGTTGAGGTCGCAAAAAGTGATCCGAACGTTATATACGTTGGTGGTGGAGAAAAAACCTTAAGAGGTAATGTATCTTCTGGCTACGGCGTTTGGAAAACAGAGGATGGTGGTAAAACCTGGGCAACTGCCGGATTGGAAAAAAGCAGGCATGTACCACGACTTCGCGTGCATCCTACAGATTATAATACTGTTTACGCAGCTGTTTTAGGTAATATTTATAAGCCTACAAAAGATCGTGGAATTTATAAAAGTACTGATGGTGGCAAAAATTGGAAACAAGTTCTTTTTGTAAACGAACAAGCCGGTGCAGTAGATTTAGTCTTTGACCCTAATAATCCAAGAATATTGTATGCTTCTACATGGCATGCGCAACGTACTCCTTATAGCTTAATTAGTGGTGGAGACGGTTCTGCTCTTTGGAAGAGTATGGATAGTGGAGAAACTTGGACGGAGATTTCTAAAAATGAAGGTTTCCCAAAAGACACTTTGGGCATAATCGGTGTTGCTGTTTCTCCAAAGAACTCAGAAAAGGTTTGGGCGATTGTAGAGAATAAGGATAAAGGTGGTTTATATCGTTCAGAAGATGGTGGCAAAACATGGTCTGTTGTAAATGAAGAACGAAAAATTCGTCAACGTGCTTGGTATTATACAAGGGTATATGCTGATACACAAGATGAGGATGTTGTTTATGTACTGAACGTAAATTATCACAAGTCAACCGATGGGGGTAAAACATTTATTACCTTCAACGCCCCACATGGGGATCATCATGATTTATGGGTTTCCCCAGAAGATTCGCAACGTATGATTATTGGCGATGATGGTGGCGCTCAAATTTCTTATGATGGTGGTGAGACGTGGAGCACCTACTACAATCAGCCTACGGCACAATTTTATCGTGTAACCACAGATAATTCTTTCCCATATAGAATTTATGTAGCACAGCAAGATAATTCAACTTTACGTATTGATCATAGAAGTGATGGGCGTACAATTGATGATAGCAACTGGGAAAAAACTGCCGGTAGCGAATCTGCGTGGATTGCTGTTGATCCAAAAGATAACGATATTGTTTATGGTGGTAGTTATGACGGGTTTTTAACTCGTGTCAATCACAATAAGAAAACGGTAAGAGGTATAAATGTTTGGCCAGACAACCCAATGGGTGCTGGTGCAGAAGCAATGAAGTATCGCTTTCAATGGAATTTTCCTATTCTATTCAGTAGACATAACCCTAAGAAATTATACACATTTTCTAACTACGTACATGTAACAGAAAATGAAGGTCAGAGCTGGGAGGTTTTGAGTGGCGACCTAACTAGAAACGATCCAACTAAATTAGGTTCTAGTGGAGGGCCAATAACTCAAGATAATACTAGTGTAGAATACTACTGTACCATTTTCACGGCAAATGAAAGTCCGTTGAAAGAAGGGCTTCTTTGGGTAGGTAGTGATGACGGATTAATTCATGTTTCTAAAGATTCTGGTGCAACATGGGACAATGTTACGCCTTCAAACATGCCAGAGTGGAATATGATAAACAGCATTGAACCATCGAACTTTAATGAGGGGACGTGTTACGTTGCCGCAACAAGATATAAGCTGGGCGACTTTCAACCCTATTTATATAAGACCACCGATTACGGTAAAACGTGGACAAAAATAACGAACGGTATTCCTGCCGAGCATTTTACAAGAGTGGTTCGTGAAGACCCTAAAAAGAAAGGATTGCTATATGCAGGGACAGAAACCGGAATGTATATTTCGTTCAATGATGGTGCTAGTTGGTCTCCTTTTCAAATGAACTTACCAATTGTTCCTATTACAGATTTAACCATAAAAGATGATAATTTAATTGTGGCTACTCAAGGTCGTAGCCTTTGGATTATAGATGACTTAACGGTTTTGCATCAGTTAGATGAAAGCAAGAAGAATGCGAATACCATTTTATTCAAGCCAAAAGATTCGTATCGTACAAAAGGTGAAGCATCTAAAAAGCCTTCTAAAACATCAGGTGAAAATTTAGAGAATGGTGTAATCACGCATTTTTTAATGAAGAACTATTCAGAGAAAGACACAGTTCAGTTAACTTATACGAGTATAGCTGGTGATACCTTGGCAAATTATAGTTCTGCAGCGAAGAAAAAAGATAAGAAGTTAACAGTAAAAAAAGGTGGTAATACTTTTGTCTGGAATACGCGTGGTAAAGGAGCTACGAAATTGGAAGGAATGATTTTCTGGTGGGCTAATTTTGATGGTGCGAAAGCTGTACCTGGGGATTATAAGGTCCACTTAAATGTGAACGGAACTAATAGCAGCGAAACGTTTACCATTTTGCCAGACCCAAGAGCGGAAAGCTCAGTAGCTGAAATGCAAAAACAATTCGATTTTATCACCGATATCAATACGACAATCGAAAATGCGCATCAATCCATAAAGAAAATCAGAAATGTTACTAAGCAACTGAATTCGTTTACAGAGCAATATAAAGATGATGATCGCACCAAAGATTTAGTAGAGAAAGCTACAGCAATGAAAGACAAGTTGGGCGAGGTAGAGAAAGCCTTGTACCAAACTCAAAATAGAAGTGGTCAAGATCCTTTAAATTTCCCTATTAAGTTGACCAATAAATTAGGTCATTTAAATAGCTTGGTTTCCATAGATGATTTTCCGCCAACGGAACAAGATATTGCTGTAAAGAATGAATTGACAGCTAAGATTAACAAAGAGCTTCAAATATTTGATAGCGTAATATCATCTGAACTTCAAGAATTTAATAAAGGTTTTAACGAGCTGAAATTGAATTATTTATTCATTGATGAAAGTAAGTAAAGTACAAAACTGTCATTTCGGGTTAATTTTTGAAGTATGAAAAAATTAGTATCGAGAAACTTTTGTGTTCCAAATGGTTCTCGATACAATTTTTCTTTAGGTTTTACTCCAAGAAAAACCACTCGAACAGACAATTTAGAATACCAAAAACAACAACCAAACAACCAAATAATGAAGAAAAAAGCACTCTTTTTTATGGCGGTACTAGCAACCACCATAACTTTTGCACAGAATGCCAACGATTATTTTCAACCTTTAAAATTTAGGAATATTGGTCCGTTTAGAGGTGGCCGTTCGGTAACTGCAACAGGAGTTATAGGTGATCCCATGACCTATTATATGGGTACTACCGGTGGTGGTGTTTGGAAAACAGAATCTGCAGGGCAACGCTGGGAAAATATTTCTGATGGATATTTTGAATTGGGGTCAGTTGGTGCGGTTTCCGTATCGGCATCTAACCCTAATATCGTTTATGTGGGTATGGGAGAGCATGCACCACGTGGTGTAATGACATCTTACGGAGACGGAGTGTACAAATCTACAGATGCCGGTAGAACATGGAAGAAGATGGGTCTTGAAAAGACACAGCATATTTCACGAATCATCATTCATCCTACAAATCCTGATATTGTTTATGTTGCTGCGCAAGGAGCCCTTTTTGAGGGTAATGCTGAACGTGGTATTTACAAATCAATTGATGGTGGTAAAACGTGGAAAAATACGCTATTTGTAAACAATTTAACGGGAGCATCCGAACTTTCTATGGATGCCAGCTATCCTGAAATCATGTATGCCGCCATGTGGCAACATCAACGTAAACCTAATATGGTAGTGAGTGGCGGACCAGGTAGTGGACTCTATAAATCAACAGATGCCGGCGAGACTTGGAAGAAAATTTATAAAGGTCTACCAGAAGAAAAAGGAAAGATGGCAATAGCTGTCAGTCCGTCTAACTCAGATAAAGTATATGCATTGATCGAAAGTGATTCTGATGCCGATAAAGGCGGATTGTTCGTTTCTAACGACGCCGGTGAATCTTGGGTCATGGTAAGTGGAGATAATAGATTGGTACAACGCGCTTGGTACTATATTGAGGTTTTTGTAGACCCCAATGATGAAGACACGGTTTATGTTTTAAGTGCACCGGCATTACGTTCTGAGGATGGTGGAAAAACATGGGAGAATGTTGAGGTTGCCCATGGCGATACGCATGATCTTTGGATCAACCCCATTAATTCAAAAAACATGATTTTGGCAGATGATGGTGGTGCTTCCGTTTCTTTCGATTATGGTAAAACCTGGTCTACACAGAGTAATATGCCTACAGCACAGTTTTATCGTATAAGTGTGGATAATTTGTTCCCATACAATATTTATGCCGGTCAACAAGATAATACATCGGTCAAAATTGCAAGTGCTTCTTTGGGAAGAGGAAGTATAACCGAACAAGATTGGACCTATACTGCTGGTGGTGAAAGTGCATTTTTAGCTTTTGACCCCGATAATCCTAGATACGTTCTAGGAGGTAGTTACCTAGGAACTATAGAAGTTTTGGATATGGAATCTAAAGCTTCAACAAAGATTATGGCAGCACCTATTCAATATTTGGGCAGAGCCGCAAGAGATATGAAGTACCTATATAATTGGAACGCTCCAATTATGGGTTCTAAACATGAACCTGGTACTTACTATCATGGGGCGCAATTGGTGCTTCGTACTAAAGATATGGGTGTAAACTGGGAAGAAGTTTCTCCTGACCTTACTCGCGATATGGATGATAAACAAGGCAATGGTGGAGGTCCTTATACCAATGAGGCGGTTGGTGCAGAAAACTATGGTACATTGGCGTATATACTTGAATCACCGCATGAAAGAGGACACATTTGGACGGGTAGTGATGACGGATTGATGCATTTGACCAAAAATGGTGGCGAAACTTGGGAGAATGTCACCCCTAAAGGATTAAAAGAATGCTTGATTAATGCCATAGAGGTTTCTCCTCATGATTCGGCCACTGCATATATTGCCACAACTAGATATAAGTTTAATGACTATACTCCGGGTATGTATAAAACAACCGATTATGGAAAAACTTGGACAGCTATAAATTCTGGAATTCCTTATGGTTCTTTTACACGTGTAGTTCGTGAAGATGAATTTAAGAAAGATCTTTTGTACGCTGGTACTGAAAAGGGAATCTACGCATCATGGAATGGAGGTAAAACTTGGGAATCCTTACAATTGAATTTACCTAAAACACCGATTACCGATTTAAAAATGCACCAAGGTGATATGATAGTGGCAACTTCTGGTCGTTCTTTTTGGATTTTAGATGATATTGTTGTTTTAGGTCAATACCAGCCTGCTAAAGCCGGGCTAAAAATTTTGAAACCGAAAGATGCATACAATGGATCATGGGGAAGTTCTTTGAATGGCAACTCCGATAAATTTTCTGGTAGCGATACTTTTGTTGGTGTCAATCCAGCTAACGGAGTGGTGTTATATTATGAACTTCCAAAATTGAAAGATAGTATTGCAATTACTTTAGATATCTTAGATGCTAAAGGCAAATTAATTAGAAGAATTAGTTCAGAGAAAGATTCTGGTTATAAACCTCATAATGGTGGTGGAGCGCCACCTGCACCAACATTGGGCAAAAAGGAAGGATTGAACCGTTTTGTATGGGATATGAAACACCCGATCATGCCAGGCATACCAGATGTATATATTGAAGCAGGATTTAACGGACATAATGTATCTCCAGGAACTTATATTTTTAAATTAAAGGTTGATGGACAAACAGTTTCTACCACAGGTATAATTAAAGAAGTACCTACGTATGAAACTAAGCCTGCTCAGTACGAAGAGTTTGATGCTTTTTTGACTACTGCAGAAGCTGAGTTGACCGAAATGCATAATATGGTCAATCAGTTATATATTGCCCAAAAAGACTTGGTAGAAGTGTTGAAAAAGGTAACTGATACTAAGATGAAATCTGATGGAGAAAAACTATTGACAGATATGAAAGCATGGGATGCTGATATGGTACAACGTAAATCTCAGGCGTATGACGACGTAGAGAATTTTCCGAACAAATTTACCGCAGAATACTTATTTATGATAAACCAGACGAATAGTAGTATATCTAGATTGAACCAATCTAGTAAAGATCGTAAGGCAGAATTAGATAAGGAATGGATCAGTTTAAAAGCTAGGGGAAATCAATTAAAGAACACAGCAATTCCCGTATATAACAAAGCATTATGGGACGCTGGTATTGGTGCTATAAGATTGTAATTAGGAATCTATTCGCTTTCATTAACTTTGAGCTTGATTTTAGTCCTAGATTTTCGAATTTATAATTGAACCTAATTGATCAATATAGCTACTAGTTATGACAGAATATTACAATTATATAAAGTCCCTGCATCTCATCTTCGTAATAACTTGGTTTGCTGGGCTTTTTTATATTCCTAGATTGTTTATCTATCATATTGAGGCCAATCTAAAACCATCTCCTGAAAAGGAAATCCTATCCGATCAATTAAAATTAATGACGAAAAGGTTATGGTATATCATAACCTGGCCATCGGCTGTACTAGCAGTATTTTTTGCTATTTGGTTGTTAGTTATTTATCCGGGTTGGTTAACGCAACCTTGGATGCATGTAAAATTGGGCTTCGTAGTGTTATTGATCCTATACCATTTAAAAAACCATCAGATTTTTAAAAAGTTTCAACGCGATAACATCAACTATACTTCTAACTTCATGCGAATATGGAACGAAGGTACTACGTTAATTCTATTTGCTATTGTCTTCTTGGTCATCTTAAAACATTCTTTTAACTGGATTTTTGGTGTGGTGGGAATCATTGCTTTAGGGGTTCTTTTAATGTTGGGCATTAAATTGTATAAGAGAATACGAAATAAGAATCCAGAAGCATAACATTTTTATACTGTTAAAAGGTGATTTTGTTCTTAAAATTTGATATTGGAATTTTATAGATGATTTAGCTTTCTGTGCGGTTATTTTAGTTTCTTAGGAAGAATTAATTTAGGGATTGTTCTTTTCTTTTTGATTTTTCTATGATGGTGCCATCATGTAAGGTCGTTATTTATTACCTAAGACCGGTTCTTTGTACAATATCATGTGAACATTCAAGGGTATGAATAATTTTTACAAGGCTTTAGAAGCCATTCCTGATTCATTATCGCGAATCAAAAAAACTATTAGTCTCCCATTGTCTTCAAAATTTACCAATATTTTTGAGCTTGGGTCGGTCTCCCATATTTTTTTGCCATTATCTAAAATATTACCAAAAACTTGAATGGTTCTATTTCGATCATTCAAAATATCTAGTAGTCGATTTGCGATTGTAAGTTCTATATTTTGCTTACTGAGCTTACGTTTTCTGGATGTCTAAAGGTCAGGGCTATAAGATCCACATACCTAATAGAATAATAAGAATTAAAAGTAAAAAAATTACTCCATATAATAAATATTATAAAATTAGTGTAGGTAGGCATTTTAAAGTAATGAAGATTAGTCTTAAAATTACATTTGGTTCGTTCGGTAGTTTTTAAAATGGTAATTATTACGGAGTGGTTTATTTTTCAAAGATTACCATGAATACAGATTTCAAATTTGACTTTTTTGTTTCAACTAGATGTTTCCTCTTTTTTGGTGTGATATTTGCTAACTTTGAATGAAACACTTTGCTTTTGATAAAAAAGTTTTCTCTTAGGACACGCATATTTGTATCAATGATTTTATTGGTGTTAATAGCATCTGTCTTAATATTTGGTATTACTGTTTATCAATTTAAGGAAATCAATATTGATTACCATGAGAACAGAATGGAGCGCAAAGAAGAGCAAATTCGCCAAAGTATAGATCTTGCCATTCAGAAAACTACATATCCCGTTACGACAGAAAACCTCGATTTAATCTTTAAGAATGAGATTTATGAGATAGCCGTTGTGCAAAACATGAATTTCAACATCTATAGTTTAGAGGGTGAACTTATAAAAAGCTCTCGCCCAAAATTTGCCAATGATTCAATATCGATGTGTTTAGATGCCGAGGTGTTGAATAAGTTAGAAGTGAGTCCTGATAAACGCTACATAAGGGAAAATGCCTTGGCAGGAGATAAATACCAGGCATCTTTCACCTATATCGCCGATCAAAAATTTAAGCCGATCGGTATTTTAAACCTGCCGTATTTCGAAGATAATTCGTTCAACGACCATGAATTAAAGGAGTTTTTATTACGATTGTCTGGGGTGTATTTATTAATGTTGCTTATGGCGATATCATTTGCTTTTTTTATATCAAAATACATTACAAGATCTCTAGAAACAATTTCTACTGTAATGGGACGAACGAATCTTAACAAACAAAACAAAAAGATTTATATAGATAACCCCGGTGAGGAAATAGAGAAGTTAATTTCTGCCTATAACGGAATGATAGACGAACTTGAACAAAGTGCCGTAAAATTAGCACGAAGCGAACGAGAACAGGCATGGCGAGAAATGGCAAAGCAAGTAGCTCATGAAATTAAGAATCCTCTTACGCCAATGAGATTGAGTGTGCAGAGTTTCGAACGTAAATTTGACCCTAACGACCCTGATATTCACGAGAAAGTTAAAGAGTACTCCAATACCTTGATACAGCAAATAGATACGATGAGCAGCATTGCGTCTGCATTCTCTAATTTTGCCGAAATGCCCGCACAGCAGAACGAGACTTTAAATGTGGTAAAAATCGTAAAGCTTGCATTGGATATTTTTAATGAAGATTATATTCATTTCATTACCGATGAAGAAGAAATTATTGCGAAATTAGATCGTACGCAGTTAATACGAGTGGTTACCAATTTGGTTAAAAATGCGATACAAGCAGTGCCAGATGTAGAATCACCAAGAGTTTTGGTCAGTTTAGCAACAGATGGTAATATGGTAAAATTATCGGTTGCAGACAATGGTCACGGTATCGAAAAAGATAATGAAGAAAAGATATTCGAGCCAAAGTTCACCACCAAAACTAGTGGTATGGGCTTGGGTCTAGGGATGGTTAAAAATATTGTAGAAACCTATAAGGGTACTATCAACTTTACTTCTCAACCTGGTAAAGGAACAGTGTTCTTTGTAAAGTTTCCGAAAGAAAATGTTTAAATCAAAAAATCAACAATAATGTCATACGAAACAATACTAATTGACAAAGAAGCAACAACGGCAATTGTAACCATTAATCGTCCAAACAAACTAAATGCTTTAAATAAAGAAACTATTGGTGAGTTGCACGATGCCTTTAAAAAATTACAAAAGGATAATGACGTTAAAGCTATTATACTTACAGGCAGCGGTGAAAAGGCATTTGTAGCAGGGGCGGATATTTCTGAGTTTTCTGATTTTAACGAAAAGGAAGGAAAGAGATTAGCAGAAAAAGGTCAGAAACAACTTTTCGATTATGTTGAAGGATTGACAACACCTGTAATTGCTGCAGTTAACGGGTTTGCTCTTGGTGGCGGATTAGAACTTGCCATGGCTTGCCATTTTAGGGTAGCAAGCGATAATGCTAGAATGGGTCTGCCAGAGGTGTCCTTAGGGTTAATACCTGGGTATGGTGGTACACAACGTTTGCCCCAGTTGGTAGGTAAAGGTAGAGCTCTAGAAATGATTATGACCGCAGGTATGATTTCTGCAGAGCAGGCACATGCATACGGTCTCGTAAATTACGTGACTAAACAAGAAGAGCTGGTACCATTATGCCATAAAATTATTTCAAAGATCACTAATAATTCATCTGTAGCTATTTCTCATGCAATAAAAGCGGTAAATGCTGGTTTTAAGAATACTGTAAATGGTTATGAGCAGGAAATTGAGGCTTTTGGTACCTGTTTCGGAACTGATGATTTTACCGAAGGTACTACCGCATTTTTAGAAAAAAGAAAAGCTGAGTTTCCAGGTTCATGACATAAACCAAATTGGTTATGTTAAAACGTAGCGCATTCTTATTGCTATTCGTCATCAATGTTTTAAACATCTTTGCTCAAGAAGAGCTGGTATCTTATAATATTGGCGAAAAATTTCATGATAAATATAGATATTCCAATATGCTTGCCATTGCAGACGATGGCAATGATGGTACCGTTGTTGTACGCGCATATTATACCGGAATTATCTTAAGACCCAAAGGGTATTTCATTGAGCATTATAATAAGGATCTAGAACTTGTTTCTGAATACAATTATAAATTAAAAGATGCCAATTTTATTGATGCCTATGTCCGTAATGGTCAGGTTTACCTTTTGTTTTTAGAATATAGCTATAGAAACAAGAGCTATCAATACGAAGTACATAGAAGTCCGTTTTCTCAATTTCAATTTACTAAAGAGACAATTTTATCTATAGCCTCTGATCCTGTTGAGCAACCTTTAGATAGAAATTTCTATAACAGAAACTTTTCATCTGGGTTTACAACATCTATTTTGTTTAACGATGATAAATCGGCATTTGCCATAACTACGCATTATAAGAAGAGAAAGGTAGATCAGCATACTATTCATGCTTTTAATGCCAATTTGGATAAAATAATGGAGCATGATTTTTCTGATGAAGTTGAAGAAAAGAATTATGCATTTGAGAATATCGTATTTTCAAAGGATTTACAGAATGTGTATTTAGTAGGTAAGGCTTACTTTAAAAAGAAACGATTTAATGCTACCGAGAGGAAGTTTCAATATGAAATGGTTAGAGTTTCTGACAGCGGTAGAAGTATGCAATCTTTTTATACCCCAGGTAAATTTCCTGAAGCTTTGAAACCGATTTTTAAAGGCAATGAACTGCTTTGTATCGGGTTTTATGCCGATAGAAAAGATAACCGTTACAACGGTATTTCTTATTTCAATTTAGATGCAAAGACTTTAGAAATGAAGGCTGAAAAATTCAATCCCTTTTCAGAGCAGTTTATGATGGATAAATTCGGGAGGGAAGATGATAAGGCCATTAAAAACTTAGTATTTAAAGGAATGGATGTTACACATGAAGGTAATATTCTATTTAATGCCGAAGAATATTTTACAAGTAATAGTGTGCAATCTAATTCGAGTGGTGGTCGTGTTATGGTCACAAGATATCACCATAACGATATTATTAGTGCGAAGCTTAGTGCTACGGGAAATTTGGTTTGGGCAAGAAATATCAATAAAACAGAAGTTACTCAGGGTGATGGTGCGTATGCTTCATATAGCGCCTACACTAAAAATAATGCAACATACTTTTTTATTAGTACATCTTCAGAGAATCCGCAACAATTGAGCGATGATCGTATAATGTTCAAACAAGGATTGAGTAGAAATAGAAATGTTTTCTTAATTCGATTAGATGAAAACGGACATATGAAATACAACAAAGTTATTGATGATACTGAAGCTCGGTTGCCTTTAATGGTTTCTGTGCCTTACATTGATAGACAAAATGATGAGTTAATGTTCTATGCCAAGAGAGGAACTAAAAAACAATTGGTACAAGTGGCTGTTAAATAAATTTATTAATAGGATTATTTCCATATTTTTGGATTAAATCCTAATTAATGAAATCTGACTTTTCTATAAGGGGAAGAGGCGCCCAAAAAAATACAGATAATAGATTTTCGGCATATAGCTACGAAACTCGCGACGATTTTCTTGAATTTTGCCGTATTGAAGGAGAAACGGTAGACAAAAACAAGACACAATACATATCTGTTTTCCCTAAAACGATAGTAAATAAGGTAATAAGCCCAGATGTGGGGATGAATTACTCGATGAATATGTACCAGGGCTGTGAACATGGTTGTATTTATTGCTATGCTAGAAATGCCCATGAATTTTGGGGCTATAGTGCAGGCTTAGATTTTGAGCGAAAAATTTTGGTGAAGCATGATGCTCCAAAACTGTTAGAAGCAAAATTGAAAAGTAAAAGTTGGAAAGCTTGCACTATAGTTATGTCGGGTAATACAGATTGCTATCAACCTGCAGAACAAGAGTTTCAGTTAACACGTCAATGTTTAGAAATTTTCTTGAAATATAGACATCCTGTAGGTATCATAACGAAGAACGCTTTGATTTTACGCGATTTGGATATTCTGAAAGAGTTAAATAAATACGGTTTAATCGGTGTTAATATATCGGTAACAACTTTGTCGGAAGAAACAAGAAGAATTCTAGAGCCCCGAACGACAACAATTAGAAAGAGACTGGAAACGATACGGGTTTTATCTGAAAACAGTATTCCCGTAAATGCAATGATGGCTCCAATTATTCCCGGAATCAATAGTCATGAAATTTTAAATCTTGCAAGAGCAGTATATGATAAAGGTGCTCTGTCAATGGCGTTTTCAGTGGTACGTTTAAACGGAGCAATAGGTGAAATATTTACAGATTGGATTCGTAAGACATTACCAAACAAAGCAGATAAGGTATTGCACCAAATAGAGCAATGCCATGGCGGAAATTTAAATGATAGTCGATTCGGTATTCGTAGCAAGGGAGAAGGTAAAATAGCGACTCAAATTCATGATATGGTGCGTTTGGCAAATCGTATCTATTTTAAGGACAAATCTTTCCCTAAATTAAACGCAAGTCTGCATGAATTATACAAAGACGGTCAGTTGAAACTGTTCTAAATTTAATTGATTTTACGGGGATGTATAGATTGCCCTACCAATTTCCAATTTCCATCAATTTTTTCTAGAATTCTTATTTCATAGGTGTAATTTATAGCACCTAAGGTATCGATAGATTCTTCATCATGGCTCACCCAAGCATGATTTCCGATAATATTCATTTTATAATTAGAGTTTTTTGAAGTGCCTCCTTGCCCTACCATATTCTTTGGAGGATTTATCATTATAGCCGGTGGAACATCAGTACTATTTCCGTCGGCTGTCGAAACAATTATTCTACTATACGGCTGTATTGACCAACAAGATGCATGTGCCTCTATGTCACCATTACGCCAAGTAGCAGATTCTTTTTCCAAAAGGGAAATAATAGTTTCTTTATCAGTTTGTGAATAACCAAAGAATACAGTGAGTAGAAGTAATAAAAATATGTTCTTCATGTGAAATTAATTTATGACTTTTTAAATCACTTTATGAGTTAAAGTTAAGCCAGAATGATCCGGTAGAGATTAAGTTAAATTTTTTAGAGGATTCCATTCTTGATAAAACTGTTCAAGAAAATCAATCATATATTGGTGACGCTGTTCTGCCAATCGTTTACCAGTTTCGGTATTCATTTTATCCTTGAGAAGCAAAAGTTTTTCGTAGAAGTGATTTAAAGTTGGGCCAGATGATTTTTTGTACTCCTCTTTTGTCATTTCTAGGTTAGGCGGTATATTAGGATCATAGAGCGCTCTATTTTTGAATCCGCCATAGTTGAATGCACGCGCAATACCTATAGCACCAATGGCATCTAAACGGTCGGCATCTTGCACAACATTCAGTTCATTAGATGAAAATAGTTTTTTCTTCATTTTACCATCGGTTAAACCGGTTTTAAATGAACTATATTTTATAATATTCGTGACATGGTTAATAGTTCGTTTTGGTACACAAATGCTCAACAAAAATTTTTCTGCCATTTTTGGCCCTAAAGATTCATCGCCATCATTAAATTTTGCATCGGCAATATCATGTAACAGGGCACCCAAACTTACAACCAAGATATTTACACCTTCTTCCTTTGCAATGAGCATAGTATTGTTGAAAACACGCTGTATATGAAACCAATCATGACCACCTTCGGCATTTTTTAAAGTTTCTTTTACAAAGGTGATCGTTTCTTCTATAATTTCTGAGTTGGTCATTTAAAGGAATTTATTCCGCTAACTACGGATGCTTCGATTTGTTTGATGAGGTCGTCTAAATTACCCTTGTTTTCAATTGGTTGTTGTACATCTAAACGAATTTTAGCCCCTAATCCCATCGGAAATTGTCCAAATCGAACCAATTTCCAAGAGTTATTGATGCTTATCGGTACAATTAATGCAGAAGGTGCTTTTTTAAGCAGCATTTTAAGACCCATCGGTTTAAATGGTTTTGGGTGTCCATCTCTACTACGAGTGCCTTCAGGGAAAATTACGGCACTTCTACGATGTTCTTCAATATATGTACCTAATTTGCTTATTTCCATTATTGCCGATTTACCATCCTTTCTATCTATAAGAACAGAACCACCGTGAACAAGGTTGAAAGAGACACTTGGTATGCCTTTTCCTAATTCTTTTTTACTAACAAATTTAGGGTGATGTTTGCGCATATACCAAATTAATGGCGGTATATCGTACATGCTTTGATGATTGGTGACAATAATAAAAGGCCTATCGGTGGGTAAATCAAAATTATTGGTAAAGTTATAGGTAGTACCTAAAATATTCGTGCTTCGCATTAAGCAAAAGTTCAATTTACTTACAATGGGCTTTAATCCGTTATATCCAAATATTTTAAATCCTAGCCATTGAATGGGATGAAAAATAAGCAAGCATAGCCCAAATGCTACGAAAAAAAAAGGGGTTACTATATAAGAAAACAATTTTTGCATTCTACAAAAATAAAAAACCGCTCAATTAGAGCGGTTTTTTAAACTTATTTTTTTGTTTGAAAAAAAACAAAGCTAAAGATTTAGCAAAATTCGTCGTAAGCCTGTGCTAAATTTTGAGCGATCATTTCAGCAGGCCTTCCTTCAATATGGTGACGCTCGATCATATGAACCAATTCACCATTTTTAAACAATGCCATAGATGGAGAAGAAGGAGGGAAAGGAATCATAAGATTTCTTGCCGCGTCAACAGCTTCTTTATCAACACCGGCAAATACAGTAACGGCATGGTCTGGTTTTTTATCGTTCTGCAAGCTCATTTTGGCTGCAGGTCTTGCATTAGCTGCTGCACAACCACAAACCGAATTTACAACTACTAAAGTTGTTCCTTCTTTGCTAATGGCATTTGCAACTGCATCTGCTGTATATAATTCTTCAAATCCGGCAGAGGCCAGATCATCTCTCATTGGTTTTACTAATTCTGCAGGGTACATATTCTTAATATTTTAATTTAAAGTATTACAAAGATAACCAATTAGTCGTAGGAGAACTTAAGACCTTAACTTTTCATTGGGCTAACTTTCTATTTGTAATATTTTATCTTTGGCAAAATTGAGAATAAGAAAATGATTAAATGGTTGGGGGCCGTAGTAGGCTTTTTTTTAAGAGGTTTTTCTGGAGCAGTTTTGGGCTTCTTTGCCGGGAGTATAATTGACAGCTTTTTTGGATCTAGTAAAGGTAGTGCTCGTAGTGTATTTGAAGATTATACTCGACCTAGTGTAACAGCCGCAGACTTTGAACTGAATTTACTATCGTTATGTTCAATAGTTATAAAGGCAGACGGACAAGTGAGTCGGTCAGAAATGGATTATGTACGGCAGTATTTTGTGAGTACCTATGGGAAGGACAAAGCGAACGCTATTTTCAGAAGTTTTAATGAAATAAATAAAAAAGGGCAGATTTCTGCACAAAAGGTATGTACTTTTTTGGCACAGCGAACCCGTTATGAGGTTCGTTTGCAGCTACTTCATTTTTTATTCGGTATTGCGCATTCGGATGGAAATATCAGTAATCTTGAAATTCAAAAAATTAGAGAAATTACAGGATATCTTAGGGTGTCGTTGAATGAATTTGAAAGTATTAAGGCTATGTTCGTAAAATCCGCGAACAATTCGTATAAAATTTTAGATGTGTCAAAAAATGCAACAGATGCCGAAGTGAAAAAGGCATATAGGGAAATGGCTAAAAAATACCACCCAGATAGGGTAAATACACAAGACGAAGCCATAAAAAAAGGAGCTGAGGAGAAATTTAAGCAAGTTCAAGCAGCTTATGAGACCATTCAAAAAGAACGCGGATTAAATTAAGCACTTAAATAATAGACTTTATCATGCAAGAATTTTGGTTTTATATAGAGTTAGGATTAAAACATGTATTGGATATCAATGCATATGATCATATACTCTTTTTGGCTGCGCTGGCGCTTCCGTTTACCTTTAAGAGCTGGAAGAATGTTTTGCTGTTAGCTACCGTTTTTACGTTTACCCATTGTCTAGCATTGGTATTCTCGGTATATGAGGTTATTCTTATAGAAGCTAGCTGGATTGAATTTTTAATACCTGTTACCATAGTTAGTACGGCACTTTTTAATGTAGTGGGTTGTACCAATAGAAAGAAAGATAAAACTATCTGGTTTCATGTATTGGTTACTGGTGTTTTTGGATTAGTACATGGCTTCGGCTTCTCTAATTATTTTAAAATGATGATTATGGGTGAAGAAGATAAGTTGGCGCCATTATTAGGTTTTGCCAGTGGTATTGAAATATCTCAGGTGGTTATTGTTTTGCTGGTATTGATGCTGGCATATATAGTTCAAACCTTAGTTAAGGTTAAACAAAGTTTATTTGTTATGTTAGGCAGTATTCTAATTATCTTAATAACCTTACCATTGCTTTATGAGACATTTCTTTTTTAAGAGTGTTAAATTTTAGCCTAAGTTATTATTGGTACTATTCGAAACAGGTACCTTAGAGCAATGTGCTTTTACAAAGCATACTAAGAATGAAGAAAGAAAAACAACTAAAATATGATAGGGCCTATTTAAGAATGGCCAAAGAATGGGGAAAATTATCTTCATGTAAAAGAAAGCAGGTTGGTGCTATAATCGTAAAAGATAGAATGATTATTTCTGATGGATATAACGGCACCCCAACAGGTTTTGAGAATTATTGTGAGGATGAAGAAGGGTATACCAAATGGTACGTTTTACACGCTGAGGCCAATGCCATTCTTAAGGTAGCTAGTTCAACCCAATCATGCCGAGGGGCTACATTGTACATTACTTTATCACCTTGTAGAGAATGTAGTAAGCTTATACACCAGTCTGGTATTAAACGTGTGGTGTACCAGGTCGGTTATAAAGATGATTTGGGATTAAAATTTTTAGAAAAAGCCGGAGTTGAATTATTGCATATGCCAGAAATAAATGTGACGATCTAACGTTAAGACTAATGATGAATAAAAAATACGGGACTCTTTTACCTTTAATTATCGCTTCTGCACTTGCATTGGGATTCTTTATAGGCGGAAAACTGAATTTTAATGACTCTCCTGAACGTCTTTTTTCTACCAATTCTAAAAAAGATAAACTTAACAGACTTATTGACTATATAGATTATGAATATGTAGATGATGTCAATACCGATAGTATTGTTGATGTTACGGTAAATGCTATACTTGAAAAATTAGATCCACATTCTGTTTATATTTCAGAAAAAGAAATGTCTGGAGTAACCGAGAATATGAAGGGTGATTTTGTAGGTATAGGTATTAACTTTTATTCTTACCACGATACTATTGCAGTAATAAAAACGATCAAAGACGGTCCTAGTTTTTCTAAAGGAATTTTACCGGGCGACCGTATTCTTATGGCTGATAATGATACTTTATTTGGTAAAGATTTTCCGAACGAGGTTATTGTTGAGAAATTGAAAGGTAAAGAAGGTACTTCTATTGACCTTACCGTATATAGAAAATCAGAAGACAGAACGTTTAATGTGAAAGTTAAGCGTGGTATTGTTCCGTTGAAAAGTGTCGATGCTTATTATATGCTTAATAAGGAAATTGGTTATATAAAAGTAAACCGATTTGCCGAGTCTACTTATAAAGAGTTTAAAGATGCTTTAGTAAGATTGCAAAAACGCGGTGCCAAAAAATTGGTGTTAGATTTACGTGATAATCCTGGGGGGTATTTGGGCATGGCCGAAGAAATGGCAGATGAGTTTCTAGAAGATGGCAAGTTGATTTTATTTACCAAAAATAAAAAGGGAAAAATCAATAAGAGTTTTGCTACGGATGAAGGTAGTTTTGAAGACAAGCCTATTTATGTGTTGATTAACGAAAGGTCTGCCTCTGCCAGTGAAATTGTGGCAGGTGCTCTGCAAGATAATGACATAGGTACTATTGTAGGCCGTCGTTCGTTCGGTAAGGGTCTTGTACAGCGCGAAATGGCATTAGGCGATGGCTCTGCTGTAAGATTGACCGTTTCTAGATACTACACACCTACGGGAAGAAGTATTCAAAAAACCTATGCCAATGGAACGAAAGATTATTATCAAAGGTTTACAGATAGATTTCATAGCGGAGAAATGATTTCTGTTGACAGTATAAAAGTAGCAGATTCATTAAAGTTCGTAACCCCTAAAGGGAAGGTGGTCTACGGTGGTGGAGGTATTATACCAGATATATTTGTCCCTATTGGCACCAATGAAGAGGAAGCTGTCGAGAGTATGGATAATTTGGGTTTTCTTTCTTTCTTCGTCTTTGAACATTTAGATGAAGATCGAGAAAGATATGCACATTATACCCAAGAGGAATTTGTAAATGATTATAGAGTCGACGATATACTCTTTGAGAAATTTGTAGAGTATTCGGTAGATAGAAATTTAAGAATGAATTTCTATGATTATGAGCAAAGTATCAAGAGATTTCTAAAGGCGAATATTGCCGAACAATTATTCAATACAAATATTCATGCTAAAATAAAATCAGATGAAGATCTTATGCTTCAAAAGGTTTTGGAGTTAGATGGGGGTGGTATCGAACAACAAGAGTCTGGTGCGATTAAAGTCTATAATTAATCTTCATTCATCTTATCTTGAATCTTCTTACTGGTTACAAATACCAAAAGAAGTACAATAGCGCACAATGAAGCCATAATCCCTATTAATGCTATAGTGCTGTTCTTTTCAAAAGGATCGGAAAAATTTACCAGTGTTACGTTATAGGCAATAAGTGCAATAGCAATAACTATGAATATTATGGATAATGTCTTGCTCATAATTTGTTTTTATAAAAATACAACCTTCTACCGGTCTAGAAAAGTTGATTAATGTTAGCTGCGAATAATTTAACAGCGATAGCCATAAGAATTACCCCGAATACCTTTCTAATGACATTTACTCCGCTTTTACCTAACATTTTTTCGATCTTCACAGATGATTTTAATACAATAAAAACGAAAATTATGTTGATAACAATGGCAATGATAATATTCTCTACATAATATTCTGCTCGTAAAGAAAGTAATGATGTTAAGGTACCTGCCCCGGCAATTAAAGGAAAAGCAATAGGCACAACAGAAGCACTTTCTGGTTCGTCATCCTTATAAAGGCTAATGCCTAATATCATTTCAATTGCCAAAAAGAATATAATGAATGCACCTGCTACGGCAAATGAATTAACATCGATACCTATTAAACCTAGTATTTCATCTCCTAAAAAAAGAAAAGCGATCATAATGATAGCGGCAACAACAGATGCTTTTTCAGACTGTATGTGACCAACTTTATTTCTTAGTCCAATTATGATAGGAATACTGCCTAAAATATCGATAACGGCAAATAAAATCATACTAGCAGTAGCAATCTCTCTTAAATCAAAATGAAAATCCATTCTTCAAATTTTTTGCAAATTTACGTTTATAAATATGCACTTAGATGTTTATTTTTAAAATATTCATGGTTCTTCGCTTTTTTTTAAAATAGGTATCTTGCGCCCTTTAAATTAGGTTATGTTTCAATTAGGAAAAACCATAGTATCGGAAGAGATAATCGAAAACGATTTTGTTTGCAACCTTAGTGCTTGTAAAGGTGGTTGCTGTGTCGATGGTGAAGCAGGGGCACCAGTTGAAGATACAGAGACCGAAATCATGGTTGATATTTATGCTAAAGTAAAACCTTTTTTAAGAACAGAAGGTATTGCTGTAATAGAGGAAGAAGGCGCTTTTGTTAAGGGTGAAGATGGTGAATGGGAAACTCCTTTGGTCAATGGTAGTGAGTGTGCCTATGTGATTTTTGATGAAAAGAAAATTGCCAAATGCGGAATCGAAGAAGCGTATAACCAAGGTGTAATTGATTGGAAAAAACCGGTATCTTGTCATTTGTATCCTGTAAGAGTACGAGAATACACTGAATTAATTGCGGTTAATTATCATAAATGGCATATTTGCGATTCTGCTTGTGCTTTAGGCGATGAGTTAAAAGTGCCCATTTATAAGTTTGTAAAAGAGGCTTTGATTCGTAAGTTCGGTGAAGCTTGGTACAATGAGTTAGAGGTGGCTGCTAAAGATTACCTTAGACAGTAGGAATGTAGATTACTATTTGGGTACCTACAGGATTGGTTTGTTCATCAAATTTGTCGATAATATCTACATGGAAATAATTTTCATAATCTCGTGAGAAATTTGCTAAACGTTCTTTTGTAATATCTATACCGATAGATTTTCTTTTAAGTACTTTACTTTCTTTAATTTTCTCAGCAGCATCTCTACCAACCCCATTGTCAGTAATTACTATTTCAATAAATCCTTTTTTACCTTTTTTAACCTCTAAGTCTATATTTTTGATACCATCTTTTGAAGATAGGCCGTGCCATATTGCATTCTCTAAAAATGGTTGAAGAATGAGTGAGGGTATTTTGATATTATGTACATCTATATCATCTTTAATGTGAACACTGAAGATGATTTCATTTGAAAATCTGATGTTTTCAATGTTCATGTATAATTCAACCGTTTCCAATTCTTCTGCCAATGAAATTTCTCTTTGAGATGAGGCTTCTAGTATCTTTCTAACCAATTTAGAAAACTTGTTTAAATAATGAACGGCATTTTTTTTCTCGTTGTTTATTATATATAGTTTAATGGAATTCAGTGAGTTGAATAAAAAATGTGGATTCATTTGACTTCGCAACATACTTTGTTCTAATGTTAATAGCTTTTTTTCTGCAGTTAGTTGACTCTGTCGGTATAGAATATATAAAATGCCAATAAGTAAGATGAGCGAAATACCGATAATGACAAGCATCGTTTTGTTCTTCCTCAGTCTTATGCGAACAGACTCATTTTCTTCTGCAAGGCGTTCTAATTGATTGGCTCTGATTTCAGATTCGTATCGTAAAATCATATCATTTACGTAGCGAAGGTTTAAGGAGTTTGTTATGCGTTCTTCATACTTTTTAAAATCTTTGTAATGACTCATCCCTTTTTGATAATCATCACGTTTGATCCAAAGTTCGGATAAGAATTTGTTCGCTTCTGCTATTTCAGCATTTAATTCATGAGTTTTGGCAAGGACTAAGCCAGATTCTAAATTGGTTTTGGCAGCATCGTAATCTCCTAATCTTACATATGCCCAACCTAGGTTAATGTAAATAGTCGTAATAATTTGGTAATCTTCTAGAGAAATGGCTTTTAATAAATTAGATTTAAGAATAGTAATGGCTTCGTTTATTTTCCCTTGATGTACAAATACATGCGCTATGTTATAATTACATATGATTTTACCTATATTCGAGTCTATAATTTCATAGTAAACAAGAGATTTCCTAAAGTGTTTCAAAGCAGGTCCTAGCTTGCCTGTAGATTCATGGCATTCTCCTAAATTCTTGTGATTTTTTGCCAAACCCAATTTGTCGCCTAACTCTTTTTCTAGTGGCATGGACCGTTTATATTTCTCAATAGCTAGATCATATTGTTCAAGCATTTGGTAAGTGGTACCAATGCTATTTAAAGATATTATAATATTTTTTTTAAGACCGATGTTGGGTTCTGCTACGGTTTCGGCCAATTCTAAAGCACTTTGACTGTAATCTAAGGCAGATTTTACAGCATCTGTTTGTTTGTATACACTACTGATCATATTCAAGCTGTAGGCTCTAAATTCAATACTATTGGCTTCTATCGATATGTTTAGTGCTTCTTGGTAATAACTTAATGCTTGTTTGTATAAAGCCTGGTCGAGATAGAGAGAGCCCAATTGATTTAATGCGTATGCCTGACCTAAACTGTATTTTTTGTTGAATGATCTGTCCTTTATGTAGCATAATAAAATACTATCATTGTTAAATGGTTGTAGAACTGCATCGATTTCTTGATATGTTGCTGGTACAGCTAATATAAGGCTATCCATCTTTTCTTTTAATATAGAAGGAATGTCCTGAGAATAACTAGGGTGCAATAACACTGAAGTGTAGAGAAGAAAGAATAGAAATTTATGCACCGTTTTTTTTGAAAAAAGCTATTGTATTACACCTTATAAGTTTATAACATGTCTAAAAAATCTGATTTTTTTTGTCTTGAAACAGGTATTTTGTGGTTTGACTTTAACACTACATAACCATCCGTTTTAAGAAACTCTTTTATTTTATTTAAGTTGATAATGTATGAATTATGGATTCTAAAAAAACAGTCGGACGGTAGTAATTCATTCACTTCTTTTAATTTTCTTGTCAAAACGATTTTCTGACCATCCGTTAAAAAAATTGTACTATAATTACCATCAGACTCAGCATATAAAATTTCATCACTCTCCAAAAACAAAAGTTTTCCGTCAGTATTAAGTGTAATACGTTTATGCACCGCTCTAGAATTATAATTTAAGAGCGCCATTTCTAGCTTCTCAACTGAGAAATTTTTGCTGTTGAATTTTTTAATTTTTTTAATAGTTTCTTCTAAGTCATCGGTGTCTATCGGTTTTAATAGATAGTCTAATGCCTGACTTTTTATTGCTTTTAGGGCATATTGGCTATAGGCAGTGGTAATTACTACAGGAAAATTTTTATTGGTAAGTTTCCTAATGAATTGAAAGCCATCCATAGTGGGCATTTCTATGTCTAAAAATAAGCAATCTGGCATGCTTTTTTCTAGATAGGACAGTGCTTCGTTGGGGTTTGTAAATGAAGCGATTACATTGATTTCGTCACTAAAATTAGTGAGTTCCCAAGTCAAGCTTTGTAGTGCTTTAATTTCATCATCAACGATTACAGCTTGTAACATAAAGATTGGGTATCAAGTTGGAAAGTTATGAAAAATTAAGCGTTTGTACATTTTTCAAACCCTAATTTGTATCAATGGATATAATTTTAGTGTAATTGGTATATTTTAGATTAGTAGCGCATATTTTGTATGGTATTTTTTATAAAAAAGAAAGAAAAATACTACAAATATAATATTTTATTTGCTTTTCTAAATTTGAGGTTTCCGTTTATACATAAAAAAGAACAGGTTATACAAAATAGGTATAGTCTGTTTCAGCTTAAATTTACCTTTAACACAGAACTTCAGTATGTTATAATGGTAATGAGAAAATGCTGTATCATGTTAGCATTGTTTATAGTAGTCTTGTTGATTGCTGCTCAGTTAATGGAAATGGAAGAAGATTTAAATGAAAACTTAACAGTAGTAGTTGAGATTCAAAAACCTTAATTATAATTTCTGCTAACAGTAATGAGAAACATAATACAGTTTATTGGAATATCTTTTTAAATGGTTTGTTTCGGTGGTATACTATTATTGTTACTAGCGGATGGTTCAAAAGGTGATGTTTATAAATTAAGGTTAGAGAAAACTATTTGAAGTTTTAATATTGATGGTGGGTTAAGATGGCGTGGTAATCTTTCGGAAAAATCGAATTGGACAAATTTGGAAATATGACAGATAACTGATGTTGAGCTTTGTTACTGGTAATGCCGAACAGATTCGAAATTTATAATTGCATCTCGAGCAACGGGTAAACATGGGGTGCCAACAGGAAATTAAAAACTTAGATTGTTTGATTAACATTTTCAACAGTGTTTACAGATTTAGGAGATATTATCATCATCGAAAGTTTTTCTAACTAAGTCGATAGCATGTTAGAAATGCAATAAAAAAATGCAGAAGGATAATCTTTAAATATTGAAGATTTTTTTAATGTAGATATAAATTTATGAATTGTACGGTTCTTTATAGGGTAGTGTATGTTATTTTATATCTAATGTTTGAGCGCCAAAATAGTATAACTACGATTCGTCGTATGAATATGTTCTAAGAAAAGGTTTCGGGGGAACTACCTTTATTAGACTTGGTGGGCATTTTTCATAATAGAAGCATTAGTGGGACCGTACATTTTTAAGCACATTTATTAGATTATCTTCATAATTTAAGTTGTATTTTATAAGCCATTTAGTATATTTTTTACTTTTTGGTTTAGAAATCGTAAACTTAAATTTCAAGTGTATTTATCTCTGAAGGGCTACTTCGTTAGGATAATGAATATCACGAGCGAGTGTACATTTTAGTATGCTGTGTAAAAACTTTATTTCTTACTAAATGGTTAATTACATTCAGAGTTACACACTATATAGAAATTTTGTTAGTACATCTCTTAAAGAGGCAATACTAATCATAACCCGTTGTACATTTTGATGAAAATTTGTCAATTTGAGTGATTTTCTGATGCGAAATAGTAGAAAATAGTATTTGGGATAGAATTTTCAGAACAGAATACCTTGTTTTTTTATTTTTTCTTCTAGAAGAAAACTCAAACAGACGATTTTAAAACTATAAACAGTCAAAATGCACAACGGATTAATCATATAATTTTTGTAGTTCAATGTTCGTATTAAAAAGAGATGGTAGAAAAGAAGTGGTCATGTTCGATAAGATTACTGTACGTGTGTGTATCTATCTGTATCTAACCTTTATGAGAACACCAAAAAATCGTTCTCCCAAACAATGAACGATTTGCATAGTTATGTAAACCTTAGAACAGGTAAGAAAGCACCGTTATGTCAGCTGAGGTACATATGATAATTTTCAGTAACCGCAAAAAGATTAGATTCTATAATAATTTATACCCAAGATTTTAGCTATGACTATGTCTGTTACAAAACTTTAGAACGTTCAATGCCTATTAAAGATTAATGGGAAGATATCCGAAAGACCTCCACGCATTTTAATGAGGGCTTCTGTTGGTATTCATTTAGATGATTTAGATATTGCTATTGTGACGTATGAGCTAATGTCCAAGAAGTTTTTTACGCATGCAACACCTATATTATTTAATACAACTCCTAAAGTCACAAATGTCTTTAAGTTTTTTTTTAGATGAAAGATAATAGTATTTATGATACTTTAAAAGAAACGAGTATGATTACTCAGTCCACCAGTGGTATTGGGTTATCTATTCATAATATTAGGGTTTTTGGTTTTTATTTATCGTTTCTGATATAGGGCTTTAACACGGTCGTAAATAATAACACATTTGAATATATCAGTAATCTTGATATGAAATTTTTCATATCTTAAGTATTGGAATATAAGTTGTTATTGGTAGAAAATCTTATTTGGATTATGGAAACTTAATAGTATCGTTTAAAAGGTTACGATAAGTCAATTTTATGACACTTTTAAGGTTGAACCATTTATACACTAATTTCATTTGAAACAACTCAAATGAATTTGACTGTACTTTTTTATAAAAATAAAAAGATAATTTTGAGATTAAGAGTAAACCTGCGTAGACGAGTAATGTTTGTAGGTATTGGAACATATACAAAAGAACGAATAAGTAGGTAGAATCTTACATTTTAAAGATGTATTTTATCGAATAGCTTCTCTTTTTTCGATGAAATACATATTGAAGTCATCTTGACTTTTTTTTTGAGGAAAATAAAAGGGTTGCAGATATTTGTGTTGCGAAACATAAAACCACAATCCCGTGTACCAAGTACTAAGCAAAGATATGATAGAATTAGAAATAATTCCTTATTTACCCGAAACGAAAAGAGGGTTCAAACCTAAAGTCCCATTGTACGAGATAGTGAATGCTATTTTGTACAAGCTAAAAACAGGCGTTCAATGGGCATACCTGCCAGTTGACAGTCTTTTTAGCGAACACAGGCTACATTACAAAACAGTTTTTGGACATTATCGTAAATGGTGTGAAG
>Ga0209344_10000712_pt1 | contig 52251 bp, 44 predicted proteins | sample Cruoilmetagenom6_FD_187293 | JGI IMG/M metagenome (GOLD analysis project Ga0209344, IMG submission 187293) | Oil polluted marine microbial communities from Coal Oil Point, Santa Barbara, California, USA - Santa Barbara Oil Seep Sample 6 (SPAdes)... | ecosystem: Environmental > Aquatic > Marine... | reverse complement strand
TGTCCTGGCCGACGCGAAACTGCGTCACCGGGGCCAGACCGGTCGCTAGGCCTCTGACGGCTTGCGCCAGGTCGTGACCTTGGTGAGGAAGGCGAGCGTTTCGCGTTCGGCGGCGAGGCCCGCCGCACCGCAGGAGGCCGCCAGGTCCCACGACAGGTAGGTCTCGTAATAGGGCTCGTGGAAGCCGTGCGGGAAATATTCCAGCAGGCCATCCATCTCGGGATAGTCGCCGAACTGGGTACTGTCGGCGAGGATGAACAGGCCGCCCGGTTTCAGGACGCGCGCCACCTCCGCCAGCACCTGCGCGCGTACCTCCGGCGGCAATTCATGGAACAGGAAGACCGACACGACCATGTCGAGACTGGCCTCCGAAAGGGGCATGGCCTCGGCCGCCTCATGCAGCACGCTCACCTGCGGCCAGCGGGCAAGGCGCTTGCGCGCCGCATCGGTATAGCTCGGCGAAAGGTCCAGCCCGCTGGCCTTCAGCCGCGGATACACGCTCATCACCCGCGACAGGAACCGGCCATTGCCGCAGGCAAGATCAAGCAGGCTGGCACGGCGCTGGTCGCGGCCTTTCAGCTCGCGTGAGATTTCGGCCAGCGCCGCCCGGCGCATCGCATCCGCCGTTCCCGTGAACAAAGCCTCGACCTGCGTGTCGTACAGTTCGGCGCTCTCGTCGGTGAACCAGCCGCCTGACTGGTAGTGGAAATTCTGGCGGTAATAGTCCGGATAGCGGTTGGAGCCTTCCGGCAGCGTCTCGCGGATTTCCGTGCCGTCGCGGGCCTGGCGCCGCCGGTCGACTTCGGCGACATCGGCGCGGAACGCCCGGGCGGATTTCAGGGCATTGGGCAGGTCGCGCACCCGCACATCATGCGGCGCCGGATACAGGCCCGCTTCCACGTTCAGCCGGTCCTGGATGAAGAGGTCCACATAGGCCTTGCGCAGCGCCGCCATGTCCGGCGTGCCGCGCGTCGGTTCGAATTTTGGTTCGCCTGCCCGGTTGAAGCCGCCGGCATTGCGCCGCGCGGCGGACATCTGCGCGCCATACCAGGCCGAGCGCAGCCCCTGTTCCGCAGCATAACGTGCGCGTGCAGCCGTTTTCGAGGCGATGCTGAACAGTCCCATGCAGGCAATATGGTGTGCTGCAATTGGCCCGTCCAGCCTTCAGGTCCGGTTCAGGTTGGCCTTGCGATGCTGCCCTTTAGTCTGGCGGCATCGTGCCTGCCGAAAAGGAGACATGCGATGATGAAACTGTCGCTTCTCGCCGGAGCCGCAGCCCTTTTGGCGCTGGCGGTTCCTGAAACAGCCGCTGCACAAGCGGGGTATGGCTATGCGCCGCAGAACGCGGCATGCGAACGCCAGCGCAGCGACGACAAGCTCGCCGGCGGCGTGGCAGGCGCCGTGATCGGCGGCCTGATCGGCGGCGCCATCGGCAACAATATTGACGGTGGTGACGACCATTATCGCAGCCGCCGCAGCTATCGCGGCTACGGTCGCGGATATAATCGCGGCCACTATCGCGGCCATTCCCGCAGCAGCGACAATAGCGACCAGGTTGTCGTCGGCGCCCTGCTCGGCGCGCTCGTCGGCGGCATTGCCGGCAGCGAAATGGCCAGCAGTTCGAGCGCGAATTGCGGGCCTGTCGGCCCGACGCCTTACCAGCCTGCGAACACCTACCAGGGCGGTTACAATCAGGGCGGCTCGATCCCGCGCACGACCGACGGCCTCTATGGCGGCCCGGAAGTGATGCAGCCGCGCTACCCGGCTTCGCCCCCGCCGCCGCGCGCCTATCCGGCCTCATCCGGCTACAATGACGGCTATTCCGACCAGGGCTATGACAGCCAGCCCTATTATGGCGAACAGGCCTACGGCCAGGAAGAATGCCGCACGATCTACCAATACGGCGAGCACGTGCTCGCCTGCCGCAACAGTCCCACCGAAACCTGGCGCGTGGTGGACGACGGCGCGCAGGATCAGGAACTTTACGGCTACTGAGCCCTGACCGCGTGAAACAGGCGTTCGGCATTGCCATCGCCGCCTGAAATCGGGCTGGCCGTCCAGGCATGGATGGGCCAGCCTTTTTCATTCATCCATTCGGCAAACGCCTCAGCCGCCCGTTCGGTGGCCGCAGCATCGGTGACCAGCCCGCCCTTGCCGACATGCGCGCGGCCGACCTGGAATTGCGGCTTGAACAGGCCGACGAAATCAGCGCCCGGCGCCGCGAGGCTGAGCGGGACATCCAGCAATTTCTCAAGCCCGATGAAGCTGGCATCGCAGACGAGCAGGCTCGGCGGCGCGGGCACCATGGCGGCGGTGAGGGTGCGGGCGTCCTGGGCCTCCAGCGAGGTCACGCACGGATGGCCGCGCAGTGCGGCGTGGAACTGCTCCCGGCCAACATCGATGGCGGTCACATGCGCCGCGCCAGCGCGCAGCAGCACATCGGTGAAGCCACCGGTCGAGGCGCCGATATCGAGGCAGTGGCGCCCTGCCGGATCAACGCCGAACGCCTCAAGCGCATGCGCGAGCTTCAGCCCGCCGCGCGAGACATAGGGGTGCGCCGCCTCCGCAAGGATCACATTTTCGGATGACAGCATTTGCGACGGCTTGGCGACGACCACGCCATTCGCCGTGACCCGGCCTGCCTCGATGGCGGCACGCGCCCCTGCCCGGCTGTCAAAATGGCCGAGAGACACAAGGAGTTTATCGGCCCGGTCTTTCATTTCATGAAACTTCCCCTGCAATTCCTGCGTTCTGCCCTATAATGGTTCCAAGATCGACAGGAGACCCGCCATGCTGGACCGACTCGCCCTCTCACTCTTTGCCCTTTCCCTCGCTGCCTGTAGCCAGGAAGCGGCCCAGCCTCAGGAATTGCCGGACGAGCCGCTTCCCACCGAGGCGGAACTGCCCGGCCCGGCAGACGGCGTCTATCCCTCGATGATGCGGTCGACGGCCTCGATCATCGGCGGTGAAGGCACCGAGATCGGCACGGCCAACCTGATCGGCGGCCCGAACGGCATCCTGCTGCGCGTGGAAATCGCACCGGGTGGCCTCACGCCCGGCTGGCACGGCCTGCACCTGCACATGATCGGCGACTGTTCCGATATCGGCACGTTCAAGGCCTCCGGCGGGCATGTCGGCATGATCGCGGGCGGCCACGGCCTGCTCAACCCGAAGGGCCCCGAGGGCGGTGACATTCCGAACATCTGGGCCGGGGCCGATGGCGCGGCAGGCTATGAAGTGTTCACGACGCTGGCGCAGATGTCGGACCTGACCGATGCCGACGGCTCGGCCATCCTGATCCATGAAGCCGAAGACGACCACATGAGCCAGCCCATCGGAGGCGCTGGCGCGCGCGTGGCCTGCGGCGTCATTAAATAGGGCGGTCCGAAAGCCCGGCATCCTCGGACAGGCGGCCCAGGATCGCCTTGCCCATGGCCGCATGGCGCGGCGTGTCCTGCCGTCCTGTTTCGAGCAGGATCACCCCATAGAACACGGCCCAGCCCATGGCGCGCGAGCAGGTCGCGCCTGACATGCCATAGGCCGCCACCGCCTCGGCGCGCGCCCGGGGCTCCGCGAACAGCGACCAGATCGACGCCAGATCCGTGGCCGCGTCCCCAACGCACATGTCTCCCCAATCGATGAAGGCGGCCAGCTTGCCCTGATGGACCAGCACGTTGCGGGCATGCACATCGCCGGCAATCCATGTGGGCTTCACATCCATCGGCGCGCTGAGCGCTTCGGACCAGGCCTGCTCGATCGCCGGCGTGATGGCATCCGTCTCCCGCTTCAGGATCGCCATGCGGCGCTCGGTGTCGGCCTGCTTGCCGGTGAGCGGGCAGTCGCGCACGGCATTCTTCGGCGCGTCGGCAGGTGCAGGCTGGTGCACCGCCCGGAGGAACCGGGCCAGTACCGGCGCCTCCGAGGAATCAGGCGGCGCGAGGTCGGCCGCCTCACCTTCGATCCAGGGCAGGATGCTCCAGACGAAGGGATAGCCAGCGCCCGGCATCCCCGTGCGAACCGGCGCCGGAATCGGCAACGGCAGGCTCGGTGCCAGACGGGGCAGCCATGCCTGCTCATTCTTCAGCAAGGCTTCGGCAATCGCCCGGCGCGGCAGGCGCGCCAGTAGGTCGTCGCCGATCCGCAACATGACATTGTCCCAACCGGCGTCGAGCAGGCGAATCGGCAGGTGCGCCAGGTCGGCATGCTGGTCGCGCAGCAGCGCGCGCAACAGGTCCGGCGTGATCTCGACCTCTGCCTGCGGCGATGCGGGAGTGTCTGCTGTCATCGTATCATCCTCTTGCGCTCGCCAGCGGACCGATACACGGTGTGCCCCATAAGAAAAAGACGTGGGAGGACACACCAATGACCCGAATGACCCGACGCAGCGCCCTGTTGGGCGGCGGCGCCCTTGCCGCCCTGGCGGCCTGCGCCCGCACAAAGACCATGCCCGAGGCTGCGCCCGTTATCGCTGCAACGCCGCCGCCGCTTGCGCCCGTCCGCATGGACGGCACGGCCATGGCAGCGGCGATTGCCGCAGGCGAGACGACAGCACTCGAACAGGTCAACGCGGCCATCGCGCGGGCCCAGGCGGTGAACGGCCAGATCAATGCCATCGCCTCGGACATCTATGACACGGCACGCGCCGAGGCCGGCCAGACACCAGCCGGCCCGTTCCAGGGCGTGCCGACCTTTATCAAGGACCTGCACAACTGGAACGGCGCGCCCACCTATTATGGCAGCCGCGCCTTCAAGGGCTACCTGCCCGGCAAGGACGATCCGCTGCCCGCGAAGTGGCGCGCCGAAGGCCTCGTCGTCCTCGGCAAGTCGACCTCGCCGGAAATGGGCCTGATGGCATCGACCGAACCGCTGGTCACCGGCGAGACACGCAATCCATGGGACACGACACGCATTGTCGGCGGCTCGTCCGGCGGATCCGCCGCACTGGTCGCGGCCCGCGTCGTGCCGTTCGCCCATGCCAGCGATGGCGGCGGCTCGATCCGGATTCCGGCCAGTACCTGCGGCGTGTTCGGCCTCAAGCCCTCGCGCGGCCAGCTGCCCGCGCATGATGGCCCGGACGGCCCGCCGGTGGATATTTCGGTCCAGCACGCCGTGACGATTTCGGTGCGCGACTCGGTGAACCTGTTCCGCGACACACAGACGAATGACGGCACCTATCCGCCGCTCGCCGCAGACCTCCAGCCCCTGCAGCGCCGCCTGAAAATCGGCTTCACGACCAACGCCTATGCCGGTACGCCTGTGGCGCCGGAAACAAAGGCCGCCCTGGACGAGGTGGCAGAACTCTGCGCCGGGCTCGGGCACGAGATTGTCCCCTACACGCCGTCCTTCTCCGGACAGGAATTCCTCGACAAGTTCCTGCTCTACTGGGCGGCTGGCGCGGCTGATTTCGCCCAGCAGGCAAGCGCCTTCAGCGGCAAGCCGGTCGGACCGGACATCGTGGAGCCATGGACGCTTGGCCTGACGAATATGTTCATGGCCCGCAAGGACGAGATGGATGCGACCGTCGCCTGGCTCAAGGAATTTGAATCCAGGTATGATTCCGGCTTCACTGATCAAGGCATTGATGTCCTGCTGACCCCGGTGACCGGCAGCCCTGCCGTGAAGCTCGGCGAACAGGCGCCGACAGTGGCCTATGAGACGCTGTACGAGCGCGTCGTCACGTTTGCATCCTTCACCGCGTCAATGAACGTATCCGGCGCCGCCTCGATGAGCGTACCGCTGTCATGGTCGCCATCAGGCCTGCCCATCGGCGCGATGTTCTCGGGCAAGCGGGGCGACGACCAGCTCCTGTTCGAACTGGCGCTGGAACTGGAAGCGGCCCGGCCATGGGCCGGCAAGCTGCCGGGCATTGTCGCCACCTAGATGATTATCGAGCCCGCACCCGTGACCAGCGCTGATACGGACGATGTCCTCGGCATCGAGCCCTTCCTGTTCGGTTTCGGGTTCGCGGCCGATGGCGCCGCCACACCGCTGAAATGGGAAGACGTCCTGTCGGGCGACATCGCGAAACATGCGCGCGTCTGGCTGCACCTCAATCGCCTGTCACGTCAGGCGCAGGGATGGCTGTACCGCAAGAGCGGGCTCGACAAGCTGGCGGCACAATCCCTGTTGCAGGAAGACACGCGGCCGCGGTCATCGCGCCACGGCAACGGTTTCCTGATCAACCTTCGCGGTGTGAACCTGAACGCCGGCGAAGCACTGGAAGACATGCTGGCCCTGCGCATGTGGGCGAGCGAGGGGATGCTGGTCACGCTGCGGTCGAAGCCGATCCAGGCGACACGCGATGTCGCCGCCATGGTGAAGGCCGGAGAGGCCCCTCGTTCAACGGGTGGCCTCGTGGCCGCGTTGGCCAACGCGCTGACCAACCAGATGGAGCCGGAAATCGCGGCGTTCGACGAACAGGCGGATGGCTTCGAGGATGACATCCTTGATCCGGATATCCGCGTCGGCCGCGCCGAACTGGCAGAATTCCGCCGCAAGGTGCTGGCCTTGCGCCGCTATATCGTTCCCCAGCGCGAGGCCTTGTCTCAGCTGGCGCGGGAGGGCAGCGCGGCAGCCTTCTTTTCCGAAACGGACGTGCTCTACCTGCGTGAATCCGTCGACCGCGTGACCCGCCTCGCCGAAGACCTTGATGCCATCCGCGAACGCTCGGTCGTGCTGCAGGAACAGATCATGGAAGAACGCTCCGACCTGATGAACCAGCGCCTGTTCGTCCTGTCGATCCTGTCGGCTGTCTTCCTGCCCATCAGCTTCGTGACGGGCCTGTTCGGGGTCAATGTCGGCGGCGTTCCCGGCGTGGACAGTCCGATGGCTTTCGGTATCCTGATTGTCTCGCTCGTGGCAGCAACGGGCATCATGCTCGCAGTGTTCCGCTGGCGCCGCTGGATCTGACAGCGCCTGCTTCCGCAGCGTCACGTGTTAACCATAACTTTCAGCCTGCCGCGAAAACGACGCAGTGCTTTCGCTATAATTCAACCATGTTGACGTAGTGAAAGCGCGAAGTGGCGCTTACCTCAGCGGCGCATGAACCTATATTGGCATAAACCAATCCCCGGGAAGACATATTCAGTGAACCGTTCTGTCGCTATCGCCACCAGCCTTCTCGTTGTTATCGTTGCCTATTTTGGCATTCGCAGCATCATGCGCGGCAGTATCAGCTCACGGAGCGACGTCGTCGTGGCCGATACCGCGTCCGAAATCCCCGAGGCGATTGTCGAAAACGTGTCCAGTTCAATGCACCTTGTCGTGCTTGAAGCCAAAGGCCGGACAGCGCCCGACAAGGCCGTCACGGTGAAGGCGGGAACGACGGGCACCGTGGTCGCGACGCCCGCGCGGGAAGGCAGTTTCGTGCGCAAGGGCGCGCTGCTCTGCGGCCTCGACGTCGAGGCCCGCCATGCCCAGCTCAAGCAGGCCGAGGCCCAGCGCGATTCCGCCAAGATCGAATTCGACGCCGCGCATTCGCTCGCCACGAAGGGCCTGACGCCCGCCAACCGCGAAGCAGCGGCGAAGGCGACCCTGGATGCGGCCGAGGCCGCCGTGAATGCCGCCAAGGTCGAGTTGGCGAAAACCCAGATACGCGCACCCTTCGACGGCGTGTTCGAGACGCGCCTCGCCGAGGCTGGCGACTTCCTTGCGCCCGGCGCAGCCTGTGGTGTCATGGTCGACATGACGCCGGTGATCGTGGCCGCCGAAGTATCCCAGGAATATGCCGGCCGCCTGAAACTCGGTATGGACGCAACGGCGAAACTGGCCAGCGGCGAATCTTATCCCGCTCGCGTTCGCTACATTTCGCGGACCGCAAGTGAATCGACGCGCACGTTCCTGGTCGAAGCCGAACTCGAAACGGGCGATGCAGTCGTCCCGGCCGGTGTGTCCGCATCGCTGATCCTGCCCGTGGACTCTGAGCCCGCCACACTGATCTCGCCGGCGCTGCTGACCTTGTCGGACGCTGGCGAACTTGGCCTGCGCTATCTCGAGGCGGATGACACGGTACAGTTTGCGCCGGTCAGGGTGATCGACGAGGGCGCCGGTGGCATCTGGGTGACCGGCCTGCCAGACACGGCGCGCGTCATCTCGATGGGCCAGGACTATCTCAGCGAAGGGGTAAAGGTGAAACCCGTGACCACTGGTGGAGCCGTACAATGAACAGTTTGATCGATGGTGCGATTGGCCGGGCCCGCATGGTGCTCGCCATTCTCGTGTGCGCGATTATCGCCGGAACGGTTACCTATATCGGCCTGCCCAAGGAAGCCGACCCCGACATTCAGATCCCCTTTGTCGGCATCACCGTACCGCTTGCAGGCGTGACGCCTGAAGATGCCGAACGCCTTCTGGTCAAGCCGATTGAGCAGGAAATCCAGTCGCTCGAAGGCCTGAAGACCTTCAGCGGCTATGGCGTCGAAGGCGCCGGCCAGCTTGTTCTGGAATTCGAACTGAGCTCCGATATCGACCAGGCCATCCTTGACGTGAAGGACAAGGTGGACATGGCCAAGCGCTATTTCCCGGCAGACGCGCGCGAGCCCATCATTACCGAAATCAACGCCGCGCAATTCCCCGTCATGGTGGTGAACCTGTATGGCGACGCGCCCGAGCGCGGCCTGAACGACATCGCCGAGGATCTCCAGGATCGCCTTGAGCGGGACGCCGGCATCCTCGAGGCGCGTATCGTTGGCCGCCGCGAAGACGTGCTGGAAATCGTCATCGATCCGGTCAAGCTCGAAACCTACAACATCTCCTACCAGGAAATCTATCAGGTCGTTTCGGCAAACAACCAGCTCGTGCCAGCCGGCCAGATTGATACGGGCGAAGGCAGTTTCGCCGTCAAGGTCTCCGGCCTGATCCGCACCGCTCAGGACGCGTTGAGCCTGCCTATCCGGCGCACGGAAAACTCGGTCGTGACCCTTTCGGACGTGGCCGACGTACGCCGCACGTACAAGGATGCGACCAGCTATGCGACGTTCAACGGCCAGCCCGCCCTGCTGATAGAAATAGTCAAGCGCACCGGAGCGAACATCCTCGACACGGCAAACTTCGTGCGCGACACAATCAAGGAGCAGGAAAAAACCTGGCCTTCCACCGTGAAGGCACAAATCACATCTGACGCATCCGAACTGATCGACGAACAGCTTGGCCAGTTGCAAAGCTCTATCGTCACGGCCGTGTTGCTGGTGATGATCATCTGCGTTGCTGCGCTTGGCTGGCGCTCTGCCCTGCTCGTCGGCATTTCGGTCCCGGCCTCGTTCGTGATGGCCTTCCTGATCCTTGGCGCCTTCGGCTACACGATCAACATGATGGTCATGTTCGGCATGGTGATCGCCGTCGGTATCCTCGTCGATGGCGCGATCGTGGTGACCGAATATGCCGACCGGAAGATGGCGGAAGGACTCGACCGCAAGGAAGCCTATGGCCTCGCCGGCAAGCGCATGTTCTGGCCCGTCCTGGCGTCGAACGCGACCACGCTCGCCGCTTTCGTGCCTTTCCTGTTCTGGAATTCGATGCCGGGCAAGTTCATGGCCTACCTGCCGATCACGCTGATATTCGTGCTGTCTGCCTCGCTCGTAATGGCACTTATCTTCCTGCCCGTGCTCGGCTCCGTGATCGGCGCCCGGCCGAGCGGCACGAACGAAGACCTCGCGGCCCTCGCCGCCGACGCCGATCCCGAACAGGCCAAAGGCTGGCTCGGCGGCTATGTCCGGCTCGTCAAAGGCCTGATCGCACGCCCATTGATGGTGACGGGCGCCGCGATCGGTTCAGTGATCCTCATCTTCATGTGGTTCGGCTCGACACCCCACAAATCCGAATTCTTCCTCGATATCGAACCCGAGCAGGCCTACGTATTCATCCAGGCACAGGGCAGCCTGTCGGCCGCGGAAGAGGCCGTCCTTGTTCGCCGCGCCGAAGCGGCGATCAGCCATGTCGATGGCATCGAAGACATTTCGACCCGAACCGGCAAATCAAACGAAGGCAGCTTCAGCCTCGGCGGGGCGTCCCCTCCGGTTGACACGATCGGCCAGATTCTTCTCGACCTGGCGACGGATGACGGCGTGCATGACGGGCGCAAGACGCTTGTGCATGTCCGCGAACTGCTCGATGCCGTTCCCGGTCTCAGGTACCAGATACAGGCTCGCGAAAATGGTCCGCCTGCGGGCAAGGACGTCCAGATCGCCCTCCTCTCGGAGGATGCCGCCGCCCTGAATGCGACCGCCGAACTTCTGCGCACGAAGCTCGAAAGCATGAGCGAATTGCACGAGATTGACGATACGCGTCCCCTCCCTGGTATCGAATACCAGTTGGACGTGGATCGCTCGGAAGCTGGCAAGTTCGGCGTGGATATCTCGCAGGTCGGCGCGGCTGTTCAGCTGATCACCAACGGTATCCTTGTCGGCCGTTACAGGCCTGACGATGCGCCGGATGAAGTCGATATCCGCGTCCGCTTTCCGCAGAACGACCGCAGCGCAACAGCGATCGATCAGCTTCGCATCGCGACGCCGGCCGGCAATGTGCCGCTGTCACTGTTCGTCACGCGCGTTCCCGCGCCACGGGTCAGCCAGATCGAACGCCGTGATGGCTTGCGCGTCATCGATGTCCGCGCCAACGCGATCGAGCAAGGTGCAGGCGCCGATATTGTCGCAAGCCTGAAGGACTGGATTGCAGAGCAGGATATTCCCGGTTCCGTAGAGATTCGGTTCGAGGGCGCGGATGAAGATGCCGCCGATGCCAGCGCATTCTTCGTGGGCGCCGCCTTGTCGGCCCTGTTCATGATGGCCGTCATCCTGCTCTGGGAGTTCAACAATTTCTGGCAGGTCCTGCTGACACTGACGGCCGTGATCATTTCGACCGCTGGCGTATTGGTCGGCATCCAGCTGATGCTGCCTTATGTGTCCGTCCTGATGATCGGCACCGGGGTCGTCGCACTCGCCGGTATCGTGGTGAACAATAATATCGTCCTGATCGACACCTATAACCGCCTGCGAAGCGATGGCCGCTCGCCCGAATACGCAGCGATCGCCACGGCCGCCCAGCGGATCCGCCCGATCCTGCTGACTACCGGCACGACGATCTGCGGCCTGCTGCCGATGGTGTTCCAGCTGAACGTGGACTTTGCCCATGGCGCGATCAATTCCGGCAGCGCCTCGTCGGAATGGTGGGTGCAACTCGCCACAGCTGTCGTGTTCGGCCTCGCCTTCTCGACGATCATGATCCTGCTGGTCACGCCGGTCTGGCTGCTGGTCCCCTACCGTGTTGGCCGCTTTAGCCGCCGGATGCGTGACCGGGCCCTGCGCCGCAAACCGGCCGATGCCGCGCACGTCCGGCCTGACGATCGCAAGCAGGAAGGCCGCGACCGGATCCTGCCGGCCGCGGAATAGGTCTGCGGGCTAAGGCGCCCTTCAGGCGACGACACCGCCCGGCTGGACTTCAGTGAACCGTCCACCATCCCGGGCGAGACGCGTCAGGGTCGCCGCCGGCTTGAACCGGTCGTCCTCGGCGCCCAGCCGTTCCATCGTGGCCAGCACCTTGTCGGCGCCAACCATGTCGCCATACAGCATCGGTCCGCCCTTGTCGGCGGGCCAGCCATAGCCGTTCAGCCAGACGATATCGATGTCGGAGGCGCGCTGGGCCATCTTCTCCTCAAGGATTTTGAGGCCTTCATTGATCATCGGATGGATACAGGTGGCGATGATCTCGCCTTGAGAAGGCGCACTGCCCTCACTGACGCCCGTGATCTTGCGGATAATCCCGGCGGTGACGTCTGACGGAATCGGCTTGCGGCTCTCATCATAGTCGTAATAGCCCGCGCCGGTTTTCTGGCCGCGGCGATCCAGTTCGCACAGCGCGTCGCGGATCGGGTTCGCCGTCTTCGCCCCCTTCTTCCAGCCGATGTCGAGGCCGGCCAGGTCTGACATCTGGTAGGGGCCCATGCGGAAGCCGAACGCGTTCAGCGCGGCATCGACATCCCAGGGCATGGCACCGGCATTGACGAGTTTCTGCGCCTGCGCCTGACGCGCGAACAGGATGCGGTTGCCGACAAAGCCCGGGCAGACGCCAACCAGGACGGCGATCTTGTTGATCGTCCGGGCCAGGTCCATGCAGGTCGCAATGACATCGTCGGCCGTCTTGTCGGCCCGCACGATCTCCAGCAGCTTCATCACATTGGCCGGCGAGAAGAAATGCAGGCCGATGACGTCGCCCGGACGCGACGTCACGCTGGCGATCTCGTCAATGTTCAGGGCGGACGTATTCGTCGCCAGGATCGCGCCCGGCTTCATGATCCGGTCGAGATCGGTGAAGATTTTCTTCTTGATATCCATGTCCTCGAACACCGCTTCGATGACAAGGTCGCAATCGGACAGGCTTTCCATGTCGAGCGTGCCCTGGATCCGGCCCATGCGGGTTTCGACTTCGTCCTGTGGGAAGCGGCCCTTGTCGGCGCTGCGCTGGTAATTGCCGCGCACGACACCGAGCCCCTGGTCGAGGGCTTCCTGTTTCGTCTCGAGAATGCGGACCTCGAACCCGGCCGTGGCGAAGTTCATCGAGATGCCGCCGCCCATCGTGCCTGCGCCGATAATCCCGACCGTCTTGATCGGGCGGCGCGGCGTGCTGGCCGGCACGTCCGGCACCTCCCACGCCTTGCGGCCGGCTTCGGCGATATAGGCTGAAACCTGTTCAGGGGTCATTTCGCGGGCTTGTGTCATGTCTCTTTCCTTATGGTCTTGTATTGTCCGTACTCAGGCAGCCGGCTGCGGCTTGCGTGTGAAGACTGTCTGGGCCTGGCAGAATTCCAGCACGCCTTCCTGTCCGCCCTCAACGCCGATGCCCGATTGCTTGAAGCCGCCAAAGGGCGCGTGCGGGCTGAGGTGCTGGCTCTCATTGATCCAGACCGTGCCGGCCTGGAGGCTTGTGGCAATCTCCTGCGCCCGTGCAATGTCGCTCGACCAGATCGAGGCGCCTTGGCGAAGGCCTGGCCGGTCGCGGGGTTCTCGACATCGAATGTCTCAGAGCCTGAAACAGCCTGGCCGTTAATGGTCATTGTGATGTTTGGATCGGTCATGCGTGGTCCTCCGGAATGGCGCCTTGTCTCGGCATGTTCGGGCTGGTCGCCCGAATGTCGCGCCAGCGCCTTGTTGGGAGTGACTGAAGCAGAAAGCGGGCGCCTTCGCCAGTCGAGTCCCTACGGTAGTCTCGAATGGAAAGACGGTTTTTCGGCGCAGCCAGCCGCCCAACACACACTGGTAGGGCGCTCCCGAGCTGAAAGTCGCGTGTCATCTCGCGGCACAACTACTTGTACACTTGTACTTCTATGGACGATTATGCAGGTCCAAGCACACGTTGGATATCCAAAACATTCCTGACAGTATCTCCTGTCGTATAGCGATATTACGTCACATCTCGAAGATCGGTCCTTGAAAGGAGATATGTACAGTCGTACTACTTTTGGCCAGCACGTCATTCAGTTCAGACAGGAATCGCGCCTGTCTCGGAAAGTTTTCAATGAAACGTATCGCCATTTTCGCAGCCGCTCTGATTGTTGCCCTGATTTTTGGGCGCTTCGTCATTTGGCCCCGTCTCAATTCCGCTGAAGGCGGCCCCGACAGCGCGCTGACGCTCTATGGCAATGTCGAAATCCGACAGGTCGATCTGGCGTTTCGGGTGCCGGGCCGTCTTGATGCCGTCAATTTCGAAGAAGGCGATACGGTTTCGGCAGGTGACGTGATCGCAGTTCTGGATGCCGCGCCTTTGCGTGACGCCGTTGCGCAGGCCAAGGCCGAGGCGTCAGTGCGACAGGCAGAGCTTGCACGATTGGAGGCCGGAAGCCGGTCGCAGGAAATTGACCGGGCGCGCGCCTATGTCGAAGAACTGGAGGCGAATGTCCGGGTCGCCCAGCAGACCTTTGACCGACAGGCAAAGCTCCGCGACAGCGGATTTGCGTCACCGCAAGCCTATGACATTGCCCGCGCTGCACTCGACGCCGCCAAAAAGCGCCTTGTCGCGGGACAAAAGGATCTGGCGCTGGTGAAAATAGGACCGCGCGTTGAAGATATCGCTGCGGGGGAGGCTGGGGTTGAAGCAGCCGAGGCCGCCGTCGCGCAAGCTGAATTGAACCTTGGAGACACAAGCCTGCTCGCGCCATCGGACGGCATATTGCTGACACGGGTACGTGAACCCGGCTCCATTGTTGGCGCCGGCATGTCTGTTGCCACACTGGCCCTGACAAAGCCGGTCTGGGTACGCGCCTATGTCGACGAGACCGATCTTGGCGTCGTCGTACCAGGCAAGACCGCGAAAGTGTTCACTGACAACGCCCCAAACAGCGCCTACCAGGGACAGGTCGGTTTTGTTTCCCCCGTCGCCGAATTCACGCCTCGCACGGTTCAGACACCCGATCTGCGCACAGATCTTGTCTATCAGGTCCGGATCATCATCGACGCGCCAGATGATGGCTTGCGACAGGGCATGCCGGTAACGGTCAAATTGAGTCGCTCGGCGGCGGCAGATTGACGGCGCAGATGAGCGACGCCGCGACCACCTCTCCGAATCCCCTCCCCTTCGTCCAGATCAACGAGGTGACGAAACGATTCTCCACAAACGGTCCGGCGGCACTTGATGCCGTGTCCGGAACCATCGAGACCGGCAAGATAACCGGACTTGTGGGCCCCGACGGCGCCGGAAAGACCAGCCTGATACGCCTGTTGACCGGCCTTAGCCGACCCAGCGGTGGCGACGTGCTCATCGCGGGAAAGCGCGCTCATGCCTCACAGCGCCACCTGCATGAAATGCTCGGCTATATGCCGCAGCGCTTTGGCCTCTACGAGGACCTGAGCGTTATGGAGAACCTGGACCTGTTTGCCGACCTGAAAGGGCTCTCGGGCGACCAGAGGGAAGAGACCTTTTCCCATCTGCTGAAGTTCACCGATCTGGCACGGTTCACCACGCGATTGGCCGGTGCCCTGTCCGGCGGCATGAAGCAGAAACTCGGCCTTGCCTGCGCATTGCTGACCCGGCCCCGCCTGCTCCTCCTGGATGAACCATCTGTCGGAGTTGATCCCATTTCGCGCCGCGAGTTGTGGTCGATGGTTGGCGAACTCGTTGATGACACGATGGCTGTGGTCTGGGCAACGGCCTATCTCGACGAGGCCGAAAAATGTGATGATGTCCTTCTGCTCAGCAATGGCAAGCTGTTGTACTCCGGGCCGCCCGGCGACCTGACAGGCACGATGACGGGTCGCGTTTTCCAGGCACAGGTTCCGGCAGCGCATCGCCGCGCCGCCATTGCCCCCCTATTGCGCGACACGTCGGTGGCAGACGCGATCCTGCACGGCGACGCCATCCGCCTGATCACTCGCGAAGGCGCAGATCTTGCGCATGTCAGGACGCTGGTGAACGCCGAGATCGTTCCAGCCGCGCCACGCTTCGAGGATGCATTTGTCGATCGGCTCGGCGGCGGGCCGGATGGCCGGTCCCCCCTGGCCGATGCAATGAGCAGGCATGCGGATGACGGCGAGGCCGTGGTTGAGGCGCGCGAACTGACCAAGCGCTATGGCGACTTTACCGCAGCGTCCAACATCACATTCACACAGAAGCGCGGTGAAATTCTGGGATTGCTCGGCCCCAATGGAGCGGGCAAGTCGACAACGTTCAAGATGCTGTGCGGCCTGACCGAGCCAAGCGGCGGCGAAGGACGTGTTGCCGGATTCGATTTGCGCACAGCGGCTGCCGATGCACGCGGCCGGCTCGGCTATATGGCTCAAAAATTCTCGCTGTACGGCGACATTTCGGTCGCACAGAATCTCTCATTCTTCGCAGGCGTGTATGGTCTTGGCCGCCAGCGCGCCAAAGAGCGGATCGACGCGATGCTTGAGGCGTTCGATCTGACGTCTTATCGCGGCACGACGGCCAGGCAATTGCCGCTCGGCTTCAAGCAGCGGCTCGCGCTGGCTGCGGCGTTGCTGCATGAGCCGGAAGTCCTGTTCCTGGATGAACCGACCTCAGGCGTTGATCCGATCACAAGGCGAGAGTTCTGGTCGCATATCAATGCGCTGACGGCGAAGAACGTCGCCATTCTGGTCACCACGCATTTCATGGAAGAGGCGGAATATTGCGACCGGATCAACCTGATATATCGCGGCAAGACAATCGCAGAGGGCACACCGGAGGCCTTGAAGGCGATCTGCAGCCATGCGGACGGGTCGGCCGTGACCATGGAAGACGCGTTCATTGAGCTGGTCGAACGTTCCGAACGAGAAGGGGCCGCAGCATGAACGCGCCGCCCCTTGCCGCACCATTGCGCCGGACCCTGTCGCTTGCGCGCAAGGAGACCTTCCATATCTTCCGCGACCCGTCATCCATCCTGATCGCATTCATCCTGCCACTGATCCTTCTCCTGCTGTTCGGCTTCGGGATATCCCTCGATTCCAATACGATCCGAATTGGCGTGGTGGTCCAGGATGCGCGCGCCGATGCGCGGAGCCTGGTTCAGGCGTTTGCGGCATCCGACTATTTCGAAATTGTCACGGCGTTCGACCAAACTGCGCTGGAGCCGGACCTGGTATCCGGAGACTTGCGCGGGCTTGTCGTCATCCCGCCCAATTTCTCCGAACGCATGCGCGCGCGCGATCCGGTCCCGATTGAGGTCGTGACCGACGGCTCCCAGCCCAACACGGCGCAATTCGTCGCCAACTACGCTCAGGGAGTCTATGCGGTCTGGCAAACCCGCCAGCTCGGTGATGCAGCACTCGCGGCGCCGGCTGCGATCACGCCGCAGCCCCGCTTCTGGTTCAATGCCGAACTGACCAGTCGCTACAACCTGGTACCGGGGTCCACCGCAGTCGTCATGACCATCATCGGCACATTGCTGACCGCGCTGGTGATTGCCCGCGAGTGGGAACGTGGCACGATGGAAGCGGTCCTCGCCACACCGGTCAGCCGGGCCGAACTGTTGCTGTCGAAGATCGTGCCCTATTTCCTTCTTGGCATGAGTTCCCTGGTGCTGTGCGCGGTCGCCGCAGTGTTTGTCTTCGACGTGCCGTTCCGGGGTTCTGTGCTTGCCCTCGTCGCGGTCGCGGCCGCCTTTCTCCTGCCTGCTTTGGGCCAGGGCTTGCTGATTTCTGCGGTGACCAAGAACCAGTTCGTTGCCGCCCAACTCGCGCTGTTTACAGGTTTCCTGCCGGCGACCCTGCTATCGGGTTTCATCTTCGAAATCAGCGCCATGCCCTTGCCGATCCGAACAGTCACGACAGTGATCCCGGCGCGCTATTTCGTGACCAGCCTGCAGACACTGTTCCTGGCAGGCGATGTCTGGTCGGTCCTCATGCCGGCGATAGTGAAAATGCTCGCGGTCGGGGGCTTCTTCCTGACGCTCACCTGGCTTGCCACGCCGAAACGGATCGCCTGACATGTGGCAACGCATCGGCTCTCTCATCATCAAGGAAATGCTCGCCATCTGGCGCGACCCGAAGGGCCGCGCCGTGATCCTGGTACCGCCCCTTCTTCAGCTCGTGATCTTTGCCTTCGCGATGACAATGGAAGTCCGCAATGTCGATATCGCCATCCTCAATCTCGATACCGGGAGCCAGGGCCGGGAGGTTGAGGCGGGCATCCGGGGTGCGTCCGGCTTCGATCAGGTGATCCAGCTTCAATCGGTCAGCCAGATTCAGGAGGCTATCGACAGCCAGCGCGTCATTGCCGTGGTCCATATCGCGCAGGACTTCACACGCCGGGTCGAAGCCGGCCAGTCCGCCGATGTCCAGGTCATCCTGGACGGACGCAAGTCGAACGCATCGCAGATCGTCAATTCGTATCTTTCCGCCATCATTTCACGCGTCTCGGCGGCGGCATATTCAGGCGGCACGACGCCCGACGCCATACGGGTCCGTCACTGGTACAATCCCAATCTTGAATATGCCTGGTTTACCCTGCCGGGACTGGTCGCGACGATCACACTCCTGACCACGATCATCGTAACAGCCCTGTCGGTCGCCCGCGAGCGTGAACTCGGAACCTTCGATCAGTTGCTGGTCTCGCCGCTGAGGCCGCTCGAAATCGTTGTCGGCAAGTCGGCACCGGGCCTGACTTTTGGTTACCTGCATGGAACCTTCTTCATCCTTGTCGCCATATTCGGGTTCAAAATCCCCTTTGCCGGGTCCTTGCTCGCACTCTATGGCGCGATGTTCTTCTACTTGCTGGCTGTCATCGGAATTGGCCTCTTCATCTCAGCAATTTCCGCCACCCAGCAACAAGCCATTCTTGGCGCCTTCGTGTTCGCCTCGCCCGCAGTGCTGCTGTCAGGCTTCATGTCGCCGATCGAGAACATGCCGGGCTGGATGCAGGTTGCGACGCAGATCAACCCGCTCCGGCACTTTCTCGTCGTGGCGCAAGGTGTGTTCCTGAAAGACCTGCCGCTCGCCGATGTCGCGCGTAACACATTCCCGCTCGTCCTGATTGCCATGGCAACCCTTCCAGCCGCGGCATGGCTGTTGAGAAAGAAGACTTCATAAATGACCAAGCGAGACGATTCCCGGAGTATCGAAACACGCGAGCGGCTGGTTGCAGCCGGCATCGAACTCTTTGGCGTTATCGGGTTCGACGGAGCATCGACCCGCGCCATTGCCAGCAAGGCGGGCGCCTCCCTCGGTGCCATCCCTTATCATTTCAAGACCAAGGAAAACCTCTATCTCGCCTCTGCGACATCGATAGCTGAGCAGGTGTCCCAAAAAATTGGTCCGGTACTCGGCGCATTTGAAACTGAAATCTACAGCGACACGCTCAGCCGGAAAAAGGCGATCTCGTTGCTCGAAGAGATCATGACGCCATTCGTGACGATGCTGGCAAGCGATGAAAGTGAAAAGTGGGCTCGGTTCATGCTGCGCGAACAGGCCGCTCCGTCCAAAGCGTTTGAAATCTTGTACGCCAGCGCTATTGGCCGCTTCTTTCGCGCTGTGGTCCACCTGACAGCGATCGCCAGCGGCGACGTTCCGGCATCTCAAACAGCCCGGATCCGGGGCATGACGCTCATCGGCCAAGCACTTGCCTTCCGCGCCGCGCGGGCATTGTCGTTAAGAGCGCTCGAACTCGATACGCTGGGCACGAAGGAAATCGCGCTGATCACCGCATCCATCCGGGAGAATATCCGCCTACTCCAATATGCCTAGCATCGTTGGCCTGCCCCGGCCCTGTGATCGCGCCTGGCACCATGCGGGCGACACAATCGCAGGGCCGCGGACGCGACCTCTATTCAACGGCAACTTGCTCTATCGGTCCGGTTTCCAATGGCCGCTCCAATGACGCCCAGTCAATCTCGGCATCGGTGGCGGCATTCTCGTAATGCAGCACTCCGAGCGCCTCGAATTTCGGCTTCACGCTGTCCGTCAGCAGGCCGACCCGTTTCAGGTTCGGGATCATCCGCTCGAACAGGAAGTCCCGGAAAGCCTGCCCGCTCTGGGAGTCGATACTCATCCGCCGCGCCTCTTCCCGGTCGAAGCCGAACTCTTCTTCGACAACCGTGGAGAACAGCCGCTCACGCATGATGGCGCAGGCTTCATAGGCAAACTGTGCCCGTTCCTCGATTTCCGCTTCCGGCAGGGCCTTGATCCAGTCTTCGAGATAATTGACACCGAAGGCGACATGGCGGCCCTCGTCGCGCATCACCAGCGTCAGGATCTGGCGCAATAGCGGGTCGCGCGTCGTGTGTGCCATGGTCTGGAAGGCCGCGAGCGCCAGCCCTTCGATCAGTACCTGCATGCCAATGAATTTCAGGTCCCAGCGTTCATCCGTAAGGATCTTGTCGAGCAGCAGCTTCAGGCTCGGATTGACCGGATACTCGACATTGCAGCGATAGCGCAGGTATTTGTTGAACACTTCGACATGCCGCGCCTCATCGAACGTCTGCGATGCAGCGTAGAGCTTTGCGTCATAGGTCGGCGCGCAGCTGACCAGCTGCGATGCCACCATCAGGGCGCCTTGCTCGCCATGCAGAAACTGCGACAGGACCTGCGCCAAAGACCGCCAAGCATACTCATTCTTCCGTTCCTCGCTCATCGCTAGATAGACCGGGTGGTCATGGAACGGGTTGAGGCCAGCTTGAGATGGTCCTTCGCGCTTGTCGAATGCAACGTCCCAGTCAACATCCATCTGGGCATCCCAGTTGAACTTCTTGCCGAGTTCGTAAAGGCGACGAATTTTCGAGTTCGCGATCTCGTAGTCCCAGTTATAGGACCCGGTCAGCGGTGTCTTGAAAATCTCGCGAACGATTTCGACATCCTGCGGCGACAGTTTGTCCGCCAGCTCGCCGGGCTCCTGGAATGTGCGGGCCTCAGTAGGCGGGCCCGAAACCAGTTTCACTTTCATCATGTCCTCCTTTTCAAGCTGAAAAAGACCAGATCACGCTGAAACGGCCCTTCCGCTCTTTGACACCATACCTGCAGTAATCATTGGGGGAATACGTAAGTTGACGGAGGCGTCATCTTTTTTTGCCGGGCGTTTGCGATATTCCGCGCCAATCAGCCAGGTGCGCGGCAACGCTCAGGATCGCCAGCGAATCTTGAACCCAGCGTCAGTTGCCTTCGCTGGAGGCAATGGCTTCGATCGTGTTTGCGACGCCATCGATCCGGTCCAACGTGGCGTTCATTTCAGGGTCGTTGCGAGACGCTTGAATGGTGTGTTCAACGTCGCGCCAGTCCTGCAATGTCAGTAGTCGTTCGGCCATCGGAAAGAAGACGTCGTCTTCCTTGACCATATGGCGGCGCAACAGCCGCGAATATGTCTTTCCGGCGTCGACAATGACATTCATCGGCAGGTCGCTTCCCCGGCGAAGATCGGACATGTGCTCGCCGAACTGCTTTGCTCCGGCGCCTAGTCGCTCATGTTCAAGGCGTAGGTCATAGAGTGCAGAACTCGCGAGATCTGATCGCATGATGAGCGCATCATAGATCAGGTCTTCCTTTCGGTGATGCCACTCATCCGGAAACGACGTGAAATAGTCCAGCAAAGCCTCGAGAAGCTCGTACCGGGGTGACCTTCCCGCTTCGAAGGCTTTCATTTCCTGATCGAAGAAATCGAGAAAGCGTCTGAAAGTGCGATGCTCCGACTTGAGTTTTTCGATAGCTGCTGACACCGCCCGCACTCCTTCTTATTGTATTCAGCCGCACATCCTGGCCGATCTATTCAAAAACTTTTCGCTCGGATCACGCGATATCGTTGTACCGCCCGAACACGGCGCTTGATAAATATCGCGCCGCTTCGTGGCGGTGTTTGGCTGCGCATTGCGCAATCATGATCCTGTCTGATCATCATGGAAACAGCTCCATCTCTTGCCATCCGTCATCGGCCGAAAAAGCGAACACCTGGCGTTGATGGATTCTGAAAGCGCCTGCGGACCAGAATTCGAGCCGGTCAGGGGTTACGCGCGCTCCCGACCAGAACGCAGGGCGCGGAACCGGCCACGCGGCAAATTGCACGGTTCTTTTGGCAATGCGCTTGTGAAGCACGGACCGTGATTCCAAACACTCCGACTGGCGTGACGCCCAGGCGCCAATCTGACTGTTTCGGGGGCGGGAAGCAAAATAAGTGTCGGCTTCAGACGAAGTCACCCATGTCACGCGTCCCTCAATCCTGACTTGTCGTCCAAGCGCCGACCAGTAAAAACATAGCGCAGCGTGGGGATTGGCTTGCAGGTCGCAGCCTTTCCGACTGTTCAGATTCGTGTAGAAGACGAACCCCTGCGCATCGAAGGATTTGAGCAGAACGACCCGGCACGAAGGACGGCCGGCTTCGTTCGCTGTCGCGAGCGACATTGCACTCGCATCGTCAATGCGAGGATCCGCGACGGCGTCGTCGAACCAGGCCTTGAAGGTCTCGACCGCCTGACGCGGAAGGTCCTGCGCCGATGCGTCAGACTGCAATGGCATGCCGGGGCTTCTCCTGATCAAAATGCGCATCAAAACAAGATGCAATCAGTCTGAGGGCCGGACGCCCTCGCTCGGGTACTCGCAGCTCCCGGCCGTTGATCTCGACCAATCCATCCGCCTCGTACTTGCGGCTGGCCGCGATCTCCCTGTCGAAGACGCTTTCAGGGTATCCGTGCTTTTGGCTGATCTGCCCGAGATCGGCTTGCATGAAGCACATGATGTCATTGATGACCTCCCGGCGCAGGCGGTCCATCTGGCTCAAGGCGTAGCCGCGCTGGACCGGCAAGCGTCCCGATTCAACAGCTCGGCGCCACGCGCCGGTTTCAGGATAATTCTGGACATATCCATCCGGTACGCACGAAATGGACGAGCTGCCGACACCAATGATCGTTGACGGCGCATCCGCCACATAGCCCTGAAAGTTGCGCATCAATGTGCGATCATCCAGCGCCTTTGCAAGGCCGTCTCCCGGCAGCGCAAAGTGGTCAAGACCGATGCGCCTGTACCCACCCGCGATCAAGTCGCCAGCAGCACGCTCCGCTTGTTCGAAACGAGCCTCCAGCCCCGGAAGCGCCTGCTCGTCGATCTGCGTCTGACGCCGCGCGGCCCAGGGAACATGTGCGTAGCCAAAGAGGGCAATGCGGTCAGGGCGAAGCGCGAGTGTCTGGGCCACTGTTTTCGCCAGTGTCCCGACGGTCTGGAAGGGAAGCCCGTACATGAGATCGAAATTGATCCGGCAGATATTCGCATCCCGCAGGCTGTTGACCACATCTCTCACTTGTTCGAACGGCTGGATGCGATTGACCGCCGCCTGTACCTTCGCGTCAAATTCCTGAACACCCAGCGACACCCGATTGACGCCCAATGCCGCAAGTTCCTGAGCGCGAGAGAGCGCGAACGTTCTTGGATCGAGTTCAAATGCCGTCTCGGCCTGAGGCGAGACATCGAACAGCTGCCGGACCTTCGCCGTGAGTTGGACCAGACTTTCGTCCGTCAGCGATGTCGGTGTGCCACCACCCCAATGGATTGCGCCGATCTGCATGCCGGGCGGAAGGGCCTCGCGAAGCAGTTCCAGCTCGCGTTCGAGTGTAGCGGCATAATCCACCAATGGCTGCTCTCGTCTCACGAGCTTCATGTTGCAGGCGCAATACCAGCATACTTCCCGGCAAAACGGCACATGAAGATAGAGTGCAATCGGCGTTCCCGGATCGAGGACAGAAAGCCACTTTCGATAGCCTGCTTCGTCGAGTGAGGCGCCAAAAGCAGTCGCTGGCGGATAGCTGGTATAACGCGGAACCCGCGCACTGGCATATTTCAGGATTGCGTTTGTCATTGTGGGGCCCCTTCAGAACGTGACGGGAAACTATTCATCGCCTGACTGACCTCTGCGAGGTCGTCCAACGTGTTGATATTGCGAAAGGGATCGCGGCCGTCCTGGACGGGCCAATCGACGGAAACAGCGGCGCAATGCTCCAGCGCGCCATTCAGGCTACGCCGCCCGCTATGGGCATAGGCCTGCAATGGCCCGAGGCACCCGACCGGCCAGACAGAGCAGACCGGATGCCGGCGCTGTAAAGACGTCGCAACAGCAGGCGTACCGGACTGCGCCGCTGCAGCATCAAGACGGAGCCTCAGGTCGCAAGGCAAATAGGGCATGTCACATGCAATGGTGATCACACGCCGCGCGCCAAATTCCTCCGCCCAAGCCAGAGCGCCCAACAGTCCGCCAATTGGACCTTCAAAGCGCGGGTCATCGAGGACCTCCGCCAATCTTGTGGCGAAAATCTGCCCAGGCTCACGCACCGACAGCCTCGCCGGAATGTGCCATCGGCTGACATGGTCGATCGCGCGGTCGATGAGACTGCGTCCATCAAGCATGATATTTGGCTTGTCGCCGCCGATCCGGCGTCCGTCTCCACCGGCAAGGATCACTGCCACCAGATCAGTCATTGGCAAACCAGGGGCGCGCGGAGAGTGCGTCCACTTCCTTCGGTCGCTTGATGGTCAGATCGAGATTTCGCAGCAATCCATCCCGGATCGAATAAATCCAGCCATGAATTGCGAGGGACTGACCCTTTCGCCATGCGTCGGTCACGAAGGGGTTTCGGCCAATATACTCGACCTGTGCACGGACATTATGTTCACACATGACATTTACGCGCGTGTCGAAATCGGTAATGGCGTGCAGGTGCGACTTATGCCGGTGCGCCATCTCTGAGATAGGCTGCAACCAATGATCGATGAGCCCCAGACGTTTTGTATCAATCGCAGACCGGACACCGCCGCAACCATAGTGCCCACAGACGATCACGTGCCTGACTTTGAGTATCTCGATCGAATATTGCAGAACGGATAGAAAGTTCACGTCCCGGGGTGGCGCCAAATTGCCTACATTGCGGTGGACAAACAATTCCCCCGGATCAAGTCCGACAATCTCGTTGGCGGGCACGCGGCTGTCCGAGCACCCAATCCAGAGATATTCGGGCGATTGCTGAGAAGACAACCTTTGAAAATACTTGGGGTCGGCACGCACACGCGCGCTTGCCCAAGTCATGTTATTGTCGAGCAGGGACTCAATCATGACGCCTCAGCAAACGGATCCGGCAGGCCCCTGCGTGCAGCAAGCCTGCGGCCGAGGTTGCAAAGATCCGCTTCGCGCAGGCGCGCACGCGCGATCGGCAGAACGACGGCATTTTCAACGGCGATGTGCCGCTCCTGGGAGCGGCAAAAAGGCGGAATGATCTGGGCAGCCTCGGCGTACCCAGCCGGCCCGCGGCGATCGTTCAAGGCCGACATTATGAGAGACTTGACGGCTGAGGCATCATGCAGATCGCTGGCATGTTCTCCTGACAGCATTCCCAGGACCTTCTCGATCTGGTCATCTGCCTCGCAGCGCCGCCGCAGGAGGGGGAACAGGTCATCCTCTTCATCAATGATGTGGAGCGGCAGATCACTGTCCAGAAACTGCAGCACGTCTCTCAAAGCGCCTTCGTCAAATGCGACAGAATTGGCCAGGTCGCGCAGTCGCTTGCAGACGGAGCGATGTCGGTAATGCTCGGCGAAGAACCATACGAGCGGTTCCCGGAGCAGATCCACTGGCATTGCTTCAATAAAGCCGTCTCTATAAACCGGTTCCATCGGGTTGACCTTTCTCTACCGAATCCGAGCCCCCTCCCCGGCGCGTTAGAATGAGCGTGCGGGTTGCCTTGACCTGCGGAAACTGATTCCTGACCATGGTTTCGAGACAATCCGGGAGCGGTGAGGCGGTGTCCCTCAGGCGCGAAATCACCTGCGTCCAGGCTTCATCCTTGGCCTCCGTCAAGAATGAATTTATCGCGTCGGACAGGACGCTCGCAGGGGCGCATTTTTGCCTGGCCGCCTCGGCATCAATCACTTTCAGAACATCAGGCTTCAGCGCGAGGAGAGCGCCTTGCGGATTTGCGAAGACATCCCCGAGAACCGCGTAGACGCGTGTGACAGGCGTTTCGTCCGTCTCCAGCGTTCCAAGAGCTGAAATTCCGAGAGCGGGCGGCGTTGCGGACGAGCGCTTCAGAAGCGCATCGACATAGCGGGCTGCGGCCAATGTCCAGGCGCGTGCTTCCAGCTGCATTTCGATATGCGCCGAGACGTGTTCGAACGGCAGGCGTCTCCCATCAACCCGATGGTCCAGCCTGAGCACGTGCCAACCATGTTCTGTCCGCACCGGTTCGCCTGCCAACTCTCCAGGTTCGAGCGCAAGCAACGCCTGCCAGATCGGGGGCAAGACATCACCGGGACGCAATTGTCCGAGTGTCCCGCCATCGCTACCTGACGGGCAGGCCGACACGGTGCGCGCAAGCCCCGAGAACCTGTCCGGTTGCCGGGCAAGGAGAGCCAGGAGCTCATCGGCGCGCGCGCGCGCCGTTGTCGCTGCGATGTCGTCGCGTTCATCCGGCGCAACAAGAATGTGTGATGCTTCCAGCAAGGGCGGGGTCCTGAAGCCGTTCGGCTGGTCGTCATATATGCGTCGCACCGCATCAGCAGCGGGCGATTCCGCTTCGACTTCCTGGCTGAGGAGTTCGCGGATCAGCGCCTCTTCCTGTGTCTCCTCAAGACCGTCTGCATTCAGCTCCGGCTGCGCCGCTATACCGAGCTGGTGCGCACGGTCGAGCAAGACAGCCTTGGCCGCCAGTGCCCGGCCCGCACGCACACGCGCATCGGAAAGGCTTGCAGCTTGATGGTTCTGCATTTCTGCCGCGAGTAGTGTCTCGGGAACTTCCACGCCATGAAATATCGCTGTTGCTGTATTGGCCATTATGCGCCTCCTGCCCGCTTGCGCGCAGCAATCGCCTGATCCGCCCTGATGTCGCGGCGCGTGCGCACAAGCTGCCAGCCGCGGCGGCCCATATACCAGATCGGCGCCGACAGCATGTGGACGAGCCGTGTAAACGGAAACACGAGGAATATGGTCAGTCCCAGGAACAGGTGCGCCTTGAAAATCCAGTGAACATTGGCAACATAATCGGCTGCACCGGCCTGAAACGTGAAGATGCCTTGCGCCCAGTACATGAACTTCACCATCTCGGATCCATCGAGGTGATTGGCCGACAATGGAATTGTCGAGAGACCAAGCGCCAACTGGAGCGTGAGAAGCGCCAGAATGGCTGTATCCCCAAACGAGGAATTGGCACGTATGCGTGGATCGAATACCCGTCGATGGAGCAGGATCAATGCGCCTAGAATGGCCGCAACGCCTGCAATGCCGCCCGCGGCCATGGCGAGGACCTGCTTCTGTCCGTGCGTGATGCCGATCATGTCGAACACCCAGAGCGGCGTCAGCAAGCCCACGAAATGTCCGCCGAAGATTACAAGAACGCCGACATGGAAAAGGACCGAGCCAAGAACCAGTTGCTTTCGGCGCAAGAGCTGGGACGATCCCGACCGCCATGTGTAAGGCTCCCGGTCAAATCGCAACACGGATCCGATCGCAAGAACGGCAAGCGCGATATAGGGATAGAAGCCAAAGACAGCCTGATCGAGCCAGCCGGCTGAGGTAATTGTCGTGACGTGCTCTGGTGCCATGTCGGGCTCCCTCCTGATGGATCTAGAAGCTGGCCTCAAGGGCCAGCCAGAATTTGGTACGGTCAGCCGGACCGCCGGCGTCGCCATTGAATACGGCGACCTTTCCTTCGAGACTGAAATTCGCGTTGAGTGGCAGCCGCGCCATCGCATCGATCTCGGTGCCGAGATCTCTGGCCGCGTTGTCCGAGGCGAAATCATGATAGCCAACGCCCCAACTCACCGGCTTTGCATCGGCGATAAAATTCGGTGCCTTGCCCGTCAGCGTCGCCGACAGGTCACGCACACCTGTTGCCGGCGTGTTGAGAAACACATCGGCCCAACCCTGGAAGGCATGCAAGGTCGCCAATGGCGTCGTAAAGCCACGCCCATCCGCCCCATCGAGAATTTCGACACCCAGTGCCCCTTTGACGCCTTTTTGCGTCAGGGAAATGCGCGCAGCCTGGTAACCCAGATCTGCGGAAGGCCCTGCCCCGTTCCATTCACTCTGGATGGCGGCGTCTCCGTCCAGCGTTAGCGTGCCGAGATCGGTGTCCCATGACCTTGTCCAACTGGCGCCCCAGGTCTGACCCGAGGCCGCTGGCGCATTGTCGAAATCCAACAGCAATCCGTAAGCCGTGACATTACCGAGTGATGTCTTCACCAGCAGTCGGAGTACATGCGAGGCGCTATCCCACTCACCGACGGGGCTGTCATCGCCGAACACACGGCGAACCTTGTCGATATAGACATAGTCGACTGACACGGACTCGGAGACCACATGACCAAGCCGAAGCGCGTCAAAGGTCTGCTCGTTCTGCCGGAAGCCGACATTGCCCACAAATCGCGCATTATCGAAAATGATGCGCTGGCGCCCGAGCGTGACCGAGGTCGCCTTATCCTTCCACGACACCTGCAGGCGGTTGATCTCCAGCGTCTCCGGATCCGCTACTACCGCCTTGCCGGGAACATTCTCCACGGTGTCGGAAAAGTCGTCACTCAAATGCGCGACGCCTTCGATTTCGCCGAGGAAGCTCCAGGCGTCATTTGCCTTGTAATCGTAACCGAACCGCCCGCGCGCCGTTAGCGCCGTTGTGTCGTCAAATCCGTTTTGATCGACCTGTTCAGCCCGCAGCCGAATATCAAGGATGGGTTTGCCCTCACCTGCTTGCGCAGGGGCTATAGCGACCATGCAAACAGATGAGATTGCGGCAGCCACCATCAGTGCAGTTCGCGACCTGGACATTACCCGCGCACTCCCTGCATTTTGCTGACCATGGCTGCGGCCTTCGGACAACCGTCCGACGGCGTCCCGGGACCGAATGTAACCGGCTCCTCGGCCCAGTTTTCGTCAAGCGCCTCCAGATCGTTCGGATCGTCCTCTGGCATCGCAAGGAGGTCGGCCAGCGCCGCCTTGTCTGCCGGCCGATCCGAGAGCGTCATCAGCGCACCAAAGATGGCGCGATAAGGACTTTGGCGCTTCTTCAGACGCTCGCCGATAGCTTCGATTACATGGGCCGCCTCGCCAATGAGCGAAGCTGCCTCCGCATCCGGGAGGATCGACAGAAATTCCAGGAAAATCGGCAGGTAATCCGGCAGGTCACTGACATCCAGTTCGAGTCCATGTGACTTGTACAGTTCGACAAGACCAACCATGGCCGGGCCCCGCTCTCGGCTCTCACCATGCACGTGCTCATACAGGTGCAGAGACAAGGTGCGCGAACGGTCAAACTGGTCGACATAGGCGGCCTGGGCCTCATAAATGTCCATGCCGGAAATGCTATGCGCCAGCTTTCGCAGGGATTTTATAATCCGCTCGGGAACGATGCCATCCGCCTGAATGGCATCGACAATTGCGCCCGACTCTGCCTGCAAGATGACATCCGGATAAGACAACAGACGCGACAGAGCGCGATACGTGATGGCCATGATTACAACTCCATTGGGGTTTTGGCTTTGGACCGCTTGTCCCGGCCGAACAGGCCAAGTTCCGTGCGTCCGCCTGAACAGTCATTGCCGAACGTGAAGCCGCACTCACCGCGCATCTCAAACGCGTCTTCCTGCGATTCCCGGTGGGTCGTCGGGATGACGAAGCGATCCTCATAGTTGGCGATCGCCATGTAGCGATACATCTCGTCAATTTGTGCGGCGGTGAGCCCCACCTTCTTGGCGGCAGGGTGATCGATGACACCGTCTATCGTCTTTGCCCGCATGTATTTGCGCATGGCCATCATCCGCTCAAGTGCCAGAACGACCGGTTCTTCCTTGCCGGCGGTCAACATGTTGGCGAGATAGCGAACCGGAATGCGCATGCTCGACACATCCGGCATGTCCGCGTCGGTTTCGAGCGCGCCCGCAGCCACGGCCGACTGTATGGGCGAGAGCGGCGGCACATACCAGACCATGGGCAACGTGCGGTATTCCGGATGCAACGGAAATGCGACCTTCCATTCCATCGCCATCTTGTAGACCGGACTCGCCTGCGCCGCTTTCAGCCAAGCTTCCGGAATGCCATCCAGCCGCGCTTGTGCAATGACGGCCGGATCATTTGGGTCGAGGAAAACATCCAGCTGCGCCTGGTAGAGATCCTTCTCGTCCGGCGTACTGGCCGCCGCTTCAATCTTGTCGGCATCGTAGAGCAACACACCAAGATAGCGGATCCGCCCGACGCAGGTTTCCGAACAGACCGTCGGCTGGCCGACCTCAATGCGAGGATAGCAGAATGTGCATTTTTCCGACTTTCCGGATTCCCAATTATAATAGACTTTCTTGTAGGGGCAGGCTGAGACACACATCCGCCAGCCACGGCACTTGTCCTGATCGATCAGGACGATACCGTCCTCTTCCCGTTTGTAGATCGCTCCAGAGGGACACGCTGCAACGCATGTCGGGTTGAGGCAGTGCTCGCACAACCGCGGCAAATACATCATGAAGGTTTGCTCGAAAGCGCCGTAGATCGCTTTTTCGACCCCCTCGAAATTGTAATCCGCGCTGCGCCTTTCAAACTCGCCGCCGAGGATTTCTTCCCAGTTCGGCCCCCATTCGATCTTTTCCATACGCTGGCCCGAAATTTTCGACCGGGGGCGTGCTGTCGGAAACGCCTTCATCTCCGGCGCTGTCTGGAGGTGCGAATAGTCGAAATCGAAGGGTTCATAATAGTCGTCAATTTCGGGCAGGTCCGGATTGGCAAATATCTTGGCGAGAATGCGCCATTTTGCGCCCATTTTCGGCTCGATCCGGCCATTCGCCTTACGCCGCCAGCCACCATTCCAGCGCTTCTGGTTCTCCCAGTCTTTCGGGAAGCCGATGCCCGGCTTGGTCTCGACATTATTGAACCAGGCGTATTCGACGCCTTCGCGACTGGTCCATACGTTCTTGCAGGTGACAGAACAGGTGTGACACCCGATACATTTATCGAGGTTCAGAACCATTCCAATTTGAGCACGGATTTTCATTGGGCGCTCTCCATTTGCGACGCCGGCTCTTCAAGCCAGTCAACATTTGCCATTTTGCGGATGACCACGAACTCATCCCGGTTGGAACCGACCGTTCCATAATAATTGAATCCGTAGGACAACTGAGCATATCCCCCGATCATGTGGGTCGGTTTCAGGATCGTCCGCGTGACCGAATTGTGGATCCCGCCGCGCTTTCCGGTGATTTCCGATCCGGGCGTATTCACGATCTTCTCCTGGGCATGGTACATGAATATCGTACCTTCCCTGATGCGCTGAGATACGACGACACGGGCAGTCAGCGCACCGTTTGCGTTGAATACCTCCACCCAATCATTGTCGACGAGGTCAGCACGCTTCGCATCGGTCTCTGACAGCCAAACAACCGGACCACCGCGATTCAGCGTCAGCATCATGAGGTTGTCCGAATAGGTCGAATGGATGCCCCATTTCTGGTGCGGCGTGATGAAGTTGAGCGTGATCTCCTTGTTTCCGTTCGGCTTGTCGCCCATCACGAACGTTGTCTTGAGATCGATTGGCGGCTTGTAGACGACAAAGCCCTCACCAAAGGCGCGCATCCAGTCGTGATCCAGGTAAAGCTGCTGGCGTCCTGTGAGCGTCCGCCACGGGATCAACTCGTGTACATTGGTATAGCCCGCATTGTAGCTGACATGCTCGCTCTCGATGCCCGACCAGGTCGGCGACGATATGATCTTGCGCGGTTGGGCGACGATGTCGCGAAACCGGATTTTCTCATCTTCCTTTGGCAGAGCAAGGTGAGCATGTTGACGCCCTGTCTGCTTTTCGAGCGCATGCCATGCCTTGACGGCGACCTCGCCATTGGTTTCCGGCGCAAGCATCAGAATTGTCTCGCAGGCATCTATGTCGGAATTGATCTGCGGCTGGCCCTTGGCGACGTTTTCATCGAGCACGTGCCCATTGAGAGAGCCGAGATTGGCGACGTCATGCACCGTATCCCAGCCAATACCCTTGCCACCATTTCCCATTTTTTCGAGGAGCGGGCCGAGTGACGTGAATTTCGCATAGGTTTGGGAATAGTCCCGCTTGACCACACTGATTTGTGGCATGGTCTGACCGGGGATCGGTTCACTCCCATCCGTGAGCCAGTCCGTAACACCCGCCGCTTGCGCAAGCTCTCCAGCAGTGTCGTGCTGTACGGGAGTGAGGACGACATCCGTAATCTCGCTGAGCACCTCTGGCGCCACTTCCGAGAACTTACGGGCCAGACCCTTGAATATCTCCCAGTCTGATTGCGATTCCCATGCAGGATCGACGGCCGCCCCCAGAGGATGGATGAACGGATGCATATCGGACGTATTGAGATCGTTCTTCTCGTACCAGGTCGCCGTGGGCAGCACGATATCCGAATAGACGGCCGTGGTAGACATGCGGAAATCGATACACACGAGCAGGTCGAGTTTCCCTTTCGGGGCGTCCTCGTGCCATTTGACCGTCGTCGGCTTTACACCGCCAGTCTCTCCAAGGTCCTTGCCCTGCACGCCATGATCGGTTCCGAGCAAATGCTTGAGGAAATATTCATGTCCCTTGCCCGATGAACCCAGCAGGTTGGAGCGCCAGACGAACATGTTACGCGGCCAGTTGGCTTCGTCATCCGGATCCATGCACGACATTTCGAGATCGCCGGATTTCAGTGACTTCACGACATAGTCCTTCGGATCCATCCCTGCTTTCTCAGCGAGGGCTGCAATCTCGATCGGGTTCGTCTTGAGAGCTGGCGCAGAAGGCAGCCAGCCCATGCGTTCGGCTTTGGCATTGTAATCAATGAAACTGCCGGACCAGTCGCCCTCAGGCGCTGTCGGTGACAGGATTTCACCGATCGGGACAGTCTCATAACGCCACTGGTCAGTGTGTGCATAAAAGTATGAGGTCGAGTTCTGCTGACGCGGCGGGCGCACCCAATCGGTCGCAAAGGCAAGAGGCGTCCAACCCGTTTGCGGGCGCAGTTTTTCCTGACCGACATAGTGCGACCAGCCACCACCGGACTGGCCAACGCATCCGCAGAGGACCAGCATATTGATCACCGCGCGATAGTTCATGTCCATATGGTACCAGTGGTTCATGCCAGCACCGATGATGACCATGGACTTGCCATTGGTCTTTTCCGCATTGGTGGCAAACCCTCGCGCAACCGCGATGATCTGCTCGCGCGGGACGGAGGTGATCGCTTCGGCCCAGGCCGGCGTGTACGGGGCTGGGTCGTCGAAATCTTTCGCCAGGTGCTCGCCGCCATAGCCTTGATCGACACCATAGTTTGCCATCAGGAGGTCATAGACGCTGGCCACCAAAGTTTCGGTCCCGTCGGCAAGCTTCATGCGCTTGACGGGGATGTTACGAGTCAGCACGTCCGGATGATCGGTGGACGCGAAGCCATTGCTGGCCGAGTTGGCAAAATAAGGGAAGCGGACGCTGGCAACTTGGTCCTCGACGCCCTTCAGGCCAAGGCGCAGCTTGATCTCGTTACCCTTGCCATCGCGTTCCTCAAGGTTCCACTTGCCGGTGTCGCCCCACCGAAATCCAATCGAGCCATTCGGGACGACAACCTTGCCCGAAATCTCGTCGAGCCCGACCGTTTTCCATTCGGGCTTGTTCTCTTCCTCGAGCGCACCGTCGAAATCGGATGCGCGCAGGACGCGCTCAGGCACATAACCGTCTTCTTGTTCCTGCAGGCGAACGAGAAGCGGCAAGTCACTATACTTGCGAATGTAATCGCGGAAGTAAGGCACGTCGCGATCACGGTGATACTCCGTCAGGATTACGTGCCCAAATGCCATGCCGAGGGCCGCATCCGTGCCCTGCTTGGCGGGAACCCACACATCCGAGAACTTCGATGCCTCCGAATAGTCAGGGCAGATGACCACGGATTTGACCCCCTTGTAGCGCGCTTCGGTATAGAAGTGCGCATCCGGCGTACGGGTCTGTGGCACGTTCGATCCCCAAAGGATCAGAAAGCCCGAATTGTACCAGTCGGCGCTCTCGGCAACATCCGTCTGCTCGCCCCAAGTCTGCGGGCTGGCCGGTGGAAGGTCGCAATACCAATCATAGAAGGATCCGGTTACCCCGCCGATAAGTTGGAGGTACCGCGCGCCGGCGGCATATGACACCATCGACATGGCAGGAATTGGGGAAAACCCGAATACGCGGTCAGGCCCCCACTTCTTGATCGTGTGCGCATTGGCTGCCGCTATAATCTCGTTGACCGTCTCCCAGTCTGCACGCACGAACCCGCCAAGTCCGCGCCGCGTGACATAGTCAGCGCGCTTCTCCGGATCCTCCTGAATCGATCTCCAGGCAGCCACCGGCTCCATCCTTTTGCGGGCTGCGCGATAGGGTTTCAATAACCGGGCCCGGATGAGCGGATACTTCACGCGATTGGCCGAATAGAGATACCAGCTATAGCTCGCGCCGCGCGCACAGCCCCGGGGCTCATGGTTCGGCAGATCATCGCGGGTCCGCGGATAGTCGGTCTGCTGAGTTTCCCAAGTGACGATCCCGCCCTTAACATAGATCTTCCATGAACATGACCCGGTGCAGTTCACGCCGTGCGTGGAGCGCACAATCTTGTCGTGACGCCAGCGATTGCGATAGGCTTCTTCCCAGGAACGATCCTCGTTATTGAGAACGCCGTGACCACCTGAATAGAGCTCGGTCTGCCGCCGGAAGAATGTCAATCTGTCGAGTGTGTGGCTCATTTTTCAGTATCCTTTTAGACAGTCGCCGCTGGGGCAGAAGGGGAGTGGGTCGCGTGCCCGCGCTCGATGTCGTGCAACAGACCACCCCTTCGGGTGTACACGCGCCAGGTCAGGACGAGACACGAGACGTAAAACAAGAGGAAGCAGATCAAGGCCGGCATGGCGCTGCCGCTTGCTGAAAGGGACGTGCCAAATCCCATTGGAATGAAGAAGGCCCCGTAAGCCGCAATGGCGGAGGTGAAGCCTGTAATTGCAGCACTTTCCTTGTCCGACTGGCGCACGATTTCGTCGGGGGACAGGTGCGGTTCAAGGCGCGCCACTTCCTTGCGCATGATGACGGGTATCATCTGGAAGGTAGAGGCATTGCCAACACCGGTTGCGAAGAACAGGAACATGAAGCTCGCAAAGAAGGCGGCGAAACTTCCAGCCTGCAGGGACGCCATGACGCTGAGCGTACCGAGCGCCATCGCAACGAAAACCCAGACGGTTACACGCCCACCACCCCAGCGATCGGATATCCATCCCGTGAAAGAACGCGACAAGGCGCCGACGAGAGGCCCGAGGAAGGCAATCTGCAAGACATTGACGGCCGGAAATTGCGTCTTTGTCAGCAGTACGAAGGCCGCCGAGAAACCGATGAAGGAACCGAACGTACCGGTATAAAGCCAGCACATGTACCAGGTGTGCGCGCGTTGGAAAATTACAGACTGTTCGGCAAACGACGCCTTCGCCGAGGCAAGGTCGTTCATGCCAAACCAGGCCGCGAAGGCTGAGGCAATAATGAAAGGAACCCAGATAAAGCCTGCGTTCTGGAGGAAAATTTCCTCGCCATTGCTGGTCACGATCGGATCACCGCCGAGGACACCAAACACTCCCACCGTGATGACGATAGGGACGAGGAATTGCATGACGCTGACACCGAGATTGCCGAGCCCGGCATTAAGCGCAAGCGCGTTGCCCTTCTCCTTCTTGGGAAAGAAGAATCCGATGTTCGACATGGAGGAAGCAAAGTTGCCGCCACCGAAGCCGCAAAGCAATGCCAGTACCAGCATGATCCAATAGGGCGTATCCGGATTCTGGACCGCAAAACCGATTCCGAGCGCAGGCGCCAGAAGCGACCAGGTGGTCAGGGTGGTCCAGAGCCGTCCACCGAAGATCGGCACCATGAAACTGTAGAATATACGTAGCGTGGCGCCAGACAGGCCGGGCAACGCTGCGAGCCAGAACAGTTGGCTGGTCGAGTATCCGAAACCAATCTGCGGCAGTTTGGCAACCACAACCGACCACACCATCCAGACTGCGAAGGACAGGAGCAAGGCGGGGATCGAGAGCCAAAGATTTCGATTGGCAACTTTCTTCCCTGTCTCCTGCCAGAAGGTTTCATCCTCAGGACGCCAGTCCGTAATCAGTTTTGGCGTAAGCGCCTTATTCGCCGCGACATCGTGAAGCGGCTGCATTTCCGGAAGCTGCGGCAATTGATCAAGGGCCGCTCCCGACGCCTCGCGCTCCATCCGCTGGATTGCCATATGCATCCATATGAATGAACCAGTCACCAACAAGAACAGGGCCATGAAAGAACTGGTCCACACGCCAGTCAGGTCATTCAGCATGCCGAATACGATCGGGAGGATGAACCCGCCCAGCCCTCCGATCATGCCCACCAGGCCACCCACAGCACCGACATCGTTGGGATAATAGATCGGGATGTGCTTGTAGACCGCCGCCTTTCCGAGACTCATGAAAAAGCCAAGTACAAAGATCAGGACAACAAACGCGGCAGGGCCCGTGGCCAGACGGAACGTGATCGGCCCGTTGACGCCATCGACGATGTAGGAGGTCGGGGGATAGGACAGGATGAAGGTAACGACCATCGACACAAGGAAAGTCCAGTACATCACCTTGCGGGCACCAACCTGGTCAGCCAGATGGCCGCCATAGATGCGAAAAATGGAAGCCGGGATCGAATAGGCTGCGGCCAGCATGCCCGCCGTCTTGATGTCAAAACCGTACACGCCAATGAGGTAGTGCGGCAGAGACAAGGCGAGCGCGACGAACCCGCCAAAAACAAAGAAATAATAGAGTGAGAATCGCCAGACCTGAACATTGCGCAATGGCGCGAACTGGGACGCAAAACTGCGCGGCTTGGCACCGGACCTGCGCCGTTCGGCAAGGGCTGGATCATCCTTGGTGAAAACGAAAAAGATGACTGCCGTCACTGCCAAGGCAATTGCCCACACCGTCGCGACACCTGTCCAGCCGATCGATGCCATCACGATCGGAGCGGCAAATTTTGTTACAGCCGCGCCGACATTGCCGGCCCCGACGATACCGAGCGCCGCGCCTTGCTTCTCGATGGGAAAGAATTTCGATACATAGGTGATCGAGACGGCAAATGACCCACCCGCCAGGCCAATACCCAGCGCGGCGATCAGGAATTGGGGATATGTCTCGGCGAAGGTCAGGAACCAAGTCGCCAGCGCGGACAGCAGCATGACGATGACGTTCACGATGCGGCCACCATACTGGTCGGCCCAGATACCCAGAACCAGACGCGACAGCGAGCCGGTCAGGATCGGGGTCCCCACCAGCAAGCCGAACTGCGTTTCTGTCAAGCCGAGATCCTTCTGGATCTGGATGCCGAGGATCGCGAAGATGACCCACACCGCAAAGCAGACCGTGAAGGCGAAAGTCGTGAGACCCAGTACTGTATTGGCACCCGGGGCCGGCTGGGTTCTGGAATCTGTCATATCGGTCCCCCTCAGGTCGGTGATGAAAATCCAGACCGAGAAGTGGCATTGCTCCTGTTCGGGTGCCTTGATAATTGCGAAGCGGAGGGGCGGCCTTTGTCCGAATGTGCGACCGAATTGAAATCAATCTTTTCGGAACTGATCAGTGTAGAGCGGTGCCTTGAGAATACTCCTGGAACGACCCGACCCCCTCAGGATCAATCCTTGACATTTATCAATCCGATTTCTAAGAATCCGCTCATGCATCGGCAGAAGATTGACTTGGCGCTGTCGATTTTCCGACCATTCTCGCGCGACACTAACAGGAAGCTGCATGACGCTGAAACCTATAGATATTGCGCGTACGCGCGAACTCGCCTTCTTCAAAGCCGCGACTGACGAAACGTTTGACCGCGTCATGTCAGGCGCGTTCCTGCAGCGTTTTCCCTCTGGAACAACTTTGCTTCTTGAAGGCGACAGCGTCGATTTTCTCTACGTCCTGCTTGATGGTTCGGTCGAACTCGGTGCCGGTTGGAAATCGAAGGATACCACGCTCGCAATTCTCAGGCCCGTATCCACCTTTATTCTGGCAGCTGTCGTTCTTGAGTCGGACGCCCTGATGTCGGCTGTCACGCTGGAGCGTTCTGAAATCCTTATGGTACCCGGCGAATCGATCCGGCGCGCCATGAACGACAACCCGGCTTTCGGCTTCGCAATCTCGGAAGAACTGGCCGGCTGCTATCGCGGACTGGTCCGCTCGATTAAGAACCATAAACTGCGCGACTCGACCGAACGACTCGCGAACTATCTGCTGACTCAGAGCGCACGTCAGGGCGAAACGGACCAAATCACGCTACCTCATGAAAAGCGAGTACTGGCCGCCTTGCTGGGCATGTCGCCCGAAAACCTGTCGCGCGCCTTCGCCAAACTGTCAGCTCAGGGCGTATCCGTTGACGGGGCCATTGTGCGTTTCAGCAAAATGCAAGCGCTCGAGCGACTGGCCCGGCCAACTCCGCTCATCGACAATCACTTTGCCCAGGATCGCAGTCAGCTTGGCAAGGCGCATACCGAGCGCCAGCAAGGTGTTCTGAACGACCCCCAGAACCGCTAACCCCCGGTTTGTGCAAGGTTTCGGATGTCACCCGGATTGGCGGCGTGCAGATCGTGCGACAGGCTTTTGCCGCCAAGCGCCGATACAATTGTGTCCTGAAGCGCTTCTTTCTGATCATCCCTTTCGAGAAAGCTGCGTAAATCGTGCCCGCCCTGACCGAACAGGCAAAGGCGCAGCTGCCCACGAGCGGTTATTCTCAGGCGATTGCAGCCATCACAGAACCCAGGCGCATAAGGCGCGATCAGCCCGATCCGCCCTGCATGATCGGGATGGGAAAATTCGATCGCCGGGCCATCGTCAACGCCGCGCTCCCGGGGGTGCCAACCATGTTCAAGGAGCCAGTTGCGCAACACTGTACCGCTAACATGTTGATCCTGGAAAAAGGCAGCATTATCCCCTGTCCGCATCAATTCGATAAACCTCACGGAGATCCGGCGGTCCCGGACAAAATCGGTCCATGCCGAAAAATCATCCTCAAGTCCGTCGCGCAGCAGAACCGCGTTGACCTTGACGGCCGACAGAGGCAAAGCCTGCGCTCTGTCGAGACCATACAGAACGTCGTTAAGGCGGTCATGTCCCGTAATCCGGGCAAAGGCATCCCGATCGAGCGCATCAATGCTGACATTGAGGTGAGTGAGCCCAGCCGACACCCAGTCATCGGCATGGCGCGCCAGATTCCAGCCATTGGTCGTCATGGCAACCTTGTCGACGTCGGCTTGCGCAGCCACTCTTGCAATGATTTCCGTCAGGTCCTTGCGGACGCTGGGTTCACCGCCGGTCAGGCGAATCTTCCGTAATCCGAGCTCGGAAAATGCGCGCGCGAGACGTTCGGTCTCGATCGGTGTGAGAAAGTCCATGGCACCTGTTTTCTTGTAGCCATTCGGAAGGCAATAGGTGCACCGGAAGTTGCATACTTCCGTCACCGATAGCCGCAAATAGCGGAATCGGCGTCCAAAAGCGTCCGTCGCATCGCGAGCGGTCAGTGTCATCGCAGGCTCCTTTCCAAGCACGGGAGGCGACACGGTTTCCCAATGCCACCCTCGGCCCGGCCGCCATGGCGAGTGCTTTAGGCGACCGGGCTCGGAGCGAATTGAATGCAAGTTATGAGGACCGCGTCGCCTTGTCGTTGACCGGGCGTGTCGGGAGAGTTGATGTCCGTCAAGCGGCTGCCGTCAGGCGGTCAAGCTGGATTTGGTCGCCGCGGCAACAGCAGGCGCGGTCCGTAGACCAGGCAAAAACCGGAAAATGCCCCGCACCAGAATAGTGCAGCGACCGGGTTCAGAACTACCTGTGAGGACAGCGGTAAAAACGTTGCGGATACTCTGAGCAGTGCCGCAATATTGATCAGCACGTATATCGTCACCGTTCCGCTACCTGCCTGAAGGGCGCTTCCTGTGTGACCGAGACTGGCGCGCGTCATCACCGCAAGCGTCATCACGCCGATAGCACCCACGCCCGCGGCATGAATGCCTGCTATGGGTGGAACGGCCGCCGGGACGACACCCCCCAGTCCAAGAAGAACCAATGCGACGGCCGCCCACGCATATCCGACATGCAGGATCAAAACGAGCGGCTCTGCCGCGCACGCATCGCCGCGCCAGCGTGCAAGTCGCAGAAGATTGAGCCCTCCTGCCAGGATCATTCCAGCCGCTCCCAAAGCGTGATCGCCGCCAGTCACCCACGCCGCAAGCGCCACGAGCGTAACGATCAGAACAGCTGCGTCGAACCTGTCATACGCCACGGGCAAAGCTGCGTCCTGCTTGGCAAGCCAGTTACGAGTAAAACTCGGTGTTATGCGCCCGCCAATCAGCACTATCAGGAACAGAAGCGTTGCCAGGCCGCCATTGATCGCAATACGGGGCAATCCGCCTGATGACAGATGCAGGACATGGAACCCGGCATTCGCCAGGGCAAGGACGGTTACCACAGCAGCCACCTTAATGTTCTTGGTGTTGCGGCCCGCAATGACTTCCCGCCAAACCAGGGCCGCAAACAGGAAAAGAAACGCCGCATCGACCGTCGCCCCGATCCAGGCCGGGTCTGGCTGCAATAGGAGGGCGACGCGCCCTGCGACCCATACCAGCACCAACAAAATGAGCGGCGTCCCGCATACAGGCAACCGACCCGTCCAGTTCGGGATCGCAGTCAGGAGGAAGCCGGTCACCACCGCAGCCCCGTATCCGAACAGCATTTCATGAACATGCCAAACAAGCCCCGCCTCGAATGGCAACGCCTCTGGCCCGAAAGAATAGGTTAGCATCCACAAAGGAACCGAGACTGCGGCCCAAAAGGCCGCCAGCAGAAAGAATGGCCTGAACCCGAAGCTGAACACGGCGGGCCCAGAATAGGCTCGAACCTGCTGCGCTGTTGTTGCCATTTCAATACCTCCGGAGTTCACTCATCAGCCGCATTTCGAGTGACCGCATTCAAGACAGGTATCACACCCTTCCTTGCGCACGAGTGCCTTCTGCCCACATTTCGGACAGCAACTGGCCGATGCATCATGCACAACATTTTCGGACGGGTCGGTGTGTCCGAGATGCTCCGCCACGATCCGACCGATGGCTGCGGGCAGTGAAGGGACATACCGACCATCCATGAATGCGCCGCCTTGAGGGTCGAACACAGCCTGCAATTCTTCAGCGACGAAGCTGACATCCCCGCCACGCCGGAACACAGCCGAAATCATGCGGGTCAGGGCAAGCGTCCAAGCATAGTGTTCCATATTCTTCGAATTGACGAATATCTCGAAAGGCTGTGTGTTCAACCCATCCTCGGTATCGTTGATTGTCACATACACAGCATGTGCAATTGGCGGCCATTTCAGTTTGTAGGTCGCACCTGTGAGACGCGCTGCGCGCGGCAGCAGACCTTTTTGGCCCGGCAGACTTTTGACGGCGTCCATCGTGCTCAGAACGGATCCCGTGATCGCATTGGGGCGGTAGGTCGTCAGCCCTTTGCAGCCAAGGCGATACCCTTCGAGGTAGATGTCCTTGAAAGCATCGAAACTGATTTCAGCTGGACAATTGACCGTCTTGGAGATCGAACTGTCAACATGCTTTTGAGCCGCAGCCTGCATGCGCACATGGTCAACGGGTGATAGTGTTTGCGCACTGACGAATACGTCTTCCGGCGGCGGCGTGTCGCCATGCAAGCTCTTCCATAGTGCCAGTGCGTAATCGGTCACCGCCTCGTCACGTGTCGAACCATCGGCCTGCTTGACCTTACGCATGTAGGAGAATGCGAACACCGGCTCGACGCCCGAAGACACATTGTCTGCCAGAAGCGACGTCGTGCCCGTCGGCGCGATTGATGTCAGGCACCCGTTGCGCAGGCCATGGGTCCGGATAAGCGCCCGGGAATCTTCATCCAGGCCGCGAAGATTTGGACGGTCAAGGATGGCGGGATCGTAGAGCGGGTATGCTCCCTTCTCCTCCGCAAGTCTGGCAGATGCACGATAGGCAGCACGCTTGATCGCACCCAGCCAAATCTCCGTTTTTGCCAGTGCCTCCGGCGACCCATAGGTTGCACCGCAAAAGATCAGGGCATCGGCAAGACCTGTTATGCCAAGGCCGATCCGCCGCTTCGACGTCGCCTCGCTTTCCTGCGCCGCGAGCGGAAAGCGGGAAATGTCGATCACATTGTCAAGAAACCGAACCGCCGTCTCGGTCAGGTGTTCAAGCTGGTCCAGGTCCATAGCGGCCTCCTGCTCGAACGGCGCGCTCACCAGACGAGCAAGATTGATCGATCCCAGCAAACAGGCACCATAAGGTGGCAACATCTGCTCGCCGCAGGGATTGGATGCAGAGATAGTCTCGATGCCAGCCAGGTTGTTCTCCGAGTTCACCCGGTCAACGAAAATCACGCCCGGCTCAGCGGCGTCATAAGTTGCCTGCATCAGCCGATCCCAAAGATCGCGTGCCGCCACGGTGCGATAGGGTATCCCCGCATGCTGGAGGAGCCAGTCATCCCCCGATTCAAGCGCCTGCATGAAGGCGTCGCTGACGAGCACGGACATGTTGAAGTTTCGGAACCGTGCGCCATCACGCTTGGCGTCGATGAAGGCCTCAATGTCGGGATGGTCGATCCGAAGGCAGCCCATCATTGCACCCCGTCTTTGACCGGCAGACATGATCGTCCGGCACATCGCGTCCCAGGTATCCATGAAGCTGAGCGGCCCAGACGCGTGAGCGCCAACACCCAGAACCGGTGCGCCAGACGGTCGGATGGTCGAAAAATCCATACCGACGCCGCCGCCCTGCTGCATCGTGATGGCGGCTTCACGCAGATGCTCGAAGATGCCGGGCAGATCGTCAGGAATGGTGCCCATCACGAAACAATTGAACAGGGTCACATTGCGGCCGGTCCCGGCACCGGCAAGAATGCGGCCCGCCGGTATGAACTGGAAATTGGTGAGCGCATCGCGAAACCGAGACGTCCATACTTTTCGCTTGGCTGGCTTTTCGGCTTTCGCGACGGCGCGCGCGACGCGATCAAACGTCCCAGCAAGATCGCCGTCTTCACCCGAAGCGGACCGGAACCGGTATTTCTTGTCCCAAATTTCTTCGGCGAGCGGTGTATCGAAGGGCATCAGTTTCATCCTCATGGTTCTAAGTACAGCAGACTTTCGAACCTGTCTGATTCGGTGCGGTGCTTTGGAGGGTGCGCGAACCATGCATCCCGCATGAACATGTCATCTCCCTGCTTGATCTTCATCAGCCGCCCCGTCATCAAAACGATGCGAATCAGAAATCGAGCACGGTGACGTTTCCGCCCGGCACGACTGCTGGCGCCCCCGCTTCGCGGCGGATCAAGATATTGCTGTGCGCAAGTGTCAGCTGGCTGGACGAATCCTGCGAGACGGCTAATTTGACACCCGTCTCTGTCCGTATGGCGCGCAAAAACGTTTCCCGGCCGCCCGTCTCCGGTATTGCATCCAGACAGCGACGGCGTTCAAAGGCGAGCGCGGTCGATGGATGCCTGCCCGACAGACCCGCCAGGAGCGGCGCGAGGAACAGTCTGGCGGTGACGAGCGCCGAGGTTGGATTGCCGGGCAGGCCGAGGACCAATCGCGATCCTGCCTTTGCCAGCCAGACCGGTTTGCCAGGCTTGATCGCCACTTTCGGAAACACATAATCGAGGTTCCCGCCGAACATCTCACGCGAATAATCCTTCTCGCCTACAGACGCGCCACCGATCACGACGACCAGGTTGGCGTCAGCGAGTGCTGAGTTTGCTGCTGACATCAGCATATTCCGGTCATCTGGCAGACGAAGAGATCTCAGGACCTCGGCACCACACCCCTTTGCGAGGCTCCGGACGCCGAACGAGTTGCTTTCTGCGATGGCGCCCGCGCGTTCATGAGCATGACCGGGGGCGGCCAGCTCATCTCCTGTCGCCAGAATGACAAGACGCGGGGCACGGAAGACTTCCACATCGCTCCGGTCGGCTGCCGCTGCTGTGGTCATCGAATGCCAATCAAGCCTGTGTCCGGCTGGCAGAAGGATATCTCCCTTCCGGAAATCGGATCCGGCCTTGCGGATATGGCGCCCCGGCCCGAAGGGACGCACCACACGCGCAGTATCGCCATCCCGCTCAATATTTTCCTGAACAATCACCCGGTCAGCCCCTTGTGGCACAGGTGCTCCGGTAAAAATCCGACACGCCGTTCCGGGAGTCAACACAATCGACGGCTCCGATCCTGCAAACGATTCCCCGCGTACTGGCAGGCGGAAAGGGACAGCCTGCGTATCGGCGTCCCGGACCGCATAACCGTCCATGGCTGACACGTCCTGAGCGGGCATGCTGGAGCGCGCCATCACCGGTGCTGCCAAGGTCCGCCCGGCGGCCTGCTCCAGCGGAAGCTGTTCCGAACCTGTTGGCACGGCGAGCGAGACAATTCGTGCGACAGCGTCCTCGAACCCGATCATGCTACATCGTCCGCAGCACGCTGCACCGATACCGCGCTATCGTCCGCGCCCGCCCGGCGCCGACGCGCCTCAGTGTCGAGACGGACCAGTCCGGTCATGGGCATATCCCCCGATAACGTTCGATCTGACCGACCAGCGAACACGGCCGATAGCGACTGTTCAGCTCAAAAGCAAAAACATGGTCCCACGCGTCCCGGCAGGCGCCGGTCGAACCTGGCACGCAAAAGATGAACGTCTCGCCTGCCTGTCCGGCAAAGGCCCGCGATTGCAATGTGGAAATCCCCACCGTTTCCATACTGACATGGTGAAACACGGTCGAAAACCCATCCATCTCGCGCGAGAACAGCGGGCGGATCGCTTCTGGCGTTACATCCCGCGGAGAAAATCCCGTGCCGCCTGTCGTGAGAATGACATCGATCCCCGGATCAGCTACCCAACGCGCCACTGTTTCGCGGATGGCACTGACTTCATCTCTCACGATCTTGCGGGCAACAATGGCGTGACCAGCCCCGCCTGCACGCTCGATCAACAAGCCTCCTGACGTGTCTGTCGCCTCGTCGCGCGTGTCCGATACAGTCAGCACGGCGAGGTTAAGCGGGTGGAATTCCAATGTTTCATCAATTCTGGCTTTGGTCATGTTTCCATCTCGTTTGGTCGTGTTGATCTTTTTGGGTGGGCTCGGTCCAGTGGTTCGCAGGCTTTTGTTTCAGGCCGCATGATACCCTGAAATGAGACGATGGCACCGGCACCCTCTGCCGATAAAGCAAACCGCGCGATCGCATCTGCTGCGCCGAACGTCTCCTCCGTCAAAATCGCACTGACCGGCATAGTTCCCGGCAGTTGTCTCATCGTTATCCCCTCATCACAACGCGCCATGGGCGCCAAGCAAGGCCACGCCGATTGTGACCGCGCTGATTGCCAACAAGACATAGTGCCCCATCTGAACCCGGTTGAGCGTCCGCACAGGATCAACGGCGGCGGCCGCCTCGAACCAATTGCGCAAAAAGAGGGGTTCGAAGACGAACAGGACCAGCGAGAAGATCAGCCAGATCGCGATCATCGCATGCATCCACCAAAAGCCAGGATCAAGGAACCGCCCCCAGGCCGCAAGGGAATGGGTCATGTAGAAACCCGTCAATCCCGCCAGCGTCACTGACAGCTTGGCCTGCCAGGAAAAAGCTGACTCCACGCGAGAAAACAGATCGGACTGATCTGCTGGTGCCGCAGACTTTCGAATGCCCGGTAAGACCACCAGGGTTACGAATGACACGCCGCCAATCCAGTGAACAATTGCCAATACATGCAAGGCTCGGGCAATACTCATTTCCAGCATGGCTCTGTACTCAACCTCTCGGCAAATCGCTCATGAACACAACATCGTCCCCGGGCAGGACCCTGTGGTCCTCCATAACGATCTTGTCATTGACGGCGGCGCGAATGGTTTGGTCGAGAATAAGCTCTGTCTGGCAGGCTTCCGCAATCTCCTGACGAATATCAGCGACACATAGCCCGGACTCAGGAAACGCAATATCCATCGTCTTGCCAATTGGGTCCGAGATTTTCCCGAAAAAGCTGATTCTCATACGCTTACTCTTTCACGCGTCACGGCGACCCGTTCCGGAAGGACGCCAAAGACCTCCTCTAAAAAAGGTCTGTCACAAGTGTTCAATTTGTCGCCCGGGTGCATCGACATTTGATCATGGCCACCAATAGGCGCCGAAAACCTGCCGACGTATGACATCGATCATTCGCCCGCCCGATTTTTGCAGACCGCGGGTCAAACAAAAGTATGAGGTGCAGGACGAGACGACGGATATTGCGTTTCCTGAATCCGGGCTCCGTCTGAACTGGCGGGAGGGTTTTCGGGCACCTGTGCTCTAGACGATGGAATGGGGAGGCGCGCGCCGGATGATCGGCGGCCAGGTGGGCTCATAGTGAGCGAGCCAGACACGAGCGGACAGCTAGCAATTGGGCATCGCCCGTTCAATCAGGCGCTGCTGATCGACGCCATCACACACGTCGCCATAGAGAAACCCAGATCGGTCTGGGGCGAGGCGTTGAAGACAAAACGCTTCGAACACAAAATCGGGAGCCGCCTGAAAAAGCGCCGCCGCCTGGAGAGCGAGCGCTGCACTCTGGGCGAATGCCCTCGCTGAGCCCTCATGCAAGCCACCAGGACGCGAATACGCTTCCAGCTTGGCACAGTGTTGATCAAACGCACGATGCGCTCCACGGGCCAGGGCCAGCTCCGCCATCACGGCTTTCAGGCTGGACGGCTCCCGCGCGAGCGCGCGCAGGATGTCCAATGCGATGACATTGCCCGACCCTTCCCAGATCGCATTCAGCGGCGACTGGCGGAACAAGCGCGGCATCGGCCCTTCCTCGACATAGCCGGCACCGCCGAGGCATTCGAGTGCCTCATAGACAAATCCCGGTTGGCGTTTGCAGACCCAATATTTGGCAACCGGTGTCGCGAGCCGGACGAAAGCGGCTTCCGAATGGTCAGCCCCGGCCTGGTCAAGGCTTCGGCCCAGTCTCAGTGCCAGCGCCGTTGCCGCTTCGCTCTCTATAACCAGGTCTGCCAGTACGGCGCGCATTGCAGGCTGATCAATTAGCGTCTTTTGAAACACCCGGCGGTGTGCCCCATGCCAAAGCGCCTGCGCCAGCGCCGCCCTCATACCGCCTGCCGAACCAAGAACACAGTCATAGCGCGTATGCTGCACCATATCGATAATGGTCCGCACACCGCGCCCGGGCTCACCAAGCGACCTGGCCCAGGCACCGTGATACTCAATTTCGGACGAAGCGTTCGACTTGTCACCGAGTTTGTCCTTTAACCGCATGATATGTATCCCGTTGCGCGTGCCATCAGGACGCCAGCGCGGCACCAGGAAACATGTCAGCCCCTCATCCGAATAAGCCAGCGTCAGGAAGGCATCACTCATCGGCGCGGAGCAGAACCATTTATGTCCGGTCAGGAGATATGCGCCGTCGCCGTCTGGAACCGCCCGTGTCGTGTTCGCGCGCACGTCGGAACCGCCCTGCTTTTCGGTCATGGCCATGCCGATCGTTACACCGCCCTTTTCATCCGCAGGAATCATCCGGGAATCATAGGTGCTGGCTTTAACGCGCGGCACCCAGACGTCAGCGAGGCCGTGATCTGCGGCCAGAGCCGCAACGCTGGAATAGGTCATAGACATGGGGCAGGTTACGCCGGGATCGGCTTGCCCCATCAGGATCATCATGGCGCCATGCGATACATGTCCGGCATCAGGCTTTACCCACGCATTCGCCGCTATGCCGGAATCGAACCCCAGTTTCATCAGCGCATGATAAGCGGGGTGAAATTCGACCTCATCCAAGCGATGGCCAAAACGGTCAAACGTTCGCAACTCCGGCACATGCCGATTGGCCTGCCGCGACAGAGCCTGCACCTCGGCAGATCCGCATTGTCCCCCAAAGCGCGACAGCTGAGTGCTGTGAGCTGCGCCGCCGTTCGCGGTCACTGCATCGACCAGGGCCCGGTCGGAGTCGAACAGGTTCATATTCTCGAAAGGCGCAGCCTGGTTGGATACGACATGCGTGGAAAGATCAGAACGGGGCGCGCGATCAGACATGTAATTCTAAAGCTCTTTCAATCGGCTCGATGCGAAACGCCGGGTTCGCGAGGATGGCAGATCGAAGCAACATATCAAACAATCCCGGATGGACACACCCTGTTTCGGTCCGGGTTCAGAGTTGATTGAAATGAAACACACCCCAGCACGGCTGAAGATGAAGGCCAGCTCCCGCATCCCGGCGTTCAGGGCCACGAGGTCTCAGAGCCTCCCGGGACATAGAGATAGAGCACCAGGCGCCAAGCGTATGGCACGGATCGACTGGTGTTCTTAAACTGGAATGACGCGACTATTGCCCGGTGGCGAGAACAACATTGGACGCCGCAACGGTCAGCGCAGACTGGTCCGAGTCGAGCGTCGCCGGCCGGAGCGCGGATGGATAGGCAGTCCCAAGCAAGTGCAACGCTGCGTCGATGGCCGCCGCGGCGTCAGGGTTTTCCGAGCGAATGGCGGCTTCGCTTCGTTCGAAGGCGGCCGTAGCTGCCTTGTAGAATCCGTAACCGTCCAGATAGGGCTCATAGCGGTCGGACGTGGCAGCAATCCGATACATGTCCGCAGCGCGTTCAATCTGATCGGCGCAAACACCTGCGGCAACAAAAGCGCTGCTTGATTGGTCGTCTGGAGCCTTGGTCGAAGCCTCTCGCAATGCGGCAACGATCTTGTCGGTGCGCGCGGCGATCTCCTCGCCACTTTCACCTGACAAGGCGGCGAGCGACGCGTCCAGGAGGAGATCGGAAAAATCGTCTACACCCTGTGCCGCCAGCACGGGCTGAAGATCAAACAGAACTTCCGACACCGGATGGGCAAACATCTCACCGGCAGCTTCGTGCTCACCAGCGATATAGGCGTCTCGCGCCGCGATGACATGCGCCTCCGCAATTGCAAGCGCCGAATTGTAGACTACTGCATCGGTTGCAGCCGCCGTCACTGACACGCCACCTTCGCCTTCTCCGCCCTCTCCGCCACCAGCGAACGCCGCGCTGCCCTCTTCGAGTGGAGGCAGATCCGCGGTGGTCATTTCCGGAGAAGATTGCGGCAAATCTCCCTGGTGCGGCGTGGCCGGACCCTCTGCACGGCCACATGCCCCGATGACCCCGACCGCCATCACGGTTCCAAGACCAAGACGTGTCCAGCGTTTGATAGTGATGCCCATGAGATTGAAACCTTTAAACTGCGTTTGCATTGCTCTAGACCTACTGCCGTAATTGCAACTTATTCGCAAGTGGAGAGGCCATGCTGCTCACAATCTCAGACGTGTTTGACGCAAAAATGCTGAGCGAAGCGCGCTCACTGATCGACACCTTGCAGTGGCAGGACGGCGCAGAAACGGCCGGATCGGTCGCCAGACGCGTCAAACGCAATCTCCAGGCTGACCTTTCCTCGCGCACGGGCGTCAAGCTCCGCAAGCAAATACTCGATACGATTTCCGGGCATCCTGTTATTCGCGCGGCGGGTCAGCCGCGCAAGTTCTCAAAACCAATATTGAGCAAGACCGCAGAAGGCGGAGCATATGGATTGCATGTCGACAATGCATATATTGGAACTGGTGAAGCCCGCGTCAGAACAGACCTGTCCTATACATTATTTCTATCCGACCCTCAGTCCTATGATGGCGGAGAACTCATCATAGAACGAACTGGCGTGACACTTTGCGAGAAACCAGAAGCGGGATCGCTCGTCCTCTACCCTTCCTCAACGCTGCACCGCGTCGCGGAAGTGACACGGGGAACACGCTTCGCTCTAATCGGCTGGATCGAGAGCACCATCCCTGATGCCGGCGCTCGCGAAATGGTGTTTGATCTGGAAAATTTGCGAGCGAGTCTTTCCGGTCGACTGGCGCCGCAATCTGCAGAGCGACTGATACTCGACAAGACAATCGGAAACATGACCCGCAAGTTCAGCACCTAGCGCGCTGCGCCATTGTCCAATCAGGGCAGCTGGTTCGGGCACACACCGTATAATCCCCTATTGCAGACCGTTGCGCCACACGCGGTAGTGCTCGGCGTGACAAGGTGACGGAGATTGAAATGGATGGTGCAGGTTTGCCCCCACGCCCACAGGACCAAGACAGCGCCGCCGGACGTGTTGACCAAACCTTCCGATCCGAGGTCAAGGCATTCCTCGCTGAATCGCTGACCGAAGCCCTATGCGCCGCGGGCCGCGAGACGACGGGGCTGAAGTCCTCACGGGAAGCATGCGAAGCTTGGCGAGACAGGCTGCTTGCGCGTGGATGGCTTGCGCCTTCCTGGCCGGTCGAACATGGCGGAGCAGGCTGGAGCACCGAGCAGCGACTCTATTTTGAGAACGCCTGCGCCGAACGTGATGCGCCTGTCCTGCAATCGTCTGGCGTCCGCACAATAGGCCCGCTGATCATTGAAGATGGTTCAGCGGAACAGAAAAAGCGCTATCTTCCATCCATCCTTTCCGGTGAACATGAATGGTGCCAGGGATTTTCCGAACCTCAGGCGGGTTCGGATCTTTCCGCGCTGTCCTTGCGGGCAGAACGCGATGGCGATGATTTCATCCTCACCGGCAGCAAGCTGTGGACGAGCTTTGCACAATACGCCACCCACATGTTCCTTCTGGCCCGCAGCGACCCGGGTTCGCGAGGCGGAGAAGGGCTCGTATTCCTCCTGGTGGAAATGAGCCGGCCAGGCGTTGATGTGCGCCCGATCCGTTTCATCGATGGCGAGTACGAAACCAATGAAGTTTTCTTCGACAAGGTTCGCACCCCCGCTTCGGACCGGATTGGCACGATTGGCGGAGGCTGGAAGACAGCCAAACGCCTGATGTCGATCGCACGCTCCAACAATACAACCACCGGCGTTCTCCGTCGCGCCCTCCGGGCTGCGCAGCGCGAAGCGACTGAGGCTGACCCCATTGTGCAGGCAAAGCTATCGGACTTGGGGCGGCGAATTGATGATTTCGAGGCATTCGAAACGCGTGTTGCTGCGGGACAGGTCTCCGTTGCGCCGGCGCCAGCGACGTCGGCATTAAAACTGCTTGCAACCGAGCTGCACCAGGAAATAACGGAGATTGGGCTGGTAGCGGCGCCCCACAGCGCATTCGCCCAAGCAAAGTATCTCGCGACCCGGGCTGCAACCATTTATTCCGGTACGAGCGAAGTGCACCGCAACATCCTTGCGCGAGCAATTGGCTGCCCGTAGCAAATGCCGACGCCTCGAATTGTGCTGCGCACATCATCCGGAGCAGATCACCGGCCAGGTGCTCACCGCCATGATCCGGAGGCAGTGAGACCGGAACGGGAACCTAGATCGTTAAATGAAGTGTTTAGTGCAAATGAAGGACTCGAAAATGGGGCGCAATCTGCAGTGTTTAGTGGTGGGCGGTAACGGGCTCGAACCGCTGACCCTCTCGGTGTAAACGAAACCTTTTTGTATAAATTTCAATGTGTTGACTGTTAACCGCGTTCCAAAAATTCCAATGCTTTCAGTAGCGAATGCGTTCAACTGTTAACTGTTTTCACCAATGCGATCTCATGTAAATTGTTCCAGTGGCCTGCCGGCTAACCTGCGCGCAAGCGAGGACCAAGTCTGCCCGGTTGCGCTCGCTCCGAGCACGCGAAGCGTAGCCCCCGGGGGTTCAGCCGGATTGTTTGATTGAATGGATGCCGTCTCATTGCGCCAACGACTGTTTTGCGCAGTTAAGAGAGAGGATATGTGTCGACACGTGCAGTCTCCGTTTCCACGATCACGGAACATAACTTAGATCAGTAGTTCAAAACGTGTCGTTTGTTGCCGAATACTGTTTTTGCGTCGATCCCGTGCGCTACGATCATTCTGGACGGTGACGCGACGATCCTTGCATGTAATCCATTCGCTGAAACACTTTTTAGTTACGACACCGAGGACCTCACCGGCCAGAATATCAAACGGCTCATTCCCGCATACGATGATAACGTACAGAATCTTTCGCACATTTGATTTTTCGGCTGGTTCCTTTCAGACTGAGAGGATCGACAATGGACGAGAGAGAAGACAAGCCGATGGGGAACGTGATCCACATCGATGAGGCCCGGATACGGGATCACCTGGGCGAGATGGTGCGCGGGACGGTGGAAGAAGCCTTGAACGCGATGCTGGATGCCGAGGCTGACCGCTTGTGCGGGGCTGATCGCTGCCAGCGCAGTGAGGCTCGCAAGGATACGCGCGCCGGCCACTACGAGCGCGGCCTGCAGACCAAGGTTGGCGAAGTGAAGCTGAAGATGCCGAAGCTGCGCCAGCAGACCTTCGAGACCGCCATCATCGAACGTTACCGTCGGCGTGAGAGCAGCGTGGAGGAAGCGCTGATCGAGATGTACCTTGCCGGTGTTTCCGTCCGGCGGGTCGAGGATATCACCGAAGCCACGTGGGGGCACGAAGGTGTCCCCCTCGACGGCGCCCAACCTCAACAAGAAGATCTATGCGAAGATCGAGGCCTGGCGGAACGCACCGGTCGAGGGTGACCATCCCTATATCTATCTCGACGGTATCGTCATGAAACGCAGCTGGGGTGGCGAAGTGCGCAACGTGTCGCTGCTTGTGGCGATCGGCGTAACCTCTGAAGGTGTCCGTCGTCAGGTAATTTGAGACTTCAGGCAGCCTGACTTAAGGAGGGTCTGGCGCATCTGGGTTTGAGTTAAGCAGCGGATTGGGCGTGCTGCAAGCGCCGTAATTTCATCGTCCTCCTTTTGATTTTCTCCCGTTCCAACAGGATGGTCTGGCCGC
>Ga0209344_10000711_pt1 | contig 52263 bp, 50 predicted proteins | sample Cruoilmetagenom6_FD_187293 | JGI IMG/M metagenome (GOLD analysis project Ga0209344, IMG submission 187293) | Oil polluted marine microbial communities from Coal Oil Point, Santa Barbara, California, USA - Santa Barbara Oil Seep Sample 6 (SPAdes)... | ecosystem: Environmental > Aquatic > Marine... | reverse complement strand
GATCTCCGGCGAGGAAGATGGCGAACCAGGGAAAGAGCGGCTCGAAGTCGAGAGCGGGCGCCGGATCGGGCGAGAGGCCCAGCCACCAGAGCGCCGGATGGGTGAAGGCCTCGCCCTCTACGAAGCGCGGAAGGAGGAACACGCCAAGCGCCGTCAGCACCACCAGGATGAGCGGCAGACGCAGGAACGCAAGGCCCAGGAGGCTGAAGGTGGCGATGGCATGCAGGATGCCGAAATAAACGAAGAATTGCGGCATCATCGCGTAGGTCACCAGGGTGATCAGCAAGGCGGCCAGACCGATCTTGCCAACGCGCTTCAAGGCTTCGGGCCAGCGGATACGCGCCCTGTGAGCCAGATAGAGGCTGGCCCCGGCCAGGAAGATGAACCCGCCGGCCACCAGATGCGCCAGGGCATCCCAGCCGGGCTGATGCACCGTGCCGGGCGGAAGATGGCCGAAGAACTGCAGGTCATAGACGAAATGAAACAGCACCATCCCGGCCAGCGCCGCGGCGCGCAGCGCATCGAGCAGGAGGATGCGCCCGCTGCGCGCGCTCATGGCTTCCACACGCGGCCGCGCGGATCGGGGGAGAGCGCCTCGGGCCAACCGAAGAGATGTTCATAAGCGAGGATCGCAAGGCAGATCAGCACGATCGCCAGAAAGAACCTGACCTGCCGCTTGCTGGGCGGGTTCTGGGCCCAACGGGCCATGCGGAAAAGGAAACGGATATTCATGACTTGGTGAACAGCACCGTTCCGATATAGGGCAGGTTGCGCCCCTTGCGGGCATAGTCGATGCCGTAGCCGACCACGAATTCGTCTGGGATTTCAAAGCCGGTCCAGTTGGCGACGGTGGGCATCTCGCGGCGTGCGGGCTTGTCGAGGAGGGCGACGCTGCGCAGGCGGGCGGGCGCGCGGGCGCTCAGAAGTTCGAGGACTTGGGTCAATGTGCGCCCGGTATCCACGATATCCTCGATCACGAGCACGTCGCGCCCTTTGATGTCGGTCCCCAGATCCTTGACGATTTCGACCTGGCGGCGTGACTGGGTGCTGTCCCCGTATGAGGAGAGCTCCATGAACTCCATTTCAACCTCGAGGTCGAGCGCCCGCACGAGGTCGGCGGCGAAGATGAACGCGCCGCGCAGGACGGTGACCACCAGAAGATTCCGGCAACCGGCGAAATCACTTTCAATTTCGCGCGCAAGGCTTTGAACCCTCAGAGAAATTGTCTCGGTCGGGATCATGGGCAGGATCTCGTAGGCCCGGTCCATGATGGGACCCCCCTTGAATTTTTTCCACCAGTCTATGAAAAAGCGCGGCACTGTCACGACAAATCCGGACCACGCCGCAATGCCAGCACATGCCGAAACACGCCAGGTCCCTTATTCGGCCCGGCAAATGTACGACCTTGTGGCCGACGTGGCCAGATACCCGGAGTTCCTGCCCTGGACAGCGGCGGCACGGGTGCGCAAGGTGACACCGCAGGCGGATGGGTCTGAGTTGATGGAAGCCGATCTTGTCATAAGTTTCAAGGTCTTCCGGGAACGTTTTGGCAGCCGCGTGGTGCTTTGGCCTGAAAAGAACCTGATCGAGACCGAATATCTGGACGGGCCGTTTCGCTACATGAAATCAAGCTGGCGGTTCGAGGATGACGCGCAGGGCTGCCTGATCCATTTCGACGTGGATTTTGAATTCCGCAACATCCTTCTGCAGAAGGCCGCAGGGTTGTTCTTCTATGATGCGATGCAACGGGTGGTGAAGGCGTTCGAGTCGCGGGCGCGTGATCTTTACGGCTGAGCGCCGGTCAGCTGAGGGCGCGCGAGAGAAGCACCAATGCGTGATCGCGTGACCTGCGGCGCACCTCGGCGCGTCCGATGCTACCGAACTCTCGTGTTTCAGTGAATGTTTTCAATCCCTTGCGGGCCAATCCGAAACAAACGCGCCCCTCGGGTTTGTGCTCGGAGCCGCCCGGACCGGCGATTCCCGTGACCGATACGGAAAGCTGCGCGGCGGAATGGGAGAGCGCGCCATCGGCCATTTCGCGGGCGACGGGTTCGGAGACGGCACCGTGGGTGGCCAGGGTTTCGGGTAGGACGCCGAGCATGTCGGTCTTGGCGGCGTTGGAGTAGGTCACGAAGCCGCGATCCACCACCGAAGAAGAGCCTGCGATATCGGTCAGCGCCGCGATGACCATACCGCCCGTGCAGGATTCGGCAGTGGAGATCATCACGCCCTGCGCCTTGGCCAGTTCAAGAACTTCTTCTGAAATCAACGCATTAAGATCCCATGTGAAAGTGCAGCGAGGGCCATTACGCCAATCGCGGCGAAGGCCCCGGCGATGATATCATCAAGCATCACGCCAAGCGAATCCCCGCGGCGGTCGGCCCAACCGACGGGGCCGGGTTTCCAGATGTCGAACAGGCGAAACAACAGGAAAGCGGCGATCCAGCCGGGATAGAGCGCGGTGAGCGAGGCGCCGACATGGGCGGCGCCGAGGGATACGGGGACGAAGGCGAGCCATTGGCCAGCGACCTCGTCGATCACGATCTCGGATGGGTCGTGATCCGATTTTCCCTTTGTTTCCCGTTCTGTAGCCCACCAGCCGAGCGCGAAGACCAGCACGGTCGCCGCGATCAGAAGCCAAGGGCCGCCGAGGATGTGCACGCCCCAGGCCACGGGAATGGCCGCCAAAGAGCCCCAGGTTCCGGGTGCGGGGCGCAAGTGTCCGACAAGAAAAAACGTTGCAATGAAATGGGTTACGGTCATGTCTTCACCAATGTGACGGCGGCCTGCGCGGCGATTCCTTCCTCGCGGCCGGTGAAGCCGAGGCGTTCGGAGGTGGTGGCCTTGACGGAAATGCGGGTTGGGCAGAGGCCGGTGATGGCGGCGAGGGTGTCGACCATGGCCGGCGCGTGGGGTGTGATCTTGGGCCGTTCGCAGATAAGAGTGACGTCCATGTTATTGATAACAAAACCATTATCGGATGCCATTGCCACGGCGTGACGCAGGAATATGTGGCTTTCGGCGCCTTTCCACTGGGGGTCGCTGGGGGGGAAGTGGCGGCCGATGTCGCCTTCGGCCAGCCCACCATATATGGCGTCGGTGAGCGCGTGCATCGCAACATCCGCGTCGGAATGGCCCTGGAGGCCACGATCATGGGGGATGCGCACACCGCAGAGGGTGACATGGTCGCCATCCCCGAAACGGTGCACATCATAGCCTTGGCCGATACGTATATCCATTTGATCTTTCAGTATTTTCTCGGCCCGAATGAAGTCTTCGGGGTGGGTGATCTTGAGGTTGTCCTCGTGGCCTTCGAGGATGCGCACGGGGATCTGGGCGGCGCGGGCGATCTCGACATCGTCGGCGGCGTCACTGCGATGCCCCCGGTGCGCCGAAAGAATATCCGCAAAAACAAAGGCTTGCGGGGTCTGTGCGCGCCAGAGCCCGGTGCGGTCACGGGTGCCGGTGACATGGCCATCCGCGCCGGTCCAGAGGGCGTCGGTCACCGGCAGAGCCGGTGCGACGGCGCGGGTGCCGGGCTGTCGGAGAGCGTACAAAACGTCCGTTATGTACGCCGGTTTTGTACAGGCGCGGGCGACGTCGTGGATCAGGACGTACAGAATGCCGGATTCGCCCATATCGGCGGCCAGATGTTCGAGCCCGCAGCGCACGGATTCGGCGCGCGTCGCGCCGCCGGTCGTGACGGTGACGCGCCCGCGGGGCGTGAAGCGGTCGAGGTCGTCGGGATGGAGCACGACGACGATATGGTCGATCTCGGGAACGGCCTCGAAGGCGGCGACGGTCCAGTCGATGACGCGGCGCCCGGCGAGGGGTTGCCACTGCTTTGGCATCTCTCCTCCGGCGCGGCGGCCACGGCCCGCGGCAACGATGATGGCGGCGTTCGTCATGCGATTTGATACCGCGCGGGCGCGGGCAAGCGCAATGGCACGAACGTCTGCCTATATTTTAGGCATAGCGCCCTCATGCGGGCTGGAATCACCGTGCAAACATTGTTTAAGACATGGTGAGTGGATAGAACGGCCTACGTGCACAAGGATTAATCACGTGACACCACCCCTGACGACGAACCAACAGACAGTCCCGGTTTTCCTGGCCCCGCTGGCGGGAATCACCGATCTGCCGTTTCGCAACCTCGTGTCGCGCTTCGGGGCGGACCGGGTGGTGAGCGAGATGGTCGCGAGCCAGGAGATGGTGCAGGCCAAGCCGGGTGTGCGTGAAAAGGCCGAACTGGGCCTTGGCAGCGGAAACACGGCCGTTCAGATCGCCGGGCGAGAGGCGCATTGGATGGCCGAGGCGGCGCGACAGGTCGAGGGGCGCGGCGCCAAGATCATCGATATCAACATGGGCTGTCCTGCCAAGAAGGTCACGAGCGCCAGTGGCGCGGGGGCGAGCGGGTCGGCGCTGATGAAGGATCTCGATCACGCGCTGTCGCTGATCGAGGCGGTGGCCGAGGCGGTCAGCATTCCGGTCACGCTCAAGACGAGGCTGGGATGGGATGACAACATGCTGAACGCGCCCGAGCTGGCGCGGCGCGCGGAGGCGGCCGGTGTGGCGATGATCACCATTCACGGGCGCACGCGCTGCCAGTTCTACAAAGGGCGTGCCGATTGGGCGGCGATTGCGCGGGTCAAGGCGGCGGTCGGCGTTCCGGTGATCGCCAATGGCGATATCGTGGATGCGCAGAGCGCGCGCGAGGCGCTGACGCTGTCGGGTGCCGATGGGGTCATGATCGGGCGCGGTGCGCAGGGGCGGCCCTGGCTGCTGGCGCAGGTGGCCGCGCAGCTGGCGGGCAGGGCGCAGGACGGCCCGGATGTGCCCGAGGGCGCGGCGCTGGCCGATATGGTGTGCGGGCATTACCAGGACATGCTGGCATTCTACGGGGCCGATCTGGGCAACCGGGTCGCGCGCAAGCACCTGGGCTGGTACCTGGCGGATGCGGGATGCAGCGCGGGGTTGCGCAAGCGGGTGCTGACCAGCCGTGACCCCGAAGAGGTGCTGCGCCTGTTGCCCGATGCGCTGAGCGATGGCGAGAGGGCGGCGGCATGATCGAGCAGAATGACGCGCTGTGGGTGTCCTTGCCGGTGCCGGCGCTGTTGCTGGACGGGCGCGACCGGATCGTGCAGATCAACCCGGCGGCGGAGGGTTTCCTGATGACCTCGTCGAAGGCGATCGCGGGGCAGCCTGTCTGGGACAAGCTGATGGTGGATGCGCCACTGGAAGAGGCCTTCGAGCGGGCGCGCGAGAATGACTCGCCGCTGTTCGTCAATGACGTGGATGTGGGAACGGGCGACCGCGCGCCGCTGCATTGCAACTTGCAGATCGCGCCGCTGAGCCATGCGCCGGGGCATATGCTGTTGCTGATTTCGCCGCGTGAGCTGGCGGGGCGGGTCACGCAGGGGCAATCGGTGAAGTCGGCGGCGAAATCGGCCATCGGGATGGCCGAGATGCTGGCGCATGAGATCAAGAACCCGCTGGCCGGGATCACCGGGGCAGCGCAGCTGTTGTCGATGAACCTGAGCAATGACGATCTGGAACTGACCGATCTGATTGTCAGTGAAAGCCGCCGGATCGTCGGGCTGCTGGAGCAGGTCGAACAGTTCGGCAATGTCACCGCGCCGAAGCTTCAGGCGGTCAACCTGCATGATGTGCTGGACCGGGCGCGGCGTTCGGCGATCCTGGGGTTCGCGGCGGACATGACCGTGATCGAGGATTACGACCCGTCGCTGCCGCTGGCGCTTGGGGATCCCGACCAGCTTTTGCAGGTGATCCTGAACCTCTTGCGCAATGCCGCCGAGGCGGCGGGCCGGAGCGGGGGCGGCGGCGTGATCACGCTGCATACCTATTACGAGCAGTCGCTGAGGGTGCGGCGCGGCAATGGCGGGGGCAAGTCGCTGCCCTTGCAGATCGAGGTGATCGACGACGGGCCGGGGCTTCCGCCGGAGATTGCCGAGGACATATTCGACCCGTTCGTCTCGGGGCGCGAGAACGGCACGGGTCTGGGGCTGGCATTGGCAGCGAAGATCATCTCGGATCACGATGGCTGGATTTCGGTCAGTTCGGTGCCGGGGCGGACGGTGTTCCGGATCTCGCTTCAGCGTGCGCCCGACGAGATGCCAGAGACCATGGAGGACAAGGCAGATGGATGGCACGGTACTGGTCGCGGATGACGACCGAACGATCCGCACGGTTCTGACCCAGGCGCTGACGCGCGCGGGATGCAAGGTGCATGCGACCAGTTCGCTGACAACGCTGATGCGCTGGATCGGCGAGGGCAAGGGCGATGTGGTGATTTCGGATGTGATCATGCCCGATGGCAACGGGCTTGAGATGCTGCCCAAGATCGCGCAGGACCGGCCCGGCCTGCCGGTGATCGTGATTTCCGCGCAGAACACGATCATGACGGCGATCAAGGCCGAAGAGGCCGAGGCCTATGATTACCTGCCCAAGCCATTCGATCTGCCGGACCTGATGAAGCGCACGGCGCGGGCGCTGGAAAGCCGCGCGCGCAGCTCGTCGAGCGCCGTCGAGGACGAGCGGCCCGATGAATTGCCGCTGATCGGGCGCACTGCGGCGATGCAGTCGCTTTACCGGGTGGTGGCGCGGATCATGAATACCGACCTGCCGGTGCTGATCACCGGGGAATCGGGCACCGGCAAGTCGCTGATCGCGCGGGCGATCCATGATTTCTCGGACCGGCGCACCTTGCCCTTCATCACGGTGACGCCCGCGGATCTGGCCGACCTGGAAGGCCCCGCCAAGGTGATGGCGCGCGCCAAGGGCGGCACGATCGTGCTGGACGAGGTGACGGATCTTGATGCGGATTCGCAGGGCCGGGTGGTCAGGATGATGGATGCGCCGGGCGATCACGCGCCGCGTTTCATGGCCACGAGCCAGGCGCGTTTGTCGGACCGGCTGGAGGGCGGGCGGCTGCGCGAGGATCTCTATTATCGCCTGTCGGGGGCGGTGATCGAGGTGCCGTCGCTGCGCGAGCGGGTCGAGGACATTCCGCTGCTGGCGGCGCATTTCCTGGCGCGGGCGGAGCGCGAGGGCAACCCGCCGCGCGCCTTGTCGGAAGGGGCCGAGGAGCTGATGCGCGCCTATAGCTGGCCGGGGAATGTGCGCCAGCTGGAAAACGCGGTGCGCCGCATCGGGCTGACCGCGCGGAGCGAGGAGATCAGCCGCGCCGAGGTCGAGGCGGTGCTGGGCAATCAGCCCGCGGCGCAGCCGGTGCTGGGGCAGGGCGATGGCGAGAAGCTGTCGGCGTCGGTGGCGCGCCACCTTCAGCGGTATTTCGACCTGCATGGCAACATGCTGCCGCCGCCGGGGCTTTATCCGCGAATCCTGCGCGAGGTGGAGGCGCCGCTGATCGAGATCGCGCTGGATGCGACCGGGGGAAACCAGGCGAAATGCGCCGATCTGCTGGGGATCAACCGAAATACGCTGCGAAAGAAGATCAAGGACCTTGATATTCTCGTGACTCGCCGCCGCAAGTTGATGTAAAACTGCAACATTGATGTGGCATTTTGGGCGAACGTCGTTACGGCGCCATATGCTGTGGTGCGCCCAGAGAGGCGCCACAACCTGATGGGGGCAGTGCGTGGCGGTAAACACACGCAAATGGACGTGGGAACGGGTGAGCCGGTTGCGGCGCATCCGGCGCGTGCAGACATTCGCGACATTCGGGCTGGTGGTGCTGGGGCCGGTTCTGGCGGTGCTGACCTACATGGTCATGGGCCCGCTGGATCAGGGCTCGTCCTCCAACTCGCTGCGCGTGGTGATGCTGTCCGACCTGGTCTATGTGATCATCGTCGCGGCGCTGGTGCTGCAGCGGGTGGCAAGGATGGTGGCCGCGCGGCGCAAGCGCTCGGCGGGGTCGCGGCTGCATCTGCGGCTGACCGGGGTGTTTGCGCTGATGGCGCTGTTGCCGACGATCACGGTGGCGGTCTTTGCGACATTGTCGGTGAACATGGGTCTGGAGGCGTGGTTCTCGGACCGGGTCGGGCGTGTGGTGGACAGTTCGGTCGCCGCCGCGCAGGCCTATGAGGAGGAGCACCGGCGCGACCTGATCGAGGATGCGCGGGTTCTGGCCTCGGTCATCAACGCGACCAAGCGGGCGACGGTTTTCATGGATGACGGCGACATCCGCGCGGTGCTGTCGCGCGGTCAGCGCGAGATCCAGAGGGGGCTGCGCGAGGCCTTCGTGATCGACGGCACCGGCGACATCCGGGCGCGCGGCGAAAGCTCTTACCTGTTCGATTACGAAGAGCCTGCGCCCGAGCAGATCCGCCGCGCGGCGGAAGAGGGCGTGGTGGTCATCCAGGACTGGGAGAACAACGAATTCCGCGCGCTGATGCCGCTGGAAACGCTGCCCGACCGCTATCTTTACGTGAGCCGCAACGTGGACGGCGCGATCCTGAACCTGCTGGACGAGACCCAGGAAACCGCGCGGTTCTATGAGCAGCGCGAAAGCGAGCGTGGCCGGGTGCTGTTTGAATTCGCGCTGGTCTACCTGGGCTTTGCGCTGATCCTGATCCTGGCGGCGGTCTGGATGGGGATGCTGTTTGCCGAGCGTCTGTCGCGGCCGGTCGGGCAATTGACCAGCGCGGCGCAGAGAGTCGGCGAGGGCGATCTGGATGTGACCGTGCGCGAAGAGGAGGGCGATGACGAGATCGCCCAGCTTGGCAGTTACTTCAACCAGATGACCCGGCAGCTGAAGGGCCAGCGCGAAACGCTGCTGGCCAATACCCAACAGATCGAGCGCCGCCGCCGTCTGTTCGATTCGGTGCTGGGGTCGGTGTCGTCCGGGGTGGTCGGGCTGGATGTGCGCGGGCGCGTGACCTTCGTGAACCGCGCCGCGGAGCGGTTGCTGGACTGGCAGGAGGATCAGGCGTCGACTTCGCTGAGCGTGGCGGTGCCGGAATTCGGGGAGCTGTTTGAAAAGCTGAAATCGAGCCCCGGCGGATTCGTGCAGGAAGAGATCAAGGTCAGTCGCGGCGGGCGGGTCGAGAACCTGCTGGTGCGGATGTCCACAAGGCGCAGCGAGTCGGGCAAGCGCGAAGGCTACGTGGTGGCGTTCGACGATGTGACCGACCTGGTGGCGGCGCAGAGGCTGGCCGCCTGGGGCGATGTGGCGCGGCGCATCGCGCATGAGATCAAGAACCCGCTCACGCCGATCAAGCTGTCGGCTGAGCGCATCAAGCGCAAGTTCAGCAAGGTGCTGGAGCCCGATCAGGCCGAATCGTTGATCCAGCTGACCGATGTGGTGATGCGCCAGACCGACGATCTGCGCCGGATCGTGGACGAGTTTTCAAAATTCGCACGTATGCCGGAGCCCGATGCGAAACCCGAAAGCCTGACACGGCTTGTGCGCGAGGCGGCGTTGTTGCAGGAAGCGGGGCAGCCCGATGTGCATTTCGACATCGCGCTGAGTGAGGACGAGTTGTGTGCGAGTGTCGATGCGACGATGATCAGCCAGGCGCTGACGAATTTGATGAAGAACGCAGGCGAGGCGATCGAGAGCCTTCAGGAGGCGGGTGCGCCCGAAGGGCATGCCCCCGAGATCCGCATCACCAGCGATTTCGAGGACGGCCAGGCGGTGTTGCGCATCGCCGACAACGGCATCGGCCTGCCGGAGGATCGCTCGCGTCTGTTCGAGCCTTACGTCACCACGCGCGAAAAGGGCACGGGGCTGGGGCTGGCGATCGTCAAGAAGATCATCGAGGAGCACGGCGGCAGTCTTGTGCTGGAGGATGCGCAGCCCTTTGCCGAGGGTGCGCGCCGCGGAGCGATGGCAGTGGTGCGGTTGCCCCTGCTGAACGCCGGGGAGGAGCAGGCAATGGAACGGGAAGCGGTGTGAGGCATCATGGGTGACATACTTATTGTCGACGACGAGCGCGATATTCGCGAGCTGATCGCGGATATCCTTCAGGACGAGGGTTACGAGACGCGGCTGGCGGGCACTTCGGATGCCTGCATGGCGGCCATCGCCGAGGCCGCGCCGTCGCTTCTGATCCTGGATATCTGGCTCAAGGACAGCCAGATGGACGGGATCGACATCCTGAAGGCGGTGAAGCGTGACCACCCGGAAATCCCGGTGGTCATCATCTCGGGGCATGGCAATATCGAGATCGCGGTCGCCGCGATCAAGCAGGGGGCGTATGATTTCATCGAGAAGCCCTTCAATATCGACCAGCTTCTGGTGGTGATCCGGCGCGGCATGGAAACCAGCCGTCTGCGGCGCGAGAACCAGCAATTGAAGCGGCGCGAGACCGAACCGGCGCAGATGCTGGGGGAAAGCGCTGCGTTCCGCACGCTGGTGTCGCAGCTTGACAAGGTGACGCGCTCGAACGGGCGGGTGATGCTGACCGGGGCGGCGGGATCCGGCAAGGAGCTGGCTGCGCGCTATATCCACGCCAATTCGCAGCGCGCAGACGGGCCGTTCGTCTGTGTGAGCTGCGCCTCGATCGAGCCCGAGCGCATGGAAGAGGTGCTGTTCGGGCGGGAAACCGAAGAGCGCGGCGTCGAGGTGGGCCTTTTGGAGGAGGCCAATGGCGGCATCATCTATTTCGACGAAGTGGCCGACATGCCGCTTGGCACGCAATCCAAGATCCTGCGGGTTCTGGTGGACCAGACCTTTCTGAGGGTCGGGGGCGGCGACAAGGTGGAGGTGGACCTGCGGGTGATCTCGTCGACGAGCCGCGATCTTGAGGCGGAGATCAGCGCCGACCGGTTTCGCCGCGAGCTTTATCATCGCCTGAACGTGGTGCCGATCGAGGTGCCGGGGCTGGAGGAGCGGCGCGAGGACATACCCGCGCTTGCGAACCATTTCATCGAGATGCTGAACCGCACCCAGGGCCTGCCGCTGCGCGAGATGAGCGAAGAGGCAGCCGCCCTGCTGCAGACGATGAACTGGCCGGGCAATGTGCGCCAGCTGCGTAACATGATCGAACGGGTGCTGATCCTGGGCGAGGCGGGTGGCGAGATCCGCGCCGCCGAGCTGCCCGGCGACAGCGAGGCCCCGGCCGAGGATGGCCGGGTTGTGCTGGCGGGGTCGGTGGCGACGATGCCGCTGCGCGAGGCGCGCGAGGCATTCGAGCGCGAATACCTGATGACCCAGATCAACCGCTTTGGCGGCAATATCAGCCGCACCGCCGAATTCGTCGGGATGGAGCGCAGCGCGCTGCACCGCAAGCTGAAATCGCTGGGGGTCGTGACCGGCGCCAAGAATGGTCGCGCCAAGGGCGAGGACGGCGAGGACGAGGCTGCCGAGGGCTGAGGCTCAGCGCGCGGGGGTGTGGATGCGCCAGTTGCCTGCAGTGGTGCGCAGCGCGCAGCTGTCTGCGCCCAGCACCGTCATCGGATCGCTGGAACGGATCGTCACGGTGCCCGCGACCGAGCCGTCGCAGGGCGGGAGGTTGACGGTCGCATAGCCGCGATCGGCCATGCATTGGCGCACCACCTGTGCGCGCAGCGACTGGTTGGCGTCGTAGCGCTCGTATTGGGCGGGGCGGATCAGCACCCGGCGCCAGGTGCAGTAACCATTGGGAAAGCAAACCGGCTGGGTCGCGTATTCGGGCGGGGTGTAGCGGGTGCGGATGCGCTCGGGCACCTGACGCAGGGCGCTGACCTGGCAGGCGGTTTCGTCGCGATCGAGCTGCGCCACGGTGGTTCCGGGTTTGTAATAGAGCGCGGGCGGCGAACAGGCGGCCAGCGCCAGAAACGCGATCAGGACGGGCAGGACATGGCGGCGCGATTCAGGCATGTCGCCAGTCTAGCGCGCGGTCGGCCGGGGGACAAAGGAATTGACCCCGGTTGGGGCTTCTGTCATGCAGCATTTCCAGACAGCGATGAGGCGTGAGGCATGAAGGTCATCATCTGCGGGGCGGGCCAGGTCGGCTGGCAGATCGCCCGCCACCTGTCGGGCGAGAACAACGACGTCACGGTGGTTGACAGCAACCCGGACCTCGTGCGCCGGGCGACCGAGACGCTGGACGTGCAGGGCATCGCCGGTTTCGCCAGCCATCCCGACGTGCTTGAGCGCGCAGGCGCGCGCGACGCCGACATGATCATCGCCGCCACCTATTCGGACGAGGTCAATATGGTGACCTGCCAGGTGGCGCATTCGGTCTTTTCCATCGGGCGCAAGATCGCGCGGCTGCGCAGCCAGTCCTATCTGACGGCGATCTATTCCGATCTCTACCGGCGCGAACACCTGCCCATCGACGTGGTGATCAGCCCCGAGCGCGAGGTCGCCGAGGCGGCGATGCGGCGGCTGTCGTCGCCCGCGGCCTTCGATACCGAGATGTTCCTTGACGGCAAGGCGCAGCTTTTGGGGTTGCGCCTGCAGGAGGATTGCCCGGTTCTCAATACGCCGCTGCGCCAGCTGAGCGACCTGTTCTCGACCCTGCGGGTGGTGGTTCTGGCGGTGCGCCGCGAGGGGCGGCTGTTCGCGCCGGATTCGGGCGATCAGCTGTTTCCGGGCGACGAGGCCTACATCCTGGCGCCGCTCGAGGATATTCCGCGCACGCTTGAGGTGTTCGGCAAGTCGCAGAAGAAGCAGGAACGGCTGGTGATCGTGGGCGGCGGCAACATCGGGCTGGCGGTGGCGCAGGCGATGGAGGCGCGCGGCGCGCGCACCCGCACCAAGATGATCGAGCGCGACCGGCGGCGTGCGGAACTCGCTGCCGATGCGCTGGAGCGCACCATCGTGCTGAATGGCGACGGGATGGATTCGTCGCTCTTGCATGAGGCCGGGATCGCGCGCGCCGATGCGGTGCTGGTGGTGACGGATGACGACAAGACCAACATGCTGGCCGCCGTGCGTGCCAAATCCGAGGGCTGCCCGTTTGCGATCTCGCTGATCAACGACCCGACGCTGGTGCCGCTGATGGAGCCGCTGGGGATCGACGCCTATATCAACCCGCGTGCCACCACCGTCAGTTCGATCCTGCGCCATATCCGGCATGGCCGGGTCAAGGCGGTCTATTCCATCGGCGATGCCGAGGGCGAGGTGATCGAGGCAGAAGTGCTGTCCACGTCGAGCATCGCCGGCTCGGCGATCCGCGAGATCGACTTTCCCGAAGGGGTGCTGGTGGGCGCGGTGCGCCGGGGCGAGAAGATCCTCAAGCCGACCGGCGGGATGCGGGTCGAGGCGGGCGACGTGATCGTGGTCTTTGCGCTGGCCGATGACGTGGTGCGGCTGGAACAGCTGTTGCAAGTCTCGTTCGATTATTTCTAGTCCGATGAAAGAGCGTCTGCTGACCTTTCCGCTGATCCTGATCCTGGCCGGGGTCGCGGCCCTTGCGATGATGATTCCGGGGTTGCACGCGCTGGTGCAGGAGGAGCACCGGGTCGCGCGCGCCTTCGTCTATTCCAGCATTCTCGGACTTGTGCTGCTGTTTTTGGTGGGGCTTGCGATGGCGGGGCGCGCGACGCGGGGCAATACCGACCTGCAGAACCTGTTTTCGCTGCTCATGGCCTATACGCTGTTGCCGCTGTTCCTGGCGCTGCCGTTCTACGAGGGCATCGCCAATACCAGTTTCATCAATGCCTATTTCGAGATGGTGTCGAGCCTGACCACCACCGGCGCGACGATGTTCGACACGCCCGGCCGTCTGGTGGACAGCCTGCATCTGTGGCGCGGCATGGTCGGCTGGCTGGGCGGGCTGTTGATGTGGATCGCGGCATCGGCGGTGCTGGCGCCGCTGCACCTTGGGGGGTTCGAGGTGACGGCGAGCGGTGAGCCGGGCCAGGAGGTGAGCGAACTGGACCGGTTCGAGCGCGCCAGCCCCGGCAAGCGGCTCGCGCAGACCACCTATCAGTTGTTGCCCGTCTATGGCGGGCTGACCGCGGCGCTGTGGCTGATGCTGATGATCGGCGGCGACCGGCCGCTCGTGGCCTTCATGCATTCGATGTCGACGATGGCGACAAGCGGCATTTCCCCAATCGGTGGCATCGAGAATGCCGGGTCGGGTTATGGCGGCGAGGCGGTGATTTTCCTGTTCATGCTGTTTGCGCTGTCGCGGCTGACCTTTTCATCCGACACGATCACCACGGCCCGTCCCGGCCTGCATCACGACCCCGAATTCCGATTTGGCATGGCGCTGGTGATCGGGGTGCCGCTGCTGCTGTTCTCACGTCATTGGCTGGGCGCTTTCGAGGTCGACCAGACCGAGAGTTTCGCGCTGGCGGCAGAGGCATTGTGGGGCGGGATGTTCACGGTGCTGTCATTCCTGTCGACCACGGGTTTCGAGAGCGCCGCCTGGGAGGGCGCGCGCAACTGGTCGGGTCTGGGCACGCCGGGACTGATCCTGATGGGGCTGTCGCTGGTGGGGGGCGGTGTTGCCACCACGGCGGGTGGCGTCAAGCTGTTGCGGGTCTATGCGCTCTACCTCAACGGGCGGCGCGAGATGGAGCGGCTGGTTTACCCGTCATCGGTGGGGCGCGCACAGGCGGGCAGCCGCCGGATCCGCCGTCAGGGCGCGTTCATCGCCTGGATATTCTTCATGCTGTTCGCGCTGTCGCTGACGCTGGTGACGGTGGCGCTGACCGCGTTGGGGCAGGGATTCGAGCCGGCCATTGTGCTGGCGGTGGCGACGCTTTCGACAACGGGGCCGCTGATAACGGTCGCAACCGAGACGCCTATTCAACTGTTGACACTTGCGGGGCCCACCAAGCTGGTGTTATGCGCGGCGATGGTGTTGGGTCGTCTTGAGACATTGGCGATCATCGCGCTGCTCAATCCCGGCCTGTGGCGCAATTGACGCTCTGGTTTCGCTCGCGCCGGGAAGGATTTGATTTTGGACTGGAAAGTCGCGCGCACCCGCTTCATACTCTGCCGGTGAGGGAGTGACCGTGCCGGTCCGCGGCGCATGCAAGAATAAAGGCTTTGGATTACGATGGCATCTGATAGGCAAAATCTGCAAGACGCATTTCTGAATCAGGTTCGCAAGACCAAGATTCCGGTCACGATCTTCCTGATCAACGGCGTGAAATTGCAGGGTGTGATCACATGGTTCGACAATTTCTGCATCCTGTTGCGTCGCGACGGGCAGGCCCAGCTTGTCTACAAGCACGCGGTGTCGACCATCATGCCGTCGCAGCCGATCAGCCTTTACGAGGGTGACGACGCGTCTTGACGCAAAGCACCGAGAACGCCGAGACCCGCGCCTGGGTCCTGCATCCCGATATTCCTGCAACGGCCCATGGCCGTGATGCCAAGCTGGCGCTGGCGGAAGCCGAATCGCTGGCCCATGCGCTCCCCGGCCTGACGGTTGTGGGCGCCGAACTGGTGCGCCTGCCCAAGCCGCATCCGGGCACGCTGTTCGGCAAGGGCAAGCTGGCGGAGCTGAAAGCCCGGATCGAGGCCGAGGAGATCGGCCTCGTGCTGATCGACGGGCCGGTGAGCCCGGTGCAGCAACGCAACCTCGAGCGCGAGTGGGGCGTGAAGCTGCTGGATCGCACCGGGTTGATCCTCGAGATTTTCAGCGACCGGGCCGCGACGCGCGAGGGTGTGCTCCAGGTCGAGATGGCCGCGCTCAGCTATCAGCGCACGCGGCTGGTGCGGGCCTGGACCCACCTTGAGCGTCAGCGCGGCGGGCTTGGATTTGTCGGCGGCCCCGGCGAGACCCAGATCGAGGCGGACCGGCGCGCCATCGACGAGCAGCTTGTGCGGCTGCGGCGTCAGCTGGAAAAGGTGGTGCGCACGCGTGAGCTTCACCGTGCGGCGCGCGCCAAGGTGCCGTTTCCGATCGTGGCGCTGGTCGGCTACACCAATGCCGGTAAATCCACCCTGTTCAACCGGATGACCGGCGCCGAGGTGATGGCCAAGGACATGCTCTTTGCCACGCTCGATCCGACCATGCGGCGCATCGAGCTGCCGGGTGGCGGCCCCGAGGTGATCCTGAGCGACACGGTGGGCTTCATCAGCGACCTGCCCACCGAGCTGGTCGCGGCCTTCCGCGCCACCCTTGAAGAGGTGCTGGCGGCGGATCTGATCCTGCATGTGCGCGACATCTCGCATCCCGAATCCGAGGAGCAGGCGCGCGATGTGCGCGCCATTCTCGAAAGCCTTGGCGTGCGCGAGACAACGCCGCAGATCGAGGTCTGGAACAAGATCGACCGGCTGGCACCCGAGGCGCGCGAGGCGGCGCTGGTGCGCGCGGCGCGTCATGACCATGTGCAGGCGCTTTCGGCGGTGACCGGCGAGGGGATGACGGCGCTGGTGGAGGCGATCGCGGACGCGATCACCGAGACGACCCATGAAACCGAGCTGCACCTGCGCTTTGACGAGGGGCGCAAGCGCGCCTGGCTGTTCGATCGGGGGCTGGTCGAGGCCGAGACCCAGACCGAAGAGGGCTTCACCCTGCAAGTGCGCTGGAGCGCCAAGCAGGAGGCGCAGTTCGCCCGGCTTTAGGCCCGCGTCAGTGCGGCGTGGCGGAGGAGAACAGCTGGATCACCAGGATGCCGCCGAGGATCATGCCGGTGCCGATGATGGCGGGGGCGTCGAGTTTCTGGCCGAAGACGACGAAACCGATCATCGCGATGAACACGATCCCCAGCCCCGACCAGACCGCATAAGCCACGCCGACGGGGATGTATTTGAGCGTGAGCCCCAGAAGGTAGAGCGCGATGGCATAGCCCACCATCGCCACCAGCGTCGGCACCAGCCGGGTGAATTGCTGGCTGGCCTGAAGCGCGGTGGTGCCGACGGTCTCGGCGGCAATCGCGCAGATCAGCAGAAGATAGACCTTGGTCATGGCGATGAGTCCTTGTGGTGCGGGGCGGGCGATCAGCCCTTGAGGGCGGCGTCGAGATTGCTGTCGATCTTCTCGAGAAAGCCCATCGTCGTCAGCCAGCCCTGATCGGGGCCGACCAGCAGTGCGAGATCCTTGGTCATGTGGCCCGATTCCACGGTGTCCACCACGACCTTTTCGAGGGTCTCGGCGAAATGCGCGAGCGCGGCGTTGTCGTCGAGCTTGGCGCGGTGCTTCAGCCCGCCGGTCCAGGCGAAGATCGAGGCGATCGAGTTCGTCGAGGTCTGCTCGCCCTTCTGGTGCTGGCGGTAATGGCGGGTGACGGTGCCGTGGGCGGCCTCGGCCTCGACGATCTTGCCGTCGGGGGTCATGAGCTGGCTTGTCATCAGCCCGAGGCTGCCGAAGCCCTGCGCGACGGTATCTGACTGCACGTCGCCGTCGTAGTTCTTGCAGGCCCAGACGAAGCCGCCGTTCCATTTCATCGCGCAGGCGACCATGTCGTCGATGAGCCGGTGTTCATAGGTGATCCCGGCCTTTTCAAACGCGTCGCGGAATTCCTCGTCATAGACTTTCTGGAACAGTTCGAGGAAGCGTCCGTCATATTGCTTGAGAATGGTGTTCTTGGTCGAGAGATAGACCGGCCATCCCATGTTCAGGCCGTAATTGAGCGAGGCGCGGGCAAAATCGATGATCGAGGAATCGAGGTTATACATGCCCATGTAGACGCCCGCGGAGGGTGCGTCATAGACCTCTTCCTCGATCACGGTGCCGTCCTCGCCGACGAATTTCATGCTGAGCTTGCCGGGGCCGGGGAATTTCATGTCGGTGGCGCGATACTGGTCGCCGAAGGCGTGGCGGCCGATCACGATGGGGCGGGTCCAGCCGGGCACGAGGCGGGGCACGTTGCGGCAGATGATCGGCGCGCGGAACACCACGCCGCCAAGGATGTTGCGGATGGTGCCGTTGGGGCTGCGCCACATCTTCTTGAGGCCGAATTCCTCGACGCGGGCCTCGTCGGGGGTGATGGTGGCGCATTTGACGGCGACGCCCACCTCCCTGGTCTTTTCGGCGGCGTCGATGGTGATCTGGTCCTCGGTGCGGTCGCGTTCCTCGATGCCGAGATCGTAATAGAGCAGGTCGATATCGAGATAGGGCAGGATCAGCTTCTGCTTGATGAAATCCCAGATGATCCGGGTCATCTCGTCGCCGTCCATCTCGACGATGGGGTTTTCTACCTTGATCCTGGACATGTCGCGCTCCGCTTGGGGTGGGGTTGATCCGGCTATAGCAGCGATGCGGCGATGCAGAAAGGGTGTTGGGGCGCGGTGTCTGGCCGCCGGGTGGGCGATGCAACGTTTGTGGGGTGCAGTTTATGCCTGCCAAGCCCGTCGTCGGTCACGTCGATGCGCGACGTTGCAAAAGCACCCGCCCGAGGGGGCGGCCGGGCGCCGCACGGCGGCCTGAAGGCCGCTACTCGCGCGAGGTGGGGGAAGTGGCGAATGACGGAACGAGCCCTTTGTGGCGCGGTTAACGAGCCGTGCGGCGTCGGGCCGCGGTTCGGCGATCCAACGCTGGTGATCTGGCACTTTATCCCAGCCAAGTCCCCGTGACCTCCGGACCTGCGCCAAGATCAGCCAAATCGCCGTGCCGGGGGGCGGCCCGGCGATGCGCGGCGGCCTGCGGCCTTGATTCCGCGCAGGCGGCCTGCAACCAACGACAGCAATGTCCCGCATCGCTGCCGTTGCCTTCGGCCACACCACTCCCCAAAAGCAAGGGGCCGGATGAACCGGCCCCTTTGTCGTTTATCCGATGATCCCGTTCAGGGTTGCGCTTGGGCGCATGACCGCGGCGAGTTTTTCCGGGTCGGGGTGGTAGTAGCCGCCGATATCGGCAGGCTTGCCCTGGGCTGCGGCCAACTCACCGGTGATCTTGGCCTCGTTCTCGGCCAGGGCCTTGGCCATGGGCGCGAATTCCTCGGCCAGCGTCGGGTTGTCCGTTTGCGCGGCGAGGGCCTCGGCCCAGTAGCGGGCGAACCAGTAATGGCTGTCGCGGTTGTCGGGTTCGCCGACCTTGCGGCTCGGGGAGCGGCCATTGTCGAGAATGCCCTGGGTCGCCTTTTCCGCCGCCTCGCCAAGGATGCGGGCGCGGGCGTTGTCGTGGACTTCGGCCAGGAACTTGAGGCTTTCGCCAAGGGCGCAAAATTCCCCGAGGCTGTCCCAGCGCAGGTGGTTTTCCGACTGGAGTTGCTGCACATGCTTGGGGGCCGAACCGCCGGCGCCGGTCTCGAACAGGCCGCCGCCATTCATCAGCTTGACGATCGAGAGCATCTTGGCCGAGGTCGCGAGTTCCAGGATCGGGAACAGATCGGTCAGGTAGTCGCGCAGCACGTTGCCGGTGATGGCGATGGTGTTCTCGCCCCTGGTGATGGTTTCTAGGCTGGCGCGGGTCGCTTCGCGCGGCGCCATGATCTCGAACTTGTCGGCAACGCCCTTGGCCTCGAGGAGGGGGCGGACGTATTTGATGAGTTCGGCGTCATGGGCGCGGGTCTCGTCGAGCCAGAAGATCGCGCGGAAGCCGGTGGCCTTCTGGCGTTCGATGGCGAGGTTCACCCAATCCTCGATCGGGGCCTTGCGGGCCGAGGCCGAGCGCCAGATATCGCCCGCCTGAACGGCATGCTCATGCAGCACGGTGCCGTTATCGAGTTCCATGCGCACGGTGCCGTCTGCGGGGATCTCGAAGGTGGTGGGGTGGCTGCCGTATTCCTCGGCCTTCTGGGCCATGAGGCCGATATTCTGCACGGTGCCTGCGGTGGCCGGGTCGAGCTTGCCGTTCTCCTTGAAGAACTTGATCGCCTCGTCATAGACGGGCGCGTAGCTGTCATCGGGAATGACGCAGACGGCGTCATGTTCCTTGTTGTCAGGCCCCCAGCCCTTGCCGCCCGAGCGGATCAGCGCGGGCATCGAGGCGTCGATGATGACATCCGAGGGGACATGCAGGTTGGTGATGCCGCGGTCGCTGTCCACCATATACATGGGCGGGCGTTCGGCGCGCACGGCTTCGATGGCGGCGAGGATCTCGGGTTTGTCCGAGACCCGTTCGAGCAGGGCGCCAAGGCCCGCATTGGGATTGACCCCGGCGGCGTCGAGTTCGGCGCCGAACTTGTCGAAGACGGGCTTGAGCCATTGCTTGACCGCGTGGCCGAAGATGATCGGGTCCGAGACCTTCATCATCGTCGCCTTGAGGTGGAGCGAGAAGAGCACGCCTTCGGCCTTGGTCTTTTCGATCTCGTCGGCGAGGAAGGAATCGAGCGCGGCGGCGCTCATGTAGGTCGCGTCAACGACGGTGCCCGCCGGGTAGCTGACGCCGTCCTTGAGGACGGTTTCAGCGCCATCCGCGCCGGTCAGCACGATCTTGGCGGTGGCCGCGTCGGCCAGCGTCGCGGAGGTCTCGTTCGAGCGGAAATCGCCGCCATTCATCGAGGCGACGCGGGTCTTGCTGTCGGATGACCAGTCGCCCATGCGGTGCGGGTTGTTCTGGGCGAAGCTCTTGACGGCGGCGGCGGCGCGGCGGTCGGAATTGCCTTCGCGCAGGACGGGGTTCACCGCCGAGCCCTTGATCGCGTCATAGCGCGCGCGCACGTCCTTTTCGGCATCGGTTGCCGGGTCGGAAGGGTAGTCGGGCAGGGCATGGCCCTGTTCCTGAAGTTCGCGGATCGCGGCTTCGAGCTGTGGGCCGGAGGCGGAGATGTTGGGCAGCTTGATGACGTTGGCGTCGGGGGATTTCACCAGTTCGCCAAGATCGGCGAGGTCGTCATTCACGCGCTGCGCTTCGGTCAGGCATTCGGGGAAGGCCGCGAGGATACGCCCGGCCAGCGAGATGTTGCGCGTGCCGACGGTGATTCCGGCGGCGGAGGCGAAGTTCTCGATGATGGGCAGGAGCGAGGCGCTGGCGAGTTCGGGCGCTTCGTCGACCTTGGTGTAGATGATGTCGGGATTGGGGGTATCGGCCATCTGTGATCCCTTTCGATCTGGTTGTGAGCTTGCCGCCTCATAACGCAATAAGGGCGCGCGGGAAAGATCGTATGCGACAGTATACAAAAAATATTTACACGCGGTGGCGAGGGTCGGGCGGAGGGCGGCGTTCAGGTGGCGAAGCGTTCGGCGCGCTTGAGGCGGATCATCAGAAGCCGTGCCGCGCTGACCGCGCAGAGCACCGCCACGAAGAGCGGAATCGGCGTGCCGTCGAACATGAGCCCCACCGGCACGGTCAGGAGGACCGAGCCCACCGTCGCGATACAGGCGATCACGCTGGCGGCCATGCCGGCGATATGGCCGAGCGGCTCCATCGCGAGCGCGTTGATATTGCCGAGCGTCAGGGCGGCGTGGGCGAAGACCGTGGTCTGCCAGGCGACATAGAGGGGGAATTGCAGCGCCGGGGGCAGGCCGAGGGTGAAGGCGAGCACGATGCCGAGCGTGAGGGCGATTTCGATGCCAAGCGCGCCCGCCACCATCCGCCGCATCCCGAAGCGCATCACGATCGAGGCGTTGACGAGGCTGCCTGCGCCCGCGAAGAGCGCCATGCAGAAGAACCAGAACGGAAATTCGGGGCCACGGGCGAAGGATTGTTCAAAGATCTGCTGGATCATCGAGATCGAGCAGAACAGCGTCGTCATGCACAGCATCTGCACGGCGATGGCCAGCCGCACGGTCGGAATGGACAGCACTTCGCGCATGGCAAGCACCAGCGCGGCGCGGCGAAAGGGACGGCGGCTCGCGGGGGGCAGGGGTTCGTCCAGGCGCAGCGACAGCCAGAGGCTGCTGGCCAGCGCGAAGAGGATGAAGGTGAGGAAGATGGCGCGCCAGCCCGCCAGCGCGATCACGCCGCTGCCCGCCAGCGGAGAGACGGCGGGGACCAGCGTGAACACCATCATCACGAAGCTCATGAGCCGGGCCATGTCGCGCCCCGAATAGAGGTCGCGCACGATGGCCATCGCCACGATGCGCGCCGCCGCAGCGCCGAGCCCCTGCACGATGCGCGCGGCGATCATGAGCTCGAGCGTGGGCGCGGCCCAGGCCAGTGCGGCCCCGGCCATATAGACGCCGGCGCCTGTCAGGAGCACCGGCTTGCGCCCGAAACTGTCGGACAGCGGCCCGGTCAGCAGCGTGCCGAGTCCGAGGCCGAAGATGAAGGAGGTGACCACGAGCTGCGCGCGGTTGGGCGCGTCGGGGGTCAGGTTCTCGCCGATCTGGGGCAGGGCGGGCAGCATGGAGTCGATGGAAAAGGCGACTGTCGCCACCAGCATCGCCATCATCGCCACGAATTCGACCCGGCCAAGGCGGCTCTGGCCGGTCATGTCTCGGGTCTTTCGGGGTCGTTGGCGGGCTTGTCATCGCTCCGGTGGTGCTTGTCGGTATGTCCGAGCCGCGCGATCAGCCATTCGGTATGTTCTTCGCGCTTGCGCACGGCATAGGCGCCGAACTGCTGGATCGTCACGGCAAAGACACCAAGGCCGAGAAGGATGAAGATGGTGGTGCCGATCTTGCCGAGCGGCGAGGCGGGGACCAGTTCTCCGTAACCCACGGTGGACAGGGTGACGACGGTGAAGAAATAGCTGTCGAGCCAGCTCCAGCCCTCGACATGGCGGAAAAACACCGTGCCCGAGACGATGATCAGAAGCAGCATCGCCAGAAGCGTAAGGGCGTTGATGCCGCGCATGGTTCAGCCCTCGCCGGGTTGGGCGGCAAGCTGCGCGGTGATGTCGTCGATCACCTGCAGCCAGAGCTCGGGCGGCTGTGCGCCGGGAACGGCGTGCTGGCCTGCGACGATAAAGGTCGGCACCGAGCTGACGCCCATCTCGCGAAACTGCGCATCGCGCTTGCGGATCGCGTCCTCGTCGGCGTCCGAGGCCAGCAGGCGGCTGACCACGGCGGCGTCCATTTCGAGTTCGTCCGCCAGGTCGGCCAGCACTTCGTGATCGCCGATATCGCGGCCCTGTTCAAAATAGGCGCGAAACAGCGCCATCGCCATCGGGGTCTGGCGGTCCTCGATGCCGGCCCAATGCAGCAGGCGGTGCGCATCGAGCGTGTTGGGGGTGCGGGTGATCGCCTCGAAGTCGATGTTGAGCCCGGCCTCGGCCGCCTTTTCGGCGACCGGCATATATGCCTTTACCGCGCCGTCCTTGCCGCCGAATTTCTGTTCGAGATAGGCGCGCCGGTCCATGCCCTCGCGCGGCATGTCGGGGTTGAGCTGGAACGGATGCCATTCAATGGTGAAGGGGTGGTCGGGGCGTTCCTTGAGCGCGGCGTCAAGAAGCGCCTTGCCGATATAGCACCAGGGACAGATCGGGTCGGAGACGATATCAAGCTTGACCATTGAGGGCCTCGTAGATCGGGCGCAGTTCGCGCCGCAGGAGTTTACCGTTGGCACCCGTTGGCAGGGCTTGGACGTGGAAATAGCCGCGCGGTCGCTTGTAGGCGGCAAGGTTCTCTTTCACATAGGCATCAAGGGCGGCTTCGTCCACCGGGGCGGGGCCGCTGTAGAAGGCCATGATGAGGCGGGTGTCCTGTTTTACCTCGATATCGGTCACCGCGGATTGGGTGATGCCGGGGAAATGGTTGAGCACGGATTCGACCTCGATGGGCGACACGCGGTAGCCGCCCGCGTTCATCATGTCGTCGGCGCGCCCGAGATAGGCGATCGCGCCGTTTTCATCCATGCAGCCCTGATCGCCGGTCAGGAACCAGCCGTCCTGAAAGCGCGCGGCAGTGTCTTCGGCCGCGTCGAGATAGCCCAGCATCAGCCCCGGATCGTTGCGATCGATGGCGATGGTGCCTTCGGTGCCGAGGGGAACCGGGCCATCGGGGCCGACAATGGCAACGCGGCGTCCGGGCTGTGGACGGCCCAGAGTGCCGGGGGCGGCGGGGTGATCGGGGCTTGCCGAGATGAAGGTCGAGCATTCGGACATGCCGTAAGCCTCGTGGATGGCGGTGCCGGTGGCCTGTTCCCAGGCAAGGCGGATGCTGTCCGAGAGCTTTTCGCCTGCGGCCAGCCCGTGACGCAGTTTCGGCAGCGAAAGCGGCGTGCCGGGTTGCAGCATCTTGCGATAGACGCCGGGGGCGGCAGCGAAGATGGTCGCATCGTGTCGCTTGAGCAGGAGCGGAAGCTGCACGGGGTCGATGCCGGGTTCGGGAATGAGCGCGGTGGCGCCGATGGTCCAGGGGTCCATGAGCCCGGTGCCCAGCGTATATGTCCAGTTGAAGGCGCCCGCGTGCAGCATCCGGTCCTGCGGGCCGAGTCCATACCAGCCCGTCATCATCATCTGGCGCGCCCAGATCGCGCGATGCGCATGGCACACCGCGCGCGCCACGCCCGAGGTGCCCGAGGTGTAGATGATATAGGCCAGCCGGTTCGGGTCGCCCATGTCCCAGTCGGCGGCAGGCAGGCCGCGCATCGCCTCGAGGGCGGGCTGGTCGATCACCGGCATGTCGGTTTCGGGGCAGGCGATGCCGGGGCCGCGCAGGATCGCGGCGGGGGCAAGCGTGTCGATCATCCTGGCCACTTCGGGTGCGGTGAGCTGCGAGGATGTCGGCACCGGCACCAGCCCCACGGCGATCGCGCCCAGATAGGCGATGGGAAATTCCACCGTATTGCCAAGGCGCATCAGCACCCGGTCGCCGGGCACGAGCCCGGTGCGCAACAGTCCCGTGCCGGTGCCGAGCACTGCCTGCTTGAGGCGCGCGTAGCTCCAGCGTTCGGCGCCCGAGAGGCCCAGAACCGCCAGCGCCACCTTGTCGGGCGTGTCGTCGGCATGGGCCAGCACATGCGCGGCCAGGTTGAAGGGGGCGGCACAGGGCGGGTGCGCGGCGGTGCGTGTCACAGAAAGCATGTTCACCGATTAGGCCGCGCGCCCCTCAGTTGCAAGTGGCAGGGGCGGGGCTTATAGGATTTCGCTATGAAGCGCACGACGCCAGAGAACCTGATCCGCGTGGCCCGCGAGAATGGCCGGCAGGACAGCGCAGAACCGCTGAACCTAGGCGAGAGGGTGCGCGAGCTGCGCAAGGCGCGGGGCTGGACGCTGGAACAGGCTGCGGGTCAGGCGGGGCTGGCGAGATCGACCCTGAGCAAGATCGAGAACGGGCAGATGTCGCCCACCTACGAGGCGCTGAAAAAGCTCGCGGTTGGGCTGGAGATCTCGGTGCCGCAACTGTTCACGCCGCCCCAGCGCGAAAAGGTCAGTGGCCGCATGGCGGCGACGCGGGCGGGCGAGGGGCAGCACCAGGCGACCACCACCTATGAGCATGAATTGCTGGCCGAGACCCTGACCAAGAAGCGGATGCTGCCTTATCGCGCGCGCATCCGGGCACGGGATGTTAGCGAATTCGATGGCTGGGTGCGCCATGACGGCGAGGAATTCCTTTATGTGCTGACCGGAGTGATCCGGCTATACACCGAGTTCTACGAGCCGATCGAGATGCGGCGCGGCGACAGCGCCTATTACGACGCGACGATGGGGCATAACGTGATTTCGGTCAGCGAAGAGGATGCGACCTTGTTGTGGGTCACATCCCTGACCTGAGCGCCGCGGCGGCGGTCAGAACATGCTGCGCACACCGCGGGCGGCGTCGGAGATATCGCGCCCCATGCCTTCGACGGTGCCGCAGGCGGTGAGTGCGGCGAGAAAGCTGAGAACCAACAGTTTTTTCATGGCTGCCCAGATCCTGGTCTAGTCTTCTTCATACCACCAGACTTCGGGAAGGAAACCGATGCCGTCCCCGTAGATTGGCAGATCGTCTTCTGGATAGCGCAATTCCTTCAGGTGGGCAATCCGGCCCACGGCGTAGTTGTGGATCGGGATGACGTAGCGTCCGGCGGTCAGGACCCGGTCGAGAGCGCGGGTCGCGGCGATGAAATCGGCGCGGCTGCGGGCCTTGAGCATGGCGTCGATCATGGCGTCGGCAGCGGGGGACTTCATGCCCATGAGGTTGCGGCTGCCGGGCTGGTCGGCCACGTCCGAGCCCCAGTAGAAGCGCTGTTCATTGCCGGGGCTGAGCGAGAGCGAGCGGCGCATGAAGGTCAGGTCGAAATCATACTGGCGCTCGCGTTCGCTGTATTGCGCCTTGTCGGTCGATTGGACGTTGAGGCGGATGCCGAGGCGCTCGAGGGCCTTGGCGTAGATATCCATGATCGCGCTGGCCTGCTGGATGAGCGCGTCCTGCTGCAGGAGCACCGTCAGTTCCAGCGCCTCGCCGGCGGCGTTGCGCAAGCGGCCGTCCTGCACCGTCCAGCCCGCCTCTTCGAGAAGCTGCACGGCGCGGCGCAGGTTGGCGCGGTTGCGCTTTGAGCCGTCGCCGGAGGGCAGGGTGTAGCCGTCGAGCGTTCCGGGCGGCAGCGTGTCGGCAAAAGGCGCGAGGAGCGCGCGCACCGCGTCATCGGCGGGGCCGGGGCGCATCCCGAGTTCGGAGTTCGAGAAGTAAGAGGTGATGCGCGGCTGGCGCCCGCCGGTGAGCGTGTCGTTGATATAGTCGAAATTGAACGCCAGGATCAGTGCCTCGCGCACACGCCAGTCATCGAGCGGCGGGCGGCGGGTGTTCATGACGAAGCCGGTCATGCCCGAGGGCTTCTGGTGGGGGATTTCGGATTTGACGATCTCGCCGTTCCGGACGGCGGGGAAATCATACTGGGTTTCCCAGCGCTCGGCGTTGAATTCGCGGATCCATGAAAGGGTCTGGGCCTTGAACGCCTCTTTGAGGACGGTGTTGTCGCCGTAATATTCGATGCGGATCTCGTCGAAATTGTTGGTGCCGCGCCGCAGGGGCAGATCGGCGCCCCAGTAATCGGGGTTGCGCCTGAGCAGGACGAAGCGGCCGATCTCGTGGTCGGCCACCACATAGGGCGCGGAACCAAGGGGGATGTCCTCGCGCCCGGATTCGGCGAAATCGCGTCCGTCCCATTGCGCCTTCTTGAGGATCGGGCGCAACCCTGCGATGAGCGCCAGTTCGCGATCCTCGGTCGAGAAGGTCAGGCGCACCTTGCGCGGGCCGGTCTGTTCGATCCGGGCGACCTGATCCCAGAAGGCGCGGTAGCGGGGGTGCCCATCGGTGCCCAGCACTTCATAGGACCAGATCACGTCCTCGACGGTGACCGGGCTGCCATCAGAGAATCGGGCCTCTTCGCGCAGGGTGAATTCGACCCATTCTCGGTCGGGGCCGGTTTCGACCGATTCGGCCAGAAGGCCGTAAAGCGTGAAGGGTTCATCCCAGGAGCGGCCCATCAGCGATTCATGCGTGAGATACTGAAGCTGCCAGGGCGGGGTGCCCTTGAGGGTGAATGGATTGAGCGAATCGTAGCTGCCGACATTGCCGGTCGTCACGCGCCCGCCCTTGGGGGCGTCGGGATTGGCATAGGGGAGCGACACAAAATCCGGTGGCAGCGCGGGGTCGCCATACATAGCTATGCCATGTGTGGGCTCTGACGCCCCCGGAAGCGCGCTGGCACAGAGGAAAAGACAGGCCGTCGCGGCGCGTCCCCAGGAGAAAAAATCCGGTCTCATTCTGGCAACAATTCCCGATGACCCATGTATGCTTGAGCCCGGACCCTAGAGGCGGATTTATGTCTTTTCAAACTTTTAGCTTGGATGATGGCGCCGGATTGCTTATAAAGGGGGCACTGCTCGATAGGTTTCTTGCCTGTATGAAACCTGCCTCAATAACTTAACGCCGGCTTCGCGCCGGCGTTTTTTTTTGGTCATTTCAGACCGAGGCGCGGGGCGGGTCTGCGCTATGTGGCATCTCGTTGCCCGGCGTGCCAGAGCTTTTGTTTTCAGGTGGCATTCGCGGCCATGACGATTATGCTGCAGCTGCAAAACGTCACAGGAGGGCATTGCAATGAGCGTTGCAGGCAAGACGGCCGTCGTCACCGGCTCGAATTCGGGAATCGGTCTGGGAATCGCGGAGGAGCTGGCCAGGGCCGGTATCAACGTGGTCCTGAATTCCTTTACCGATTCGGAGGATGACCACGCGCTGGCCGAGAGGATCGCCAAGGAGCATGGCGTGAAGGCGCGCTATATCCAGGCGGATATGTCGGACCCTGATGCTTGCCGTGCCCTGATCGAAAAGGCGGGGGCCTGCGATATCCTGGTGAACAATGCCGGTATCCAGCATGTCGCGCCGATCGACCAGTTCCCGGTCGACAAGTGGAACGCGATCATCGCCATCAACCTCAGTTCGGCCTTTCACACCACGGCGGCCGCGCTGCCTGTGATGCGCAAGGCGGGCTGGGGCAGGGTGATCAACATCGCCAGCGCCCACGGGTTGACCGCGAGCCCGTTCAAGTCAGCCTATGTCGCCGCCAAGCACGGGATTGTCGGGCTGACCAAGGTGACGGCGCTGGAAACCGCGCAGGAGCCGATCACCGCCAATGCGATCTGTCCGGGTTACGTTCTGACCCCGCTGGTCGAGGCGCAGATCCCCGACACGATGAAGGAATACGACATGAGCCGCGAGGACGTGATCCGTGATGTCATGTTGCAGCGTCAGCCCTCGAAGGAATTCGCTACGGTGGAGCAACTGGGCGGCACTGCACTTTATCTCTGTTCGGATGCGGCGGCGCAGGTGACCGGCACCACGATCAGCGTCGATGGCGGCTGGACCGCGCTTTGAGCCTGTCGTGACCCGCAGGAGCAAGAAAGCCACCAAGCGCATCAACCTTGCGCTTCAGGGCGGAGGCGCGCATGGGGCCTTTACCTGGGGTGTGCTGGCGCGGCTGCTGGAGGACGAGGATATCGAGATCGCGGCGATCTCGGGGGCCTCGGCAGGGGCGCTGAATGGCGCGGCGCTGAAATCGGGTTTGCTGGAGAACGGGCGCGAGGGCGCGCTGGCCAATCTCAACTGGCTATGGGAGCAGATGGGCGCGGTGCAGGACATGCGGATGCCCGCCTGGATGATCGGCGCACTGCCCGCGCCGGGGATGATGAGCGCGGCGCTGGAGGCGTCGATGCCCTTTGCCGCGGTGGAGTCCCTTACGCGGATGGTGTCGCCCTATGCCTATGGCCCGTTCTATCGCAACCCGCTGGAGCGGATCGCGCAGCAGTTCCATTATGACGCGATCTGCGCCGCCGAGGGGCCGCGGTTTTTCGTCGGCGCGACCAACGTGCATAGCGGCAAGATCCGGATCTTCACAGGCGACGAGATTTCGACCGAGACCCTGTTGGCCTCGGCCTGCCTGCCGACGCTGTTCAAGGCGGTGGAGATCGAGGGCGAGCATTACTGGGACGGTGGCTATACCGGCAACCCGGCGCTGTTTCCTTTGTATGCGCAGGACTTGCCGCAGGATGTGCTGATCGTGCATATCAATCCGCTGGAGCGCGCCGAGGTGCCGCGCAATCCGCAGGCGATCCAGAACCGGATCAACGAGATCAGCTTCAATTCCTCGTTGCTGCGCGAGATGCGGGCGATCCGTTTCGTGCATCGTCTGCTGGATGATGGCGCGCTGAGCGAGGGGGCGATGAAGCGGGTGCATGTCCACATGGTCGCCAATGACGACCTGATGCAGGAGCTGTCGCTGGCGAGCAAGATGGTCCCGGCGCCTTACCTGCTGCACCGGCTTCACGATGCGGGCTACGAGGCGGCGGGGACGTTTCTGGCGAACCATCGCGATGATCTCAACACGCGCGGCACCGTCGATCTCGAGGCGATGTTCAGCTAGGTGCGGGGCCGGATGCGTTCGGGCTCGTCGCTTTCGAGATAGGCTTCTTCCTCGGGGGTCAGGGTGACCTTTTCAAAGCCGGTGATCATGGGTTTCACATGCGCGCGGAAGGAATGGCCGACCGTCAGCAGATAGACATGCGCGACAATGAAGGCGGCGATGGCATAGGCTGAGAGCAGGTGGATGTCGGTGACCCAGCCCGCCAGCGCCAGTGCATTCGGGGCGTCCTCCCAGAGGTTCCAGCCCAGCGCGAGAAGGCCGGTGATCCAGATTGCGGGAAAGAGGATGATCTTGAGGGCGAGATAGGTGATCGCCTGAAGCGGGTTGTGCTTGCGCCAATAGGCCTTGCGATAGGGGTGCGGGCCGCCCTTGAAGATGTCCCAGACGTAAAAGCGCGCCACCTTCAGCAGCCCGTCGCGCGAGGGCACGTAATGTTTCCAGGTGCCGGTGGTCAGGTGCCAGAAGATCGCGAAGACCCAGAGCACGATCAGCGCGAGCGCGGCCATTGTGTGGATCATTACCGCCGGGCCGAAGGGGATCGCGCCATGCAGCCCGTTGAGCCCGAGGCCGGTGAACAGGAGGATCACGATCAGCAGCATCTGTGCCCAATGCCAGAAGCGCTCGAAGCGGGGGTAGACCTTGACGTAACGCTCAGTCATGGGAGGCTCCGTTTTTCGAGGGGCGCAGGACGCGGATGGCGGCGTGGATCAGAACCCCGCCCAGCGCCGAAAGGAACAGCGCAAGGCCAAGCGTGCCGGCCCAGTCAAAGGGTGCCGTGCCGGGCATGTTGATCCCGGTAAGCCCGGCCATGCGGCCATCCCTGGCGTGGCAGCTTTCGCATTCCACCGCATCCTTGGCCGGGGCGACCATGTGGGCGATCGGCCAATACATGTGGGTGTCGACGAAACCGAATTCGCCGGAATATTCCTCGCCCGCGGCCTTCATCCCCGCATCGATCGCCTTGGCCCAGTCGAAATTGGTCCAGAGCGCGGTATCGGTATCCGGCCCCCAGACCTGCGTGTAGACCAGTTCGTTGAGCTGGCTGTCATAGGCCTGCCGCCCTTCCATGCGCTTGAAGGGCCAGATCCGGTTGCCCTCTGCGTCAGGGGTGCCGTGGATCGGGTTGATCTCGACCGTTTGGGTCGGGTCGATCTTGCGGTCGCCGGTGGTGTATTCGACGACGCCGTCGAACCAGGCGTAATGCGGCGTGACGTTCTCGCCCCATTCGAAATCGCCCTTGGTGGACAGGTAGGTGTGGCGGTGGTCGCCATCGGCCTCAAGATAGTCCGAGATGGCGATGGCGCGGCCCTGTTCATCCAGCTTGCCGGCGGTCGACCAGTCCCAGACCGTCTTGGTGGCGACGCCGCCGCGGGCGAATTCGGGAATGTGGCAGGACTGGCAGGCGAGGGTATCGGTATGATCGTTGAGCTTGAGTCCCTTGATGTTGGCGGGGTGGGGCGTGTTGCCGTGGCAGCTTTCGCAGGTGGCGGTGGTGCGCGCCTCGCCGGGTTTGCCCGTGCCATGCGGGTCGGTTGCCTGCGCCATGTAGCGCGACCCGGCCCAGTTGTGGCGGTCGCTGACATGGCAGGTGGAGCAGGTGAAGTCGCCGCCCTCGGGAGACATGTGGACATCGGTCGATAGTGCGGGTTCATAGAGCGCCGACGAGAGGTCGCCGTGTTTCACGTTGTCGCCGCCGCCGCCATAGAAGTGGCAATTGCCGCAATTGGCGCGGGTCGGCTGGCCGACGCTGCGCGCCGCCTTGCCCAGATCGACCGCCCACGCGGGCGCGCCGGTGATGGTCTTGGATTTCGCGGGAACGGGGTCGAGCGGGGGATGGCCCGAGCGGTCGTCGGCCTTGGTGTATTGACCGGAGCGATCGTGGCAGACGAGGCAGTCGGGTGTGGCGCCGGCCTCGGCGGAACTCTGGTGCATGTCGTCCCAGCCATAGCCCGCATGACAGGACGTGCAGCGCGGTTCATTGCCCGGAACCGAGCCGCAGAACGCGTTGATCACGTTGCGCTTGCCGAGCAACTGGCCGGTCTCGGGATGCTCGAATTCCCATTTGAAATGGATCGAATGCATCACCTGGTCGTCGGCGTTGTTATGGCAGCTGAGGCAGGCCTCGGTGACTTCGGGGCCGGTCTTGAAGTCCTTCTTGAGGATTTCGAACTTTGAATGATCCGCCGTGCTGTCCGCACCGGGGAGCGCGGGTGCGCCGCTCTGTTGCGCGGCGAGCGGACCTGCGACGGCCAGCATCGTCAGCAGCAGGGAGAGCAGGAAGCGAATCATAGGCACGGCCCGTTTGTTAAGAAAATCCACATTCCTGATCTGGAATGTATATTTCCCTACCGCATTGATCCAGCGCAAGGCGCGGCCGAGCGCCGATCGCTATAGCGCGCGCCGCGCCAGCGCACCCGGCGCGCGGACAAGAGTGTGTGGCCTGTGCGAAAGCGAATGCGGAATCAGACCGCGCCCAAAATGGCGCGGTGCGAGAATGACGCAGGCGCGATTCAGGTCTTTCGCTTCAGTCTTGGGTCGTCGGGGTTGACTTCGCCGGGATAGACAAGCCCGGCCGAGATGACCAGCTTGGCGGCATCCTCGACGCTCATGTCGAGTTCGATCACGTCCTCGCGCGGGAAGAACAGGAGAAAACCGCTGGTCGGGTTCGGGGTGGTGGGCACGAAGATGCTGAGCAGGTCCGAGCCGGTTTCGGCCTTGGTGTTGACCTCGCCCTTGGCGGCGGTCGAGATGAAGCCGACGGCCCATATGTCCTTGCGCGGATATTGCACGAGGCAGGCTTTCTCGAAGCTGCGTTCGGACTGGGCAAAGACGGTTTCGGCGATCTGCTTCACGCCCGAATAGATCGAGCGCACCACCGGCATCCGGTTGACCAGCGATTCAGCGAAGCGGATCAGGGATTTGCCGATCAGCCCCTTGGCGATCCAGCCGACGATGATGGTGAAGACCAAGAAGATGATCACGCCGACGCCGCGCAGGTTGATGCCGATGTAATGTTCGGGGCGCAGGTTGGTCGGGATGAGCGGCAGCACGAAGCTGTCGACCCAGCCCATCAGGGTCCAGATCAGCCAGATCGTCAGCGCCACCGGCGCGATGACCACGAGGCCCGTGAGGAAGCTGGCGCGCAACCCCGAGAACATGCCCGGTTTGCGCAGCGGTTGGGGCTCTTCGTCGAATGGGGTTGTCATTGGGGTTGTTCTGTCTTCCGTTCACGACATGATCGCTATCTAAGCGCTTTGCGCGGGCGGAACAATGGGATTTGCGCCGGATTCACGGGCACGACACGCGGAACGCGACCCTCTGCCGGGAAATGAGGCAAAGCGGTGTGCCCGGCGGTTGTCTGGCGGTCGCGAAAAGCCCGGCAAGGGGTTGCGCCCCGTCAAGGGCGGTAGTATACGCGCGCCACTCAACACCGCAGGCATGGGCGGGCCGATGGGGGAGACATCCTCATCCGTCCACCGGTTGAAGCGACGCTTCTCATCCCGTGCCGAGGCTAAAACCGGAAAGGAAACGGACATGGCTCTTCCCGAGTTCTCCATGCGTCAGCTGCTTGAAGCCGGCGTTCACTTTGGTCACCAGACGCAGCGTTGGAACCCCCGTATGGGCGAGTTCATCTATGGTGCGCGCAATGGCATTCACATCGTCGACCTGACGCAGACCGTGCCGCTGCTGGATGCGGCACTGAACGCGGTTCGCGAGACCGTCGCCAAGGGCGGCCGCCTGCTGTTCGTGGGCACCAAGCGCCAGGCCGCGCAACCGGTGGCCGATGCCGCCGATCGCTGCGCACAGTATTACATGAACCACCGCTGGCTGGGCGGCACGCTGACCAACTGGCAGACCGTGTCGAAGTCGATCAAGCGCCTGCAGGAGATCGACGAGATCCTTGCCGGTGGCGCCGAGGGCCTGACCAAGAAAGAGCGTCTTGGCCTGGAACGCGACCAGTACAAGCTGGACGCCAGCCTGGGCGGTATCCGCGAGATGGGCGGCCTGCCGGACATGCTGTTCGTCATCGACGTGAAAAAGGAAGCGCTGGCCGTGGCGGAAGCCAACAAGCTGGGTATCCCGGTCGTGGCCGTGGTCGACACCAACTGCTCGCCCGATGGTGTGGATTACATCATCCCCGGCAATGACGACGCCGCCCGCGCGATCTCGCTCTACTGCGATCTCGTGAGCCGCGCCGCTCTGGACGGCACGGCCGTGCAACTTGACGCCGCAGGCGTTGACGTGGGCGCGCTGAGCGAAGCGCCGGTCGAAGAGGCTGCCGCAGAAGCACCGGCGGAGACGCCTGCTGAGGCTCCGAGCGAAGCGGCCGCAGAGGCACCGGCGGATCAACCCGCGGAAAGCTGAGCGGCGTTCACGAAAACGACACGGGGGCAGGGGTATCCCGCCCCCGGTATAATCCGAATATCCGAAGGAGAGCCAAGATGGCGATCACTGCTGCACAGGTGAAAGAACTGCGCGACAAGACCGGCGCAGGCATGATGGACGCGAAGAAGGCGCTGAGCGAGAACGATGGCGACATGGATGCCGCCGTTGACTGGCTGCGCACCAAGGGTCTGGCGAAAGCCGCCAAGAAATCGGGCCGCACCGCCGCCGAGGGCCTCGTGGCCGTCAAGGTCGATGGCGGAAAGGGCGTTGCCGTCGAGGTGAATGCCGAGACCGACTTCGTCGCCAAGAACGGCGAATTCCAGGAGATGGTCGGCAAGATCGCCGAGGCCGCTCTTGGTGCCGCTGACATCGAGGCGCTGAAAGCCGCCGATCTGGGTGGCAAGAGCGTGGCCGACACGATCACGGACAAGATCGCCACCATCGGCGAGAACATGTCGCTGCGCCGCATGGACGCCATCGAGGGCGATACCGTTGTGTCCTATGTCCATAACGCGATGACTGACGGCATGGGCAAGATCGGCGTTCTCGTCGCGCTGAAGGGCGGCGACGAAGCGTTCGGGCGCCAGGTTGCGATGCATATCGCCGCCACCAACCCCGCCGCGCTGAACGAGGCTGAGCTCGATTCCGCCGTGGTCGACAAGGAGCGCCAGGTTCAGATCGACATCGCACGTGAATCGGGCAAGCCCGAAGCGGTGATCGAGAAGATGATCGAAGGCCGGATGAAGAAGTACATGGCCGAAGTGACCCTGCTGGGTCAGGCCTTTGTCATCAATCCCGACCTGACCGTCGAAGCCGCCGCGAAGGACGCGGGCGCCGAGATCCTGGGCTATGTGCGCCTGGAAGTGGGCGAAGGCATCGAGAAGAAGGAAGAGGATTTCGCGGCTGAAGTCGCGAAGGCCGTGCAGGGCTGAGGCTCGCCGATCCACAATGCAGATCCTGAAATGACCGGTGCCGCCCCTTGGGCGGCACCGGTTTTTTTGCACGAACCATCAATTGGGGATCGAATAGAACGCAGCAAGGTCCGACCGCCGACCTGACGAATAAGACCGGCGGCCGGGGTCCGGTCAAAAACCGGCAGGTCGGAGAGCCTTGAAATGACAAGGAATCCGAACCCAGGTTCCCAGGCCAAAATGCCACCACTCACGGAACGTCATAATTCTGCGCCTTAATGTCGCATAACGGAAGTATGTAATTCCTTACCCTAACGTAAACCATTGACTCGGCGGCATACTTTAAGGGTCGAGCACGAACATCTGGTTCTGGAATGCGGCTTTCAGCACTGCCTGTGCGGTGGTTTCGACTCCGAGCGCCTCGCGGGCAAGTCGCAGGTGCTTTTCGACGGTGGCGGGATTGAGCGACATCAGGAGCGCGATATCCTGAATCGTCTTGCCATCGCCGACCCATCCCAGGACCTCTCTCTGGCGGCGCGTCAGGGCGCGTTTCTCGGTGCTGTAGGGCAGGGTCTGGATGCGCAGGTGGACGATATTGTTGAGCGCAAGGATCTCCTGCCCGTGTTCGGTCCAGATCGAATCCAGCGCCGCCTGATCGAGGTCATTTCGCCCGGTCAGCGCGATCGCGCCCTTGCTGCGTGTGGAGAGGCTCTTGAAGCTGATCGAGTAGCCCGCCGTCACGCCCTGGCTGCGGTTGAACTCGACCACGCGGCGTTCGCCGTCATTGAGCACACCTTCATTCAGCATCCGGCGCAGCACCGACCATGAACAGGCGCCCTCGTGTTCCAGCGCCCAGCGCACCATCGGCGCATGGGTATAGAGGCTTTCGCCGATATAGACGTCGGTATAGTCGCGGCTGTGATTGGTCAGCAGGATGAAATCATCCGGGTCGCCGAGCGATGTAGGGGTGCGATAGCGCGTGTAGCCATAGAGAATGCGGTCGAACCCATAGCCGGCCATGTGCTGCGTGTGCAGATCCCAGAGCTGTTCGATGCTCGAGACGTTGATGAGCTCGTTGATCCGGTCGCAGCAGACCATTCAGCTCTCCAACTGCGCTGTCATCGCTTCGAGCGCCAGTTCGTAGCCCTTGGCGCCGAAGCCGCAGATCACCCCGATGGCGGCCCGCGCGATGAAGGACTCGTGGCGAAACGGTTCGCGCGCGTGGATGTTGGAGAGATGCAGCTCGATCGCGGGCAGTTCGACCGAGAGGAGCGCATCCATCAGCGCGATGGAGGTATGCGTATAGGCCCCGGCATTGAGGATGATCCCGTCATGGGTGCCGCGGGCGGCATGGATCGCGTCGATCAGCGCGCCTTCGCTGTTGTCCTGACGAAAATCCATCGCAATCCCGAGCGCCTTTGCCTTGTCGCGGCAGAGCGCCTCGATATCGGCGAGGGTGGTGGCACCATAGACATCGGGCTGGCGTTGCCCCAGCAGGTTGAGGTTCGGCCCGTTGAGGATCAGGATCGAGGTCATGCGATGTCTTCCCTTGTTCCCTTGGGTTGTAGACCGTCATGCAAGCTCATGTCGAGGGTCCGCGCACGCGCGCTCTGACCGGAGCAGCACGTGTCGCACGCGCGGCACATGACATAGACGTCACAAACAGCTATCGGGATGTGCCATATTGCCGGATTTCTGAACGAAATCAAGAGCAAATGGCGGAGAGACAGGGATTCGAACCCTGGGATCCCGTGAAGGATCAACGGTTTTCGAGACCGCCCCGTTCGACCACTCCGGCACCTCTCCGCGGGGTCTGGAGGGTGCGTTTAATTCGCTTTGCCTGGCATGACAAGGGGGATTTGACGTTGTTTGATCATTGTTTTTGCCTAGCTTAGACTTGCAGGCAGCAAAGGAAAGGACAGCCCATGATCGCCGCGCGCCCCAACGCCCTTGTCCGGCAGGTTGTTTCGCCGGTTCTGATGCTGGTCCTGGCCCTTGTCCTTGTGATGGCGGCAAACGCCGCGCGGGCCGCCGAGAGGGACCGGCTGGTCGCATTTCTCAACGTCACGGGGTTTGATGTGGCGCTGGACAGTATCGCGCTGTCGGCGGCGAAAGCGCCGGGCATGCTGGGCCTTTCGGCCAGCGATTTCGGCGAGCAGTGGAGCCGGATCGCCGAGGATGTCTTTGGAACCGGCAAGATGCGCACGATGGCGCTGGATATTCTGGAAGAGACCCTGTCGGACGAAGACCTGGCCCATGCCGCGGCGTTCTATGCCACGCCGCTGGGGCAGCGGCTGGTCGAGGTCGAGAATGCCTCGCACATGGTGGGCGAGGAGATCGACAAGCGCGCCATCGGTGAGGAGCTGATTGCCCGGATGGTCGAGACGGGGTCGCCACGCGCCGGACTGCTGAGCGATCTCAACGCGGCCGTGGATAGCGGTGACGTGGCTGTGCGCGCGGTGCAGGAGTTGCAACTGCGCTTCATGATGGCCGCCTCGAATGCCGGGGTGCTGGAGCGGCGGATCGACGAGGGACGGCTGCGCGCGCTGATGCGCGAGAACCGGGATTCGCTGCGGCTGGATCTGAAACGCTCGGGGCTGGCGGCGGCGGCCTACACCTATCGCGACATATCGGATGAGGATCTGCGCGACTACCTGGAGGCGCTCCGGGATCCGCAGATGCAGCGGGTCTATGAGCTGATGAATGCCGTTCAATGGGAGGTGACCGCTGACCGTTACGAGGCGCTTGCCAAGCGGATGGCCGAAGTCGGCACGGGGCAGGAGCTGTGAGCGGCGCCGTGATCGGCCGGATGCTGGCGGGACTTGTCCTGGCGCTTGGCATGATGTCCCAGGCCTGGGCGCAGCAGGGCGCTGAGCGGGGCGCGCAGATCGACGCGCTGATCGCGGCGCTCAGGATCGGTGATACGGTCGCGTTGATGCGTGAGGAGGGGCTGGTCTTTGGCCGCGAGATTGGCAGCGACATGCTGGCTGACGGCGAATCCGATGGCTGGCCGGCGGTGGTGTCGCGGATTTACGATACCGAGAAGATGCAGGCGCTGGTGGCGCAAGGCCTTGGCGAGGCGCTTGACGAGGCGGACCCCGCGCCGATGATCGCGTTCTTCGCCTCGCCGCGCGGACAGGAGATCATCGCGCTGGAACTGGCGGCGCGACGGGCGTTTCTGGACCCGGTGGTCGAGGAGGGTGCGCGCGAGCGGCTGGAAATGCGGCGCGACGAGGATGATCCGCTGCTCGGGCATGTGGACCGGCTGATCGAGGACAGCGATCTGATCGAGCGCAATGTTAGCGGCGCGCTCAATGCCAACCTCATGTTCTACAAGGGCCTGGTGGACGGAGGCGCGCTGGAGATGTCGCAGGACGAGATCCTGGACGATGTCTGGAGCCAGGAGGACGCGGTGCGCGAAGATGCGCAGGGCTGGCTGCAATCCTTCCTGATGATGGCCTATGACCCGCTGTCCGGGAGCGACCTTGAGGCTTATGCCGCGTTCTATCGCAGTACCGAGGGGCGGGCGCTCAATCGTGCGACCTTCACGGCCTTTGACCGCATGTACGAGGAGATATCCTATCTTCTCGGGCGTGCCGTGGCGGAGCGTATGCAAAGCGAACGGCTTTGAGGGGAAAAACCCCGGCGGCCCCCTTGACTTTGCGGCCCAGTTTTTGAATAAGCGCGCATCCCGGCGGGGGTTTCCCGTGCGGGTCATGTAATGATCGCCCATCAAGGGCGCGCTGTTCGAGGTGGTCTTGGCCAAGCGGGCCGGACCGGGAACATCGGGAAACCGGGACCGAAGAACGCGGCAAGCGAAAAGGAAATGCAGATGTTTGCGGTTATGAAAACCGGTGGCAAGCAGTACAAGGTGCAGTCCGGCGACGTGCTGCGCGTTGAGAAACTGGCAGCCGATGCCGGTGAGAAAGTTCAATTCAACGAGATCCTGATGCTGGGCGGCGACAAGCCGGTGATCGGCACGCCTTTCGTCGATGGCGCGGCCGTGCAGGCCGAAGTGGTCGACCAGGTCAAGGGCGACAAGGTCATCAATTTCGTCAAGCGCCGTCGTAAGCATGGCTCCAAGCGCACGGTCGGGCATCGTCAGAAGCTGACCCTGCTGCGGGTGACCGAGATCCTCGAGAAGGGCGCCGACAAGTCGGGCGTCAAGGCTGCACTGGGCGCGGGGTCGATCGCGGCTGTCGCCGCAGGTGCCGCCGAAGCCAAGGCACCCGCCAAGAAGGCAGCGCCGAAAAAGGACGCCCCGAAGAAGGCCGAGGCCGAAGCCAAGGCTGCGCCGGCCAAGAAAGCCGCGCCCAAAGCGGCTGCGAAGGCCGACGCGGGCGGCGACGATCTCAAGCAGCTGTCGGGCGTTGGCCCCGCGCTTGAGAAGAAGCTGCAAGAGGCCGGCGTCACCACTTTCGCGCAGATCGCGGCGTGGACCGAGGCCGATATTGCTGATATGGATGAAAAGCTGTCCTTCAAGGGCCGGATCGAGCGCGAGGGCTGGGTCGACCAGGCCAAAGAGCTGACCAAAGGCTGAAGGGCGAAAGGAGTAACACGATATGGCACACAAGAAAGCAGGCGGTTCCTCCCGTAACGGTCGCGACTCAGCGGGTCGCCGTCTTGGCGTGAAGAAATATGGCGGCCAGGCCGTCATTCCGGGCAACATCATCGTGCGTCAGCGCGGCAACAAGTTCTGGCCGGGCGAAGGCGTCGGCCAGGGCAAGGATCACACGATCTTTGCCACTGCCGAAGGCGCCGTGAAGTTCCACAAAGGCCTCAAGGGCCGCACTTTCATTTCGGTGGCTCCAGTCGCGGAGGCTGCCGAGTAAGCCGATCTGAGAGAGTTCAGACAATTTGGGGATCGGCGCCAGCGCCGGTCCCCTTTTCATTTCGGGTCAATCCGTCGGGATGCGAAGGGACGAGGGCAACATGCCCACGGTGAGAGGTGCATTCCCCCGAAAGCGCAATCTGAGGAGAGAACGCGCATGTTACACGACCTGATCGTCAATCAGCCGGTGATCGAGAGCGAACGTTTCGACCTGCGCCCGCTGCGTCCGTCGGATGCCGGGCTGATCGAATTCTTTACCGCCGATCAACGGGTGGCCTCTGCCACGACGTCGATTCCCCATCCGCTGCCGCCTGGCACGACCGAGGCCTTCATCGCGCGCGCTCTTTCAAAGGAACGCACCGAGGATGTCTGGGCGCTGGACGGCACGCGCAGCGACGGGCCGGAGGTCATGGGCGTGATCGGCCTTGAACGGGTTGATCTGGGGCAGTGCGAGATCGGCTATTGGGTCGCGCCGGCCTATTGGAACAGCGGTGTCGCCTCGGCGGCGGTGGCCGCGCTGATCGCGGCCAACCCGCTGGAGTGCCGCACGATCTTTGCCACGGTCTTTCAGGATAACCCGGTCTCGGCGAGGGTTTTGACCAAATGCGGTTTCGCCTATCTTGGGGATGCCGAAAGCTTCTCGGTTGCGCGTGGTGCCAAGGTGCCCACATGGACCTACAGTCTGAAAATGGATTGAGCCCGGAGTGGCCTTTGCATAAGGAAACGACATGAAATTTCTCGATCTTGCAAAGGTTCACATTCGCTCGGGTGCGGGCGGGGGCGGCTGCATCAGCTTTCGCCGCGAGAAGTATATCGAATATGGCGGTCCCGATGGCGGCGATGGCGGCAGCGGCGGCTCGGTCTGGGTCGAGGCGGTCGAGGGGCTGAATACGCTGATCGATTTCCGCTATCAGCAGCATTTCTTCGCCAAGAACGGCCAGCCCGGCATGGGCAAACAGCGCACCGGCAAGGATGCCGACGATATCGAGCTGCGCGTGCCGGTGGGGACCGAGATCCTCGACGAGGACCAGGAAACGGTGATCGCCGACCTGACGCAGGTGGGCGAGCGTGTGCTGTTGGCCAAGGGCGGTAATGGCGGCTGGGGCAACCTGCATTTCAAAAGCTCGACGAACCAGGCGCCCCGGCGCGCCAATTCCGGTCAGCCGGGGGTCGAGCGCACGTTGTGGCTGCGCCTGAAGCTGATTGCCGATGTGGGTCTGTTGGGGCTGCCCAATGCGGGCAAGTCCACCTTCCTTGCCGCCACGTCGAACGCGCGCCCGAAGATCGCGGATTACCCATTCACGACGCTGCATCCCAACCTTGGTGTTGTGGGCGTCGATGACGTGGAATTCGTGGTGGCCGACATTCCCGGCCTGATCGGCGGCGCGCATGAGGGGCGCGGATTGGGTGATCTGTTTCTCGGGCATGTGGAGCGTTGCGCGGTGCTGCTGCATCTGGTCGATGGCACATCGGACAGCATCGCCGAGGATTACCGGACGATCATCCAGGAACTCGAGGCCTATGGCGGTCATCTGGCCGACAAGCCCCGAATCACGGTTCTCAACAAGATCGACGCGCTGGACGACGAAGAACGCGCGGCGGCGCATGCAGAGCTGGAAACCGCCTGTGGTGGCCGCGTCCTCGAGATGTCGGGGGTGGCACGAGAGGGCGTCATCGAGGTGCTGCGCGCGCTGCGTGCCCAGATCGACGACGATCGCCTGCGCCAGCGCATAGCAGAGGACGAACCCGAACCGTGGCAGCCGTGAAAGACGCCAGACGCCTGGTCGTGAAGATCGGCTCGGCGCTGCTTGTGGATCGACAGACCGGCAAGCTGCGCACCGAGTGGCTGCGCGCGCTGGCCGAGGACGTGGCGCGGCTGAGGGCGCGGGGAACAGATGTGATCCTGGTGTCGTCGGGCTCCATCGCGCTTGGCCGTGCGGAGCTCGGCCTGCCCGCGAGCGAATTGACCCTTGAGCAGAGCCAGGCCGCGGCGGCGGTGGGGCAGATCGAACTGGCGCGCGCCTATGCCGAGGCGCTCGCGGCGCATGGGCTGCGCGCGGCGCAGGTTCTGGTCACGCTGGAGGACAGCGCCGACAGGCGGCGCTATCTCAATTCACGCGCCACGCTGGAGCAGTTGTTGAAACTTGGCGTCGTTCCCATTGTCAACGAAAACGACACCGTCGCCACGGATGAAATCCGCTATGGCGACAATGACCGCATGGCCGCGCAGGTGGCGGTGACGGCGGGGGCAGATCAGCTGATCCTGTTGTCGGATGTCGACGGGTTCTATTCCGCCAATCCGGCGCAGGATCCCGATGCACTGCGCTTCGAGGTGATCGAGGCGATCACGCCCGAGATCGAGGCGATGGCGGGCGACGCGGGTTCGGGCCTGAGCAAGGGCGGCATGAAGACCAAGCTGATGGCGGCCAAGACGGCGATCGCGGCGGGATGCGACATGGCGATCACCGAAGGTTCGGTGCTGCATCCGATACAGGCGCTGGAGAATGGCGCGAATGCAACCTGGTTCCGGGCGCAGGGCGATCCGCAGCAAAAGCGCAAGGCCTGGATCGCCGCGATGAAGCCGCGCGGCCGCGTCGTGGTGGATCAGGGCGCCGCTGGGGCGCTGGCGCGCGGGAGCAGCCTGCTGGCGGCGGGGGTGCTGCGTGTCGAGGGGCGGTTCGGGCGCGGTGATCCGCTGGAAATCGCCGATGAGGCAGGACATGTGATGGGACAGGGGCTGACGCGCTACGACGCGGGCGATGCCGGGAAGATCTGCGGGCTGCGTTCGGATCGGATCGAGGACGTTCTGGGTTATCCGGGGCGCGGACCGTTGATCCATCGTGACGATATGGCGTTCTGAGGTGCGGCGGTGATAAGATCCGTCCCATGAATTCAGGGAAGTGAACGATGAAAGACGTGGATGACATTCCCGCATTGATGGCCGGGATCGGCCAGCGTGCAAGGGCTGCGGCCAGCGAACTGGCGAGCGCCGGCGCGGATGCCAAGCGCAAGGCGCTGGAACTGGCCGCCGATGCGGTCTGGAACGGGCGCGCCGCGATCATGGCGGCCAACGAACAGGATATGGCTTTTGGGCGCGAGAAGGGCCTGTCGGATGCCATGATGGACCGCCTGCTGCTGACCGAGGACCGGATCGGCGGCATTGTCGCGGGCCTGCGTGCAGTGGCCGCGCAGGACGATCCGGTGGGCGAGGTTCTGGCCGAGTGGGACATGGAGTCGGGTCTGCATATCCGCCGGGTGCGCACCCCCATCGGCGTGATCGGCGTGATCTATGAAAGCCGCCCCAACGTGACCGCCGATGCCGGTGCGCTTTGCCTCAAGGCGGGCAATTCGGTGATCCTGCGGGGCGGGTCCGAGAGCTTCCACTCCTCGAGCGCGATCCATGCCTGCCTTGTCGAGGGGCTGCGCGCCGCCGGTCTTCCCGAGGACGCGATTCAGCTTGTGCCGACGCGCGACCGCGCTGCCGTGCAGGCAATGCTGACCATGGTGGACGATATTGACGTGATCGTGCCGCGTGGCGGCAAGGGCCTTGTGGCGCTGGTGCAGAGCGAGGCGCGGGTGCCGGTCTTTGCGCATCTCGAGGGTATCGTGCATATCTTCATCGACCGCGAGGCGGATCCTGAAAAGGCCCTGAAAGTGGTGCTGAATGCCAAGACCCGGCGCACAGGTATCTGCGGCGCGCTGGAGTGCCTGCTGATTCATCGCGATATCGTCGATACGATCGGCCAGGGCGTGGTGCGCGCGTTGATGGATGCCGGGGTCGAAGTGCGCGCGGATGAGACATTGCACGCGATCGAGGGGACGAAGGCCGCCACTGATGCGGATTGGGGTTGCGAATACCTGGACAGTATTGTCGCCGCGCGCGTGGTGGATGATCTCGATGGGGCCATCGCGCATATCCGCCGCTATGGTTCGCAGCATACCGATTGCATCATCACCGAGGATGATTCCGCCGCCGCCGCGTTTTTTCAGCGGCTCGATTCCGCGATCCTGATGCGCAACGCCTCGACCCAGTTCGCCGATGGCGGCGAGTTCGGCATGGGCGCCGAGATCGGCATCGCGACGGGCAAGCTGCATGCGCGCGGGCCGGTCGGGGCCGCGCAGCTGACCAGTTTCAAGTATCTTGTCGAAGGCGATGGCGCGACCCGTCGCTAGCTCTGGCGCCCGATGGTGATTTCAACGCTGTCGGGGCCGGTTTCAAACGAACAGCGGCGGTTCATCGAGGCCATGTGCAGCGGCAGAAGCAGGAACTGCACCGCCGCCGGGGGCACCTCGGCGGTCTGTGCTTCGCCGCGCAGCAAGCCCCAGAAACCGGGATCGAGCCGCAGGCGTTCGCCCTGAGCGCGGATATGCCATGCATCATCGCCGGTGCGGACGCAGAGCGCGCCGCCATAGGGCAGGGCGTGTTCGCAGCAGAGCGTTGCCAGCAGCACCACCTGCGCGATGCGCCGCGCCATGCTGTCCGCCGGGGCCCAGTCAAGGGTGATGCGGCTGCCGTCATAGATCTCCGAAAGGATGCGGCGAATTTCCTCGGCGCTGACCATCTGCGCATCCGAGGCGATACCGAAGGCGAGGCGAAACAGGCGGATACGGGCGTTGGCATGGGCGGCACTGTCGCTGACCAGCGCCATCTCGGGCCGCTCATCCGCGCCGGAAAGCCGCAGCAGTTCGAGGCCATTGGCGACGGCGCCGATCGGGCTGATGAGGTCATGGCAGATCCGCGAGCCTATCAGTGCGGCCAGTGTTTCGCTATGGTGGGGCATGTCGATCACTCCGAAGGGCGCACGCATATGTCGGACCTCAATTCACTTCTCGAACCCGGCATGCTGGTGCGGCATCCGGAGCAGCCCGATTGGGGGATCGGGCAGGTGCAATCCAACATCGGCGGGCGCATCACGGTGAATTTCCGGGAGACCGGAAAGATGGTGATCGACGCGAACCGCGTGGCGTTGCTTCCTGTCATAGAGGACCGATAGAGTTACCAAATGATTAACGCGGCTGCGGGTGCAGGGTGATCGTGCGCGGGCGTTGCCATTGTGCAGCGCCTTCACTACAACCACGCCACATGCCGCAAAGCAGCTCGAGGCACGATGGATTCAGCACATGTTCCTCAGTTTCGCGTGAAGCTGGCCAGCAGCGAAGACGAGCTGCGCGCTGCGCAGCGTCTGCGCTACCGCGTCTTTGTCGAGGAACTGGGCGGCGACGGGCCGCTGGTGGATCACGATGCGCGCCTTGAGCGCGACCGGTTCGACGAATGGTTCGATCACCTCCTCCTGATGGACGATGCAAGGGGCGGCGATGTCATCGGCGTCTACCGGGTGCTGCGCGATGACCGGGCGCGATGTGCAGGGCAGTTCTATTCCGAGGATGAATACGATCTCGACATCCTTAAGCGTTCGGGGCGGCGGCTGATGGAGCTGGGCCGCTCCTGCCTCGATGCCGACTACCGGGGCGGTGCGGCGATGTATCATCTCTGGACGGGACTGGCGGGCTATGTCACCGAGCACGGGATAGAGATCCTGTTCGGCGTGGCCAGCTTTCACGGCACCGACCCGCAGGAACTGGCGCAGCCGCTCTCGCTACTCCATCACCGGCACCTGGCGCCGCCGCCGCTGCGGGTGCGCGCACAGCCCGAGCATTTCCAGAGCATGGACCTTGTTCCCGAGGCCGATCTCGACCGGCGCGCGGCGATGTTGCAGGTTCCGGCATTGATAAAGGCCTATCTGCGCCTTGGCGGTCATGTCGGCGAGGGCGCCTTTGTCGATCACGATTTCAACACCACGGATATCTGCCTGGTGATGGATACCACCCGCATGAGTGAAAAGCAGAAAACCATTTATACAAAGGATGCTGCGGGGTGAACTTCACCTGGGACTCGGGCGATGTGCCACCCTCGGCCCCGATCGGAGTCGCGGGCTGGCTGCGGGTCGGAATCCGGGGCGGGGCAATGGCTGTTCTGCTGGTGGGCGGTCTGGTGCTGCTGCTTGCGCTGCGCGGGATCGAGCGGCCGATTCACGGGCTTCACCGCCCCTGGACTGCGCATGTTCCAGAACGCGTCAGCCGCGCGATGTTCCGTATATTGGGGATGCGCCATGAAATCGAAGGGCGCCCGATGCGCAAGCATGGTGCGGTGGTCGCCAACCATTCGTCATGGCTCGATATCTTCGCGCTGAATGCACGCAAGCGGATCTATTTCGTGTCGAAATCCGAAGTCGCGGGCTGGCCCGGGATCGGCACGCTGGCGCGTTGCGCGGGAACCGTCTTCATCAGTCGCGACCCGAGGGAGGCCCGTGCCCAGACCGAGCTTTTCGAGGCAAGGCTACTGGCGGGACACAGGCTCCTGTTCTTTCCCGAGGGCACATCGACCGACGGGTTCCGGGTGTTGCCGTTCAGGACGACCCTGTTTCAGGCGTTCCTTGCACCGGACCTTCTGCATGATGTGCATATTCAGCCGGTCAGTGTGATCTACAGCGCGCCCGAGGGCGCGGACCCGCGATTCTACGGCTGGTGGGGCGACATGGATTTCGCGCCGCATCTTCTGGCGATGCTGGCTGCGCGCCGGCATGGTGCCGTCAGGGTCGTTTATCATGATCCGGTCAGGGTCGATGGTTTTGACAACCGGAAGGCGCTGGCCGCCCATGTCGAGCGTATCGTGCGCGTAGGAATGCCGCCCGACCGTCAGGCTGCGGGCTGAGCAGTCAGCCCATCGCCGCGATGAGCGCGCCAAGCGCTTTGGTGGGATCGTCGCTGCCCCAGATCTCGTCGCCGATGGCGAAGAAATCGGTGACCGGCGCAAGGGCCTCCATCAGCGCCGCGTCCAGCGCACCCTCTGCGACCACCGGCAATTCGATCATCTGCGACCACCATTCAAACAGCTCATGCCCGGCGAGCGACCCGTCGCCAAGCGCGGTTGCGCCGACCGGACCGAAACCGATGTAATCGGCGCCCGCTTCACCCGCGTTCATGCCCTCGTGCCGCGAGGTGGCGCAATAGGCCCCGACGATGGCATCGCTGCCAAGCGCCTTGCGCGCCGTGCGCACGGAACGCGCGCCATCGGTCAGGTGCACGCCGTCCAGGCCCAGTCTTTCGGCCAGGATCAGGTGGCTGTCGATCACCAGCGCGATGTCGCGCGCATGGGTGATCTCGCGGCAGGCATCGGCCGCGCGCGACAGGCGGTCTTCGTCCTGCGTGGCGAGCGCAAGGCGGACACAGGCGATTTCATGCGCATCGAGCACCGCGGCAAGCCGGTCGCAGAACGCCGAGAGCTCGAATTCGCGGGGTGTGACAAGGTAGATCTGGGGCTGCTCGGCTTCGGCCATGGGATTTGTCCTGACTTTGGTTTGCGCCCCTATAGCGCGGAAGCCGGGCCAAGGCCAAGCATCCGATGCGCCCGACAAGGTCAGAATGGTCTTTCACCCGACCGCGATCCATGAAATAGGGAAGCGCCAAACGATCTGTCCATGGAGAAACGCGATGGAGATTCGTGAGGCGCTGACCTTCGACGATGTTCTGCTAGTCCCCGCAAAGTCCAGCGTGCTGCCAAGCACGGCGGATACCCGCACGCAGGTGACCCGATCGATTGCTCTCAATATTCCCTTGCTCAGCTCGGCCATGGATACCGTGACCGAAAGCAGCATGGCGATATGCATGGCGCAGGCGGGCGGCATGGGGGTGGTTCACCGCAACCTGACCGTCGAGGAGCAGGCGAGGGAAGTGCGCCGGGTGAAGCGCTTTGAGTCGGGTATCGTCTACAATCCGATCACATTGACCCCGGACCAGACGCTGGCCGACGCAAAGGCGCTGCAGGACCGTTACAACGTCACCGGCTTTCCGGTGGTCGATGAGGCCGGGCGCGTCGTCGGGATCGTGACCAATCGGGACATGCGTTTCGCCGACCGCGACGACACGCCGGTGCGGGTGATGATGACCTCGGAGCGGCTGGCGATCCTGCAGGAGCCCGCCGACCGCGAGGAGGCGAAATCCCTGATGAAAGCGCGCCGGATCGAGAAATTGCTGGTCACAGACGGGCAGGGCAAGCTGACCGGCCTCCTGACGCTCAAGGATACCGAACAGGCAGTGCTGAACCCGACGGCCTGCAAGGACGAGCTGGGACGCTTGCGTGTTGCCGCCGCCTCGACCGTGGGCGATGCCGGCTTCGAGCGTGCGCAGGCGCTGGTCGATGCGGGTGTGGACATGATCGTGATCGACACGGCGCATGGCCATTCAGAGGGTGTCGCCCATGCGGTCGAACGCGCCAAGGCGCTGTCGAACGAGGTGCAGGTGGTGGCCGGCAATGTCGCCACCGCCGAGGCCGTCAGGGCGCTGATCGGCGCCGGTGCGGATGCGATCAAGGTGGGCATCGGACCAGGCAGTATCTGCACCACGCGGATGGTGGCGGGCGTCGGCGTGCCGCAGCTGACCGCGATCATGGATTGCGCGCAGGCAGCGGGCGACGTGCCGGTGATCGCCGACGGGGGCATCAAGTTCTCGGGCGATTTCGCCAAGGCGATTGCGGCGGGCGCGTCCTGCGCGATGGTCGGCTCGATGCTGGCAGGCACCGATGAAAGCCCCGGCGAGACGATCCTTTACCAGGGCCGCAGCTTCAAGGCCTATCGCGGCATGGGGAGCCTTGGCGCGATGGCGCGCGGCTCCGCCGACCGCTATTTTCAGAAGGATGCCGCCAGCGACAAGCTGGTGCCCGAAGGGATCGAAGGGCAGGTGCCCTACAAGGGTGCGGCCGGCAACGTCCTGCATCAGCTTGTCGGCGGTCTGCGCGCGGCGATGGGGTATACGGGCTGTGCGACAGTTGAAGAGATGCGCCGCGACTGCAAGTTCGTGCGGATCACCGGCGCTGGTCTCAAGGAAAGCCATGTGCATGATGTGCAGATCACACGCGAAAGCCCGAATTACCGGATCGGCTAGACCCGGCAGGGCCGCGCCATGACACCCGGCGCGCGGATCGCCGCCGCGATCGGGGTTCTCGATGCGGTGCTGGCGGGCGAGGCGGCTGAAAAGGCGCTGACCGGCTGGGCGCGCGGCGCGCGCTATGCGGGGTCGAAGGACCGCGCGGCGGTGCGTGATCACGTATACCAGGCGCTTCGCTGTAAACGCTCCTATGCCTGTATTGGCGGCGCGATGACGGGCAGGGGCCTGATGCTCGGGGCAGTGCGGGATGCTGGTGAACCGATCGGGGCACTATTTTCGGGTGAGGGCCACGCGCCCGCGCCCCCGACCGCGGATGAAGCCGCTGGCGGTCATCAACCCGAGAGCGATGGCGAGCGGTTGGACCTGCCCGACTGGATGCTGAGCCTTTTCGATGAGTCACTTGGCAAGCGCGCCGAGGAGGCCGCGCTTGCGCTGCGCGGGCGCGCGCCGCTCATGTTGCGGGTGAACGAGCGGCGCGCCACGCGCGACGAGGCCATTGCGATCCTCGCCGAGGATGGGCTGGCCGCCGAGCCGGTCACGATAGCCCCTATGGCGCTGCGTCTCGAGAAAGGCGCCCGCGGGGTTGCGAATTCGCGGGCGTTCATCGAGGGCGTCGTCGAGTTGCAGGACGGATCGAGCCAGGCCGCAATGGCGGCGCTTGATCTGTCGGGGGCAGGGCGGGTGCTTGACTACTGCGCAGGCGGGGGAGGCAAGGTTCTGGCGCTGGCGGCGCGCGCCGATTCCGCCTTTTACGCCCATGACGCGGCACCGCGCCGGATGGCCGATCTGCCGGCCCGCGCCGCGCGCGCCGGGGTCGATGTTCAGCTGCTGGACGATGCCGAGGAAGCTGCGCCCTATGATCTTGTGCTGTGCGATGCACCCTGTTCGGGCAGTGGCACCTGGCGGCGCAGCCCGGATGAGAAATGGCGCCTGTCCGCCGAGCGCCTTGGCGAGCTGACGCGGATTCAGGGCGATATCCTTGATCGGGCGCAGGCGCTGGTCGCGCCGCAAGGGCAATTGGCCTATGCGACCTGTTCGCTGTTTCACGCCGAGAACGAGGCGCAAAGCGATCATTTCATGGCCCGCCATCCCGGCTGGCGCGAGACCCTGAGACGGCGGTGGCCCATCGGTGACGAAGGCGACGGTTTCTACCTGTGGGTTGTCCAGCGGCGTTCATGATGCGCGCATACAACCTTGACGGGTGTTTTCGGTCTGTCTTAACCTTCGCGAAAGGGTTTTCGGCCAGAACGGTCTGAACCGAATCGAAGACCGGGGGTCAACAGGTGACAGAAACCGCTCAATTCCCGAGGCCGCTGCACCGGGCCACAACGGGCATGCGGTCGCGGGTCGGTGCGGTTCTCGCTGCGGCGGTCATCTTTGCTGCGACCGGCGTGATTTTCGGGGCGGGACTGATGCAGGCGCTGGTCTGGCTGGTCGCGGGAACGCTGGCCATGACAGCTGGATGGGTCGCGCTTCTTTCCTATCTGCGGGCGCGGGCGGATCGCGTGCTTCAGCGCAGGCTCGCGCAGCTTCTGGATCATGACCCGACGCCCAGTCTTGTGGCGCGCGAAGATGGCACGCTTGTCCATCTCAATCCCGCCGCCGAGCGCCAGCTTGATGCCGGGAGAGCCAGCACGCTGGCAGGGGTGCTTCAGGGTGCGCTCGCCCATCCGGGGACGGTTCTGTTCCGGCTGGAAAGTCGTGCGCGCGCACGCGGGGCAGCGCGCGAGGCGGTCGTCACACGGCAGGGTCATGTGCAGATATCGGTGCATCGCGTCGGACCCGAGGCCTTTCTGTGGCGGGTAGAGAAGCCGCTTGGCGGCGTTCAGATCCATGCCGATCCTATGCCGCTGCCGCTTTTGACGGTGGGGCGAAAGGGTACGGTGCTGTTCATGAATCCGGCCGCGCGCAGCCTGGTGGGGGAGCGGGTGCGCAGCCTTGATGCGATTTTTTCGCGGTTACCGCCGCGCCCCGGTCAGGTGAACGATATCATCACCCGCACCGGACCGATGCCATGCCTCGTGGTCGAGCTTGAAGGAGCGGCGGGGCGACGTGAGCTGTTCCTGCTGCCGGGGATCGCCGCGCCCGAGCGACAACCCGATGGCTGGGCGTTCTTCGATGAGCTGCCTGTTCCGCTGCTGAAACTGGCGCCGAGCGGCGAGATTGAATTGTCGAACCGCCCGGCGCGTGATCTGCTGGGTGTCACCGCCTGTCAGGACCGGCGTCTTGGCGACCTTCTGGAGGGGTTGGGCCGTTCGATCACCGACTGGCTGGGCGATGCAGCCGCCGGGCGCGGCGCCAGCCATTCGGAATTCATGCGGGTGCGACGGGACGACAAGGAGGTGTTCGCGCAAGTGACCCTGAACCGCGTAAGCGAGGGCGAAAAGACCGTTCTGATCGCGGTTCTGAGCGATGCCACGAAGCTCAAGTCGCTGGAGGCGCAGTTCGTCCAGAGCCAGAAGATGCAGGCAATCGGCCAGCTTGCCGGCGGGGTGGCGCATGATTTCAACAATCTGCTGACGGCGATCACCGGCCATTGCGACCTTGCGCTGTTGCGACACGATCAGGGCGATGCGGATTACGCGGACCTCGTGCAGATCAGCCAGAACGCCAACCGTGCTGCGGCACTGGTCAATCAGCTGCTGGCCTACTCACGCAAACAGACCCTGCGCCCCGAGATCATGGACATGCGCGACATGCTGGCCGATCTGACCCATCTGCTGAACCGGCTGGTGGGTGAAAAGGTGATGCTCGCGCTCAGCCACGACCCGATGCTCGCGAAGATCCGCGCCGACAAGCGGCAGCTTGAGCAGGTCCTGATGAATCTGGTGGTCAATGCACGCGACGCCATGCCCGATGGCGGCGAGATTCGGATCGTGACGGAGAATCTCGATCTTATGCAGCCGATGCGGCGGGGACGGGCGGTGGTTGCAGCGGGACGCTATGTTTCTGTCAGGGTCATCGACGAGGGCGTCGGCATTCCCGCCGACAAGCTGCAAAAGGTGTTCGAGCCCTTCGTGACGACCAAGCGTCCGGGCGAGGGCACGGGGCTTGGCCTGTCGACGGCCTATGGCATCATGAAGCAGACCGGCGGTTTCATTTTTGTCGACAGCGTGGTTGGTGCGGGCACGACGTTCCAGTTGCTTTTGCCTGCCCATGACGCGCCGGTTGAACCTGCGAAGGCGCCCGAGATCAGCACCAAGGGCAAGGCGCACGCCGATGGTGTCGTGCTGCTGGTCGAGGACGAGGCGCCTGTGCGCGCCTTCGCCAGTCGCGCGCTGCAACTGCGTGGTTACACCGTGCTTGAGGCGGAAACGGGCGAAGACGCGCTTGAGCTGCTGAAGGACCCCGAAATGAGGGTCGACGTCTTCGTGAGCGACGTGGTCATGCCCGGCATTGACGGGCCGAGCTGGGTGGCGCAGGCCCTCAAGGATCGCCCCGACGTGCATGTGGTCTTTGTCTCCGGCTACGCTGAGGAGACGTTCGGGGATGCGCAAAAGGCGATTCCGAATTCGGTCTTCCTGCCAAAGCCGTTTTCGCTGACCGAACTCACCGAGACCGTGCAGCGCCAGATGGCTGAAACCGCCGATCCGGCCTAGGCGGGCTGCAGAGGACGATAAGCTCCTCCAGTGCCGATCCCCTCCCAAAGGGTGAACTCGTGGGCGCATTTGCGGCGCATCTTTTCCGTGGTCGCCTCGGAGAGGTCCAGCGCCAT